>Ga0126342_10002206_pt1 | contig 29794 bp, 29 predicted proteins | sample Cyp1metagenome_FD_92528 | JGI IMG/M metagenome (GOLD analysis project Ga0126342, IMG submission 92528) | Coral microbial communities from Lord Howe Island, Old Settlement Bay, Australia - Cyphastrea 1 metagenome | ecosystem: Host-associated > Invertebrates > Cnidaria > Coral ...
ATATAAATATATATATATATATATACATACATATATACATATATATATATGTATATATATACACACCTATATATATACATATATATATGTATATATATATATACACACCTACACACACACATATATATATATACATATATATATATACATATATATATATATATATATCTATATCTATATACCTACATATATATGTACATATATAATACAATATATATAACATATATATATAATACATCTCGGATGGTCTCAAGAAATATCCCAGCCTTGCCGATCTGTCTCGGTTCTTGGCTGTGGGCTGTCCTAGGCCGTAACCCCAGGTATGGTTCCGCAAGACCCCTGTCCTCAGTCTCAGTCATCGGCGCAACTTGTGCCATCCACTCGGTGGGTCTGGTTCATCCATCGAGAGTAATGTGCTGGACTTGCGTCTGATGTGCGGTGGTGCAAGGCACAGGGCATGACGCGTGTTCAGTACTGTCCGCAAACATGCGTAACATGCTTAGCACATGAAGTTTCTTCTCCAGGGGCCAAAAGATCTTTGTTGAAACCAGCCGGAATATGGCCCTGCATCCTTCCCCGCCCTCTGTGCCTCGAGGTATAGGCAAAGGCCCCGGATCCGGGCAAGCCTGGCAAGTCTCTTCCATGAAACCCCTCGGAGAGCCTCAGCAAATTACAAAAATGGAGGATTTTTTGAAAATAACTGAGTCAATCGGCAAGCCTGGCATGTTGGAGAGCATTTCCAAGTTGATGCTTGTTTTTTTTGCTCTAAGATAGTGAAGACCAATAAATTGAACATGCTCGTGCATTTTCCGTGCTTTGTTTATAAAGCCGACTTTTTGCATAAACATGCTGAAAGAAGGCAACCTTCGTCCATTCCAAATACCTCACATATCGTGAAAAAATGAAGACACATTTGAAACCAATTTAAGAACTTTAAAAAAGAAGGACGTGTTTGCGTAAAAGAATACTGATTGCTCTTTTACTTTTGCAAATGGACAAAGAATGTAAGGGACTCCTCAACACTCCAGTCGCATGCCGCATACTAACTATGATAACGCCAGCCAGCTTGAACGTTTGCTGGACTGGAACTGGAAAGAGACACTTACTAAATGGACAACAATGGACAACACACACGTCTTAGTTTGAGATGAGGTCTTTTAAACATATCGGTTGAAAAATCTTGGATCTGAGATGTTTACAGCTTCACAACATCAGAGAGCACGTTGAGCGACAGCTCTGGAGTAGTCAGTGTCATTCACGTCAACATGCTTTCACATTGTATAGAGAGGCCTTCTATATCTTTTCTATCCTTTTCATATGCCGACATTAAGATCATTAAGACCTCTAGAGAGGCAGTGAATACGCCCAACATCTTTTGAAACCAAATGGAACGATGACTGGCCAAAACTGCCGCGTAAATTTTCTAGCCATGACTAGCCATGGCAGCACCAGCTCTGCGCCTCTCACCGAGCCATGCCATACTCTGCACCGCGCAGGAATTCTGTCACGTTTCCTCAGAGCTCTCTGCCCGTGTGCAGGTTCACCATCTTCACCTCTCAAACCTAGCCTTGCCTTGTTCAAACATGTTCAAACAACGATCCATCTGATGTGAACTTCCCCCTTTTGCCTTCCAGAGGACAATTTTCAGCCAATGTTTATTTGAATGGAACTTACCAATTGTGCCTTTTGTGCCCCTGTCGGGAAACCATCAGCGACGGTGACCAAGCACTCCTGGAAACACGGGGCAGCGCTTCATACGCCAGGATGGCAAAGAATTCCGATTCCGAATGGATTCCCTTAGTGATGTTATTTCCCATTCGTTTTTTTCTTCATTCCATTTTTTCCCATTATTTCCATTATTTCAATTATTTCGTTATTTGTTTTATCATTTTTTCTTTATTTTTTCTTCCGTTTTTTAAGTAACCTGCCGTCCACAACCGTCTCCTGATGCCGTCCGCTGATGTAGAGCCGCTGCAACTGCGACCGAGGTAGAAACGCTGCAGCGGCAGTGCCGAGGAAAAACCTGCAGATGGCGCAAATGCCACATCGATCCATCATCGATCCATCTGATATGATATCTGTGACACTAGATAAATTTGTGTTGTAGCTGAATCTAAACTCTGAATATCATCATGGTATTAATATGTGTATCATTGTATAATATTATTCTATATCGAATTATTCCTCTTCGAAGATGCCAAGAAACATGAACATGGATTTTCTTTAAACATTGAAAGCCAAAAAGTCGGCTGGCAACTGGCTACAGTGTGATCAACTTACGGAAGTTAACACTTTGATCCATTTTGTATTTGGAATAGAAAGCAGAATGGCCACAACGTTTTCAAAGTATTTTCGAACCTCCAAAATACAAGAAAAAACTGTTCAAAATACATAAAATCTGTTGATTCATGTGGATTCCTTAATATTTTTTAGCCCACACGACGCACCAAGAAACTGATTGCTCCAGCCATGGTTCTCGAATCCTGAACGCACTCGGAGAATGCAGCAGCACGGTGCACTGGGCATTTTGACATATTTCGATACAACCATTCCGAAGATTCCGAAGCTATCATGTTGAAGTCTTCGCTCCTTGGCTCTCCATTTTATGGATACCTCCAAACCGCTCTGAAAACATTGCAAGATCCAGCCCCAAATGTCCGACCTTTCTTCTCGTCCATGAAGGTGAAGAAAGACTGGTACAAGGGCTCCCGAAAAAATTGCACGTCACCACCGAACAAGCAGCCATACCTTTGCGTGGCATAGTCCACAAGATATCCAAATAGGACTGATATGAAGCCGTTGAAACTGAAACATCTCTAGATGTGCCATTACAAATAGCCCTGTCCCATCTCATTCTAGTTGGTTAACAGATTTCCCTGCATTGGTATCATGGGTTATCGTAATCCCAAACAAAACCAGGTAGTATAATCCCCTATAACCAATCCACCATGGTATTTTCTATTAGAGGGGATTATACTACCTGGTGATTTTTGGGGGGATTGTACTTCCAATAGATACTGAGAGTCCCCTATAATATCCCTATAACTCAGATGACTTTGAGATCGGAACTGCCACCTGGAATCACCTAGATCGCCTCTTTGGACAGCCCGGCGTCTGTAAAGCGCACCACGACCGTTTTCTGGTCATCAGGTCAAGCTCAGATTAGTAAAGCCTGACGATTGGGGAGTTATCCCCCAGTGATTATGGTACCTTCAATTGCTGAAATTATATGAAATTATGGTACCTTCATGTACTTAGTTACCGTACCCTGAATCGAATTTTCGAAGCGCAGCAAAATCCTGGAGCAGCCAAGGGACAACACCGTGGATGCCTCGTTCGCCGCTGGCACAGTCCATAAGGGGATCCCAGCTTCATTGGCTTTCTGTTCAAAGCGACCACGGGCGTAGAAGCGAGAATTTCGAATGGCTAACTCTTCAGCCTCGACTGAAAACCCACTTTGGTCTATGGGTCACTGCACTTTGGGACTTTCAGGGAACTGAATTTGGAACAAAGAAAGGCAAACGTTGACTTTCAAAGCAATTCAACATTTTCAAAAAGCATGCTCCATCTCTACGAACAGTGTGACAAAATCTGAAGAATACCAAATCCGCAAATACGTACTAACACTTAATACAATCATGAATCATGGGCATTGGATGACATTACCATAGAGCAACAACCTGCTGTAGAATACTGGCTTCCCCTGTGATTCAAGGCATCCCTTGCGATACCCGAGCATGGCTGGGACGCTGGTGGCGCAACCAACCAGCACGGGACACGCTGCAATATTGCTATCAAAATTAGAGATTCCCGACCCAGAGCGACCCAGAGTCTTGCTGATCATCTTTAGTACATAGTACCAACATGTACCAACTATATTCTTCTCAGCAAATACAAGAACTACAAGTCTGCAACAAGCTCTGATGTTTTTGCATGTGTGAGATGTGTGACATGTGTGACCGGTCCCAGCCTCCAGAAAATCCAATGCTGCTTCAATATAGCCTGTTTGACGTTGACCCTGTACATGCATCTGCCACCAGGTCAAGCGAACTCCTTCATCTCGCATCTTCTTCAAAGGATTGTCTTCAACAGGTGCTGTAAAGAAGAAGTCCGTATCAATCTTAATGAATTGATTGCAAGAATCCAACTGTGGATGTTGAAACAGTGGCCCAGCAGTATATCTCGAGATTCTCAGATAGGCAGGTGACCAAAACTGTGTTCGATTCACGTTTCCTCGATGGAAATTCTCGGGCAACTCTTCGCCTGAGACACAATATGCACCATCTTGACAGCTGTAGGAATTCATTTCTCGCGTCAGTTCTTCCTGTGGAATGATGGCAGGTACCACTTCCAACGTGGTGTATGGTCGAACATCGGAATCCAAGAAATCTGCAGTTTCTTGGTCAACAAAGACCACCATCCGGGGACGTTCATGGAGCTCCAAGGGACTCACAAAATATTTCTCTAGGCTGTGAAGGGCTTCCGGTGTATCTTGCCGGATTTCATCTGTGGGAAATGTGTAAATCAGAATCAAACAGCCTTGCCCATCTGCTGTCTCTGCTGTCTCTGCTGTCTCTGTCTGATGGTGTACTTGGTTCAGCTTTCGACTTATCTCATGCAGCAGTTTCGAGACCTTCCATTCGTGACTCAACAATCTTTCCAGCAATGGTGGCAATGATCCCTTAGATCCCTTCTCAGAATCGTCAGCGCTTCCCCTCTCCGTCTCTTCCCTCAAAAGCGTTTCGGCTTTCTTTAGAAGCCCCTGCGCTTCCTCTGTCAGCTTTGAGAATTTCAGAAGTCGCTCACTGTGGGTCAAGAGAAACGACAAGGACGCGACTGCCCGTCCGGTAAAGCAGCTGCCAATCTGCCCAGATCCTGAAGCATCACACGCAGCTGGTCGCCTTATACCATGATATAATAATAGAATTTATGATCTAATGGAAAAAATAGGATGATCAAACAGGTCCATTCGGTCTTTTCCCAAGTTGCTGATTGATGAATATCCGCAAAACCCACATCCATCCCAACCCCAGCCCGGCCTTCTTTGGCCGCTTGTTTGATCAAAAAGTCGACCGCTGCCATGGCCGGCAGCTGTGGAGTTCCGGATGTTCCCAGGTGGTGCTGCAGCACGGCTTGAAACTGCCGGCCGTGCACCCAGCAGTCAGCTGCACCCCAGATGCCCTGCTCTGATAACCAATCCAAAGCACCAAACAAGGGGAAGTCCGAGCGGATCAAGGTTGACAACGCCGCAGATGGCAAAATGTCAAAGATATCTTGAAGGACATCCTGGAAGAACATCAGGTACTCATCACTGGGTTGCAATGCCCCAAAGATGGCCAAAGCTGTGGCAGTTCCCAACATACAACCAGATTCCATCTCCACCAGTTGTTGCAAAGCCGGTAGATCTGATGGAGTCAAAGTCCTGCTTTCAACGGCTTCCCACATGGCACCCTGTACATCTTTCCAGGCATCGCAAGAGCCCAAATGATCCACATCACTAGCACAACAGAAAGTGATGAGAACGGCAACGCCTTTCCACATTCCGAATCTCGTGAAGAAAAACTACTTGAGCAGGTAGGGCTCAAGCGGTGCTTTTCAACCGTTGCGGAGCTGAAACTGCCCTGGGAGGATTGGAAGAGAATCTTGTTGCAGCTACTTCGCAATTTGCGCATCTGCTGCGATGTAGAGTTTTCAATGGCATTGCAATCTGAAAACATACGTTATCATATGTTATCCCACCCTCGTAGTTTTAGATTTCTGGAGGGCCTTGCCCTGTTTTCTTCTGCCATGTCCCTCTGAACTCTCTGCAGGACAATCCTTGGTTACATTTACCCTCTATCACACATGGCGTGGAAAATCAATGATTGCCATGGGATTTCCCATTGTTATGTTTGATCGCTGGGTTTCTCCATCCACCCGGGCTGCACCGCTGGTATGGCTTGGCCATTTTTTCCACGCACGGCGGCACCTCCCACACGAATGGGGGCCGTGGTGAAAATGGATGGCAGCAACACGTGCCTCACACGGAGCAATGCTGATAAGCCATCACCACATAGAACCCTAAATTTAAGACCAATGAGTTCAGCTTTTTCCAAAAAAAATACTGGGTGTGAAAGTTGGCAAGGAAAAAACCTGAAAAAACACAAAAAATCTGGCCTTTGGTTTGTGTGTTCTGGTTTTACTGCATGTGAGTGACCAGCCAAAAAAAATCAGCTCCTTCCCGCACACCTTGAAGTCATACAAACATCTGACCGATGCATGGGTTAAGATTGGGGATTTGCCACCAAAGAAGTGCCCTGGGATATTTCCGGCTCATGTCATGGGATTCCTCAGTTTCCTCAGTTTCCTCTGATCTTTGGGACAGTTGGGAATGGTTAGTCACTCGACGATCGGCGCCCGAGGTCCCAGCTGTGCTATGCTTCTTGGAGCTCTCCAGACCTGATGGGAAGTGTTTCTGAATGTTACCCTTGAACGATGTTGAACCATGAAGGGAAGCCGCGCCTGGCAATTTGCGCCAGCTGTCCCGAAGCATCGCTGATCAAATTAGCGAAGCGGCCTGAATTGATCTGAAAATCTCCAGGATTGTGGGGTGATGTCACAAGATTTTGCGAAGTGATTTCTTTCAGAATCCATTTTTGGTGGTACCCAATAGCTGCACCTGGTCATTGGAGCACCATTTTTTGGGACAGATGGTCCAATGGTCCAACACCACAGTGGACATGCAGATATGGAACATATGGAACATCTATTGAATTATATATAGAGAACATCTATTGAATCTATTATGATTCATTATGATTAGTGAACAATAATGATATCAATTGAATCTATTATGATATTATGATATTATGATTAGTGATATTATGATGTCAATTGAATTATTATTGAATCTATTGAATCTATGAAGACCACTGAGGCCCCCAACCCCGCTGTACAACTTGACCTTTAGAGACCACTGCCACAGTGTCGCAGCTCCTGAACAGTGACATGAGTTGCCATAAGGTACCTAAAAACGATCCTTTATCCGATTGTGGTAAACCCAATCATTCAAGTGATGATTTTGAGATGATTTTTTTACCATCTATATACCATCTATGGTAATGCGAGGCTGGTCCTGATTAATGCCAAGCTGTGTGTGGCAATCAAAGTCGTCGGTCGAGATGTTCGGCCCAAAACCGCCTCAAAGGTCAACCAAGTGGAGACCAAAAAATGCTACGACATCTGCGGCTGGAGGGTTCCCAGCTCTTGACATTCTTGTTTTCATTTTGCAAAGATGCAAAACAACAGCCGGACTCGGACTGGTTGGTGGATTATTTTCAGCCCCTTAACAAACATCATGCTGTTTTCAATCATCATCCCGTTCTCTTGAATAAACTGGTAATCTTTGAAATCAAGAGTTGTTGACATACCGACATACCGACATACTCAATGTACTGCCATTTTGATCCATTTTTGGTACTGAACTGCTACTTATAGCAGCCTTTTTGTTGCTCAAAACCCTGCCTCTGCCAGGCTGGCCGCAGTGTTTGCATCCAACCCCGACGTTGGTTCGTCCAAGAGCAGCACAGGAGCATCGCGAATCAGCGCACGTGCCAATGCTACACGTTGTCTCTCACCCCCAGACCTGAGGGGATCTGAGGGATTGCCAAGTTCGCCACCCATCCATTGGTTTGTTAACTTTTGTTCACTTTTGTTAACTTCAGCATCTCCCCCAAAAAAGAAAAACATGATCCCTTTTGTTAACTTCGGATCAATATGGATCAATGGTTTTTGAATCTGACTTGCACGAACTCCCCGACAGGATTTGCGTTCGACCCTTTTGGGATTACCCCAATCTTAACAGTAACTGACTTAACAGTGACTACAGAAGCATAACTGATAGTAGCTACTAGTCATGTGGCTAAAACAACCAAATTAACCATGCCCCAGTCATCACCATTTTTATGGTATGTAGAAACCATTCCCAGTCATTTTTGTGGTTTATGACATTTATATACATTTATATACATTTATGACGTTTATGACATTGTTTTACCCACATTTTTTGTCACTTCGTTCTACCCATTGTAAGTGTACCCATCCTTCCATTGCTGGTCATTTTTCTCAGCTTCCCAGCAACAACTCACCGCCGCGGCCGACGGGAGCATCGTACCCCTGTGGCCTGGTGACCCAACCCGCGTGGCGAATTCGATGTTTGGATGTTTTCATCTAAAAATATGGAGAAACATGGAGAAATTGTATTGAATTCATCCAATTTATCACCAAAGTAGAGACATCACGAATCTCTAAACTACATAAAATTTTGACGGTTTGGATTTTTGTTTGGAGGGATGTTGTGTTTTGCACGTTTTGCACACAACACGTCCAGTGTGATGCCTCGACTTCACGAAGCTATGAGCTGAAGCAGCTTTCGCTGCATCCTGGGAATTGGAGGTTGAGATCACTGAGTTTTCTGCCCGTGGAAAACCTGGACACCACCACTCGAAATCTGTAGATCATTGGCTTAAATCTCCATATCCATTCTTGTCCCGACTAGTGGTGGTAATCTCCATTCTTGTCACTACTGGTAGATGTATGCTTACATTTTTGCTGCACAACTGAATCACCAACCATTCAACCTTCAAATGGTGCAATGTTTGCCAACATAAACCCGGCCTCAACGCTCTCAGCAGAGACAGGATTGCTCTTAGCTCCAAACCTTAGTAGCTTCAGCAGGAAATTACCAACAAAATCCGGGCTTCATCTTTTCAAGTGCCAAAAAAAATCGGGACATTGCTCAACTCCTTCACAAGGATCATCTTGGACAAAGTTTTCGAGGTGATAAACGCATCAACCAAAAAGTTGATGCAGAGAACTTCAAAAGGCCCAAACTGCGTCAAAAGGACACTTTTCAGAAAAGAACCATTTCTGCAAGAAACATCAAAAACCAACCTTCCGCACTAAAAATCACCCCACTATTGTAGTTGGTTGTATATTCCATAACATTCCCATTAATATCTATTATTCGATATCACGCATACATACTATTTTTGGTGGTTTAATCGATCTTTTGACAATGGCACATATGAGCAGTATCATCCCCGAACTAATAGTAATCAAGCACCATTTATCCAATATCCACCAAAAGAACCCATATTTTGATGGTTAAAACGCTGCTACATGACTGTACTCATCAACCAACATTCATTCACTAGATGACGAAATCAGCAGATTTTGGTGCTTAAAAGCCATCTGTTTGATGGTTACAAAACCCTAGAAATGATGGTTAAATCCCTTATGAAAGCCTCAAAATCATCAACATTCACCAGGGAAATCATCGCAGCTAACATAGGTATGTGGTGGAACACCCACCATGAATCATTTGATCATTTTCGTAGGCTAACATCCATGGATTACATCTATCATTGATGACTTACACCATCTTAGATCATCTCATATCCCCAGATTTTGATGTTTAAGAACCATGTGAAATGATTCTCATCAACATTTACATACATTGACTATATCCCCAGATTTTCATGGTGAACACCTTTTTTTTGGCCTATTACATCTCCACATTTTCCATATTTTCATGGTGAAAACTGGTTAAACCCGCTATAAAAACACCCAACCGATGCCTTAGGTTCTGGCTTGATGGCCTCCGTCACGGAGCTTCCCAGTAAGGCGGCGGCCTGGGGAGCGACCTCGGAAAACCGCCTTTGCTCCTGGTCGATATCTATATGATATATATATATATACATTATAGATAAATTATACAGGTAAATGATGATTATCCATATATATATATGGATATATATATATATATATATCCATATATATATATAATATATATATGATATATAAGCTATATATATATATAGGTATATATATATGATTACATATATATATATATATTATAGACATGTATATAGTATGTACTTACAAGTACATATGAATATACAACATAAAAGCATACAACACACACTACTCTGACACTACTTTTAGATTTCGTCACATTGCCGGGTGGTTTGTTTGGAACCGAGTGCCCCACCGAGACCATGTGCCGAAGTTCCTTCAGGGACAGCGTCCCGACGTTGCTCCCTCCGATGCAAACCTCGCCCGAGGAGATGTGGAAGTCACCCAGGAGAAGACGCAACGCCGTGGTCCTGAGATTGCGACAGAAAACATAGCATGAGCATGATATGAAAATTCATGAACATGAATATGTATGATATGAATATGACTCTGATTGTGAATATGAATATATGAATATATGAATATATGAATATATGATATGGGCTTCAAGCTATCGTGAACAATGGCAGAATTATTTTTAAGTTTTTCTGACTTTAATGAACATGTCCTGAACGCTCAAAGGCCACTATTGCTCCGCAAAAAACGTGATCCACTAAGGGCCACGCTTGCCACAGCCGGAAGCACCCACTAAGGCACAAGTCCTGAAATCACACCCGACAGGCAGCTTTCACCAGCTGGTAGTATTCACCAGGTAAGACATCCAGGGGCCCTGCTCACCAGCTGCAAGCTGAAGTGAAAAACCTCAGGCAAAACGGCAAAACGCATCAGCAGCTCCTAACTTTTCATCTTTCAAACGCGACACTTACGACACTTACCGTTGATGTCTCAAGATGTCTCAAGGTTACATTAAAGAAGAACATAGAACAAAATCATCGAAAATCACTGTTTGAGTGGCTCTGTTCCATGTTCCATGAGATGGCCCGAATTGGAGGTTCTCCGCGCCTTGCAGCACTTCCTGGTCGGAATACCTGGGCCATTTTTTGCCACACAGGGTATCTCAACTCATTTCTGCACGCAGATTGAAAGAATCGGAGCCGGAGCCTGAAGTGTACGTTCTTGAAGTTGATGGGTAAAGCTCTTTCCCCCTGCAGCAACGTCGAAGTCTCTGCGGTATTCGCCTCGATTGTTCCATGTTTTGGCTAGCGGCGCTGTTAGCGACCCCATAGGAAAACGCGGAAAACGCATGAAAACGCTATTTTTGTGTTTACTACTGGATTTAGTTTCTTGGGGTTTCGGGTATCCTACAAATCTAGAACATGCTACGTCTCTCTCTCTTGTTTGCACTAGCTTCCTACAGGAGATGATGCTACGCTACGACACGTTAACAGGAATACTTTTCTTACGGTCGTTGATGTTATCCATCATGTATGGCTGGTTCAGTCACCCAAAGAACCTCATGAAAGACCTGGTCAAGATGGCTAACAAGAGACGATGAAGATGAGAAAAAAGAGGCTTTGGTGGGAAAGCGCTCTGGAATCACATTATTAAAAAAAACACGTTTTGAAATGCAGAATTCCTATGGTCCAAAAAAAAAGGAGCTCCCCCTCTTGCAAATACCAATGATGGACCAAGGTGCAAATCTCCCAGGGTCGCGATTGGCGCCAGTACCATGTTTTGTGTAGGCCCCAGGCGTCATCGATTGGGGTCCATTTATTGATACCTTTCGGGGTTGATCCAAAAATAAGGTATCCAACTCCATCTAACTCCACTATTTCATCTTCATAACCCCCTAAAATAGCCATGAACATGGCCATGAATTGGGTTTCTCTGCTTTTTTTTTTCAGATGGAAACATCCTGAGAATCAGACCTTGGCCTTTGCAGCTTTGGTGCTGTTGCTCAGGCGCATGGCTGCAGCTCGTGCCGCCACGATCTCGGGCACTAATCCCACTAAGCCATAGAGCCCCAGTCCTTGGCAGTTCAGCAACAATTCATGAAAAGATATGACATGTATTTCACATGTATTTCACCCACGAAAACCAGATTCTCAGATGTGCTAAAGCTCATACAGCTAAAGCCTAAACCATCCCAGGCATATCACTATAAAATCTGCAAAAGTGGCTGGCTTTACCGAGGCGCCAAGAAAGGTGGCGTGGAAAAAGTAGGATGTGAGCTGACCAGCAGTGAGCTCACCCCCTGCGGCAGCCGGATTCCCAATGGGGAAGAAAAACCACCAAACTAATCAACCAACCATCAGATTATATATGATTAGTATATATATATAAGATTATATATCCAATTATATCAGATTAGAAACCATATATTTATCAGATTATATATCATTATATCCAATTATATCCACCTATCTCCCCAGATTTTGATGGTTAAAACCCTATGACATGACAAAAATCATCAACAAGCATTTATTCACTAGATCACTATATCAGCAAATTTTAGCGCTTAAAAACCATTTGTTTGATGGTTAAAATCATGTTCATCAACCAACATACTTTTTCTTCAATGATCTTCCCATATGTTTGATGCTTACAAAACCCATCAAAACCCATCAATGTTTGATGGTTAAATCCCCGGGATTTTACCCCCTTGAACAAAGCGCTGAGGCCCGGGCGAGCCACCAGCTGACTGCCCAGGGATGATAAACCCAGGAGTACTCCTTTGGATGCCCAATCGAGGACCTCACCGGCTAAGTCGGCTAAGTGTCCATGACTTGGAAAAAGCAGCAGTTTTGTTGTGAAATTATTGGGAAAAATCACCAGCAGCAGTTTTTTTTCGGACCCCAAAATGATGGGAAAAAAACACATCCAATGAAGCAAGCTGTTTGTGATCAAAAACCCTGATGGACCTGATGGAACCGATGGAAAATCGCACGCCAACACAGGGATTTACCTATCACGAACTGGGAGAAGGAATAGGTCACCACAAAAACATATGGAATTTCCCATCCCCCATTGTCTAATTCTTACCTCAAGATCACTGATACATGGATGTTGGCCAACATTCCACCTCTCAAAGAAGGTGGATGATCTTTTTTCCATCAAGGCAACAAACACTATGTGACTATGTGTGTTTGAAAATAGTGGATCCCCCCGAAAATATCATGGTTTTAACGCGGTTTAAAACCACACCCACACCCAATTTTTCAATGGCCATACATTTCGGTAGCCTCTCTTGGATAAACCCCTGATCTTGGGCATCCTTCAGCCTGTGAATCAACCTCTTCCTCCAGTTCCTATATTGGTTGTATATTCGCTCAATCTCCCATATTTTAATGTGTATATGTGTACACACACACATATATATGTATGTATATATATATATATATGTATATATATATATAACTATATATATATATAACTATATATATATAACTATATATAATAAACCATGAATATCCCATGAAATCCGTATTTATAATGGTTAAAATCAGCATCCTCCCCTAACCAAAAAACACCTGAGCTGCCCAACGAAGTGTGCAACCCCCCGTTTCCGCGCAGAGCTCGTCGCTACGGCCACAGATTTCTCGCATTTTACGTGAAACCTGGCTGGAAAATGGATGGGAAATCATGAGATTTCTAGGCTATAATGGTATAGCAATGGTATAGCAATGGTATAGATGTGGTATAGCTGATGTGTTTAATGATGGGTAATTCTCAGGAATTTAGCAGGATTTAAGTGACGAGTTTTCTTCTTACGTAAAAATGCTTAGATCAACGATTTTGAAGAGCCAGGGTTGGCAAATTTTGATGCTTCTGTGTGCCTGGATCGAACCACGTCTGAGGCTTCAACGCTTTGGCTTCTTCCTCTGCCTCGCTGTGCTTTAACAGAAAAACGAGAAGTTCTAATATCAGTACCAGTTAATTACATCAAATTCAAGAATGGCATAGTGGAGTACGTAGCTTTCAACAAACCCAAATATCCCAAATATCCAACAAGTTCAAATCCATCAGAAGGATCTCCAATCGACAGCGAACATTGAGCGATTGAGTGCGGTGCCCGGCAAAACCATCGGACAAGATCTGAGTGTTGCAAGCGCTCCTGGCACTTTTGGGTGCCAGAAAAGGATGGTGAACGGTCAGCAGATCTTAGCTAAAAACCATTATAAACCACTATAAACCTCCATTTATTTCGGGGATTTCCATTTTTGCTTCCCTTTGTTGAGCCCGCGCGAGGACATCGCGACTCCTCTGCAAAGGACAATGCGTCTTCTCGGGCTTGGGCCTCGGCTCGCGGCTGTGCTGTGCGTATGGTTACACTTCAGAACCATAGAGTTGGGTTTATTCAACTCAAAAATCATGTAGAAAATATGTAATTACATATGGATAGATATTATCTATAAATATATATATAGTTATATATACACATAATTACATATATGATATCCATGTATATCCCAATGGGACAAATGGGATAAACGATGGAAAAAGCGAGCTTTGGCGGACCAACCCATTGGATCCAAGTGGCCAAGCTTTGCGCTGACTTCATGGATCGCTTGGCGCCAGCCCTGGCACCGTGCAGGGCTCCAAGGACCAACAAAGGCCAAACCTCAGAATCTGCAGGCATAGGAAACCAATGTGTGTTTTTGGGATTATATATATATATATATGTATAATATGTATATATATATATATGGATCTGGAATGGTCAGAGTCTTTTTTGGTTGTTGTTTTCGCCTCGCTTCAAAGCTGGTACTGAGAGTGATTCATCTTTCATCAATTTCTTGGTGCTTCGTTGATCCCCCCAAAAACATACGTGAAATTGGGTTCTGTGGTAAACCCCCAAAAAACCAAACACGCACCAGAAAACACAAACAAAAATTGAAGCTTACGGCTACAATTCCATCCAGATTTGATACTAAACATCTCTAAAACAATGAAAATTTGGATAAATTTGGCCCAAGTTTCATCCACAGCACCGGTCCCTGAGGTGTGGACGGCAGCACTCAACTTCCAGGAGGCGCGGAACATGGCCACGGTGCCACCAACGATTGATGACCTGGCAGCTTGGCACATCATTGGCACAGGATTTTCCCAAAAAATCTGCCGGAGTCACGTGAATCTGGCCTGATTCAGCAACAGCTGTGGAGAAATCTGTCAAATTGGCACTGAAAGTCAGAAACTGCCAAGCTTCCAGCCACATTCTGGATCTTGAGAATGAAATCAGCACCTTTCCCAAACATATCCAATGCAAAGCCAGCCATTTTGGGTGAAAAAATGGAAGATCCAGCTGCCATCAGCTGCCCCATCTGGGTGTGCAACAGAGTGCCACATCACTGTCCATGGCAGCCACTGATCCTCGTTCCTGGCAACGGGATGCTGACCTTTTTTTTTTTGCACCAGGACTTTACCAAAGCAGTGCTTTGTCGAAATACTGGATATTGCCCAAATACTAGATACTGTATGTATGTATATATATATATTTATGATTATATATATATGTATATATATATTTATGATTATATATATATATATATGATTATATATATATATATATTTATTATTATATATATGATTATAGGTATATGATTATATATATATGATTATATATATATGATTATATATATATATGATTATATATATATATGATTATATATATATATATGATTATATATTATATATATACATATGGATGGGGGAGATACTACCGGAGCTATACTGCCTATATCATCACACATTTCGGACCCAAAGCTCCTCGGGTGATTGGCTGGCTTCTTCCAGAAGCTTTGCGGCAAACACCTGTGGAAACGTGGCCGTGGGAAAATACCACAGGTCTTCCGATGGTGTGGTCTAATGCTTTGCATATTATGGAGTTTGTCTTATTACCCTCTGGTAAACCAACATGTCACATGTCAATAGAACACTTGACATTTGCAGATCATTTCTCTAAAACAAAGATTTTTCATTCACAATCATGGTTGATATGGTTGGTTGTGAATCCCATTCACATCTTATCCAATATCCCATGAGTGTGGTGCTTTCATATTGCCGCCTGGACGGACATGGATGCACGCAAGCGCTCCGAGGCGCTGTCGAAAATGATGGTGCGTACACAACCTCCGCAGAAAGATAAAGCCAATCCAACATATTATATATATATGATATATGATATATATATATATATGATATATGATATATATGATCTCATAATATCTCATATATACCTATATAGTTGGATGCCACAGATCTCGATCTCAAGTCATCTCAAGTCTTTCAAGATAGAAAGAAACAATTTCTCCTAAGAAATCCTTGACTTTTCCAAACCACCAATCACTTCCAGTTCCCTGGACAGCCTGCGGCGGCACCCAAACCGAAGAGCATCAAACTTCGAACCGCAGATGACTTGCCTGGAGGAAGTGGCAGGCAGAACTGCCAGTCCTATCACCTATTCCACCTATTCACTGCCCCTTTGGTGTGACAAAAAAACATGTTACTTGGCATGCCAAATCATGATCAACCCCAACAAGATTCTTTCTGATTCTTTGTACCAGTGGCTGCCAGTACTTAGATGCTGCGGCGCCTCCTTCCTCGATGGCGGTTTTCAGCTGTGCTCCGGTGCGAAAATTCACAAAGCCTCTGTGGCTATGGCAATCCCAAATCATCCCAGCCATAGCCATAGGTTGTTGGATTCCGATATCCTTCGACCTCTGGTTGATGCTGGTTGATGGGCTTGGGGTCATAACGGGTTATATTCTTCAGAACCTTTATCCATCATGGAAAGCACTATCAACCAATCGGTTCGATGGTTAAACATGGCCCTCGCAGAAGAAATGGTTTGACATGGTTTGACAATGAACAAATTGGAATCCACATCACATGCCCCAATGTCCCGAATTTATCAACAATATTATGTTTATCGTTATCATTACAGTTATCATTAGTATTACTAGTATTATTACTATTAGTATTATCCATGTTATTGTTATTATTATCAATATGGCTTATTATATTGTATATTATCCATACATAATTATCCATATCATTATTATCCATAAAAAATTATCCATAAATAATTATCCATAGCATTACTATCCATAAATTGTTATTCCTATGACTTGGACGGGAGGATCTTCACGAATCGCAATCTGCTTCCGTGCTGAGGCACTGGAGAGCACCAGAGCTCCAGCACCCAGGCAGAGTCGAGGGACTTCGGGCTGCCTAACCAGTCATGGGGGGTTTAAGGGTTAAACATGTTAAACCTATGCATTTCTGATGTTAGATGGTTGTTGAATTTGTTGAATTTGTTGAATGGTTTATTATTGGGCTTCCCACATGATACAGATAATGGAATACACATTTATGCACCAAGAATAGGTCACGTCGACATAGCTGCTCTTCCCCTTCTGTTTGAAGTGTTTGGAGACCATTGGAGACCATTGGAGGCCATTGGAGACCACACCACACAGCGCAAGATGGCGTGGAAACTTCTGACGGCTGAAATAAAACTGCTGGGAATCGGACAAATGCCGCGCAAGCCAAACATCCTGGGGCGACAACTGAGAACCAAATTCACACTTGGGCTTGCAATTGGGCTCGGCTTCAGTGTTTCCTACCTTTCTGAAATTCTGCAATTGTTGCCTCAATCTGAGTTCAGTACAGCGTCTGTGATCATGGCAGGCCACACCGAAAAACAAGCTGCACTTTCTATGTCTGGGATCCATGTGGCTTGGGGTAATCAGATTCTTGCTGCGGAGACTTAGCGGCCACTTGCTATCTTCAAACATCATTGATTTCTATTTTGCTATCTGCTAAAGTCATCTGAGTCTGTCTTGTGCCGTGAATTTTCATTTGGTTACCTAATCAGAAAGACATTTTGAGTTGATGCTTCAGGCTGAACATCATCGGCCATTTTGGAGTTGAATATTTGAGCCGAAACATAGCTTTCACGAAAGAATTTCATCCGTTTGTCTTGTTGTGGATCATGCAGCCTCAGCTCCAGTTTTCGGCCATCACAATTTCAGCATGTTGGTCAGCTCCCTTGCAGCAGCTTTGGCAACTTTAAGCTCCTGCGACATCAGCATTTCAAAAGACAAGTGGAGCTTTCCTGAAATGAGGTTCCCCCAAAACCATCCAAATCATTAGACCAGTTTAGTATTGAAACCCTTGGTGACTTGGGGATCCCCCATTTTAAGAACCCCAACTCTAAACACATGTCTGCAGCTCCTCAAATGCTTTATCAATGTAGACCTGGCCCAAAGAAAATCCTCAAACATCAAGAAACTATCAGAACACAAAAATTATGTCACGGTAAACCAACATGTTCCTTGGATTTCCTTGGTATATTCCAGCAACAAACAACCTTGGGCGACTAGCAAAACTGACCATCGATCTGGCCTGCGGTGAAGTTGCAGCTGCAGAATTCATGGAAAAAATGCTGGAGTAGGCGTCTGCATCCGCCCGGGTGATTCCCTGGCGAAAAGAAATGGTGGTCAAACCCGTCAAACCCCAAAATCGCTGGGATTTATGGCATAAATTGGATGTTCGGATGTTCATTCCCCCAAATATGGAATAAATTACGGATTTTGATCCATCCCAAATCAAGCTGATGATCACCCAGCAATTGCGGCATTGGCAGACCACCCAAAAATCAGCCTATTGCTTTCCACCAACCTCTGATTCACATTTACCAAATGCCGAAGAATCCACGTAACATCATTGTCTCTACATCAATACATCAATTTTGAAGGGTTTTGATCAACAACAAGTGATTTTTCATGGAGGAAAAACCGGCAGCTCTATGATAATATCATGGTAAAGATCAGCCAGCTAATACCATAGAATTGCCAACAACTATCATCAACTATCATCAACTATCATCAACTATCATTCATCATCAACTAGTATTTCCATTCATCATCAACTGGTTACCCTCTGGTAATTTAACGTAGCTATTGAAAATGGCCATTTATAGTGGATTTACCCATTAAAGATGGTAATTTTCCATAGCTATGTTAGTTTACCAGAGGGTAATATTCCTTCCATTTCATCCATTTCATCCATCATTTCCCATCCCCCGGTGGCCGGCCTTAGTGAAGCGTTCCAGCAGCTCCACATAGGCCTCCGGGTCTTCGGCTTCCTCTGCCAGGGCCTTGAAGGCTTTGTCCACGTCGAACAAGGGCGAGGTGACGCCCACGGTGCCCACCTCCCGCCTGGCGATGGCGGGCTGGCGGGCTGGCGGGCTGGTGGGATGATCATGAGGATTTACTGAAGATTTGAGGGATATCCGATATCCAGGTGGATATCCACATTCATATTGACGATTTGAAGAAATTGGAGATCCATGGATATATAATGGATTATTGCCGATGTATCCCATTTCTTTGTGATGATCTCATGGGTTAATCTTGGAAGGGCAAGACTTTGCACGAAACCATGGCTTTTCACCGGTACATATCAGGAATTAGCCGTAGAAACTACCATCATCTAGCGCTGGGACTGTGATCTTTTTCTCGGAGAGGCACTGAGGAGGCTGCATTGAACCCATCCGGCCTGATGTTGTCACCGCCTCCTGATGCCACCTTCTTGTAATACTCGGGGTCACATAAGTCTTCCAACTGCCACGAGAAAACATCGAAAGATATCGAAGTTGTGTTCTGGGGAAAAAAGTCATCTGAGATCATACTATTGGTACTATTGGTACCATAATATATTATATATATAATTGGGTTTACTATGGTTTACTATGCCATTTCTGTATGAGACCAATGGGATTTTCCAGCCTTCTGCATCGCAGCAGTCACCTGCTGTTTCGGATCCATCGCTGCCATCGCACTGCTTGGGAGAAGCGAAAAAAACGACACGACCATGGATCGCCGCTTGCCCTGAGCCGAGCAAGGGTGGAACATGACACGACTCAGCCCTTTCTGGACCTTTTTTTCTATGGAAAAATAAGGGATGGCCAAGTTCCATAGTATTTTCGGGAGAGTAACCAATGGAATATCACTTAAAAAAAAAACATATTTTTCAAAGTTTGCATTGCGACTTTGTTTGGAACACAGCAGGTGCTAGCCTCCCACCATCCAAACACAGCATCGAATGATATCCAAAAGGGGTGGAACTTCGGCCTCTGTGACATTGAAGGCAGGTGTCCAGGCAATACCTCGGTTAAACATTGACCTAAGAAAAATGCTGCAGACATGGCTAGTGGATGTATGTGGATGTGGCTGTGCTATCACAATTGCATAATTTCATCGATAGATTCGACACGTCTCCATTTTGGGCCAAACTGGTCAAAGTTTGAAGAAGCAGCAGCCCCCCGGTTGAAATGCCAAGAATCCAAGTGCACATATCACGCATTTCAACAACGTCCGTCCCCGGCGACTTTGGCCATGGCTGGTGCGGCTGGTCATTTTGACTTCCTAAAAAAATCTGAGCCCAAAGTTCAGAAAATGCAAGGTTTTATCATCGATTGTCTCAACATTGACACTTTGCACTCTAACATGTCTGGACTCTGGACCAAAACAAAATCCATAAAGTCGTATCGTTTCAACGTCCCCAAGCAACATTTTCAAACTTCTTCATCATATTTCATAATTCTTCATCATTTCATCTCATCTTCCTGCAGTTTTCGCTCTTTTTTCGGTTTTTTTTCCTCAGACGGTGTCTGGTAGCAAGGCGCAACGATTCATGCGCTCCTGCAGTTCGTCCTTGTCCAAGTGCCGGCCGATGAGGACCACCTTTCTCTGAAAACAGAGGCATCAAAACATGCGAAAAAGTAGGGAAAACATGGGAAAACGAGGTATTTCATGGGAACAACTCTGGAAAATCCTCTGTATGTAACCATGGAAAACTACCAGCATACAGTCAACAGCTATTTTATGGTTTATTCAAGACACACTACAGCTCGGCGCCTGCGTACGTAGCGGCTTCCTAGCAAGCTACAATGACAAGCTGCAATGGTTTGTTTGGATAAAAACGGGTGTTTTTTTTGGTTTTTCGGTTTTCCTGCAGATCCTTTGAAGAAATCAATCGCCCAGTTCTCGAACATGCCATTGCGTACTCTGCGGGCCATTCTCCGGAGAAGGCAATATCCAGCATGTCGTGCACCTCAAAGCTGATCATGCAGAATCCGTGGAGACCCGGTGGTTTTCCAATCTGAGACCCCCAACTCCCTGCAGCACATAGCGCACCACTGTGCCTTCCTTTTCGAACGCAATGATGCCCTTGTATCCTTGGGGGAATCGACCAGCTGACGTGTCAAATGGGATCACATCTTGGTTCAACTATCACCCTTGGAATGTGAGAACAATTATCCAACCTCCAGGGAATAGTACTTTTTTAGCTGGATCCACTATGGAACTATGTGGGTATTTCGCATACTTGGAGATCCCCCCCAGCAATTTTGATTCGCTGAAACAACCTTCGAGGTCCCTGGTTAAACCTGAATGGTGAGCCAAGCGGACGACTTGCAGTGCCTAGTCGGGTAGTCACCGGCTAGTTATTGTCATGGCAATCACGACACCCCTGAAGCTCTGCGTAGATTTTTTGATGAATTACATTTGCCTCAAGGATTACCCCATCATCAACATCCATCGGCTGACTATCAACCCTGGTTTAGTCGTAAAAAAACATGTTTAAGATTCTGAAGGAAACAATTGCAACACCAGTGTTCTCCAGGGTCTCATGTATCCCTAAGCCCCTTGGTTAGAATCCTGGAGTCAAGCAGGGCTTCGCCATGATCTTGGCTCTATTTTCAGCCTTGAAGCCAGAAAGAAAGACTGAAAATAACAAGTTGACCAAGTTGACCAACCAACTATGTCAACGTGTTGGCATCCGGATATGGAATATTATGGAATACAACGGGCACCGTTTTTACGGAGCACCTCCCCAATCGGAATATCAACACCTCTCTACATCACCCATCCATGGATTATCCATGGATTCTCCCAGATTTTCTGTGACTTCCATGCCCGCTTCAACGGCAAGCTTCGGTAGAGATCCACACTATTTTCCAGCAGCTCATCTAACAAGTCGTTAAAGCCTGGCGGTTTAGCACAAGGGCCCCCCCAGTGAAATGTCGGTTGGTTTATAAAGCCATGAGCTATACGTAACCATACTAACATAATGTTATATACCATAGTTATATCATGTTATATCATGTTATATCATGTTAGATCCCCCATAAACCCTAGTTATGGTGGTTTAATTGGTTTAAAAGACCTGAAGCCTCTAAAGAAACAGTTGGAAAAGGACATATCTATCCAGCCCTGGAAGAGCCCGAACACGCCAAACACGCCAAGGTACTCTGGACATCCAGTGGTCTATCCTTGACTTCCAACACCTGTCAAGAGGTCTGAAAGCTGGGCCTCGACATTTTTTCGACTTGAGGTCACAGAAATAGCTAAGAAATGGACAAATCATGACAACTTAGATTTCCCAACATGCATTCACCTTTTTAGGATTTCCATTGATTTTCCATTGATTAGCTTTGATCTGAGTCGTGCACGACTGAGCTGATCCCCGTGTCATGAGGGGTCTGTGCATCATGGCTATGTCCATGCGATGGGTCTTGGCCTCCGCGTCGCGTTTTTGGAAAACATCGCGAAAAAGATGGGAGAACTGAGGCTGCTGAGGCTGCTGGCAGTCTGGATCATGGCAGTCCAGATCGTGGGCATGGGCATGACCTCGTGTTGAACATCGAAAGTACAACTTTCTCTGAGTTTTGATTGGTATTCGTTGGTCACAGTGTCCTTGCCGCTTACTTTCTCCCAAGCTCCTCCCAAGAGCTCCCAAACCAAGGTGCTGTGGCCGCGCGATGAATCTGTACAGCTTGGATCGTGGCAATCTCCATCGCCATGGTCGCCATGACTGTGACCATCGCGACTTTCATGACTTTGGCTGTGGCTGTGACCACTGTGAGCAAGGTCCACTTCACCTGCAACCAGAAACATCCAGAAACTGGCTTTGCATATGGGGTATATGATGGTATATGGAATTCCGGAATTTCAAATCATGTTTTCCGGTGAGCATTGATACCCGAAAAAGCTGCCATGATTTCGCCGATGCAAACACCGCAACCATCATCTCTGACACATCTTTCAGCCACCCCAGCCACTAAAGCAGCCACCCCACCTTGCTCACTCTCCTCTGTCAACAGCTTGGTGGCATCAAAGGCATCAATCTCCACTAAGTCCTGCTGTTGGGAAGGCAGCTTCAGGTCATTTTCCCACCGCTTTTCTGTTGTGGTTTCTGTCCTGGTTGAGATTCTAATCGTGGTGAAGTATCGAGATCATTCTCAGCTCGTGAGATCCTTGAGTTTAGGAATCGAAATGTCTTACTTACATCATAAATGGCATAAATGGTAAACACACACTCCAATTTTGTAAGTAATTACTCTGATTGGCTGATAGTTGGAGTATCCTTCAGCCAATATCTTTGGATCCCAAAAAGACGCCTGCACTGGCACCGCATCGGGCTTCAGCGACAAACTGCATTCCACAATGGGCGCGAAGGCATTGACCTTGGTGAAATCAGAGATCTGAAGTTTCCATCATGAAACTCTACCCATATGCTTCATGTATGGAATATGTAAGTTAAGTCAACACTTGTCCCCCAAATCACCAAAATGTTGGTAAATGTATGATGCATGGAGCATCTGGGATTTAAGGCTGGCAAATTTCATCATTATTCAAGATTCTTCCAATGTTTACCCTTATACTGAGTAGTTTTTATCGTGTGAATCCTGGGCAAATGATCATTCAAGATTATTCAAGATCATCCACATGAGCGAACATGTGTTTGTTTTTAGAATCCTTCAAAACAAGAACCATATTTGCAGTGGGGTCGCAAGCTCAGGTTGCTCTTGCTTGCTCCGCTCCGTGTTTTTTTGTTTTTTGTTTTTTGCGTTCTCAACCATTTCAGGTGGGTTAATAATGATGATTTTGCACGAATTGGACCGTTTCTTTTTCCCTTCAGCACTCTCCCAAACAAGAAAAAAGGAATACATCATTCCAAAGCATAGAAACTTCACCGCAACCTAGTGACCTAGTTGCCAAATCAGATTTTAAAGCTCTGAAATCCTCATGAATTCTCCATGACCCTTCATGAAAACCGGGCCTCCGCGCTGAACGGATGGCCTCAATGGTTCGTTTCAGCTTCTCGGGGCTGACGGCATCCACTTTGTTCAACAGCACCTGAAACTCCAAATGGTGGGATTTTTTCAAAGCCAGATCAATGGGGCTTTCCGAAAGAATGGGGATTTCCTGGAAGATACCCCCATTCCAGGATCGTTCATAATGGGAAAACGTCAATCTAAAATGGAATCTGACATGGATGATGACTGGGGGTACCCCTATTTTAGGCCCCTCCCAAATGATGATGAATTGGGGATGGTTTATGGCTTTCGTAATTAACCGAAAAAAAATCCCACGTTAGTACTGTTTGTTGGATGGAATCTATACCAAAAAATGATGGGATGATGTACAATCTTTGTTTGAGGGAATTCCATGAATGGAATTCATTGCGTTCACTTTGCATCTTTTTTGGGATGACTTTTATGTAAAATTCATGGGAGGGAAACCAGAGAAAACATGACAAGGCTATTGTGTTACGAGTATGTTTGTTTTTCTTTTCCAGAGTTTCTTAGTTCAACATCTGTTCAACAGAGCGCCATCCAGTTTGTTCAACATATTTCACGTTTTGGTTTTGTTGTCTGGATACCTCAAGTAATTAATAACTATGTTTGGAGAATTATAGAATTAATCCGGCATTGACTAATGCTTTTTGGATAAGTAATGGGATGTATCAAGGCACATGTTTTCTTTTCCCGGCATTCTTGGTATTGTGGAGGTTTTTGTTGGATCATGAATCCATCACTATGATCTATTGTGATTTACCATGGGAGTGCTTATCCAATAATCGCGGTCCAAGAAATGACACCAAGGAATAGTCACAGATGGAATGATGATCCCGATATATCCCGATTATTCCAACCATCCAGTTGACTTTTTGTTTTTTTGATTTGAACCGACCTAGGATATGACCTGGAAATACGATCTGGAGGTCTGGTTGCCTTGTCAGCAAAGCCCACTTGCTGAGCAGGCTCATTGACCTCAGGGATAACTGCGACGGTCAGTTTTTCGTTTTTGTGGATAACTGGGAGGTTATCATGAAACTAAACTTATCCACTAAAATGGATGATAAATGGATGATAAATGGAGGTTTTCATTCCAAACATCATCGAAAATGGATGATGATGAATGGATGATGATTTCCTGGGAACATCCATGGGAACATCCACAATATTTTTCGTTTTCGAAAGGGAGCATCATCCAACTACCAGAGGGGGCTTTTCCCTTGCCATCTTTGATTGAGGGCACACCTTCCACTGAGGATCCATGCGGTACCCTCTGGTCGCTCCCGTGCCAATTGATCCAAAAAATGGACTCCATCGACCACAGTGAGGATGCCATCGATCTTGCAGTACCTACAGATTGAAAAAAGGACGACTTGAGTCTTGAGTTATTCTAAGATCTCCATGGTCTTTCCAAAACATCATCTCAATTCTCGAATTCTCGGTCGAATTGCCAAACTTCAGATTCCCTATCCCTATCCCAGCCTACCCTCTGGTAATTTAACAGTTTGCTATTGAACATGGCCCATAGAAATAGTTGATTTACCCATTAAACATGGTGATTTTCCAGTTCGTTATGTGGCTGTTTACCAGAGGGTATAAACTGTATGAGCTATAGATAATGATATATCATTGATATATCTACCATAAACCAAAGTTGTCAAGCCTATTCAATCCAATTGTCAACCAGAGGGTAACGTTTTTGGGGCACTTGTTGACCACCGGGTCCAAGTTAAAGGTCTTGCACACGGGTCCCGGGTCTGCCATGCCGGTGGTCTCGATCAAAATGCCGTCCAAGGCCTGCAACGTTGGTAACGTCGGTAACGTGGATGTATATGGCTTATGAAAGTTTATGAAAAACATCCATAAATGGAATATAAATGGGATATAAATGGGATATAAATGGGATATAAAAGGGATACAAATGGGATTTTTTGGTTTTCACACTGAAAAACATGTGTTTATGAAAAACGAAAAAGTGAAAAATGTTTATGGTCTCAAATTAAATGGCGTAAAACAACAGTGAATGTTTACTAAAGAACACGTGTGCGTCATGGGTCGATACATGGTAGCTTTTGGTCATACCATTTCCTGGGAAATACACACATCGATTGATGACCATCCCTCAGTATGGGAAACTAAGCCATGTCAATGTTTTTTTTTGCGTGACACACCTGTCAATGAATCAAACATATTATAGTCTGTAATTTACAAATCATAGTAATAACAGTGATGCTGAGCATGAACACTGAATAATCTGAATATTGAACACTCAATAATTATGTAATGAATTAGTGATAGTTCTTGTTGCTAGTAAGAACAACGAGAAGCGATACTGATCACTATTTTTTTTATCAAAAGTAATATAGTATCATAAATGGCAACGAGTAGCACTGAATAAAGATGACTATAATACATCAATAACCAGTGATGATAATCAAACTCATAGTGATAATGATCATGATAATGATCACATTTAGTAAGATCATGTATCGATGTGATTCGATGTGTGTTCGCAATTGACCTCCGTTAGCTACTGACAATGCATATTCATTCATGGCTGGTGATGAATAGTCATACTTAAATAACGATGTGACACCCATGTTGACGGGCGTGATCTTTAGGTACAGTACCATAATCCAACGATTCATCCTTCATCCCCCTTCAGTGTGGTGCTGCTTCCGACAATTTCTGGACACAGTAAAGTTCGAATCCCCAATCTGACCCGTGATCTTCCCAACACTTCACTATTCATAGATTGACTCCCAGCCCATTGGAATTTACCAGACAACAAAATCAACAAAAACAGGATCAATCTAATGGGGAAAAACCTAAGATTGTTCAATTTGTGTACTTTTTTTTTTGTGGGTATCCTGGATATCCTATTCAAGTAGCACTTCAGCAAATATACCATCCCCCAACTATATCCATTATACCATGTGTATATATATATATAGTGGATATCCTTTATCAAATGGTTTTTAGATTTTCTTCAAATTATACCATCCCCCACAAGTCATCAACAAAACATGTCGTGGGTCACCGCATCTGGGACTCCGCGTGCCAGTCGATCCTCCACCGTGTCAACGATATTACCTTGGATGAACCCTACTACACTCCCAAGTACTCATCCTTATATCTCAGACTTTTTCATTACATTGCCCAGATTCATAGAACACTTTTCCCAAGTTGGTGTGCCATGTGTGTCTTAAACACCTGGTATATCTATGTATTCCCCATGGATGTTAATATTGATATGGACAATTGGGAAATTCTCTCTAAACATAAACTCTCATAGAATGTGGATTTTGGGAAAACACAATTATGTGAATTTTCTCAGGGAAGATTTTACATGACGGTATTATATATGGTATGTACATCCCATTGATGTCAATTTCATATGGTAAAACATGGGACATGTTCTAAACATCCATTTTTCCCAACATTAATCGAACGGAACATGGGAAAACACATATCAATTTTCATAGGGAAAATCATGATATTCAGATATATATATATTCTCTATGGTGTATATATATATATATATATCATATATATATATCATATATCATATATATATTCTTCATATAAATGTCAATTTCCATAGGGAATAAATATGGGAAACTGATGGTTTCCCCAAAATTCTGCCAGTTTTTTCAAGGTCACGGATCGCCAGCACCAGGTCATCACGGAGGGAGCAGCAAAGGCAACCGTTGTCCAGGACGGTTACGGACTGCATCCAGGGGTCCGGAACATGCCAAATATCTTCAAATAAAATGACATATCTATAATAGCTAGATATAGAATTATATATATATGAGTATATGTATATATATATATATGATTATATGATTATATATATGTATATTTCATCGATATGGACATTTCTGATGAAATATCATGACAAATTATATTGACATGTCAGATTCTTGCATCAATTTCTCATCTGAAGTCTTATCATCTCAGACTTGGGACTATAATTCTTCAACAATTTTGATGAACCATGGGGCATTACATCAGGCCAATTCTCACAGACCAACATTGGCACCTCCATCGTGGATTGCTTGCCGGCACCCTCCTCCAAAAGCATCTCATCGATAGCGGCATCGCCGAACTCGTTTTCGATCACTGCGTACCTGGCACTTGATGTCCCTCAGGGGATGCTTTGAGTCAGGTGAAACATGTGATAGCCATCAATTCCTATACTTTTGGGGCTGGTTTGTCATTTACCAACCTTTGGAGTTTCATAACAAGGTCAATGCTGTCAATGTCATGGCTGTTCACATCTCTACTCACAAATCTGAACCATGGCTGTAGCCACAAGAGCTTCAGGGCACTTCTTCCCATGCTGAGAGCGAAGAATGTAATTCAGCAAAGTTGTCTTCCCAGCACCCAAGAAACCTGTCAGCACCTCAAGGTTCAAATTTCAGCCATGGCCAACTGGGTTGCTAAGGTCCAGTGCTGTATCATCATATCCCTTCCCAAGCTGTGTTTTTGCAGCTATTCCCCATTTTCAGACACATCCATATCTATCATGTAAAGTTGGTTATCCATGGTTATCGCATTCTTTATATCCCTATATCCCACTATATCCCATTACATCACCACATTTTCAGACGCCATATTTTGAACCCAAAATTCAGCGATGTCATTTCCGTCCATAAGTCTGAGGGGCTGGCGGTCACCGGGATCCTTCCCTTTGCCAAAATACCTGGCAGGTCATCACATTCGATGCACGGCTATGACTTGGATCTGGTGAACCTGACGATGGATTTCTGCACGGATACTATGATACAAACCATGGAAAAACCATGGTATACGGTGCTCCACATTCTCCAGTTTTTCCGGAAAAAATTCTTCGCAACGTCAGAATTGGAAAAAAACATTGACCATGATGATTGTTGCTAGTCTGATTAAGTTGATGAATTCTTCATTGAAAAACACTTCACCATCTCAGCATTTCAGGGTTGTGCCTTCAGCCTTGCGAATGCAGTCATCTGTATCCAGTGGCGCATAGATGGTCATCCCCATGTCCAGTTTCACCTGCGGAAACCCAGTCGTCCTTTTAAAGAAATGGATTGTCCCTAACCAATTCTGACATTTCAGGATCACCGTGAATTACCATATCTTTTCCACTTTTCGAGGCAATTCTGATGTTCGGATTCAAATTGGGAAAAAATCCACACTTTTTCGATGTGGGACACCCACTAAGCCTTCCAAAACTTTTTTTTTACACCCGAAACAGATCCGCCTGATATGGCACTGTCTTCTCTTCAGGCCAGCCAGGCTCGTGGTATCGCAGCTTCACGATGGTACCAGATTGGAAGCCATCCACATAGCACCTGAGATGGTGCAACGGATGTTGGATCAGGTTTTTCTAGGAAAACTGTAGGTTTTTCTTGGGATTTTGGGATCTCAGATTTCAAAACTGATGGATTTTGGAAGCCAAACTCATCTGCCAATCTGTAGAGATACAAGACTGTCGCTTAAAACTGATGGTGGTTTCAGAGAATGTTTTCGTCAACGAAGTTGTCAATCCTCGCCATGGAAAAAGTCTCCTCAATCCTTCCACTATTTCTACAGCAACACCTCCGGACCCATTGAACTAGGATGAATATCACCCACACATAACATCACATATCTATGATTTCCGAAGTATGCCAGTTGTGCTGGTGATCCATGCTTTTCCGCATTTTTTTGCTTGACATTCCTGAGATTTTTCATGACATCACAGGTTGGCCCATTTTTCATGGGCATTTCTGGGCTCCCCGACTCCACCCTGTCGCCCACTTTGAACCGCAGATCTGCCTGAGATCGGTGCAGGGTTCCGTACCACTGCTGGCTATTAGTTGATCATCAAAGGAAGTTTAGGGGGAGAAACTTCCGTGTTACGGACTTTTAGAATGTCAGGGAAAGAGTTAGTCAAAGAAAGAGTTAGCAAAGAAAGAGTTCGTCAGGGAAAGAGTTAGTCAAAGA
>Ga0126342_10002207_pt1 | contig 29792 bp, 29 predicted proteins | sample Cyp1metagenome_FD_92528 | JGI IMG/M metagenome (GOLD analysis project Ga0126342, IMG submission 92528) | Coral microbial communities from Lord Howe Island, Old Settlement Bay, Australia - Cyphastrea 1 metagenome | ecosystem: Host-associated > Invertebrates > Cnidaria > Coral ...
ATATATATACATTGTATTATATATATATACATTGTATTATATATATATATACATTGTATTATATATATATTGTATTATATAGGTTGTATTATATATGAATATAGTGTATTATATATATATATATATGTATTGTATCATATATATATATATTGTATTATTTATATATAGTGTATTATATATATATATATATATATTGTATTATATATATATATATATATTGTATTTGTTTATACATATTGTATTATATATATATGGATGAGTATCCCATTAAAATAAAATAGTTCGAGGATTCTCGCATAAAATCATCCAAGTTTGTTGGAAGCATTGCCCATTTGCCAAGAGGCCCTTGGGTGATTCTGAAGAGACCCCTGACCATCTTCTCCCTCCGAATCGCGCGCGCAATGCGTAGGGATCGAAAGACACCTCAGGTGCCAGGTGATGTGGTTCACTTGGTTCACTTGGATCGAAGTTTTTTCAGGCCCAGCAATTGAGCCAGGTCATTACAATAATATATTAGCAACAATAATTAATACTTAATAATGGTAATTACATTAATATTAATTATCATATATTATCATTACTATCTAGTAATAGGAGGGTCATTTTCCCGATGCCAGGGTCATGGTTGGTTTTAGCCTGACTGTTCAGAATCATCCTGGTCAATTCTCCTGGAGCCACTGATATGAGTTGTCATGGTTCAGACATCGATGAAACGAACACAACCTTCGGGGCGAAATGACCACTGTTTCAAAAGATACCTAGTCACCTAGTCAAAATATGAAGGTTATGCAAAGATACCGAAGTTCGGAATATGAGATATGTCCCATCAAAATTGTAACAAATTATAGACATAAAATTGAAGTTATTGCATAAAACATCTTTTTGAGTAAAACTTAGCCAAATCAACAACCCTACCTATCCCTTGACCAGCCGGCTTTTCCAGCGCTGGGATTGTAATGTCAATATCTCAAATGATTGTCCGATATTACTATCCCATCATCATTGCAATCCCATATTACCACATCATCATAATTATCCCATATATATATATACATATACATATGTATATGTATTATAATATATATATATACTGTGTATATATCTATATATACATTTGTCATATCACATATGATTATCCAATGTTGTTATTAATATAAGATAGTGTTATTGTGATTGCTACCAATCCGATCCACTATAATTCTTTATATTAGTTATATCGTTGTTAATCAACATAATGTCATAGCTCGGACATGCTCGGACTAACCAACAAAATCTGGGATCATTACTTTTGTTTCTAGGATTAATCCCATTACCCTCTGGTAATTTAACATAGCTATGGAAAATCACCATGTTTAATGGGAAAATCCACTATTAATGGTCATTTTCAATAGCTACGTTAAATTACCAGAGGGTACTATATGTTCCATGTTCTGGGGAAATTGTTACTATATATAATCATATAATCATGATTATTTCAAATACATAATCATTATTAACCCATAACCCTGGATAATATTATGACTAATGATCCCACATATATAGTAATAATATAGCAACAATAACAATATATGATAATAGTATCCATGTTCTGTATAGTGTTATCTATAATGATCCGACATATATATATATAATATTATAATATTCATAGTATCCCACATATAATCATCGCAAGTACTGACTAACTGTATTGTCATAACGATCGTCCTTATAGATTACGACTATCCCATTATAATAATTATTGGTTAACTATTAACTATGGTATGGGTTTCTATAAGTGGTTATTATATGTATAATTATAGTAAATGGTTCATTAAAACCCATTTAACTATAATTATACATTGGTTACATATTGAAAATACCAAATAGTATGGTTATACTGAATAATCATTGCAATGATAGCCATTATTTTTCAGTATGAGTAGTCCATAATTATTGGTTAAATATTGCAGTAACTATGATTATATATTGGTTATATCTATATATATATATATATTAACTAATCTATTACCATAACTATCATATGGTTAGATACATAATTAACATATTACTATCAATGATTACCATATCTATGGGTAAAAAAAACCTCACTTGTTGTGTTATTATTACCATAGCAACCATCTATGTGTTTATATATTAACAATACCATACTATCCCGTATCTATTGGTTATATATTCACCTCATTTTGTTGTGTTATTCTCAACTATTGGCTATATATTACCAATAAATATATAACAAATGGCTATATAGTGGCTATAATCATACTATTATTGGCTATATATTAAGTTATCAGTATATATATATATATGTGTGTGTGACTATATTTATGACTATATATATATACACACTACTATTTTAAATTATTGGCTATATTATTGGTTATATTAAGTATGATTATATATTGCCATAGTATGTGATTCTCCTCATCCCAACCATCCCAAACACGGAAACGAGCAACGCAGAGAGGCGGCCCAGCGCAAGCCGCTGCCATCCACCTTTGCCAAGCTCACCACCTCGGGATTTTCCCCGGGGAACCGGGAAATGTTGGGTTTTACCCTATCAAAAAGCCTATGGAAACCCTATGGAAATGGAAACCTCTCCGGATTTTTCATGGGAGGTGAGATTTAATGGGATTTAATATGATGTATGTGGAATTGATTGGAATTTAATGGGATATAATGGGACATATGACGGTATACCTATGGTTATTTCACATCTTCCTATGGGATTCTCAAGAAAGAGAATGAATTCTCTGGTGGTGAATAGCATTTAATACTTCTAGAACGTATTTCCTGAAATTCTCACGAGAATTCTCAAGAAAAGCTTGATTTCTTGAATTTAGAGGAACCAACATGGAAGGTATCGCCTTTTTAGTAGAACATTACAATTCGAAAAATGCTGCTTGACTTGTGCTTGGTTTCTACACGTCGATAAGTAACTCAACCAAAATTTTGAAGTCTCTGTATATACATATGTGTAGTACTTGATCTATATATATATTATAGAGAAGATATATATATAAATTAAGTAGTGTTTAATGAGGGATTCATGATATCTTTATGGAGATTGAACTGAATTTAGTGGGATTGAATACCTCTATGAGGTGGGTCCCCCTTGGCATGATAGCTAAGCTTTTGGGTTATTGTAGATACATCCAACTAACTAGTGGTGGTTAAAAACGAACAAACATAACTGGAGGGGCCCACCTTGTGTGTACACATATATAGAAATACATATCTGGATAAATCAGAATCATATGACAAATCTAGATTATTAACAACTCAATCTACAGTACATATATATATATGGGCATATATATATACACAGACATATGTTTCTTTTATATCGCAAGTCTGGTTCATGCTGCATTTAAGGGAAACCCCTTGTGATTTATATCATAGGATGTCATGGGGCATCATTGCAATATCTTTAGGTTATATCTTACAAGTCTTACGTACGATGCTAAGCACCTCTAAACAATTGCAAAAAAAAAAGATGTTGCGGCAATTTTTGGATGCAACATACAAAAGTGACAAAAGTGAGCAAAGCCAAAATATATCCAAGGCCCCACATTCTGCTTGAAAATAGGCATCATTTGGGCCTAACATCTTGACCTGTTTTGGACAAGTTTCTGTGGTGTACAAGAAATATTCCTTGACTTTTTTGGTTGATGAAGAATCAGTTCTTGCCCAAAATCCTGAAAAAAGATAGGCCTTTTTTATGTTACATAATGTGTGTTATATTCAATTATTTACACCCGCTAAATTCAACTATGGAGCGCCAAATTCGCCATACCAATACCAAATAAGGCAATCTCTAGACCCCATTGGGTGAACGCTTAAAAAAAAGCTGTAAACCAGCCACTTTGGCGCTACTCAGTCCAGAAGCCAGGTCTGCCACGCTGAAGACCACCAGGCAGTAATCAAAGACATTCCAGGGATCCACAAAATAGTCCTCAGATCGGCCATTGGTACCCATTGATTGGCGTATTCCGAATGTATTCCGAAATTCCTGGGGGATATAGTTTGAAAAGTACAGGGATATATCTACGGAAACAGTCCTCAGGTCGACCAGATCGACCCTCAAAGAGGTACCGATTGATTGGAGGTACCGATTATTACCATATGTCAGGCCGATTTTTCACACTCCCAAAGTATGGCTCCTGGAATCTTGGAATTCCCATCAGGTGCCCAGGAATCATTGGGGCACTGTCCTGAGGTTGGGAGATGTTTGGAAAATACCACGGACGCTCATTTTTGAAACGGAGGGGATCATGGAACAAACAACAAGCGGACTGGGATACACCTGAAAAACGGTGCAGATATTATACAACAACCATACGAAATCAAGGAGATCTCGTGGGAAATCACAAAAATGTGGTAGTTGCTGCCACCATTTCAACTTGTGACATCGAAACTCAGCCAAAAACCATCAAACCAAACTAGTTCGATTTTCAAGGTTATCAGCGTTCCCAATTCCCAACATGTGGTTTCATGAACATCTACGAGTATGTGATTGCTGTTACTTGCTTCCAATCACCATTTAGATTTGTCCAAATGTAGACTAAACTCCAATGGCTGTTCATCCTTTTTCCAACTAAACGGCCAGTAAATGGCGTGTAAATCTCATTTCTGGTGGGAAAAAAACAATGGACAAAAGCATACAATGATGATCTTGCTCGGCTCGTGTGTGATAAGTATTTCTCCATTCAAATGGTGGTTTCCAAGTCATCCCCCAAAATTCATCATCCAAGTCATGAATGACCATTGATTGGATTGGTTTAAGGGAAATTTTACAGGAACCCATAGATTTTCCCATTAAATATGGGGCTTTCCTGTAAATTTTCCCTTAAACCAATCCATTGACCCATGACTTGTTGCATTCTTCACCAAGCATGGTGACCTGAGGGTGACCTGAATGACCTGTACCCCAATTTTTTTCGACGCGTCCGCCGAGGCGCCCAGTTCAGTTGATTGATCCGCAGCAACATCTCCAGGAAGAAGAAGATCGTGAAGACCATCTGTGTGGAATGGATTTTTTTCATGGGATGTTTCTACATGTCGGAGATCCCATTTATGATGTTATCATGAAAATAATGGGATGTTATCATGGAAACCCACAATTTTCATGGGATGTTATCATGATATGGGATCCCATGTATATGAAAATATAATGTTTCTCTGTTGGAGATGATGTGGGATAGAGATATGTCCTTCACATTCATGGGATGTGAATGGAATATTCATGGGATAGTCCTGTGGCCAATCCTGAGGGTATCAGTCATCCGGTGAATGGGTGATGGACATGGGATGTCGCCACTTTGGCAGGATATCATAGCTGGTTGGTGGTTTTAACCATCCTGAAAAATATGAAAGTCAATGGGAAGGATTCTCCCATATATATATATATTATGGAAAATGAAAAATGTTTGAAACCACCAACCAGATAGAGTCATAGAGGTTGAGGTGTACATGTGAATTTGGTAACCCTGATCATCCGCCAAGGCAGGTTGCATCCAGTGTGCTATTCTCGAAAGCTTTGGTTCTGCTTCATTCTATATTTCTCAGCAACGTTCCCCACCACCTAATCTTTGGGCTATTCTCGCTACAGCGACGGGAACAACTCGCCAAAACCTGCACTTCTTCCCATATCAGCCCATCTGATCCTGTATTCCATGATATCAATGATATCCATATATCATCAGTAACTATCAGTAATATCCCCTCTATGCCTCTGGTTATTTTAACAGTTGGCTATGGAAGCCATGGCCCATATAAATGGATGTACACCATGGATGATTTACCGCTCCAATATTCCTGGCGATTTTCCAGTTCGCAGTTCGCACACAGTCACCAGACGGTACCAGCCTCACATGCAAACCACGGCACACGGTCCTCTAACCTGGTCGACTGGGCACCACTTGAGGTATGAGGATTTTGGACCCAGCTAGCGAGCAGAAAGACGAGCTGAAAGACTATGGCAAGAGCATCTTCTGGTTGGTGGTTTATGTGGTGTCAAATCTGCATAGGCAAGTCATTGAGGATCATCATCCCCTATGGCTGAAGAAATGAAAAAACTCACCACCAAAAAGTCCTTTTTATGGCGCTGACGCCGGTCGAAAAATCCACATTCTGAGCATGCAACTGGAATCCTCTGGAGTAGTCACTCTCCAATCCTGTCGCTGGAATTGTCGAAATCACGCGTACAGTTGGAATACTTTAAACTCCCAAAGAGGGAAACGTCTCCTCATTTCCAAAACAAAATCCCGGACATGAACAGGCATGGCTAGAAACGGAGCACTACAGGATGTTGCACTCTGTGATCTAAATTTGGAGGTCAATACTCTTAAGCCTTGGGTACCCCAGTTGCTCCAGTTCGAATCTTGCCTGGAGATAAACCATCCACCTGCCTATGAGGACGGTGTTGGCTAAGGTCATGAAAACCACCATGAAGTTGAACTGGAAGCTGGATGCAAAGTGCCTCCGCCTGGAGAAAGGAGAGGGAATTTTCTTGGCAAACTATGACCTTACTTGGTGGCGAACTACCCACGAATCGTAAGTGGGTTATAACCCCAGTGATTTACATGGGATAAGTAGGGTTAATCCACTTATACCTGGGTTATAACCCACTTACTAAGTGGGATGAGCCACCAAGTAAAGTTTTTTTTTAAGTCAGAAAATGCAGACATCTTTCAGAGTTTTATCATGGTTTGTCCCATGTCTTGAGGGGTTAAAATACCCAGCATTTTGGCTAAACTGAATTTCTGTGCTACGTTTTTCCTTCAAAAATCTGGCATCGCGGCGCCAAAAAAACAACAAAGGTCCCCAAAGGGTGTGACCCGTCCTCCCCAGAGGTGCTAACATGGCCAGTCCTCCGTTGTGGGTAGATCCCCCATATTGAGGTTTCACGGCCTTTCCCATGATCTCCCCATGATTTCTGCCGGAAGATTTCCTACAGGATGGTGCCCCCCAGTTGGTTAAAAAAAACCATGGAACCCAGTTTTTCTTGTGAAATATCTACCATAAACATCCATAAACCCCATAGAATTCAGCCACTGTTTGGCAAACAACGCGAGCTCAAAAAAAGAGGCCCCAGCCATCCAGCCTGGCAGTCTTATCCTCCTGAATCTCCGTCCGGATATGTTCCCAGGCGCTGAGGAGTCTGCAGATTTTCCGCGCTCGGGGGTTGGAGGGATGGCATAACTATGGCATACCTATTGTTACCATGAAAAATCAGGGTAAACCCATGGTAAACCCATGGCTTTCCAGTAAGTGGCAACAAAGGAAACTATGTCTTCTTTTACCATCAAAGAATTGGAGGTTCCTGCAGTTTAAGTTACAGACAACTATGAGGTTTTACTATTAAATATGGCATGGGGTCCTATAATCCGTTCCTTGAACCAATTCTAGGACTCTCGCAGCAGAAAAGTGCGCCACCGAAAGATTAGATACAACCATAAAATAATGTGCTTAAATGTTGATTTTAACATATATATATATATACATACAACGAATAAGATATCTAAAACCGTGCACGACAGAATCCACCAATGGTGAGTCATATGTTTCATTGAGATCTGCACTGGGGACTGGGCGCTTACTCTTGAAATCTCAATTAAATGATTCACAGGAAGCTGATGAACAACCCATTTTTTTTAACCTTTGAGAACTACCAGTTGCTGCAGAAACAACATGTTCAAGCCATCCCATTTTTTTTCATCTTGGATCATCATCCTGGAAAAAGGGCTGGAAAATGAAGAATTTTTGAAACCACCAACTAGACACAACTAGACCTGGTTGGTGGTTTCAACCCCTCTGAAAAATATTAGTCAATGGGAAGGATTATCCCATATATTAAAATGGAACACAAAAAATGTTCCAAACCACCAACCAAGGACCGTTGACAAAAATGTCCCTTGGGTGTAAAAAAAATACTGTCAACAGGCCAGAGGCCTGTCAGTGGTACTTTGCAAAGTAACATGTGTCCATTCTTCCCCCGGCAAAATTGGTAATTTGATCCCCATGATGATGTTGCTCATCATATCTCAACTGTGAGTCAGTTGACCCTGATTCTTATCCATGACATACAAAAACATACCAATGTTCTCCCGCAACTTGGGATATACCATCTGGTTATGACATTCACAGTTCGCCATGGAAAATCCCAACCATTTAAATGGAGGTTTCGTTCGCTGGGAAAATCCTCTATTTCGATTAGGGCCATCGAAAAACCATGGCGAACTGTGAATGTCATAACCAGAGGGTAAATCCCACTAATATCCCATTAAATCACCATAAATTCCCATTAAATCACTATAAATTCCCATTAAATCACCATAAATTCCCATTAAATCACTATAAATTCCCATTAAATCACCTGCCTTGCAATGGTAAGATCCAACCGAATCTGTGAACCATTGTGGAATCGCCAAGTTGGATCCCCATCCCCCCGCCTGTCGGACTGTTCCAGCGGCGGTCTCCTGAACGCTACCGTAGGATGAAGATTTCGAAAGGGGCCATGGGATGAGGCTGGTGTTTTTTTTCGGAATGGCCAGAAATCCCTTTCTGGCCAGCCTCATAAATCCATATAAATCCCATAAATGGCATTCCGCATTCCATTCCTGGGGTTTTTGGCCATTTAATTTAAAGAATCCCCGGAAAAGTACTGAAAAGTACTGAAAAGCATGACTTAGAATCGGATCCAAAGTCACAAAATCTTCGGATGACTAACCTGCGAGTTATTTAAGATAGTGTTAAGCCCCAAAAAGAATGCCAAAAAGTATTTAGGATGGTAGTTTGATGATGTTTCCTCATAATTCCAGGTGTCCAACATTTCTATCTTTTAGGGGGATTGCTATATATTGTGATCACATGGGTTTATCTGAGAAAATCGGGTACAAAAAAATATTCTGGTGGTTGATTTTTCCAGTTTTTCCCCATCAAAATTATGACAATAAACTGGTGGTACACCTCGGTTTCGGACACACCGGTATATCATTCCATATTTGATAAGATGATAAGATCATGATCTTAATGAAGATGGGCATTGACGATATCAAATTGGAGGTTGTTTGATGTTTTTTGCAGCTATAGCAGGAGGGCTCGAACTGGAACCCATTTCTGCTGGAACGGTCGGGGTAAACATTGGCGATCCAAAGCAACAAAGGCTTTGGAAAAATCTCAGGCGTTCAGGGTCAGCCATCAGATCACCAATTTTTCATAGATGTTCTTCTTTGGGTGCGTCTGAAAATGGCAGATGGAATATCCTCCCAAATGCTCATGGTGGAATCGGAAAATATGGAAAAATGAAGATTTGGAAGGGGGGATATTTTCCATATTTTGGAGGATCCCGATATGGAAAATATCCCCCAAAAAATCCTCGCAAATATCGGAACCATCAAATTTGGGGGATCTCCCATCTCCAGATACACCATGATACACCTATTTTGAAGCCTCGCTCCTCCCGATACACCATTTGCATCGGTCCAAGCCCCACGACATGGTGCCATGTTGAGCCACTTGGGCCGACCACTGCGAACCCACTTTTTCGTTTTATGGTCCGAGAGAGACTCGTTGTTGACTGGCTTGGATTTGGGCAACACAGGGTTCCGAAAAAATTGTGCATCCTCTGGAAAAAGTGGGAGCTATCAAACCATAATTCCAGTTTGTTTAGAACCTTTACCCTCTGGTAAACTAACATAACTATGGAAAATCACCATTTTCAATGGGTAAATCCACTATTTCTATGGCCATTTTCCATAGCTATGTTAGTTTACCAAAGGGTAATCTTTATAGAAAGCGAGAGCTAGCGACCCCTCAGCGGTTGTTCACGCTTCTTTTGTATCTCAGGTGGGCCTCTCCAATGATGTCCGTGTATCACAAGACCCGTTCAGAATGAATAAGTTGGGAGTTAGGCAAGTCGTCTGTCAGTCCGCTTATATCTATATCTATATCTATATCTATATCTATTTATCTATATATATATATATACACATCTATAGATCTATATCTATACTTACATCTATATCCATATCCACAACTATCTATCTATATATATATAGCTACACATCATGCATATGCATATGCATATGCATATACATTGTGTCCTAAAACCTAAGCGTGCACTTTCAAGATTACATCCCCCTGCAGCCATCCTTTTTCTTCTCGGGGATGTGTCTCAAGGTTCCAGCCATTGCTGGAAACCCGGAGACTGCGGCTGTGCGGCTGTCATTCCAAATAGCCATAATTCCATAGTTATCATAGTTAGATAGGAATATATAATATTATATAATCCATATCAGCCATGAATCCTATACTGGGAACATTTCTTGTTGGTGAAACTGATGTTCCCATTGTTTCAATTTGTTTCATATGTTTTTCAGACTATGGTTGTCGCAGCCACACCTCTGGGACGTTAAATAAACGAGGCCTGCTATATTCTTTCTCAGCTGTGGCCGAGAAGCAGGCAAGTTTAACCGCTAAAGGCAGAGCTGGTCAGAGAAAAGCAGAAGAATAAAAGAGCAATGTTGTCATCACTTAAATGTAATTGTATAATACTATGCCTTTTTGGAACAGCTCGCCAACTTCTAATGTCACCATCTTAGTACGTCCCAAGAACTACGGACCCCAAAAAATCACTCGAACGGTCCTAAATGGTCTCTGTCTTAGCAGGGGCAAACCGTCTCGATTTTCCGCTGCAAAACTCTCTGGAAACGTCCAAATTGCATATGCCCACTGTCTGCCTCCATTGTTCTTGGGTATGTCCTCTTACATTCCCCAAAGGTACAAACTCCAAGATGCCGTATTTTCAAGTGCACCCGCCCACCTGGCAGCATCCTTTGAGACATACCCAGATAAATTTCTCCAAAAATGGGGTAGAGCCAGAATTCAATTTTTGGGCACACAGTTCTTGGGACATACCCGTATCTACAAGTTCTGAACCAGGCTGAAACTTGCAGCCATTACCTGGGCGCCCGTGGTGGGGGTTGGGGTCACTTGGGGTAGATCTGAGGGACCGCTATGCTTTGACAGCGGCTGTGTTAACATGTGCCTCATCCAGATGGTTTTTGTGTTGATCAATTCCCGATGTGAACTTCAAGCACTACACATTCCCGGCCTTTTAAGGGTCAAACAACCGATTCCACACTGATCATCACCCAGTTGCTATGGCCCAAAACTTTTGACCAACTTGGATGCTTGCAAATCATGGAAACAACAGCAGCCATGTCTGAAAATTGCGCACCCCATTCCATCCATTGCGAACATAGAAAATGTTCCCCATGTTCCCAAGATTTCCCAATGCAAACCCATAGCTTTTTCCATTTCCTCATCTTCCATGGTTTTTCCCAGGACCAAAACAGGTGAAAAGCCCAGGCTGCATTATCAATGCGTCCTCGGTGAACACTTGCTGAATCACCTAAAAGGGAGCTGAAAAAAGGGGAGCCAAAAAACGTGGTCATTTGTTACATAGCTATGGTATAGATGGCCCATAGAAATAGCTGAATTTTGATGTTCCATAGCTAGTTTACCAGAGGGTAACAAACTCAACCAACTCACAAACTGACCAAACTGACTTCTGCAAGTCTGAAGAAAAATACATGTCTGGCACTACCAAGCATTGTTTCCGCTTGGATTCAAAGAATTGGGCCCCGGAGCCGAAACCCAACAGCACTGCTCAGGGAATAGTCACCACATCAACAAGGCAAAAAGGAAGAACTAATTATTATTATTATTACTATTATTATTATTATTATTGTTATTGTTATTGTTGTTGTTGTTGTTGTTATCATTATTATCACCATTACTATTATCATTACTATTCTTGTTGTTATTATGATTTCAACAATTATATATATATATATTGTTGTCACGTATTCTGCACCAAGGTGATTCTCAGTGTGTTGGTCCCCAGCAGTGTTCATACCCTTGTCATCCCGTGTTCCCTCGACGAGCAGCAGTCCAGTGTGGTTGCACCACGCTTCTTTGTGCGGCCGCGCACCCTGAAAGTCAGCGCTCTCGGAGCGGTGGGAAATCCCATATGAAATCCCCCAACGGGTAACGGGCAATTGGTCGTGGGCTTCCTCTTTCCAACAAGGTTTTTCAGAATGCGAAAAAACTTGGAACCACCAAGCTGGAATCTGTGAAAACATCTGTTCTCCTAAGTATACTTTGGCATCTTGTTTCTGCTGCGATGTTGATTGGTTCACAGAAATCAGCCACCCATCCGGGGATCATCCGGGGATCCATCTGCAAAATCCACTGAATTCTTGAAATCGTAACCCAAAAAAAAAAGGACATGTTGAAAAATCATAGAAAAGTCAGCACTGCAACAGCTTTAACCGAGACGTTTTTGTTTTTTTTTTTTTCGGGACCTAAGTGCCAGACGCACATCGTCCACGTAAGCACGTGAGGACATCTCCATCTTGGAGCCTCAGCTCCGCGGGCGGCAAAGATGTGCACAAAAAATCCAGGGGGTGTAGTGCCAAAATATGGATGGTTCAATATGGTTAATACATGTTAATACATGTTCATTCTTCAAAAAATGATTCGAAGATCTTCGAAATCTGTGGTTTTCTTTGCATCTTGAAGTTTGATCCATAGCAAATTGAGCTGCCGTGCAACACGGTGGGGTCCAACCAATTCGGAAGACCTTCTTGGGGGGGTACCTCTAAAACCGCTAAATCCTCATCACCATTGATCATTAAAATAACCTTGCTGGGGTATACCCTATTTTCAGATGCACCCATATCGAACCCGAAATGTTCCAGATCTATATATATATATATACATATATATATATATACATTATATATATATGGAAAAAGAAAGCCGCCTTGCCTTGCAGCACTCATATGAGGGTTTCTTAAAAATGGTCGATCCCCAAAATCATGGGTTTCCATACTAAAATGGTCTAATTAGTTGGATGATTTGGGGGGTACCCATAGTAGGCACCCATAGCCGCAAGTGCCCGGCCAAGAAACCCAACAATGTCTGCATCCAGCGCATTGCCATAGAGGCTTGAGGTCAAATCCCATAACCTGGCTGTCACCAGGCACACCGAAACAACTGGGCCAAGGAGATCATCGATAGTCGTTTCTGAAACATGGCGAAAAAAAGGGAATCCATCACCATTGAAACAAAAAAGGCTAAATGATGTTTGAAAAAAAAAAAACGGGCCATAGTAAACTATAGCTATGGGAAGTTCCCACATGGTACGGTTTTTTTGAAGACCCAGAAACCATGGTGGATGCAGTGATTTCATCACGACTCTTTGTCACAACGGACGGGACAGGAAGGGATGGGGGTGTTGACCCGGCCTGGTAAACTAACAGGTTGCGAACTTGAAAATGGCCCAGTCGAAATAGTTGATTTGCCCATTAAAAATGGTGATTTCCCATAGTTATGTGGCTGTTTACCAGAGGATTTCATATGAAGGGGATTGGATTTTGACCAAGGAATTTCCATCCATTTCCATCCATGTCCAGGTTTCAAACAATGACGGCAGGAGATTTCCGAACAAAACATGTGGCCATGGCATATCTAGGTTTCCGAACTTAAATCGGGGTACCCCTTTATCGCTGCATGGAAAATTTCATGGAAAATCCGATTCGGAGGGATGATTTTTTCGGAAATTTAGGGATACCGGAGTACCCAAAAATTCTACTGTGGATGGTTGTGAAATCCGAATCACCAGTTGAAAACGGTGGTAAACATCCCATTATTTATAGGGTTTCAACCATCCGTTTGGTGGTGCAAGATTTCGCAACCATCAACAGTAGGAAACCATATCCCCTTTGGAATCTCCGACCATCACCGACTATCACCGACTGCGCGCCTGTCGCTGTTGTTCCAGTGGGGGCGCACCGCACAGCGTCCCGCTAGCTGAAGACCGCGCATGTCCCGCAACAGGAGCCTCGTCCGGCGAGGCTCCGCTTGGATGCACATCTACACCAACGAAAAAGTCAAAGTCACATCCAACTGAGTAGATCCTTCAAATCCATAGAAATCCCATAGAAATCCAGTTCAACACACAACTCCCATAAAAATGATGTGTTGATCTAAATTTTGGTGGCTTACAACAACTGCTGATTTTTTCGCTCTTCATCCATTCATCCCATGCAGCATCCGTTTTTTTCGCACTATCAAAACATATCAAAACTGCAAAGTGCCCTCTGGTAAACTAACATTTTAATGGGATCTAATGGGAATTTATGGGAATTTGTGGTGGTTTAATGGGATCTAATGGGTTTTACCCTCTGGTACACTAACATAGCTATGGAAAATCACTATTATTCATGGGAAAACTCACTACTTCTATGGTCATGTTCAATAGCTATGTCAGCTATGTAAACGTTTACCAGAGGGTAGCATCAAACATGGTTTGTTTGTTTTTTTAATTGGTATCACGGCATCCCAAATTAAATGTCTTCGTTGATCATCATGATTTCTGAAGACAATGCATTGGCAACTTTTGGTGTACTCCGTTGGCAGGGGCAAAGCCAACTCGTGTCCAATTCAATCCAATTCTATCCCCATAAACGGGTCTAGTTTACCCAATTGTTGTCAGTAAATCATGGTGAATCATGGTGAATCACTATCCATTTTTTATGTCCCCATGTTGGTTCATCCACCTGAAAAACATTTGAAGTTTCAATCGCAAAACAGTGGTAGGAATCCCAGTATTGATGCTTAATATCCCTAAAACTCATATCCTATACCCTCTGGTAATTTAACATAGCTATTGAAAATGACCATAGAAATAGTGGATTTTCCCATTAAAAATGGTGATTTTCCATAGCTATGTTAGTTTACCAGAGGGTATCTTCATTTTTATCTCCATAAACATCCATTCTTGGTGAAGATTTTTTTTATCCCCACTCATATCCTCACTTTTGTATCCCCGGTAATACTCCCATAAAATCCTCGCAAATGAAGTGGGTGAACTCACCCCACAAACACATCAAACACGAACCACCAAGAACGTTTCGTCATTATATCCCCATGAAATCCCCATCAAGTTCTCATAGATTCCCAATCGAATCCTCATCAAATTCTCATGAATTCATATATATATACACATATAATCATATAATCATATATAATTATACATAATTATACATATACATAATACATATATATATATATATTCTATATTCCCAATGAAATGTCCCAGAACTTCCCCAACCCCTCGGCTATCCGCCAAGGCGCTCTGCCAGCTGCGGCTTCGGCGCGGCCGTCAGGGCGAAGCTGTGGCTGGCCAGCATGGCGCCGGCGCCCAGGCCCAGGAAGAGCCTAAAAGTGGCTGAATTCTGTGGTTTATCACGGGTTGGTACCCTCTGGTAAACTAACATAACTATGGAAAATCACCATTTTTTATGGATAAATCCACTATTTCGACTGGGCCATTTTCAATAGCTATGTTTGTTTACCAGAGGGTATCGGGGGTTGGTAAATGTCCTGTTTTTGGGATTTTGAACATCACATCCCCATAGTGTCCGTTGGATTTTAAATATCCCCATAGTAGGGTGATGTTCAATTTGGACATTTACCAACCCCCGTTTATGGTAGATATAACAAACTAGTTCATGGATGTTTTCATGGGGGTTCTGTGACATAGCTATGGAAAACGGAGCATTTTATGGTGTTTAGGGGAGTAGTTTAGGGGATGGCCATAGTAATGATGGCCATAGCTAGAATAGTGTTCGTTTCCGGGGCCATCAATCCATTGATGGGAAAATGGTGTATATTATATATATGGGATAAATGGTAGAAATGGGATATATGATCTAGAATAGTAGGTTTAGGGGAGGTTCAGTGATGTCATGTGGGAAAAACAATCATCAACCACCCATTTGGGAATGCTGTATACCACCTATTTTATGGTGATTTGAACAAATGGTCATAATTATAATCAATTTTCGTAGGAGTTGTATGGGGAATTTCATTGGGAATATATGGGATAAATGATTTAGCTAAAAAGTGGCGATTGAAAATCTAGTTTTGCTAGTTTAATTAGTGGAGGATTTCAGAGAGTTTTACAATGAGCAAAAATAGCGATTTATGGAAGTTTCATGGGGATCTTAATGGGGACTTTTTGGGATTTAATGAGGATGTTTTGAGGAGTTTATCCTGATCTTATGGGATTTTTCGAAGATGCACTGATGTTGTGGGATATAATGAATGGCATACAACCAACGACATGTATACAGCAGTTCTTCAAATAATCCCAAGAAGGCAAAAGATATAAAGCAAGCAAGGGGGGTGGTGAGCCAATACATTGCAATTGTTGGTAAATTGTGCAATCTGATCATATCACCCCCTATAATAAGCAATCAACAAAAATTGTGGGAGGTTTGAAGAAATCTTGGAAATGAACTTGGGAAAAATGTTGTGGGATGTAACCTTAACATCAGGCTGCACAAAAAGTATCGTTTCAGTGCCCAAAAAGCCGGCCAGTGGTCTTCCATCTCCGAAAAAGCGTCCGAACAAAAAACTTGGGAACTCTGGCTGTAAACAGCCAAAGCTTGCTGCCTTGGAGACAATTCCACTTGAAAAGAATAGACTACCTTGATCTGCCTTCAGATGTTTCACTCACTTTTTGGTTGCTTCCCTTCGATTAAATCAAATCCACGGGTGCCTGGGTACCTTTCGCATTTGACGATGTTTTTTCCCACCAATCAAAGCGGTGAAAGAAACAACAGGAGTTTTCGGTTCCCGCCGAGGGGTCCACCATTCTGATGAAGTTTGGATCCATGATTCAAATGAATCCGAATGATGCAACAGAACTCAAGGGTTGTAAGCTGTAAGGCGTGTTCTGCCTGTTCTTTGGCTTCGCCGCCCCGAGGGGGCAAGGGTTGCCAAGCACTGCTACGCTGATGTGGCAAATGCACCAGAAAATAAAGTTTTTACAGTTACAAACACAAGGCTCTTGATACGCACAGGAAAGCATGCAAGAAAGCAGCACCCCATGTCGCTGCCGAGTTTCAAAGATCCCTCTCTGACACGTTTGATGATCTTGGCAGTAAATCTGGGCGCGAAGACCTTGAAGACGTATCCTTGGGGGTCAGAAATCCCCGGGAAAGCCACTCAGCAATGGCTGGAATCATGTCGAACCCCCGGAAAATGGTGTGGTTTTGGACATGACATGAGCGGCTGAAATTCACATGCCCCTTCAAACTGGTCCATGGTTGAAGATAATTTTGATGAAGGCCTTTGCAGCAGGTTGAAAGTGGCTTATCGGTGCTCTTGACTGCCAACCAGTTCCAAACCGTCCTTTCCAAGGAGAGAGTCATCACGATCCTCATCCTCATATCCCTCATATCTCTCATAATGTCAACCCCGGATTAATAAACCATGGCTTATTAATTAGGGGGTGTTCCCTCAATAGTCATGATTTGATACTTTTTTGTGGTACTTTCCCAATTAAACAGCCGTTCGGGGTTTATTAATCCAGGGTTTACATTAACCCTCATATCCCTCCTATCATAGAATTGGATGATGGGTAAATTTACAGGACACTCCTATATTTGATGGTAAAAACCATGGTTTCCAGTTAAGATGTTCCCAACCAACCAATCTGATCATATCCCTCATATCTCTCATCCCCACCATCACTGCCGCACAGCCCAGTTTCCCAGCAGATCGGGATTGCCCCATCCCATCATCAGCACTGTGGCGTCCCCTAGGAGCTCTTCCAACCTGAGAAAACAACGACCCAGCCGAGCCGAGCCAATCGGAAAAGAAATATTTTTTGGATACAAAGAACTAAGAAGCTGCTATGGGCTACCCATGGCTGTTCCATTTTTTCAGACTCATTTGTATCAACATCCTGATGTGTATGATACAGAAACTCCGAAAGTATCTTCATGGACTGAGTATGATATAGAAACTCAGTACCAAAAATGGACAGGAAAAACTGTGGACGTTCAACTGGTGTTGGGCCGTTTGCCTCTTCAACCACGACCTGCTCGTGCCTTTTTAGAGATTTGGCTGAAATGATTTTTGGTCCATTCACATCTCACAATGAAGAATCATGGTCACATCATCTCATATCATCTTCCCCTGTCAACACTCACCTCAAAATCACAGTGCTTTAAGGTCAGATCAAAAGAGAGCAACAAAGATCACACATGAATAGGTTTTAAGGAAAGGTTACAGGAAACCATTGTTACATTGAACTACCCCAAAAAAAAATCTTCCATGGTTTCAGTTGACACCGAGTCAGTCTGTCACCAGGAGTCAAGTGGCGATTCCAGGCATCTGGCGTCTGCGAGCGTGGTCATTGAAACCTGTGAAAGTTGGAAAACTCTCAGCAGCTATCGCTCAAGATATATATTAATATATATATATATATATGTTGAAAACAGAGCCATGAGTGCATACTCCAGCAGGAGAACAGATGCATGACCGAGAGGGACCCTTCGCTCAAGCGGCAAAAGGTGCCCGTGCTCTTGCCCCTGGGAGGGCGAATGGTTTTGAGATTGGTAGCGGAGCCAGGCCATCATTAGGGCCTGGCTCCCGCAGGTAGGATCCTGTAGGGTAGAGCCATGAGTGCGTCGACGCCAGGTGAGTCGACTGGAAACCATAGGATGTTCAGTGGAAACGGTGAGGATGCCAAAGAGTACCGCAGGTGGAAGACTTGGGTGATCAACAAGCTCCTCACCCTTGGAGATAAGATCTCTAAGGAAGCCAGGGGTGCCTAAGCAGGCTATGTATATACACTACTGCAGGGGAAGGCTTTGGAATGTGTTGAACATTTGGAAGTAACTGATTACCAAAAAGAGGATGGGGAGAAGGTACTATTCAAACTGTTGGATCAGCGCTTTCCCCAGAAGGACAATACCGATGAGATGGCTGAGACACTGAGTGCTGTTTTCTCCCTACGTGCCTCTGAGGGGGAAACACTGAAAACGTGGATCAGTCGAGCTTCTGAAATGTTCGACAGGTGCCAATGGAAATGCAATGTAGCCTTTCCGGAAGAGGCTCGGAGGCTGGATCATCCTCCGACGATCCGGCCTCTCAGAGGAACAACAGGCGGTAGTGCTGGCCAGATCCCTGGGAGTTTTGAAACGTGAAGAGGTAAGCAAAGCTATGAGGTCGTGCTATCCAGAGTACACTGTGCCGAAAAAACGTGTTGGAGTCAGCCTTGTAGAAGATTCCAGCCTGCCTGAACTGTTAGGCGATGAGTCTGAGATCATGGACCCCAGCATGGAGTTCGATGATGTGGAACAGTTACTGGCTCAACACGATACAGTTGATGAAGATGCAGAACCAGAAGTGTATCCTGAGAATGAAGTAGCTGACATCATGGCTGTTTCCTGGCGCGAGAAGAGAAAGGAGATTTCCAAGATGCAGCGATCACGAAAGTTTGGGGCCGCGGCTGACCTCAAGCGACAGTTCAGAGTTGAGATTGAAGAAGTCAAGAAAAAGACAAGATGTCATCGCGGGCCATTGGAGCCGAGAATGCAAGATGCCTGGAACTGACCAGAAGGGAAACACTGCAACCTCTGGTGCATCAGGGTCTGGATCTAGTCGTAAAGACACAGGAATGGCCTATGTTGAGAACTTTGTGGCCTCGGTGATGTTTCAACCTACGTTGTTGTCTCAGTTACGACAGCGTGCAGCTACAGCGAGTAAAATGACTGATGATGCTCCTTTGTCAGATCAGGTGAATGAAGCTCTGTTGGTGTCAAGCCCCGGCTTTGGAGTTTTGGACTCTGGGTGTGGCAAATCAATTATGGGACAACAGACCTATCAGTCATTCTGTCAGTTGTGGCGCGATCACAATATTCCAGTGCCTGAGCCGTATCAAGAGGTGAACCATTTTCGTTTTGGGAACGGAGAAAAAGAAACATCAGAATGGTCCATCAAAGCACCTGTCGTGTTAGCTGGAAAGACAGGTGTTATCAAGGTTGCTTTGGTCAAAGGTGAAGCTCCCCTGTTGGTGTCACGTAGAGCCCTTCAAGCACTGAATGCCAAGCTGGATTTTTCCAAGGGTGAACTCACTGTGTTTGATGAAGAAGCCGTGATTCCACTTCAAGTGAACCATGCTGGACAGTATGTAGTTCCCTTGCTTGGGGAGACCGATGTTCCCTCAGAAAGCTTTGATGAAGTCATGGTTAGCGTTTCTGTGCCTCCGCTGCCTGAGCCTGATGCCACAACCATGCATGATGATGGAGAAGCTGAACAGCCCAATGATTCCGATCCTGCCTCCTCTTCAGGACCGGAAGCCAACTTGTCAGAGTGGGCCATTGAGTGCTCATATATTCCCAAAGCTTTCACCACTGGTAAGCAAGGACCCAAATGGAGTAGTGTTAAGCGTCGCATTATCACCGACATGGATACCGGTAAAGTGTTGTTTGATGAAGTAATTGACCATAGGCTTGGCAAGAACAGATATCATCAACCTTTGCCTAAACATGTTTTGCACTCCAGGTCACAGTTCATGTTCACTCCTGAGGAGAACCATCCTGCCGTAGCTGAGTGTCTGAGTGTCCGTCATGTCCGACAGTTGCACGCCCAGGTCAATAAGACAATCCTTCATGATGAGCGTAGGAATTCCTCTAAGGAACCACTGATGATTGCAGAAGTGTTTTCACCACCAAGGTTTGCTCCGGTTGTGCAATCGCAGGGAATGCGAGCTGTGTCTTTTGACCTCAAAAATGGATATGACTTTTCCAAAGCTAGTGTGCGACAGCAAGTGAAGCAGCAGTTGCGTGAAGATCCACCAGAACTCCTAGTGCTCTGTCCGCCATGTACACGTGAGGGTGGTTGGTTTAACCTTAATCGATATACCATGTCGCCTGATGAAATTCTTCGGAAGAAAGCCCAGAGCCGACTTTTCATTCGATTTTGTTGTGAACTTTTCCAACAACAGGTTGAGTTAGGAGGACTGGCCATGTTTGAACACCCACTTGGTTCCAAACTGTGGTCTTACCCAGAGATGTTGCGACTGCTGCGCAAGTTCCCGACCGTCAAGTGCCATGTGTGTCGTTTTGGTCTTCGCCTGCCTGGCAGCCAGAATTTCATCCGTAAGGGAACCCGTCTGTTGGTCAGCGACTCAAGCATGGAAGTGCTAGGACGTGAATGCCCTGGAAAGCAGAGTGTCCACCATCAATGCCATGACACCATTGAAGGCAATCATCCTGTTGTAGGGTCAGTCAGCCAGTTTGCTGGTCAGTACACACCAGGATTTGTTGAAGCAGTGTTGGACACCGTCCCAGCATACCGTGCACATTCTGAGACTCTGGAGGTGATTGAAGTTCCACCCACCGATCAACAGGCCGAGAACGAAGTTTTAGCTGCCCGTGCCGATTTGCAAAGCACTGATGAAGAAGTGATCAAGAAGACTTTGTTCAAGTTGCATCGAAACCTAAGACACCCTGCAAATCATGACCTTGTCCGAATCCTCAAGCACGGACAGGCAAGTGATGATGCAATTAGGTTGGCCAAAGAGCTGTCTTGCGAGTTCTGCCAAGCGCGCATCAGGCCACATGTGCCGTTGCCAGCACAAACCAGCCGAGTATCCCAGTTCAATGAACAGGTAGGCATAGATGTGAAGTATCTTCCTGGTTGGCGACCTAATCAAAAGATCAAGTCACTTAACATGGTGGATCAGTCAAGCTGTTTTCAACAAGTGGTTCCTTTCTATGAAACCGAAACTTCAGCTTTGTTGCGCAAGCTGGACCTCCAAAGGAACTGATACTTGACCCAGCTCAGACCAATCTTGGAGAGAATCTTCAAGGACCACTGGAGTTCGAAGGAACCACAGTGCGACAGATCGCTGCTGAGGCACATTGGCAACTTGGCCGAACCGAAAATCATGGTGGTTGGTTTGCTCGAGTTCTCTCCAAAGTAATTGATGAACATGCACCGTCCAATCGTGAAGAATGGGAAGAATGTGTACGCCATGCTCATGTGAAGAACACAATGATACAAAGCTATGGATACACACCACATCAACATGTGTTTGGAGTTAACCCCAGCATTCCTGGTGATCTTCTGAGTGAACCTTTGCACATAGTTCCAGCCACAGCCGGCCTCACGGAAGATGCTGTAGCAAAGGCGCAAGCCATCCGTCAGTCAGCTCGTTCTGCAGTGATCCAGTTGCAGGATGACAAGTCATTGCGACGTGCACTAGCAGCCAGGCCTCGCATGACACAAGCGTTTCAGCCTGGAAACCTGGTAGCCTACTGGCGTCGACAGAAGTTGCAACAAGGTGAGGTTCAACAAGGTGGACGTTGGCATCGCACTGCAGTTGTGATAGGATATGTAGGTAGGAACCTCATCCTGGCACACAGAAAGCAGATCTTCCGATGTGCACCCGAACAGGTGAGACCAGCCACCACTGAAGAAAGGACACTGATTGAGTCTCCACAGATGGAACTTTTGGGGATAAAGGATCTAATAGAAGGGGGTACTTTTAGGAGTCACCAATTCATAGATTTAGTTCCTGGACACTATCCCACCGTTGAACCTTCGACTGCCAGTCATGCACCAGACGCATCCGGTGACAGCCCAATGCAAGAGTCAGGAGAGCCAGCTCAGCCTGAGGTGATTGATAAGAGTCCTGCTGATAGCATTCCTCCAACCCAAGTTGTGCCCACTGATGTCCCACAGAATATGGATGTCTCTCCTGCCATAGCTGACGATGCCCCTGCGTCTGGTAGCCAGTATGGTCCAATTCGTCGCCGAGTCACTGGAAAGTCTGGAGATGCAACCATGTACAGACCACCAGCCATGCGACAAGAAGATTTTGCTGAGATCATGCGAGAGGTTGTTCCACACCTTCTTCAAGAGAACTTTGAATCAACACACACAGGTCAGAAGCGCAGTCATGATGATGAAGGTAGTGAAGAAGTTGTCGAACCTGCAGCCAGTAGACCTCGCACCAGCTCTCCAGAACCAGCACAAGCTGCAGGATCCGCTGCAGAGCATCCAGTGTCAGCCGTTGCTCATGACAGCCCCAACATGCATGAGGAATCCGTCCATGAGGTGTTGACAGTGTCCCAAGTAAATGACCTGTTAAGTGATTGGGATAAACATGGGGATATAGAGGTGTCAATAGCGGGGTATTTAGCTAAGAAGATGTCCAAAGAATTGCCTCCCACTGGTAATCCTCCAGCCCTTCAAGAAGCAGTTGATGACTCCAAAAGAACTGAATGGGAGACCCTGAAAGAAAAGAATGCCATTCGTTTTCACTTTGGCAAAGATGCTCAGCGTATCCGAGAAAAGTATCCTGACCGTTTCATCGGGAGTAGACATGTGATCACCCGCAAACCTCTTGAAGAAAATGGTCATGTGAATCCCGAAGATCCCAATACTTTCGTGTTAAGTCACGCTGGTGCCTGCAGGGCCATCTTGACCCAGATCTAGACCAGAAAATCGAGGATGGTTTGCTGCAGTCCCCAACACTCAGTCAAATGTGTAGAAATCTTTTGATGCAAATTATTGCCAGTAATCGTTGGATTTTACAGCTTGGTGACATCAAGGGTGCTTTCCTCGAATCTGGTCCAATTGCTGAGAAGTAGGTGACTGGAAATGTCTATGGGCAAAACGATGCCCCAGTCATGTGGTATCGTACGTTTGACCAAGAAGTCATCTCACTGGGTTGGAGCCGATCCAAAATTCGACTCCTGCCTTTACTACTTGCGTTCAAACACAGGCGAACTCATCGGCATTATGGGTGTTCATATAGATGACACAGCCATTGCAGGTCGTGGCCCTCTTTTTGAAGAGTCCGTGGCAAAGCTGAAAGCAAGATTCTCCTATAGGAAGTGGAGAGTGTCCTCTGGTGAATTTTGCGAGGCTTTTTATGAACAAGACAAAGATAGTTTTTTTCCATGTCCATGCAAACGTTTGCCGATTCCCTGAAGTGTGCTCATATCCCCAAAGGAGTTCTCAATAGCCAGCCTCTCAACGAAAGCCAAATAAAGATTCTCCGAGCCATCAACGGAAGTCTGAATTGGCTTGCCTCCCAAAGTCGGCCTGACATTTCATGTCAGACGAGCATGTCGCAGCAGGCTTTCCCAAATCCTTGCATTCGGAACCTGAGAGATGCAAACAATGCTGTCAGACGAGCCAAGCAGCACAAGCAGTTGAAAATTGTGTTAAAGCATTCCTATCAAAGACTTGACGATAGTGTGTCACAGCGACGCAGCATGGGCAAATGTTGGAACACATACACAAGCAGCATATGTAATAGCTTTTACAGACAAATGTTTGCATGATGCCAAGGAAGCTCCTTGGGTTCCGGTGGTTTGGAAAAGCTACCGTCTCGCTAGAGCTGTCAGCTCAACATTGGCAGGTGAAAGTCAAGCCATGAGCGTGGCCAGCGGTACAGTAGAGTGGTTATCCCTCATGATGAGCGAAGCAATTGATGGACCTTTCCAGCTGAGACAAGCCAGAGCCATCTTGTCTCGTAGACGTCCTCTCCTTGCCACCGATTGTAAGTCTCTGTATGATCATTTAGTAAGCCCCTCATCACCTACAGCCATAGATGATAGACGTACCAGCATAGATGTGGTAATCATAAGAGAATCAATAAAAGATCTACAGGGTATAATCAGATGGCTGCCAACTGATAGACTGATCGCCGATGGATTGACAAAAGATAAGCTGGATCCCGCAGATTTGCTTCGTAGTTGCGTCCGCAGTGGGGTATATCAAATCGCCCCTGAAACCACCGTACTTGCACGCCAAGCAGCTGAGCGAGAGTTGCGAAAAGAGCGCCAGAAGAACAACCAGGGTTCCCAAAAAGTTGAAAGAAGCCAAAATTGAATTTTGTTTGTATAGTAGTTTTTGCCTGTAAAATACTTGGCCCACCATGGGCATGATTTCGAGATGGGCATGATTTTGAGAAATCAACTGTGGATAGATGCCAAATTGTTTCCTTGACGGCAAAGATCACTGAGCTTCACGTTTTTCATGTCACACATTGCATGTCTCATGTATAGATTCGAACAGACTCAGGTGAGAACATCTGACCACAAGTTTTTCTTGCATGCTTGTTTTGTGATAGTTGCTGCATAATACATAACACCTCTCCGAAGAGTCAGCATCCTGAAGAGTTCCTGCGATCTATTAGCCACTTTTTCTCAACATTACGACTCTGAACCTCAGAGTTGCGTTTTTGCGGCAGTTTTCCCATCACTTGTGCTGAATGTCGTGGTCGAAGCAAGACACTGAGGCCTTCCGCAAGATTGTGTCCAAAGCCAAGGAATGTGGAGTGCTGCATGATCTATTTGAAGGTCATCATGTGATTTCGAATGACTCGCCTACTAGCCAGTTTTCTTTGGTTAGCAGTGCCGGTGAGTCTATGACAGATGCAGCCAAAAGGCGCCCTTCTGTGGAAATTGATGATCTTCAGCGACCCCATGTTCCCAAGGGTTCGGACAGCATGTGTACTGGATATGGCAATCGCAAGAGCAAGACCAGTGTGGAGCTTTCCGACTCCCATGACCAATCTGACAGTGATGCCAAGATCAAGCTGCCATTAGGGGTGAGTGAGTTTGAGACTTGGGGCAAAACCAGAATTATTTTGGAAAGTATGAGGGTCAGAAGATGAGTTATTTGCATCTGGCTCGAAGCCAGTCTCCGGAGTGCATCAAGTACAAGACTTGGTGCATTCAGCAATCGCTCTGCAGATGGCCTCCTCATAGACTTGTCCTATTTTCTGGTGGAATATCAACGCAATGAGAATCAGAAGTATCCCTGGCACCGATCGCCTTCGAGTACTGCTGGACTGATGAAATTCAATTTTGACAGTTTGCACATGCCTGCTAGACACTTGGCTGTTCTGTGCGTTTCCAAAGGCGAAGTCCTTGGAAAATACAAAACTTAAAAGATTGTGTTGAAAGCAGAGCCATGAGTGCATACTCCAGCAGGGGAACAGATGCATGACCGAGAGGGACCCTTCGCTCAAAAGGTGCCCGTGCTCTTGCCCCTGGGAGGGCGAATGGTTTTGAGATAGATAGATAGATAGATAGATATATATATAGATAGATAGTACCCTAGGGTAAACCTGAGGAAATGATCTACCAATATGCATGTTTTTCCGCATCTATGTAAACGTTTTCCCTAGGCTAATCCCTCAAAAAAATAGATCTAAAAGTGGGAAACCTGGAAATCTCTATTATATATATATATTATGTATACATCATCTAACCTCCTGGGGATGGTAATATGTTAGGGTGATTTATTTACCACTATTTCAGTAGGGTTTTGTCCCCAAATAAAAGATATATACATAAAGTACTGTATCACTCTTTTAATAGGGTGTTATTGTTGTTCTGTCTTTTTGGGGTGTGCCGCCGTATGTGTGTGTGTATATATACTATGTAAAGTCAATCAGGGTTGGGCCAAAGATGCAATAATGCCTGTACATTTGTATATACATATATGTTCTGGCGCTATCAATCTCTTGTAAATTGGATGTTTACTAATGCACCATTAAATCAGGGTTGGACAAATAATTTCATGTGTGTGTATGTACCTATATAAAGATATATATCACATGTGTACACATGATATTTAAATATATATATATATAATTATATATACACATCATGACATTCCCTTTGGAACCATCAAGCGATGGGTCTAATGCTACTAGTTTCGTGTATCCACTGGTTGTTAAAAATCCGGAGGGTACCCCGGCCGAGTCTCCAAGAGGGGACTTGGAATGTCTTAGCTTGCCAGCAGAAGCCAAAGAAAAACAAGTGCACCTTTTCCCTTTTGCAGACCCAAAAGAAACATCTTCGGCAGATTGATGTTTCCAGTCGTAAAAATAAAGGTCCAAAAATTGCATGAACTGCATAATTCCTAGTTGGTTTATCTTAAAGGGTGTGCCTAAAAATGGGGTGGGAACCCCCCCAAACATGGCATACATGGCATTTGAGTAGGGAAAGTGAAGTTCTTCGCTGTGGTTTGGGGGGTTCCCCCTGCATCAACCAGCTGCTCCTACCTCCGGAGCCACTCCCTGCGATTGCAGCTTGAACAAGGCCTGTGCCGCAGTGCAACCGATGGCCCTTTTCAAATTTTCCCAATGACCCAATGAAATGGGTTGAATGGGGATACAACGATTATATTATATGATATGTATGTATATATATATATATATATATTGGTGTATATATATGTATATGTATATGTATATGTATATGTATATGTATATATATATATATATACATATGTATATATACACATGTGTATATATATATACATGTATATACAGTATGTCAAAATTAAGTGCTTAGATGAGACAATATTACAACGAAACAATACATGTATACATATGTATACCAGATTACTGTAGGGTCTAGTGGGGAAGAAATTCGAGGTCATTTAGTCGATTCGTATTTGGCAATGTCAGCAATGTTTACCCAGGGGTAAAACAATTTAAAGCACTGGATCGATGAAAAGGACATTTTACAGGAAATTATGACTTTGTTTCCATCCATATACAGAGGTCTGCACATCTTCCCTGAAACTTCCTGGATTCAAAGACTCTGTCTGGGTTCATAACCTCGCATCAAAATTGCCAAACATGTACCCTATTGTCACCTGCCAATTGAAAAATCAATATTGTTGTTATTATCTTTGCTGTGTTGCTGTTCTTGTATTGTTCTTGTTCTTGTTTTTTACTACATGTACATAATTATATTCCTTTCAATCCAACAATATCCCACTATGTAGTATACATGTATCCCCGGAAAATCCAATGGTAATTATAACCCATCTACAGGGGATGGTAAACAGCACAGGGGGGATGTCATGGAATATAGGGGTATATCATGGAATATAGGGGGATATCGTGGGATATCCTATATAACCCCATATGATTATACATATATATATATATATATCCCTCTCTCCCTGTCCGCTATACAGATTGGGACATATATGTGTATGTATATATATATATATGTGTGTGTGCGTGTGTCCCATTTAGTGGGATATCCTCCTTTTTTATCCTCCAATCTATTAATATAACGGGAGAGCCACTATATCCCATTCCACAGGGCCTTCTTTTGCTCCTCGGTGGCACATCGATCGAAGACCGACGCCTTGGCCACGGCCTTTCCCCTTCTGAAACCAGAAAAAGCAGCTGAAAGATGATGGAAAACAGTTTTTTCTGAAAGATGATGGAAAATTGAAGATTTTAAGATGATTCTTGAATCAACTATGGGAGTCTTCGATAGTTTTCTTGATGAATTTATTGTTCCAAACAGCTGAACACGGTCATTTTCATCCAACGCTTGGGTTCCACCTCAGGTCATTTTGGGGGTTGGCTTTCCACATACGGAGTCGGTTTTTTAATATGATGGTAAATGGGGATAACCATTACATGATTTCACAAATTTCTAGTGGAACCTTTCGGGCTCCGTGGTGTTTTTTGCGCCATGTTTGGCCTCGGGGTCTGTCGGTTCAAAGTGTCCCCCACTAAAGTTGCCATGTTTGAGGCATCCCAAAAATTCCATCATGGTGAGCTTTACATGCCTATTTTTTCATAGTTTTCCGTGGTAAAAACAAAAACAAAAACAAAAACAAGTCTATGCCATTATATCCCCATCCCCTAATATCACGAAAACGGACCCTATACATTGTAGGTTACATATCCCAGTATATCAAGGTTGCTTTTTTCAAACCTAGTGTTTGTTGGGTTCAATTCACTAATAAATTAGTGTTTAAAACCCTATGTCATTCCATCATACATCTAGATACACTCTTGGTCAATAGGCCTTCCCAGTTCATAGCTTGTTGTGATAGCCCCCAATATATCGGGTTTGGTGATCAAATAAACATCGACCCACAGGTGTTTTGAACACAAAACTGTCCCATTTATACGGCCCCAACTAATCCCGCCCCCGATCACAGTAAATACCCCCAATGTTTGGGACTGCAAGATGAATAGATCCAATAGAAAAACCATCAACCCCAAAATCATCAACCAACCATCAATTAAGAGCAAATTTATCATATATATATATACCATGTATATATATATGGATGGATATATATATATATATATATATATATGGACGGATATATATATATATATATATATGGATGGATATATATATATATATATATCATGTATGTGTATATATATAATAATATATATATCATATGTCCCCATTGTTTGATGGTTGAAACCCTATTTTACTGATGATGAACTCCCCTACAATCCTCAACCAATCAACAGGGGTATCTTGCATTCACTAGACCCCATTTCTTGATTCCCCAGATGTTTGATGGTTTGATCTGTACCCTCATTTACCCTCAGCTAATTTAAGATAGCCATGGTATACTGTAGATGGTCCATTTAGCTCGATGATTTACCTATTCAAAATTATGATTTTCCATAGCTATGGCTTGCTGGAGGCTAATTCCCCAGTTTGCATGGCTAAATCACCAGTTTTACATCGCAAAATCACCAGTTTTACATCGCTAAATCACCAGTTTTACATCGCTAAATCACCAATTTTACATCGCTAAATCACCCGTTTTACATCGCTAAATCACCAGTTTTACATCGTTAAATCACCAGTTTCACATCGCTAAATCAACCGTTTTTCCTTCGCTAAATCACCAGTTTTACAGCGCTAAATCACCAGTTTCACATCGCTAAATCACCCGTTTTACATCGCAAAATCACCAGTTTTACATCGCTAAATCACCAGTTTCACATCGCTAAATCACCCGTTTTACATCGCTAAATCACCCGTTTTACATCGCTAAATCATCAGTTTTACATCGCTAAATCACCAGTTTTACATCGCTAAATCACCCGTTTC
>Ga0126342_10002208_pt1 | contig 29786 bp, 33 predicted proteins | sample Cyp1metagenome_FD_92528 | JGI IMG/M metagenome (GOLD analysis project Ga0126342, IMG submission 92528) | Coral microbial communities from Lord Howe Island, Old Settlement Bay, Australia - Cyphastrea 1 metagenome | ecosystem: Host-associated > Invertebrates > Cnidaria > Coral ...
ATCGCCAACCAATCGCTCAGCCTATCGCGATGCAGGTTTTAGCAATCGCGCAAAGCAAAGTAAACGCATCAATTCATAAATTTGTGACCTGCTTTTACGGACGGCTCCCATATATATATATATCACTGAGCTCTACCTCGACTTCTCCGGAACCAATAGCGAACTTACATGTTTGCTTCCGTCATAACTTATTATTTCACTTCTTCTTAACTTTACTGTTATCATAGTTATCGGTCTTGTCTTGTCTTGTCTTGTCCTGTCTTCTCTTTTCTTTTCTTCTTCTTCTTCTTCATCCTGTTGTGTCTGCATCCACTCTTCCAATGACTTGCTTTCTTGATTTGAACTTTAGGAAAGTTTAACATGATTTATATAACATGTGGGGGTTAGATATGTTAAATGGTCCTGTAATTTGCTCATTCCGTTCATGTTCGTGTTTTTTCCCCGAGTTTCGGTTGCTCAGCAAACTTTGGGTCCTTTCCAACGAGGTCACCAGAGCAAGCTGCCACTTCTTGCCTAAGTGCAACAATGTTATGGACCATGGAAGAAGCAATGGAGCAATAGCCAATGGTGGCAAGATGTGCCACTTGCCAAGTTCCTTTCCATAAAACATTCTCTGTTGGGAAAAAAAGAAAGTGTTTCAAATTGTTTCAATACATCTCAGCTGAAGTTGCTCATAGCCCATACAGCTCACATTGGACATGGCTGGAGTCAGCTGCGAGCTCTGAAGGACCTGAACTAGCAAAAGAAAACTAGATAGAGAATGATAGAGAGATGTTCTAAGTAATAATGATTTTCATAAGATTTTCCTTGCGATGATTGGAGATGATCTAAGTATTCTAATATATTTTCACAGAATCTTCACAGAATCTTAACATCACAAATTCGCTGCAGGCCATGGTGACAAAATGTGATAAGATGTGACAAGATGTGACAAGCCTGATCTGATGGAAGCTTCATGCCGCCAAAGAAGGAGAGCTGCCTGTAGTGCGTCGCTTACGCGTCGCGTACGCGTCGCATTCTGAAGCTTCAGAAAAGGCCAAACTACAGGTGGCGATAGGTGGCGTATGGCCTGCAAATCACGGCTGCGTCCAGGTTGTCGAAAAGGGAGTCATCGATGGTGCCCCACTGGCTGTCCTTGAAGATCTCTACCCGTCCTCAAGTGACATTTCTCATCATTTCTCGGTAACTCCGAAAATCTCCGAAAGCACTGTGGCAGTCCGAGAAATGATGAGAGTACTTTGTTGCAGTCCTTCGGAAATCTCAGACACGCGAACCTCATTCTGTTGCAGGGCCGGGCCCTCGACGAAGACCTCTACGCGACCCCAAACCTGTCGGGTGCAGTTCAGATAAGAAAACTGTGAAGAACAAAAAACAACAACAGAACGCAGGACTTACAGAAAAAAATGAACACATGCGCTCGTATGTGGCATGAAACTCTATAAATGGGTTTTGTTTGTCAAGGTCTACTGAAACTGAAATTGCTGGACTGCCTGTTGTCCACCTTCCAGCAAACCAGATCCGAGGTTGGTTCCACTCTGCAAAAGCCCAAGACCTCCCAGGAAAGGAATCGCATCGTCGGATAAAATGGATAGATCTTTCAAAATAGTGTCGATCAATGTCGATCACTTGATGGCAGGGAGGGCCCTGTTCGTGTTGCTGATCCAGTCTGCTGGAACAAGCATGATACGGCCACAGCATGCCACAGCAACTGTTGAGTCCATCCCAGCCTTCTGAACCAGTCTCTGCAGAGCAGTCTGAATTGCCAAGCAGAATTCCAAGTCGCACAGAAGAGGAGGCGCGCAAATCAAACCCAAAGCCTCAGAGTTTCCCAGAAGAGAATCAAGTTGCCATGTGCGGCCACATGCGGCCGCACTCAACCGTCATCGTATGCCATAATCATATATAATCATATAATATATTAATCATATCCATTTATATCCCTCACAAATCCTCACAATACAGTCTGACTTCTCCTGGGATACTGGCCACAAGTTCTTGCGTCACCCAAATGAGCTGCTGCAAATCCAGTCGCTTCCAAACCTCACGAAGAATAACATCTTTGAACGGCCTGAACATACTTGAACCATCTTATACCATCTTTAACCTACCATCAGCGATGCTGCCACGTTGAAACCGGGAAAAAAAACAATCTTTCATTCATCATTCTGCTAGACCACCAAATCCACCAGCCAGTTATGTAGTACTCATCTGTGCCTCGTTGTGACAGCGCTGCACGAAATACAGAGGAGTCGTGTGCAGAGGCCAGCTCCTGTAATGTATAGCGATACCGCACATCTGCCTCAGTGCTCGAAAGATGTTCCCACTGGACATTGCTTCGGGACCATGATTGGGGATTCAGGTGCAGTTCGCAATAGGCTCGGTGAGAATCAGATTCATAGGGGTCTGATATATTCATTGCGGTCAAGTCGCAGGTAAGGAGAAAACAGCAGCCATGTTGTCAACGACCAATTTCACTCTCTTCACCTTCACTTGGCTGTAGGCCTCCCACTTCGCTGAAGTCACTCGTGCAGGTCAACTATGGCCAACTCAATGAAACACATACAAACACTCAAATCACTCAAATCACTCAAGACTCTTGAGATTTGATCCCTGATGATCCCTGCCATCGTTTCATTGCCTCAGTCTTGGTGTTCTGGTAGGTAGCACCGGTACCAAAGGTGCTGATGGTACCATCTTGCCAGATTGGTGCATCGTAGTTGAAGGTTCCGTCCTGCACACTGCACATCCAAGCAGCAAGATTCAGGTATTGACTTCTACATGCAGATACATGCAGTATAGTCATAAAATGTCATAAATCATCATAAATCCAAGACAGTTGGTCCGACTCGGATGGTTTATATGCTTTGGCCAACTGCAGCAATGTCTAATGTCTGTATGATTTGCTGTCCTCCCAGCCAGCTTTAAGAGCCAATTCCCAAGATTCCATGTCAAGCCAGCCTCGGTCAATCTCGGGCTCGATCATTGCAACTTGTGATTGTTCCAGCTTCAAGCCCCACCGGTGGCCAGGGCGTACAAAAAAAAATATCATAAGGCAATGAAAAATATCCACACAAAACAATTGCATACAATTGCTGTTTTTTTTTCAGTAAGCCAGCTTTGGACACTTTTCGCCGCGCTGCCACAGGATGCATTTCCACCATGTCCTATCCGACAAGTGACGGAAGGCCACCTCTGTGGCTCCTGGGGACCACAGCCCTGGGAGATATCGTCCGTTGTCGCTGCCACCCGGCCACCACTCCAGAGACGAATGGCAGGGCTCCGTCCATCCAGCACCACCTGTCGTGTTATCGTTGAAAAGTGCTGTAGCCCCCGATGTGAACAAACATCATCAAATCCTCAAATGATTGAAACAAATTGAAACAAATTCATGTACATATTACATATCATAATATATATATAATAATATATAGTATATATTTACTTATATATATCAATGTATATCGTATACATATTCGAACAAAAACGACAGAGCTGACGTGAAGCATCATGGAGCATCATGGAGAATGGGGCCTCCTTGTCGATGCGTGACATCCACAGGGGTACCCTGAAAGGCCTGCCAACCCCTAGAGCTTGTCACCTGGGCGTTGTACTCAGGAAATTGGAGGTTGTTGCAGTTGTATCTGTTGGATGAGTTGGAACCGTATTGGATGAAACCTTTCAGTGGCAGGGAAATGACGCAAGGTCTTGGGGCGGCATTGGACCTTCGCTGGAATGAATGCCTTGTTTCAAGGTTCACATGACACGGTCCCTGTCATTGGGGCATCCGGCTCCGTTGCTGCAAATGATAAAGAAACCGTCAGAGCCACACCTAAGCACATTCAATGGAAATGCCATAAGAATTAAATTCCTTGTCCAAACATTTCCAAACAGTTTTTTTCTACTAATTACACTTGTTTCGCGTTGTAACACTTGCTGGCGCCTTCGTTCAACACTGCTTAGCTTCACCTGTATCCTCAGTCTGAGATACCTGCGATCCCTCTGCGCCTTTGACTGTGATGGCAAGGTAGGCTTCTTGAACATGACGAAACTCAAAAGTCTTAGTGCCGTTGAATTCAAGCCTTGGGCAAACTGGGACAACTTGCATTCTTGCACCAGTGGAACACCGTGTCAACTGTTTGAGACATTGCAAATGCCCTTTCAATGTCAACACTTCAAAACACTTCAAAACACTTCAAAACACTTCAAACATCAAGTCAGATCGAAGGGCAAATCTCCAGTCAGAGTGGGGGTGAGATCTACGCCATTGTAGTAGACCGCTTCGACTATGTGACTCCTTGGTAGAATGTGGTCGCATCTTCCAAGTGTTTCAGAACATTTGGTTTCAGAACAGTTGGACTGCGTGCCGTTGTGGCTTTCAGTTGGCTGTCGAGACGATCACTGTGCAATGAATTTATCTTTCACAGCTGAGTTGCGTGATTTGGCACTTCACCCTCTCTGGACGCTTCCACCGGAAAGCTGCATAGGTGCCTCGCAAAAATATGCCGCAATCAGAAAGGTTCAGAAATGTTCAGAATTTCTATGCGGTTAGCCCGGTTTCTTCTATTCCCCTGCCGTTGTCGTGCCTCCAGTGGCCCAAATGCTGGCGCTAGGCGTCAATTCCGAGATCCACTCGCTTGGAGCTGTTGCTGTGCAGGGGGATGTCCAACCAAGTCCCAAACCAGCCTGTGGCATTGTGATTGTGAAATCTGTGGATGCTCTACAAGCACCAAGATGAACAGTGTGAATTCCCATGAAGTTGTAGTAAGAACGGTGGTGAAGGTGGGTCTTGCAGCATGTCATATATGTATGTACTTATGTGTATATATATATATATATACATAGATTCATAATGATCTTTCACGATCTTTCATGATCTTTCTCAGGATATCTCCACCTCAAGGCAGTAAATTTCGTCCATCAGAGTCTATCAATTCATCCGTCAACTGATCTCTGCCTTGTATCGATCCCCTAGGGCTTCACCTGCGCCAAAGGCCTGCAGCAGAGTGGGTGTGCGAGATGACATCACTCAGGAATCTAGAGATATCTGGAGATATCTAGAGATATCTGGAGTCTATAGTAATATACATAATATATAATAATAATTTATAATAATAACAATAATACATAATTATAATAATATATAGTCGATTGCTCATTGCTTCTCTCCAAGCTTGCCGTCATCAATCATGGCCGCCATGACTCTACCGTGCTCGCCCGACCCTGAGAGAGCTGCCCCAGAACGGACCTCCCAATTTCTTTCAGTGATGATGCCATTGGAGCAGGAAACACGAAGGCTGGATCCAGCACAGGGAGCACCGCTGATATCTTGCCCAGAGATGACCAAATAAGCACGCTCATGGAAAGCAAACTCCAAGTGAAAAGCCTGCACCAGAGGTGACAAATATCGACAGGTGTTCATGTTGATTCAACTGCACACACAATGGCAAACATCCCAGTTTGGACCATGACAACATTTTTCTTGCCGCCTCAGAAGGCTCAGATCGATTGCCCTCCACGTAGTCCGTGAAATTCTGACCGCCATAGAAAAGGCTGTCGAAGTGCTCCAAGCTGAAGTGGCACTTCACCAAATCAGAAGGCACCCAGCGAAAGCTGGCATATTTGTGGCCTCGGTGCAAGCTATGCAAAGCATATGCAAACGGCACACCGGCACACCTTTCTGTACCATTTGAGAAGATTTCAGAAGATTTGAGAAGATTTGAGAATAAATGTAACATGCACGAGAAAGAAGAGGCAAGCTGTGCTTCGAAAGGGTTGGGGTCGAAGCGTGGACAGCGTGGAGACGACAGTGATCGATCTGAATCTGAGGACGGGACCCGAAGCCCAGATGGAAGGCACAGAGGACAACCGGCCGCTGAAGGTCGTCAGTGGAGGGGGTGCACTTGAAGAACAAGGCACATCCCACCAGCTACCTGAATCATAATAAACTCATAATAAATCATAGACAATGTAACGCTCTTGAACCCTCAAACACATGCTGTGATCGACTTAAAGTTGAATTTGAACATTGTAATTTCTGGGGAGTTGGTTCACACTTTGAGTTCTTACAGTGCTGATGGCTTTTAGAACTAGCTCAAGATAACCGTGTCATGTCTGTGTCTTGCAAGTCTCAGCTTCAACGAGTTCTTTGTAGAGTGTCATATTGAACTCAACACATCTAAACCACAATTCGTCAGGCAATTCTCTTTGTCTGCTCGACCCTGAGATATCTCACATATTGTCCTTGTAATGGAACAGGACTTGTGGCCTTCTCCGGACTGATGCTCGTCATCAATAGGCTCTGGAGAACCGAAGGTCTGCCACCTGGGCGCCAGCAGCATTGGCAACATACACATCATGTTCAGAATCATACAAGATACATCAAGATACATCAAGAATCATCAAGATACATCAAGATACATCAGGAATCATCAAAATACCATAATATATATATATATGTTATATGTATATATATATATATTATCATATACCACTAGCATCCAGTAACATGGTGACAACATTGATTGGTTGGCAAACGTGTTGAATCCTGTCGTGACTCGGCGGAGCGGCTCAGGACCGGTGGTGAAGCGACCTTGGTGAGCCGGCCGTCAAGGCCGTCAAGGCCGTGAAAACCAGATGACAAACAAAATATTGCATAATATTGCATGATATTGCCATATTGCCATCACCAGAAATGACAAGAAAATGACAAGATATGACGCTGCCAAGTTGCTGTCAACCTCAGAATCCCGAGACACCAAGTTGCTTTCTCATATATTCGGCAACACTGCATGACTTGAACTTGAGCGCACCGTTTGGCTCTGTGAAAACCACTTCTGCCAGTGCAAACTATGCCACTCCTTCCGTCGCATTGTCGAAATCGCACACCATCCTTCAGACGCTGCACAGTTGCGTGCATCCCATATTGCCATATGATCATGTCATCATGCACTGCATGCACTCTCCGACTTTCCGGACAAACAATTAGAAACCTATAGAAACCTCACATCTGGCAAGTGTCTGCAAGGCGGCAGTGGAGCAAGCATCGCCAGAAGAGTTGCCAGTCGCTGTAATTGCCTTTAGCCCGGCTTTGTGAAGGTTATCGCATTGTCATATGGTGACCATTGCACAACAGCAGGTACTGGACTGATAGTTGTTGTTTGAACAACTGAGCAAATGGGCCAAGATACCAAGGTGGCATAGGGAATGTTCACCAGTGTCAGTTTCAAGTATGTTGTATCGTTGTGCCAACCAGTGTCATTAACGAACTCCTCAGTCCAGACATCAGTTTCGGCATCAATACAAGGCCCATACACCACAGTGGCTGGAAATGAAGATCACATAAGATCACTAGTGAATTTCAAAATAGATTAAAATAGTTTAAATGTCTGCATCCATTGAGGTATATGAAAATGATATGAAAATGATATGAAAATGATATGAAAATGATATGAGAGTCCTCAGGTGTCCTTTCCATTCCTTTCCCAACGGTTCAGCCTCGAAGCCGCTCAGCCAAGAGTCTGGGTACACCATGTCCTCCACCAGATCTGTCACATTTGTCCCATTGTAGAAAACGCTCTCCAAGCCTTGGCGACATGCGACAGCAGCTCCGACAGCTTCAAACTCCAAGTTTTGTCAGTCGACTCTGATAATTACTCATGAAATGATTCCCCCAAATAAGAAATACATAGAAAGACTGAATAATAAGGAGACAGTTCTCAATAAATCATTATCATCATATATCATAATATCATATGTCTTATAAATGAGCGTCAACCCCGTGAGTTTAGAGGACTTGACTTTTAATTGCTCGCCCAGGAACTTCCCAAGATGGCGAAGACGCACGTAAGGCTTGGAGGTGGCACAACCGGAGGCGGCCAGTACACCGGTCTTGGCATTTCATTCACGGCACACGACGCACACGACGCACACGACATTTCACTGCCGGAATCCAAGGTGTTTTACATCGTGGAAATATGTGGAAAAAAAGTCATGTCATCACAGCAATATCACAGCTTTCTCCCAGTCTCTCTGCGTCTCTTTATCATCAGTCAAGGCACACAGGAGACCAACGGAAGGAGGCATACTCTCCATCTGCCCAAATCCCTGGAACCTCTGCCAATTCTGGAGGCTCTGAGCTGGTTGCTGTAGATTTGCAGAGCGAATCCCAAACTTCAGGTTGCTTTTGACCAGCCTTCAGGGATTTTCGGAGAATGAGAATTTCAATATATTTCAATATTCAAATTTCAACAAATTTCAACATCTGCTAACTGCATCTTACCGCACCTGGATGTACCTCGGGGGCTCGAGACTTGAGCCACTAGCCTTCCAAGCGCAAAGGATGAGACGACATCAAAATCAAACCGCTGGAATTCGTTCAACATGTTGTTAGCAAGTTCTTTTAGCAGCTGTTAGCAGTTCTTGAATGTTCTTGATCTCTTTTAGCAAGTTCCTATGCGCAGCTCCTGCCTCCCAACCATCAGCTGATGTGACATTGTTGCTGCAAGAGATCTGGAAACTCGAATTGGCACAGGGCGTGGAACTGCTGCCCTGAGTGCCAACTTTGTCAAAAACATCAGAAACAAAAAGAAGATCTGGAGAAAAAACAGGATCGATTGCATCCTTGCAGGAATCACTGGAACATTTCTGAAACTGACTCGTCTTAGGAAATCACAATTCAACTCCATCCAAAGCAACATGTTACTTTGCCAGCCAAAGTTTGCAGAAAAGCGTCTTGGCCAGTGAATACCAAGAAGCCCTCTGGCAAGAGACCAAATTCCACCGTCTTCACCTTTTGAGGGACTAGAACTTTACGCAACAAAGCAAATTGAAAATGTGATCATAAGAGCGATTGTGAAAAATAATTGACCAGATTTGTAAAGACAATGGCCATGATGATGGCGATGGCTATGAGTGCTGGTGACTTCGAGCGTCTGCAGAGGCTTTCGAACATCGTGAGACTAAGCGCCTCTGTGGGGTCAGAGAAGTTGCCTTCGACGTACATGGTGATGTTCTGGCGCAAGCGAAATTCGTCGACGGCATTATGCACTGTCTGTCATGACACAACTCGCGGCTCCAGAGTTTACGGCAATGAGAAAAACAGTTTGGCGGTCCGTGTTGTTGTAGAAGGCTGACTCCACCCTCTCGTTCATTGTGAAGTTGCAGGACATGGTATTCAAAGGATTCCAACGAAATGTGGCATAGTGCGACTCGTAACCTGCAACAGATTTCAATAGATCAACCAAGAAAAGGATTTGGTGCATTTTGGTCGAAGGATGTTGAAGGTCAAGTGATCAAGTTATCAAGATGTATCTTAAGATGTATCAAGTTCAAGAGAATCTGAGACAGGGCCGGCACACTTCATTAGGCCGTGACACTTTGTGCCCAAATCTTTGGTAGCGTCTCCAGTGGACCACTGACGTCAGCAATCGAAGCACACGGCATTTGCCATCCAAAGCCTCCCAAAGTTCCAAAGTGTTCCACAAAAACACATCACTAACATTAAGATAAATTAAGATACATTAAGTAACAAGTAACATTAAGTAACATTTTTCAAAATCCAGAAATTCACGGCCCTTCACGGCCCTTCACGGCCCTTCACGGCCCTTCCTGGCCTTCTCCGGCTTGGTGCTCTGCATCTACAGGAAAGGAGGAGCCATAGGTTTGCCACCTCGGCAAGTTCAAAGTTGGACAGTTTTAGCACCGCGAGAAAACCCGTATCGCAGTGGATGGTAACATAATTTACATGTGTCAATATATTCAATTTATAATGTTAAGCTAAGCCATACTCTGAACAGTCTTAACATATCATTGATTACATTGATATCCTTAATATAACAAGCATTGTTTTGTAAAGGCTCTGGGGATGTAACAGCTGTGACAGCCTCGCACTCTAAGCTCTCAGCAGCAGTCCACTTGTGATGCGATTCACGATGAAATACATCTGTGGGCCTCGGCAAATGCGCGCGGCATCGCGGCCACAGATGGCAAAAGAGCTGCAAAGTACATCTACGCTTGGAAACTACGCCTGCAATTGCAAGTTGTGGTCATCTGAGCTTTCACGAAGCAATGTAACATAATGTAATACATTAATGTAACATAATGTTATTTTTGATGTTACACAATGTTACACATAATGTAACCAATGCAAACACAGGGCCGGTCTCTTCAGTTTGGGTCGCGTTGGTGGAGAAGTTGGCAGAGAAATTGGACTCGTTGGGCTCCTCGGTGATGTTCCCGCTGAAGTCGGACTCGTTCACATCCGCGGTGTCGCTCTCATTGCTGTCGTTGGATTCGTTCTCAGTGTAATTCTCTGCAACCTTGGTTTTTCATGGTTTTTCATGGGTTTTTCGCAATCCCCAACCCCAAGCATTGCTCAGTGTACTTCTGAGTTCTGATCTGCATTGTGGAAGATCACAGGCATCTGCACTGTCAAAGAAACCGGCGTCGTGTTGGTCTCATTTGTCAGATTCATCCCCTCTTCGACCGTCTGCGGCGGGGGATCCTGCAAAGACAATTTCCGTCAGATCCAAACATTGGCAAACTGCAACATTCGACAACAGCAAATTGATTCGACACCTTCACAATCACCGTCACGTTGCTAATGCATTCAATCCTTGGCAGTCGACATGCTGTTCATATGCTGTTCATATGCTGTTCATTTGCTGTTCATGCTGTTCTGGTTAATCAATAGTAACATGGCCAATCATTCCTTAAGCATCGAGAGAGTTCTCTCACAATCTCCGCAAACCCGGCAAGCGTCTGGATAGCTTCTCTGAAGCAGTTGCGATAGGACTCGACCGCAGCCCTAGCAGTTATTGCCTCAACTGGAAGGTATCTATTCGTTGTGACTGCGTCTTTTGGCTGTTAACATGACAAAGGACGCGCCAAACAGCGCTGACAATGGCAAAGAGTTTCTGCATCACACTACATCTCTGGGAGCAGTTCCAGGGTAGCGCCGTAGATTTGTGGAAAGGCGACATGGTAGGTTCCATTGACATCCATTGTGACATCCTGCAGTTGAAGCAGGAACTGAGGCAGAGAAGAGTCTAAGATAAGAGAAGCACATCATCTAGCATCCCAACATGAACAGCATCAGCTACAGTAGTTATGACTATAGCGAACATTCCGTCTGCGATGGAAACTCACAACTTTCTGGACCAACTAAAAATTATGGATGCGAAAGTGGTAGGCTCAACCAAATCAGGAATTCCTCCAATAGCGTTCCATTGCATCATCGGAAGAACATGCTACCTTCAACTCACCTGTGCAAGCAAAACTGTCCACTCCACTTATGCAATAGATTTCGTTCGACCTTTAGATGATCCAAAAATAAATAGAGGACAAACAGTTTTAAACATATAGAACGTGCTTAAAACATGCGAGTACGATTACAACGGTGTCAGGAGCAGAAGGGTTCAGCATGATTCAGCATGCAGCACTCCTCCGTAATGTTGGTGCCATTGTAGAACACACTGTCCAAACCTGTTTGAAAGCAATCAGATTCAGATTTTTTAAAAAACGAAGGGATTATTCGACTCCAACTACCAGCTGTGGCCCGAACCGCCCACTATGGCGAAGACACAGGTGAGGTTTGGGAGATCGACCTGATCATATTCCAAGATCGGTTCGGGCTCCACGCTGGAAAGCCTCCAAGTCGCATCCGCGAACAAACTCAAATACTCAAATGGGTTCCTTGAGTTGAGGGCACCTATCATGAATTTATATATTATATATATAATATAATAATATTATTTATATATATATATATGAATTGATCATGCACTTGGGGATTTTGATTCGGCGAAGGTTGTTTACGGCAGCTTCAGAATTGCCTTCTGCCCGGATTCCAGAATGATTCCCACGTGACCTGAGTCAAGGGATGTCACGGGGCAGAAGCCAAAGAAGTGGTGACTTCATGTGACTTCTGCGTTGAAGCCCATTGGCTTGTGACGGTCCAAAGGATCCAAAGGACTTCACTCATTTCATCCAAAAATCCAACAGATCCAAAGAACCCAAATGCTCCACATGATGGTTACATGATACAAAGATCTTTTGCCAAGCTGCGTTGGTGAGGTTTCCTTCGTAGCTATCTGCTGCTGCCAGGGCTGCAGCCATCGCTGGTCCGCACATCTCATATTGCTGCCAACAAAGACTGTAGTAGTGACCAGCCTCTGGCACATCAAATTGCAACGACTGCCATGAGCCAAAGAGAAAGGAACCACCAAACAAAAACAATATCAAACCAACTATAATCTTTATGGAAAGATTTGCTGGATGGGCGACAGGATAAGTACAGGACAAAGGCATTGATGCAGCTTGCCTCCAAAGATGTGGCATCGAAGGACAACTGCCAATCCTGGCGATGGCGACATCTTACACTGGAAGCCTTGAGACAACAAAGAAACAGAAAGAAAAGAAATGAAAAACATCGATGATTCGGTCAAGAATTCAGATCGTGTAGCCATGTATGGCTCCAGAAAGGGCTGTTAAGTGGATAGGATCATACAATTTCAAGGCAAATAGGCAAATAAGTGCTTGAACTTCTGCTTCATCCAACTGGATGGCAAACATGCCGACTGCGCTGGGGTCTGTCCGCGATCACCCACTGCCAGCGCTGCAGATTTTGGGGTTGCCTGGACTGCGGCAACGACGCCTTGCTCCCCACCACAATCTCGAGCCAAGTAAGCCTTTGCCATTGGACCTCAGATACTTTGAGAATCTTTGATACTTTGACTGCACCAAACATGACAAATTATTTGGCAAGGCATACAGGCTAGAACCTAGATCGAGTATGATCGAGTATGATCGAGCTGGAGAATCAGCAGGACAATGTTCTGGACATTTATCATAATCTATCAAATCTTTTTCCATAAATATCTGAATAGTATGAACTTCAGCTGCCGTAGTTTGAGGATTCATGCTGCATCGGAGTGGGACTGCACGGCACCAATCCGAGCAACTGCAGCCGTGGCAGCTCAACTGCACTTCCTGCTGCCTTGCTCGGAAAACAGTACCACTGCCTTAGCAGAGGCAATGCCAGCAGTTTCAAGAAATCCATGCAAGAAAAAATGCAATTTGCACATTTTGCACACATTAGCAGAGAAGTCACTGCTCACAATCTCTGCCAAACCAGAGAGAAACCTCAGACCGAGCAAAAATGAGCCAAAATTGAGCAAACTAACAGCATGTGCAGCAAGTCAACACAAAACCATTATAGTTGCCTCGAGAGGGAACAAAATGAAAAAAACAAACATGTCTGGTTGGGCTTTACTTCGAAGCACTGGCGGCAAGCACTGAACCTTCCGTATACAGAGTAGAGAAAGCAAACTCATGCAAAGAAACGGCGCACGCAATCTTCACAACACCAGTCCATCGAACTCCAACCCTGAGTTCAGAACACACTGTGGCCACTGAAGAAGGACTCAAAGCCTGTCGCACTTCCATCCTTAGCATATCTTAGCATCATGCCAATTTGAGTCTCAGCAGGCCAAGCAAAGATGTCTCAAATCTACTCAAGATACTTGAGATATTGCGCCCAAGTCACCAAATCAGTGCAAATATCGTAATGCCGGTAGAGCTCAAGAGCACTGATGCCTCCGAATGCCATGGGATGCTGAGAATGATACCGCTGAGAATTGCTATGACAATGCTATGACATACTATGACCCAATGTCCCAATGACGATGCCACGATCAACTTACCACACCTGGACGAATGGACCATGTCCCAGAAGCAAAGTCGAGTTGAACCTCAGAGCTTCCAAGCAAAGTGAAAGAAGTTCTTGAAGAAGGTATCAAAATGTATCAAGGTATATGAAGTGATTTCAAGAGGTCCGATTTCCTCGATTTCCGTATATTATTTCATATTTGTTCTATCCTTTTCTGGGAATTCCAACATATCCTAAGATCCTGGCAGGTGGATCTCGGGCAGAACTCGACACGATATGCAGAGGTCCCGTTTGGCAATCATCTGCCTTGGGCACAGAAACCACACCAGGAACATCTAGGAACATCTAGGAACATCTAGGAACATCTAGGAACATCCAGGAACCACATGTTCATCGCAGTTCAACATTACATCAACATTCCATCTCCGCAGCCAAGTCCAGCCAAGTCACCAAGTAGCCGGTCGTAGCGCTGGTGCATCCACTACAAAGCAGTGGCACCACGACTCGTCCATCTGCAATGCCCGCCTCGTGGTGCTTCGTTGCGGCAAGACCAACTTCCATCGTTTTGAGACCGAAAGGTTTGGGGACCTGTAGAGACACTGTAGAGTCTCAGAAGGCAGTTGAAGGCAGTACTAGAGACCAGTGGACAAGGGGTGGCCAAGGGTGATCTGTGTTGGCTACGAGTGGTTGCCATGCCTGCTGCACGGAGAGAATCGGGCTGATCCACACTAGCTGCCCACTGTCGCCTGTGCAAAGCTGATTGTTGGATCTAATGGCTTCATGTCGAAAAGGTGTAGAACTGCAATAAAATCTTTGTCACAGTGTCACACAAGGCTTCAGTAACTCTATCTGTCGAATGAATGGATGACGAAGCATCTCTTATGGCAGTGAAGTTTGCTTCTGAGACAAGGGTCCAGCAGGAAGGGTTGCAGTGCTCAAACCGTCCAGGTCGACACCTCAGCACTGCGGTATCAAAACACAAACTTCACAAAACGCAGGAAAAGAAGAAGAGAACTCTAAGAAAACTCTCAGATAATTTTATCTTTTTAATGAACAAACTGAGTTTCTATTGGCTCTGACCCTGCAGCCAGGTGGTTACTGAGCCAGTGGCAAAGTCGGTATGAACGGCCCGGGGACAACATGGTCACATCGAAGAACGCAATCCAAGCTGGTCCAGCTGCCGCCATGCTCGTCGGCACCGTAGTGGCAAAGCTGACCTGGAATCGTCTGCAGATATCATCTGTGGATTGATCTGCAACAGACTCAACAGAATCAACAGACTCCAAACATCTCCAAACATTCAACTTTGATTATTTTGATCAACATTTTTGTTGGTCAATTTGGTCTGCTTAGAGGTCGGCATTCTCCTGTGCAATGCCCATGAAGCACTCGCTGGAGGTCAAGAAAACTTCTGAGGATGAACTGCAGTCACTGCACTGCAGGGTGACTTGTTCCTTGGGAGACGTGTCGCTCATGAATATCAAGAATCATGAATATTCATGAATGTCTTCAAGACATGTTCAATTCAAGACCCCAAACATGTCTCATATTAACATCTTCGATCATCTTCATTTCCCAACAGACTTCAGACCGCGGACCAGGCAGCATCACGCAGCTTACTAGCATTCCAGGCAGTCCAAGCAGAAAAAACAGCATTCCAAGCTGTTTTCAGGTCCAACTGAATGGCCAACTTGGCTTTCCCGCTGAGAACACCAGAGTGAAGAGCCTGGACCAAGCGTCTTGCGTTCCCAGAAGGACAACTTGATGACCGCGGACGGTTGAGCTACCAGAAATGGGCGTCACAAAGACAACCACCTGGGAAACCAACTGCAGCGTCATCAAGCTCAGTGGAAGTGCTCAGCTGGTTTCAACTCATGAGATACAAAGGACATTCCAAGACAAGCAGCAGTGGTTACATGTCAGAAACTGGATGGTAATTTATATAAATACGTATACATATATATATGTATATATATATACAATATATAATGTATACGGTATTGGTATGCATTGTTGCCTGCATTGTTATCCTTGTCATTCAATTGACACCAACAACGCCAAAGCGAACATCTCGACAGTCCTGATCTTGACCAGGCCACTTGGGCATTGCCCACTGCTGGTGGTGATAGACCTCCCAAAGGCAAACTGTTGCCAGGTACTCCAATGCAAAGCTGCCTTGGTTGGCACGTGTTGGCACACATTGGCACCCAGTGAAGTACTGGCTAGAAAGTGTTGTGTTATTCCTGGCTCAAACGCCTTCACACAAAAATAAACTTGTCATATTTTATCATACAATAGTTGGTTGGTTTGGAATAGCCTGAGATGCTGTATTTGCAGTTGCACAGCTCACTCTCCAACATGCGCAGCATATGCCAAGCATATGCCAAGCTTATTATGCCACGCTTTCCAAGAATTGGTTCTTTCCAAGCGTCAGCTGTCGTCCACGTTGTACTTGAGATGTGTCCAGCAACATTTGGCAAGTTCCAGCCTCAAGTATTACAAAATATTACAAAGTCTTCCATTTTATTATTTGTGTTTCGATGAAACAACTCTGAACAACAAAAACTGCAGCTTCCCAAATCGTGACGATACTTGAGCATCTTGAAACTGAGCTGGGCAGGGATGTTCTGGGCTGGTCAAGTTATCTCAGATACAAACTGGTGAGGTGTCTTGCAGGAATCCTGCAGCATGACTCAATGGAGGCAAAGACTTTTGGAATGACTTTTGGAATGACCTCGCGTATATATGATGTATATGCAGTATCCTTTCGTTTTCGGATGTCTGCGGAATGTAATGTCGACTTTTGGAATGGGGATCACATGGCGAGATCATTGACATGTCTCCGCTATTCTCAATCAGGCAAAATGGCAAAACTGCATCAGTCAATGCTCAGTGGTCTCTGTTAGCCACTGGAATCCACTGGATGTAGAAACCCATGGCTAGACAGAATGTCACCAGACTCCAATTTTTTAGGCTGATCTTTGCTGATTGACGCAAGTCTAAACATTCCATCTAGGGTCACTATGAAATGGAGTCGCATGAATGTGTCGCTCTGACATGGACTGGTTGGTGTCCTGAACCAGGAATTGTACTTAGAACATCTTGGGCGAGAATTGACGAGTCGCATGCTGTTGCAAGAAACCCAACTGCCTAAGCTTCCACGGGGCGAAGCAACCATCACACCCTACTCGTTCGTGACATATATCTCAGATGATCTCAGATACTCGACTATTCTGGCCATATCTGGCCATCAACACTTTGACATCACTTTGACTACTCAGAGCAGTCTGTTGGCCCAAAAGTGTGCAATGTCAGCAATGCCTGACATGTTCCTGGAATGTTCAGAGACATAGCAGAAACATAGCACACAATCGACACAATGCTGACTGTGGTATCACCGGTATCACCCGAAACTGGCAGTGCCGCATCCAAGAGGCTCCCAAAGCACCCAGGGGGCAAGACCTGAGATGATCACTCCATCACTCCGGTCGCAAAGTGGCAACAGGATCTTGAAATAACACGTGCGTTCCATTGTGCATTGCATTGTGCGTTGCATTGTGCCATTGTTGATTGCATCAGCTATTTCTATTTCATTAATTTTCATTATATTACATCATGTCATCAGTGTCGTTTCAGTCCATAGGAATCATAGTCCATCAATGCCTGGTTCGCATGATCCCTATCAAATCTTATTTTTTCTTCCCATCCCACACAGCTCAGCTACTCAGCTAGAGCTCTACATTTCCATATCATTATATCATTTCCATATCATTTCCATCATTTCTTGACATTTAGAGCATTTTAGCGATTTTAGAGCTGATGAAGTCAGATGAAGTGAGATGAAGTCAGATGAAGTGATGATATGTCATATCATGTCATATCATGTCATATCATGTCATATCATGTCATATCATGTCATATCATTAAAGAGCTTTTAAAGCTAACTAATGCTCCAAAATATGCTCCCATTGCTAATGAAGTCATCATTTTGATCCAAATTTTGATCCAAATTTTGATCCAACGTTGGAGCTCCGTTGGAGCTCGCTTCGAGCGGCAAGGTGAGGATGGTGCCGGGCTCCGAGGCCACGCTGAGCTCTGCCGTTCGCACCACAGCCGTGAAGATCTTCACGCCGCTGTCCCCAAAACCAAGGGCCTCAAAAGCTTCGCTAAAAAACCTAAGCTAAACACAGCTACACATAGCTAGACATAGCTACATAATTGCATTAATTGCTAAATATAGCTAAGCTATTCGAATTGTATCAAAATTCGATCAAAATTATTCAAAGGGCAAAGCTTCGAAGCTAGAATGTGCCCAAAGAATGTGCCTAGAGAGCTCTAGACTCTAGCCCAGTTCTTTCCAAAACTGGGAGGATTCTTTTCGTGAGTTAATTTGAAAAATCATTCAACTCTATGAGGTTTTGAATGTGTTTAGTGTCTTCAATCAAATAAAATTGTACTTGATCTTTTTCCTATCTCTGTCGTGGAGGAACGGAATAATGTATCAAAGCAGATCGCTGTTCCATCGCTTGGATTGATATTGGTTGACATTGATTGATATTGATTGGATCGATTCACAGTAATTCACATTAATTCACATTAATTCACATACAATCATACTAGTTCATACTAGTTCATGCTAATTCATGGTAGTCCTGGTAGTCATACTCACAACAAATCGGAATAATCTGTGGCTCCAAACCAAGCCAAAGCCATCCAGGTCCAAGCATAGCCTTCCAACAGCGTCAGAGTTCAAAAAGTTCAACTTCAAACCTCTCACACATCACCACTGATTTTGATAAAGGCTTCCATTTGCCATTTACACATATATACTATTAATCACCTATCCATGTTCTGCCGTTTTGGATGGCGTTCCAAACCAATTGCCCTGGCCTGTAGCGATATCCAGCTGTGAGATTCTCTGCGTCCAAATCAACCACCCAGCCTGTGCCAAGGTCAAATGCCACACGGTCCTTCGACTTGTCTTTGACTTGTCTTTGACCAGTGTTTGGTTTGCTCGTGTTCGCATCGTGTTCGCCTGCTCCGTCAGGATTAGCACGCAGTGCTCCATCGCCGCTGGATTTGAACCACTGCCATTTGTACCTTGAAAGAGACAGAATATGACAGAATATGACAGAACATGACAGAACATGACAGATATATAAAAGCCAACAAATGAAAAGTGTCAGAATATGTCAGGATACTACAACTCCATACCAACTTCAAAATAGCAAGAGAAACTGGGAACATGTCTTTTTGAAAGACTTGCTCCAGTCATACTCACCTGCGAAGCAAGTCACACTCCAGGTAGAGCTGTATCATTGGTCTGGTTGAGCTCCTGCCGTGGAACCCGAAAGCAATCCATAGCAATCCGAGAAATCCAACAAGCCGAAGAAATCGGAAATCGGAAGAAACAGAAGAAACACAACACTTTTTCTGTCACAGCACCAAAACCCAAATGCCAAGCCATGCCAAGCCTGTGGTTCGATATCGCCAGGACTGTACGAAACCAAAAGACCTGGCCAAGTTAAGAGCTGCCTTTGCACATCCTAAGCTATCAGATATCCTAAGCAATATCCTAAGCAAATGGCCTGTGATATGGCCAGGGCATTCAACTCCCAAGTACGCACGCGTTGCCTTGGTGGCAACATGGAATATCATGGAATCATGCCGATATATGCCGATCATGCAACACCAGGCGTATTTCTGAATCACACGGCATCAGAACACATCATTATGCATTTTACACATTTATAGCATGCACCGAACAGGCGCCGAAAAGGCAAAAGTGTGTCAACCTCTCAATGCGGCAAAGCAACTTCTGAGCACACCTGCGACAAACAGTCGATGATAGTCGATGTGACACAACAATCATTCTGTCACCGCGTGCATTCAAAAACATAGTATATGAGACCTCGCAATTTAAAGACTTGTCGGGTGCGCAAGGAGCAGGAAGACTGGCCAACAGGGTCACTTGAGTGATGTGCTTTTAATTAACTTGATTCAATCGATTCAATCCTGTTTGTTTTGGTTCCGGCCTCGCACAAGACAGGGCCCACCGTCTGTTCTGCCAACGGAAGGATGGTCAAAGGCACATCTTGTCGAGCAGCACTGAAGTAGATCTGCCGACGGCTTCGAGGCATCCAAAATGTAGAATCCAGCCCGAATTGGAAAAATCGTCGGTTGAAACCAAGATAACTAAGTGTATACAGTCACATCTGCCACATCTCATCTCAATCATGGCCAAGAGACATCCAATCCAGTGTCCCCAGAGTGTAATGTAGTCGTTTGCCTCAGTTCTCAATCTTTAGGAATTTGGAATTCCCCCAAATTTTTATGGGCAACCACGGGCAACGGCAAATGGGCAACCTGGATCTGGCGAATTGTTGCTGAGAGTCCGACCCATCAATGTCAATGCACAGGCGATAGCGACCACCTGGACGTAGAGCGCTCGCATCGATGTCCACGCTCCTGGATCATGATCTCAATGGGTTGAAAGATGCTGAAAGTGAGCACGTCAAGCACGTCACTTGGTCGGAATCAAAACGTTCCCCCAAAACGGATCAACCAATCCAAAGCACAAAATCCACAAGCGAATTGGACATTTTCTGGTCATTTCTTGACCATTTTGTATGCAGAATTCGACAAACGCGACTTGCATAAGATTGAGTCCAGATGAGCCCGTCGAAGTGAAAAACTGATCGTGAAGTCATCAGAGAAAAGATAGAGGGCGTGGTGGTTGTTCCCGTTGTTCCCGTTGTTCTCGACCTCCAGTGGTGAAACGCCAATGCAAGGTGTCCCAAAGCATCCATGTGAAGCACCAGAAAGTCTGATCAAAAGATAATCAATCAATATAATGTATAATATTATATTATATTGTATTATATCATACCATATCATATTATATCATATTATATCATATTATATCATATCATATCATATTATAATATATTATATCATATCATATCATATTATATTATATTAAAGTTTATATCTATAATTGTAACATGATCAAAACACAATCTTGGTTGATCTTGGCAGCGAATAAACTGCTGCCAAATCCACGGGTCTTCGCAGCTGGTCGCCAAGAAAGCTTCAGCAGCACGACTACAGCCAGAAGCACATGTCAGCCTCAAGAAAGCGCGCCCTCCATCACTAAGAACATCTAAGAACATGCCACTGATATCCACTGACATCCACTGATCTAATGTGATCTAACATGTTCTGCTTTTTTGTTTCTTGCCGCTTTCACTCTCAAGTTCTTTGCCTGATCTGTTGCGCAGTTTCAGCGCGGAAGACGCCGTTGGAAGGATGCTCGTAGCCCTCAGCATTCTGATTGTCTTTATGTGTCTACATACAGTCTATATAGTTACTTGCCGGTGCTTGCACAGCAACTGCCTTGACGGTGCCTGATGTCTTCAAATTTTGAATTTAAAAAGGCCGAGCATTAAGAGTGCTTGAACATATTTGAACCATTTATCAAATTTATCCAAGACTCTACCACAGGAGAGACGAAGACGTCGAAGCCAGTTGGACCACCCGGCAGGGTCACATTGTCCTCAGGCAACATAGGCAACAGTATTCCAAAATATTTCAACTATGTTCAGATCTTCAGATCATGTTTCACCCATGACTTCTGGAAAATCTGGAAAATGACTTGAACTTCAAATCTTAGAACAGCGGCACCATGTGGCACCCAAATGCCATCCAAAGAACTCCATCCAAATCCAAACAAAGCATGTAGTGCAGCCCTGCTTGCATACTCTGCGCGTCCAAATGTGCGGTCCATCCCGAATAGATTCCTGCGAACACAGAAACTGGCAGCCCGGCGAACCAATGCGAACCATCTGACAGAATCTGAACTTCGGAAGTGTGACAAATTGGGAAAATGACAGCTGCAGCATCACGCATCTGCCCAACCTGCACTTTGAAGGGTTGCACGAGGATTCTGGGATGCCTTCCGCCAGGTCATCGGAATGGGCAGCTGCTTGGCCGATAGCACATGTTTTTGGCACATGTCTACACTGGACAAGCGGTTTTTTCATGTTTTTTCGGGACAAGTCTCTTGCGCCTGGCAATCTCCTTGTGCCAAGAAGATCTGAGAGGAATCGCTGCAGCCGTCACAGGTCAAGTTGAAGGCGTGCGATGCCGTGGGATAAACGAAGGCATCAGCAGAAGTGATGCCTGCCAAGATCTGCCAAGATCTGCCAAGAGATACAGAAAAGTCATGAAAAGTCTCAGGAATGGGTGATTCCTCTTATTCCTCTTGCTCCCAACTGATTTCATGAACCCTTTCAGAGTTTGGTGAGTCTCTGAAGTCCCAGCCTGACACATAGGCCACGAAGCCCGAGTCTCCCGCAGAGTAGTTGCTTCCAGAGTCCAAGTCGATGCAAACAGCATAAGCGTGCCTCAGCTGTCTGAGTTGTGTCTTAAGAATAAGACGTTCAGTCAGTTCAGTCTTGAAAGAATGGTTGCCCACATGCGCAGGATCACTACCGCGGAAGATTGTTTGACATGAACATGAAGGCATGAACATGTTGTCAAATTTTGTTCAACCTTTACTAATGATCCAATATGATCCAATATGATCCAATATGATCCAATATGATCCAATATGATCCAATATGATCCAATATGATCCAATATGATCCAATGACTCAACATGTCCAACATCTGTCAATCATCTGTCAAGACATGTCTGTCCAACACGTTTTCTGCGACCTGAGGTGGACACCCCAACTGCAGGGCGCTGGCATCGATAGAGGCAGAGCCGGCCACAAGGGCCGATGACATGGTCTCTTGTGTCCCACCTAAGAACAACCGATGAAAAACCGACGAACAACCGACAACCAACGAACATATGATGAACATATGATTGACAACGGACCACTCAAATCATCCAAAATCATCCAGATGGCAAACAGGCACGTAGCAATACCGGGGTCTGTGGCAATATGTAGACCCAGAAAATCATCCACATATTATGATCCAGACCCCGGATGATTTCATACCACATAATCATCCAAAATCATCCACATGTTCGTAGCATGTTATGAAAATGGTTCACTGCAAAGCTGCGGCACCATGTGGCAGCAAGGTGCCGGTGTCTAAGCCAAGCTTCAGCTTTTCGCAAGGAAGATGCTCGTGTCACTGGTGCAAGCGCTGCAGCTTAACCTGGCACCAAATGTTTGAAATCCTTTTGTAATTTTGAGAAGCAGGCAACTATCAACAACTACACTACGTAATCTGCCAGCACAAATTTCGCGTCCCAACAGTGAGGAATAATGAGGAAAGAAACATGCATGTGTTGAACGAAACAAACATTGCATCTCACGCTCAGTTGATTGCTTTTAAAGCCGCCATGTCCTGGTTCTAGGATTCTTCTTGCATGACATGATGTACTATCCCCATGTCTACATAGTCTATACGCATGTTACTTTTTCCTGCAGCAAGACTCGAACATGTCTTGGGAAATATTACACAGATTCCCAAAGTCAAGTCAGTCTGCAGATTCCATATCAATCAACCAATGGAGCGCGCTGATGCTGTTCAGATCCTTTCCGTGATTCGCTTGCAACTTCACCCATGAGGAAAGAACAAGTCTCAACATGTCTCAACAGAATCCCTCCACTCCTACACAACAGAAATAGCACACTTAGACACACTCAAACCGATTCATACCGCTGCCAAGAAGCTGAAGAGGTTGTGCCGCTGCCTGCCAGGTTAAATTTGCCAACATGTGGAGAACATTGGAGAACGAAATCAACAAATCTCCTACAAAATTCCAACGTTGCAAAGCGTTACAAAAGCGTTCAGCTTCAAAGATCTGTGGAATTCTGATGAATTTTGTGGATGTTTGTGGGTCGAATTGGGTCGAACTCGGATGTCTCACCTGACGGATGGCTGTAGTGCCAAGTGCTGTCAAGGGAGTGATGTAGATGCTATCCACTGCTCCAGGATCAAGTGCACCAACAGATCCATCCTTGGGAGTGAATCACAACGAATCGCAACGGCCAATGGTTTCTGGTACAAAGATCCCTTGGTACGAACAGGCTCCACCAAGCCACAGTATCCACACAGATAGAATAGTAAGTGCCTCACTGCAGCTGAGGCATTTCAAATGTTCGTCCACTTCGTCCACTTCGTCCACTTCATGATATCAGAAAGCGTATCATGATTCGCAAGGTCTCAAGATCTCGCATGGGATTCAGGGCAAATACAGCATGTGCCTGGTAGAAGAGAAGCTGCATCCACTGAAGCAGACCACGCAGCTACGACACCATCCAAAGAAGTAGAAGCACTTCTAACGGAGGAACCACTGACATAGGAACCTGGCCCACTGTTGTAATTTGATGAGTTCCAAGAGCAAGGGCAGACACCTGCGTATGATGTTGGCATGTAGCTGAAGCGGTTGTGCATTCAAACAATTCAGCACCTGCGTCTGTGCAAAGAGTTCCATCTGCTTGAAGGAGGAACACCTGCAGCAATTTGAGACCTTGATGTTTCCGACCTAATTATATATATATAATTGATTATATTTAATTCTCTAACTTTTACCTAGCTTTGCCTACAAACTATACACGCCAGGATCAACTTCCCAAATGGGATGTTGAAGTGTTAGGTATTTCAAGCATTTTCAAGCCACCAGTCAGGGTGTGGCAGGTGTGGTACAAGGAATCGACCAGCTGCCTGTGAATCCTTTGAGCAGCACATAGCTGGATCAATCTGCTGCGAGCTGCAGGTGATGGACACATCCTCACGTTTCGATGGGTCAACGATGTCAACGATGTCAAATTGCACAGATAAACAGCAAAGGTTAGAACACTTAGAACACTTAGAGCAAGTCATAAGGGGCCAATGAAACATCCGTTGGGTGAATACTACCAACGTTTAACAATGAGATTCATACTCACACAGAGCATCAACCAGCGTAAGACACCGATGTTGGCGACAAAACAACGAGGTGATCCTCCGCATGGGTGCAGTCAGCGCTATCCCAAGTAGCCTCGCACTGACCAAGGCCCCATTCCTAAGTCTTCGAGATGTCGGGTGACTTCACAGGATTGAAACAATGAAAACAAATTGGAAACAAATTGAAAACAACCCACAATCAGTGCAATCAGTATTCCATCGTGGATGATATTGGCACCGGCGAAACATGATGCAAACATATAGTGTTTTCATAGTGATATTCGTGATATTCGTGATATTGATGGCATACTTGAGCTATCTGCAGCTCTGGCAACAATCGGCATCGCAGCCGAGGTGCTGAGCCATCGCAAGCCACAGCAGACAACCAAATGGGTCCCGATCCGGGCAAAGCGCCAAGCACTGCACCTCCACGCAAACCTAACTGATGGCAGACCACCATCGCCTGGTAGCGAGAACTCCCTTGAATTTCTGTGAAGATTGTGAAGTGCAAGTTGAATCAAGTTGACATATGGTCCAAAAATGTCGAACATCACAAGTTGGCAAGAATATGCAAGAATGCTAGATGAAGATGAATTTTGAGGACACGACAACACAACTCTTTGATCCTCTCACAATTCTTGAAGAATTTTACATGATTTTACATATTGAGATATGATAATGATATGATCATGTGGACCAATGTCGACCAATGTCGACCAGGACCTCGGTGTTGGTGAAGTTTTTGTTGCAGATGGTGCCCCATTGTCCAGAGTGCAGCAATTCCAGCCGTCCAGAGAAAGGAGTTCCGCCCGCTAAGCGAACAGGCCTCAAAGCATCTCGAAGCGATCCAAGTTTCCAAGTTTCCAAGTTTCCTTTCCTATTTCCAAATCCTGAGGTGAAATTTCCAAGTTGAACATAGTTCAACAGCATGATTTCACCCAGCGTGGTCTGCACATGAACGATTTCAAGTATCTAGCTTGCTGATGCTGGAAAGATGATAAATCAATGTATCAATCAGTGCAATCATCTCTAAAACATCACTTGGCATGACTGCACAACTGCGCTTTTCTTGACTACTCTGCATATGCATTGCATAGCCTGTTGTCGGGGCGACTGGAGCACACGTCACAGGTGAAGCTAAGCTCTTGCGCCTTGGCACAAGCAGTACTGTTCACATCTCAACCGCTTTGTTTTGCTTTACCTGTTCTATGAATACAATATGAATGCAGTTTAAATGACGTTCCTGGTTTCACAACCATATCTTGATCCAATATATGGAGTCTATATAATCATACTTTAAGGTTATGAATTCTGAAGTTATATGAAGTTATGACAAATTCCAACAAGTTATTTTATAGTTATATTATAGTTACTACTGAAGTTATGTTCTTCTTCTTTTCATGACACCCGGTTTCTATCCGTTTCGCATCAAGGCACTACTGCGGCGAAAATCTGCCGCGGCGTCACGTCGGCTGCACCCGCCAGGTACACCCGCAGCCCAGAGTCCCCTGCACCGAAGCCGTGATCCACCTGCGCTCCGAGACATGCTTTGGCGATTTTGATAAAATTGTCCATTTCAATTGTCAGTTTTTGAAAACACTTCTATTCAATGTCATCAATGATTGACCTCAAAAATAATGATAAACATGAAAAATAACATGGCTTTTTATTCAATGTATCTTACTGGACTGTTGGCATTGTCTTGGTGATGGTGCCATGTCGATTCTTGTGGGTGAGAAGGTAAGATAAGGTAAGGCACTGGCATTTGAAGAATTGCTTTCTATTGAAGTGTATACAACAGCTTCATGTTATTTGAACGTAATTAAGTATAGCAGTTTGATGACCAGTTTTGAGTTGCCATCAGTAAGTGGTTCCAGGAAAACAAGTTTGAACATGCTTCAATGATGCTACAATGTCGGGACAAACTCAAGTCATCCATTTGAGCGATGACTTTCGGTTGACCCTACTGAGCTCCTGGCACAAAGCGTATAGCTACGTGCAGGTCGCACCGCAGATGTATCCAGGGTGACTGTAGCAGTTGCTCCAGAGATCAGGGCTGCATAAGACAGGGTCTTTCCCGGCTCTCCTGGAAATGTCGCAGTCCAATCAGTCCAATGTCCAGATCTGAAGAGTGAAACCGGAAGACATCGTTTCTGAGTTTTTGATGCCAAGAGATCAGCACATTTAGCACATTTAGCACATCTTCAAAGATTGTTTGTCTCCTGGCACTTCTGCCGGAATCAATCCATTTCCTTTGCACGATTCTGCCAGGTGCATTTGGAAAGGCTCACATGCCTGGCTCCGGCAAAAATTGACTCCGTGGGACTCTCAAAAGCATTCAAAAGCAGGATCTGTATGCAAAAAAATGAAAATTTATGAAAATTTCAAGCATTTTTCAAACTGTTCCATCTGCCATACCACACCTCCTCAGCAGTCCCTGTTAGCTCTATATGACTCTATATCCACCTTTCCGTTGAGGTTTGAATGCTACCACAACTGTATCCAGCTGTATCACTTAAGTTTGGAGATGTTTGAAAGGCATTGAAAGGTATGATTCGGTATGATACTGGTATTCTAAGAATCATACTCAGGATCAGTGGGGTATCAGCCAAGCTTCTGCATCGCAGGTCAAACTCAAGAGTTGTCCAGCTGCAGCATTGATGGTGAAAGGCGCTGCAGATGTCAGAATCGTCGCAAAAACCTGTTCGTTTCAAAGGCATTGAAGGTCCCTTTGCCGCCTTCACAAAAACCATCATTCGGATAAGGTATGATAAGGTGAATCTGGTGGTCGCAACATGTCGCAAACTTCGGTGCCGAAAAAAGCGCAACACCGCAACATCAACAAAACCACTAGAAACCACTAGAAACCACCAGGATCCACCAGGCCTCTAGACCTGTGGGACCCAAGGGCAGCGGCCCGTCCCCGTCAAGGTCCACGCAAAGGATGTACCGTGCTCCAACTGTTAGTCCTCCGGCAGTGGCAGTGGGCAGTGGCAGTGGCAGTAGAGTTGGTGTCGACATGTCTCGGGCAGATTCGGGTCCTGCTGTCTCCAGTTGAATGCTCCACAATAAGGTGGACACCTTTGAACGGAACAACTCAACTGACACAAGCACTGGATGTCAGTGGATCGCAGTATGTGGGATTCTGTAAAAGGCTCTTGGATGCTCTTGGCACACTTCAAAAGTCTCATAAGTGACTCATAAGTCATAAGTCTTGTGGTCATTCGATGTCTTTCGTTTTTGCTAAATTTGAATTTGGAAATTTGGGATCACCATCGGAACCACCTGGCTGAATCTTTCTGCTTTGAGGAGAAACAGGTGGCCTTTGCAAATTGTTCACACAGTTGATGGTGTTACAAAAAGGTAGTGTTACGCATTTCAAACAGTTTATGCATCTCACACTTCCTTTGCGGCCCATTTTCAGTTTTCCTGTCAAGAGTTTGCAGGTGTCGTTCCAAGTGCCAGCCGGTAAGGCTTCAATTGATGCCAAGATATGCCAAGAGCCAAAAAGTGAACCAGTGGCGGGGCGAGGATTAGGTTGAGTGCATTGGCTGCGGTGGTTTGTGGACGATATGGACGGGATCACGATTGGATCAACGGCGTTTCTACAATGCAGCTGTGCGATACAGCCAACCGGGCACAGCATTTGCACCCGTTTATTTTATTCATTTTATATATTTTATTCAATACTACGGCTGCTTCTAGCCATGTTTTCCTTCCAGAAACCATACGCAGCCAAAGGGTTCTTCCCCTGTTGGAATTGTCAACTTCACGTGTCACGCGTATCGTACCTCTAAACTAGCTTGCAATGTACATGTGCTGCGATAGAATCTGATCCAGTGCTATGTAAAACGTGAAAGAAATGTAAGAAAACGTCCTATTTCAGGCATTTGACGTATATTCGGAGAGGTATTCTGACAGCAAGTTTGAGGAAATTGATGTAGTAAATTCTAAAGACAGTCAAGGGGTTGATGTTTTGACTCAAGATGGAGAATTACATGTTTTCACTCAAGGTTGTGTTCATATGTGATTCCAGTGATTCCTCTGCTTCTTGCTTCCTTTATCTTCCGAGCCCTGATCTTCCGAGCCCTGTCTATGATGTCTAGGGCATCACCTGGTATGGTGCACCCTGCCTGGAGAAACACGGCTGGAGACGTACCATTCGGCGCCGTCAAATTCATGGAACAACCTCAGCACATCTCAGCACTGTCTGACAGATTCTGACAGTCTGTCAGCCCTAAATTGCCGTGGCGTCCCGCGGCTCGCAGCTGAGCAGCTGTCATCGGTCAACAGCCCGATGGCTAGGGAGCTGCAGCCCCCTTCGATACAGCCCATCTCCAAGGTCGCAGTGTTGAGAATCGGTCGAATCCTTGGTGTTTGTCACAAATTGCAAGAACCCTCCAAGGATCCACAGGAATCCACAGGAATCCACAGAACCCTCTGCAGTGAGTTTCATCTCTTGACGTCCAAGTCACATGTAGTTGGTCAGGCCTCTGCTGGTGCTTAGGTGCTTAACGTGCCGCTCAGCACGAGCTACGCAGCTACTCTCCGACGTTTCATTTGGTATATTTGGTTCTGCAGCACCCGACAGATTCGCAACAAATTCGCAACAAGAATCCAAGAGTGTCGAAACATGTCGAAACTATTGAGGCCAAGCGATGCCAAGAGACTTGTGATGGGTGAAATGTACACCGTGAAAGTGGTGTCTCCCCAAGGGAGGTCTGATCCACCGTCCAGGTCCGAGCAAAGCCTCTCAAGAAGATGCTCGTGTTTTCTTTAGTTTGAAACATTTGGACAACCGATGAAGTTCTTTCTTCTACATATGGGGGTTATCCAAAATTATGGTACCCGAAAACTGCCCTTACGCCGCGCTTTCGCGAACCCTTCGCGCCCTTTCGCACCCCAGCAGAATCAGGACATGGGATAATGATCAGGTTTTCGTGTGCAAATTCGTCACAAAGATTTCCAGGAGGATCGTATTTAAAAACATTACTGATTGGAGATCCGTTTTCAAAGCTGCTCTAGTTACATTCCTGCTGTGCGTGATGAGTCCGTTCCAGTCCACAGAGTTGTTCGATGGCATTGGGCAAGTCAGCGTTCCTGTGAGGACGTTTGACTTCTGGACATTGGTTTTGCACCCATTCTTTGAAAAGCTTTTGAAGTTGCGACAATGCAGAAAGAACTAGCCCATTTTGGGCCAGGGTTGGGTCCG
>Ga0126342_10002209_pt1 | contig 29781 bp, 28 predicted proteins | sample Cyp1metagenome_FD_92528 | JGI IMG/M metagenome (GOLD analysis project Ga0126342, IMG submission 92528) | Coral microbial communities from Lord Howe Island, Old Settlement Bay, Australia - Cyphastrea 1 metagenome | ecosystem: Host-associated > Invertebrates > Cnidaria > Coral ...
ATTAATGATGGTTAATGATGGTTAATGATGGTTAATGATGGTTAATGATGGTTAATGATGGTTAATGATGGTTAATGATGTTTAATGATGGTTAATGATGGTTAATGATGGTTAATGATGGTGAATGATGGTTAATGATGGTTAATGATGGTTAATGATGGTTAATGATGGTTAATGATGGTTAATGATGGTTAATGATGGTTGATGATGGTTAATGATGGTTAATGATGGTTAATGATGGTTAGTTAATGATGGTTAATTAATGATGGTTAATTAATGATGGTTAATGATGGTTAATGATGGTTAATGATGGTTAATGATGGTTAATGATGGTTAATGATGGTTAGTGATGGTTAATGATGGTTAATGATGGTTAATGATGGTGAATGATGGTTAATGATGGTGAATGATGGTGAATGATGGTGAATGATGGTGAATGATGGTGAATGATGGTTAATGATGGTGAATGATGGTTAATGATGGTTAATGATGGTTATATAATGGTTCATAATGGTTATATAACCATCTTGTCTATTTATATTGGGTTATACTAAATATGTGATGTGATGATGGTTATCTATACCATAGAAATATAGATAATCATCTATTGGGATACCATTACTGGCTTGTGGTTTCAACCCCTCTGAAAAATATTAGACTTCGTCAGTTGGGATGATGACATTCCCAATATATGAAAATATGATCACTTTTCATCTGTATCTTTACATTTGATTTACATATGTTATATATTCTGGTTGGTGGTATACCTACCCAAACTATCCCAAACTTATGTTCCAAACCACCAACTAGATTATGTAGTCAATATAGCGATAGAAATGATCTATATTTATATAACCATGGTATCACCCGGTTACAATCTAGATATCTATTTTTTCGGATAGAAATTGCCGTTGCGGCTTCGAGCCATCGTGGCTCAAGGCAGGTCCCAAGATTCGAGCCATTTTCACCCTTGGGTTTCGAGGTTCAACAAAAAATCTACAAGTGGAATGGTTAATACCATTCAATAAGCATGGAAACATCCCCAGTTATAGTTGATGTTTTCCATTAGACCCTCCATTTAAAGGGGCCCATTTACTGTAGCTGATGGCCCTGGATCAAAATTTATGAAATTACCTGAAATGACTGAGGAATAAACGTCCAGAAATCCCAGCGAAAAAGGGCAAACAAACCCGACCATTTAGTTCGGGGATTTCCTATTATGGCTATGGCTATTTTTATGGATATCTATTAGGCTTCTTTGTCCAAATAGTTCTATGTTTCTCTATGGTTATGGCTTGTATTTCCAAAGATGTTCCATAAAACCATCCATTTAGTTCGGGGATGTCCCTTTCATATTGGGTTTCTATTTATTATATATTGTATATATAATTCATATGTATTATGTATATATGTGGCTTAAATTTCGATAATTTCCTATATATTCCTATGTTTTTCTTATGGTTTTTCAACATGTTTTCACCTGCCTGAAACTCCGCATGCTCCGCTTGCCGGTTCTTCCCGGCCGTGCTGACGCTGTCGTCCAAGGACTTCACGCCCGACTGCAACGCAGTAATGTCCTGGGGAAATGGGGAAATGGGGAGATCAGCAGATCTCAGTGTGAAAATCTGGTGATTTAATGGTGATTTAATGGTGATTAATGGAGGTTAATGGAGGTTATTAATGGCTAATAGTGAATTAATGGTGATTTACCCTTTGGTAAACGTTTACATAGCTATTGAAAATGACCATAGAAATAGTGGATTTTCCCATTGAACATGGTGATTTTCCATAGTTATGTAAGTTTACCAGAGGGTAACTAGCAAAAATGACGATTTTAACAGCAACAAATAGGATTCAACTAGCAAAAAATATGAATTTTACAGAAGCAACAATGAGGATTTAACATGATTTGACTAGCAAGAATTACGATTTCACCAGCAAAAATAGGATTTAACTAGCGAATAGTAGGGACTCGAAGGAGCAACATTGGGGATAGAGTCAGCAAAAGTGGTGAAATGTCTAAAGTTTTTGAAGTCCTCGCCGTTTTAGCTTACAAGAGGATTCTGACCCAAGAAGAAGTGATCATGACCAACCTTGGATGCGCTGAAAGATAAACAGGAAACCGTGAAGAAAAAGCATTCAAAAATAAGGGTGTCTTGTAGGTTTCCCCTAGACCTATATCTGGAAAACCATGGGCTATTGAGTAACCCAAATGGCAAACTATAGAGAATTGGTTTCCGAGATCCTTAAAACACCGGCATTGAATGAAGCCACGGCCAAGTTCGACTCGAAAAACATATCCATTCAGCAGCAAGATATCTTAATCACTTTGGATTTCCACTGGGAGGCTCTGGAGGATGGAATGTCATGAACAATAAAATGGATTCCAGGGTCCGTTCAGCCAGATTTTTTTTCGTTATCATGATAGCTGGAATTCATGGATGTTCATCCACCTAAGAACTGTAATTTGTACCTACAATAGACCCTCCGAGTACACATAAAGATGGGTCAGACGGTCAAAGTACTACTTTTTCTAGGGTAAACTAGAATAGTCTCATGGCTACTTGGAGGGTCTAGCTGCCTCGCTATTTCTCCATCCCCACGGGCCCCATATCTCAAAACCACCGACAGCGCCTCAGATAACTTTCCGATGGCGTCCTTCTTCTCCACGACACTGGCAGTCCTAACAGGGACAGGATGTGCCGTCCGTGTCCAACAGGGCCAACTTTCCAAAGGAAAAACCACGTCCATTCTCCCAAAATAAAGATAATAAACAGCGTTGCAATGTCAAATCAAGCATTTGCAAATGATTTCAGATAATTGATTTGTTGAAACTGGTGAATAGTGGTTTTAAAAAATCAAAGCTTCCCGGTTTGCAGATTCGATCCGAAATGGATGAGTCCATGTAATCTAATCATCCCAGGACAAGAACAGGTCACAAACCTTGGTCATAGACTACCAAACATGTGGCTTTGTCCAAAACTGATTAGACACAATGAGGGATCCATAATCACCAGTAGTAATCATCCCAGCAACCCCCAGCAACCCATCCAGCAACCCTACTATTGAAGAGTCATGGCCATCCCAGCACTTCAAGACAAGCTCAGATTCCTCCGGTTCCAAGCAACTCAACTGGGGTCGTCGAAAAATGGCTTGCGACAAACCACAGCTTTTTTTGAATGGGAAAATCATCGTGATGATCAAGCATCAAAATTAGGGGTCCCCTATTTTCAGACAACCCCATATGTGTATATATATATACCCATAGGATCCACGTATGGTATATATGCTAACATTTGGGGTATATTGATGGTAAAATATGGTAAATGTTACCATATATAGCATACATGGATCCTATGGGATATATATATATACCCTATGGTTATTTAACAGTTCGCCATGCTATAGATGGCCCATAGAAATAGATGGTTTACCTATTAATAGCATGGTGGATCTTTCCATGGCGAACTGTTAGTCATAACCAGATGGTATATATCTAATGAATATTTAGATTAAGCATCATTAACCAGCCATTTTTTCGGGTAGGCTGGTGCTTTGTGTTGTGTTTTTAACCATCATACCCTCTGGTAAACTAACATAGCTATTGAAAATGGTCATTTATAGTGAGTTTTCCCATTAAAAATGGTGATTTTCCATAGCTATGTTAGTTTACCAGAGGGTAACCATCATGAAGCAGCCATTGAGCCAGCCATTGGCAGCCCAGCATCAGTGTCTTGATCTTGGACTCCAAGGACTTGGTCTTCTCCGCTACGCCATGGAACTCCTTGTTGCAGTACCTGCCACCGGCCACCCAGCCACCCGAAACAAGGTACTTCAATGGACCAAGTGTGGAATATATTTGGAAAACATGATGCACACTACTAATATTCACTATTATAATATATATATATATATGAGTATATGTGGTATATGTAAAGTTTTATACATACTAGAAAATAAATTTATGTATATCCAATAATTATATGTTGTTTGAAACACTTCTATGGTCGATATTGGATATGTGGCTGTGATTTCTGATCTATGTCTGCTTGAAAAAGTGGGCTTTGATGCTCCCCGACTCTCCGAAGGTCGGTCGACATTACCCCCGAAAAAATTGAATTAGTCTAGGGATACAAACCAGACGAAAACATGTACCAGCTGTTTAAGAACAACAAATGCAGATCAAAGAATTGCTGAAAGTAGACCAACCAAAAAAACTGAAGCGCCAAAAAATGCCAAACACTGGCAGTATTATGTATTCTTATATAACGATTCCCCCCGCGAATCATCTTGGTGTATGGATTCAGCTCCGTTGTTTGATGGTCGTTGCTCCAAGGCACTCCTTCTTGGACTTGTCATCCTCAGCCTCCTGCTTCAACAAAGCCACCAGGCCATCGATCTTCTCCAAAATCTTGGTGAAATCCGCCTCAACATGCGGCAGCAGGGCGAGCAGCATCAGGTTTTTTACAGGGGGATTCAACTGGCAAAAATAGTGATAGATATGGGAATTAAATGGAATTAATGAGATGTGCAACATGATATTGAACCAACTCACCAACTCAATGTGATTTGGGTATGTCTGAAATTAGGGCTATACTCCAAAGGTCATCTAAAATATCCCATATGTCTTTCGGCTTCATGCGCTGCAACCATCTTCAGCCCCCCATTTGAGCAGTTCCCCGGGCCACCCTCAGTATGACCCCGGCTCGTCAGTAGGGGTCCCATAGGACAACTCATCAATAATTGGTTGATTTCATCCCAGCCAAAAAATCGTCAATTTATGTCAATTTGGATCATCAATCCCAACTAGTTGGTGGAAAGCAAGAAAAGACCGAAACCAGCAACCAGATAACCAACTTAGCCAGAACAATTGGCCAGATGTTCATCGCTCATGTGCCCCAACACCAAGGCACCTTCTTCCCACTGAGCGCCAGTGCCAAAAAGTTCAGCTCCGGCTGCGCAGCGAGGGCGTCCTTGGCGTCCTTGGCGCCAAAGGCCTGAGCCGCCTTGACGAGGTCCAAGGCCTCCGTTGACACGGGATCTTCCGAAACAGTTCCGTTCAGTTCTTCATGTGGCTGTTTTTAGCTCCATTTATGCCAAGGGCCCCCAAGTGTCAAGGTATAGTAAAGGTCCGTATCCTATAGTTGTTTTTGTTTCGACATCCTCATCCTCATGTTTTTTCCGAACAGTGAACAAGAATTATCCAGAAATGCTGCCACCCATATTGTGATTTGCATAAAGGAGACATCCCCATGACTTTCAAAGGAAAATCACCTACAAGGTGCTGCCTCCCAGTTATGGGTTCTTTTACAAACCCCAGTAACTATAGATATATCACCCACACACCATAGTTAAGCTACTTATAAAGCAACTTTGCTAACGAACTGGGGCACCACCAACTGTATAAATCTGGGTAAATTATAATATTTCACTAACCTGAATTAAGGCCATTTTGGGATGATTTCCCTTACTAACAATGATTCCAGTGAGGTCGTAGTGAGGTCGTTATAATTTACCCAGATAAATGGTGGAACCTTTCCCAAGCTTGGCCCAGCGCCGCCTTCTGCACTTTGTCGCGGCCGGAGAACTGGAGCAAGGCCGCACCGCGCTTGCGGAAGAGGTCCAGGGAGGCGTCAGAGTTCAGCAACTTGATGGTGTCCTGCCACAGATGGTTGGTACCAGCTTTTGAATATCCAAAAAAACGTGGTTTTAATGTGTTTTAAACCTTCATAAATGATGGTTGCTTATATATATATATATGTATATATATATATTTGTATATATATATGTATATATATATTTGTATATATATATATTTGTATATATATATCTATATATATTTGTATATATATATATCTATATTTGTATATATATATATATGAAATGGTTCCATACTGTTCCATTCTACATAGATCAATATGCAATGTGGGGCCCCACATTGAATAGGTTCTTGATGGTTTATAACTCCAATGATTGATGGATTTATAGTGGAAATAACTATAGTTCAATGGGTTTATAAGCACCTTATACCTGAGGGGGTCCACTTTATGGTTTTAATTGCGAAAATCTTGACCGGAAATCATGATTGTTCCAATCAAATGTGGGGTGGTCGGTCTTAATTTCCCTTCACTCAATTCCCCAAAATTATGATCCTTCAGATTAGTACATATCAGAGCTGTGATTCTGTTTTCCAACCCAGTTACCGACCATTTGGCTACCACTTCAGTTGGTATATCCAAGTACAGACATTTATCTCCACCCGGAATCTTAGCTACCTAGCAGTTTCGTGTTCCTTCTTAGCTAGGCAATCTATATTCCCCGGTATATCAAAAGGCCACTACCCAGTCAGCGCGCTAGATCTAAGATAGATCCTCTGCTCGCGAATGGACAAACCGACATTCACTGATGATAAAACATCATCATTGTACGAAAATGATATGAGTGACCACTTGGAAAAAGGTTGAAATATTATGAAATATTGCACTTCCAATGATGGCTTGTGATGGTGAACTATCTTACCAATTATATGAATTTTGGAGTTGCTTAATGGGCCTCATGTTTTCAAATATTATATATATATCTATATATATATATACAGTGGATTCCCCTTTCATGGTAGATCAATCCGTGAATTAAATACAAACAACATAGCCGTGGTATAGATGGCCCATAGAAATAGATGATTTTCCCAGCTAGAAACCTCCATTTATAAGGGATTTTCCAGTTCGCTATGTTAGTCATAACCAGATGGTATCATGCTTCATATCCTCATGATCAATCTTTGGTACTTCGCATTTTTTTTTGCTGGTTGGCTGGTGATTTTCCATTAAAAAAACTAAAGGATCAAACTACCTATCCAATTGGTTGGTGATGTTTTGAATGGGAAAATCATCGGAAAATCCATCTGCAATTGGTATATCATGGGGATATCATGGATAATCCTATATGATATACCCATATATTAAACCAATGATTGTTGTTTATTGATTGTAATGGTATGATGTGGGTAAAACAATAATAAACCATCCCCCAAATCACCATAAATAGTTGGTATACGGTATAAACCATTCCCAGTAATGGGTGGTTTATGACATTGTTTTACCCACATTAATCATCATTAGTCATCAATGAATCACCATTATTAACCATGGCATTAACCACTATTCACCACTATTACCCTCTGGTAAATTAACATCGACCCTGAAAATAGCACAGTTTCAATTGAAACTCATCTTCCAACCTCTATCTGCCAGGGTCCAACTGTTAATTTACCAGAGGGTAACCACTGGTCATATCAAACCAACCATATCCTTCTATCCTTCGTCGGATGTCAACCTCGCGCCTGAAGGGCGAGCTGCTCCTCCTGCCGGGCCGTTCTGCGTTGCTGCCAGTCCTGGGCCTCGCGAGTCTGCGAGGCTGGCGGGGTGACCAACGATGGATATTGATACTGTGGATGGTTGCCAAATCATTGGGGTATGTTCATATCTATCAAAAATTGTGGTGGTAATATTCATATCAAACAAAAATACTTATCAACGATATATACTGCAAATAATTGGAGCCTATAAATAACATTAATTCAATATTGAATATATAATGGGATAAACCACCTATCAGCTGGTGAAGGATTTCACAACCATCCACAGTAGTTGACCACCAAAAAAAAATGGTCGTTAAATGGGTTTAGAACCTCCATAAATGGGGGTACAACAGCTGGATGGATTAGAATGGAAAAGCCCATTAACATGGATGATGGCCACAGTTCTGTTGACACATTTGATATTAAATGGCCATAAATTGATGATTCGCCATGTCATGATATCATGATGAGCCAACGATTTTTCGTGGAGAAACCGAGAAAAAATCAGACAAACTCAGCTCGATGGAGATTAGGATTTACCATCTGGTTATTCCACATAGCCATGGAAAATCACATGTTTTTATAGGTAAACCATCTATAAATGGGCCATCTATACCATGGCTATGTTAAATAACCAGAGGGTAATGAGCAACACTGGTGTAACTATGTGGACTTGACACGGTTCCGAACACCACGATGATTTGACTTGTTGATCAACCCCCGAGCGGTGAGGCGTCCACACTCAAAAATCATCAGTACATCCCAAGATGTGACAAAACAAAAAAAACCTGTCAAAATTGGATACCCGAAAAATGGATGGTTAACGGTGTTTTTTTTCCGCCTTTGACTTTAGTGTTGTCTCATGTTGTCTCCACCGCGGTCACACTGGATGGTTCTTCCCGCATCCGCCTTCTGGGAGCAGCTCTTCTGCAACTCAGCCAGCATCTTCTTGTCATCCTGGCGAAGGCGAAGAAAACTGCAGGTAATGACTGAAGGTATTGGTATCTGACTTCAGGTCTAGGGAGTTCCTCTTATAGGACTTTATCATACCTTATCAATCTCTATTGGCTGCAAAAATCACTCATCCAATAGAGGTTGATGAAGCATGATAAAGTATTATCACATCATTCAATCGGATAGCCACATTCATCCACATGTATGGTGCAGCGACGCTGGGCTATCCACAGCGAAGTCCGCCATGTTTTGATCATACAATTTGTACCATCCAAATAGACAAGACTTAGAAGAGCGAAACTGAGATAATGCCTGAGAGTAGTAGATCTCGATACACCCAAAATCTCATGGTCCCAACCCGCGTCCTCGATGGAATCACCCTGCTCGGATAACTCCCTCTTCAGATTCACCACCTCGACCTGGTGGGTGACAGCTACGTGCTTCTCAGCGTGAAAAAATTGTACTCCTTGTGATCATTATTGTACTAATAATCATATATAATATGTACTGGTACTCATAATCATTATTGTACTAATAATCATATAATATGTACTGGTCATATAACATCATAATATAACTAATAACAGTGGCATTAATTTTACTGGATACTGGAAGTGGATGTATATGATGATATACTAACATATCGGTAATATCATCATTATTGTGTAATTAATCCGATATGTACTGGTCATATAACATCAACTAATAATTAATCATGATTGTCCTGAAAATGCTGGTGGTTTTACTGATCCTTCCAATCCACCACAATGCACAAAATACGTGAAAATACGTTATCTTGTGTCTTGGGTTTGTCATTTAGTCCATGAGCTGTTCACACGGAAACACCTTCAAATCATGAGTCAACACGAAAATCACTGCAACAAACTAAGGAACCACAACTGAACTAGCTCATTCTTTGCGGCAAATCCGAAGTTTGGGTACCCCATTTGGACCCATTCCGCCACATCCTAAGATTTCTCAATTGTTCATCCCCTATGCCAGAAATCATCAGAAATCACCAGAGGTTTCTCGTTTGGGCTCAATGGGCCACCTGTTTCTCTCCGATGTTCTTCATCTTGCGCTCGAAGGTGTTCAACAACGTGGCAATCTCCGTCTTCTTGGAAGTCTCCTGAGCCACCGGTGTCATCAAATTTGGCTGGGAAATAGCCTCTTCAATGAGACTTCAAATGGAAAAATAATGTAATAAGTGGGGAAAATCCCCTTGCCATTTCTCACTACCAGAGTATACTACATCTAAGAGATTCCTTCGAATTCTGTAGGTAAATCACCTCGCCAACTGCAACTGTGGAATACGTCCCGTTTCTATCTCTATAGATATAGTACGAGTATGATGTAGTACCGAGACATTGCAAAATGCTTGAAATAATTAGACTTTCTCTGCAAATGCACCTGCAATCATACATGGTTCAAGACTATCTGAGATTAATCACATCTCGCACACCTCTTCTGTTCTCTTGGACCTCTCCACATGAAAAACTCTGGGTATCTAACCAGCAAAGGGAGAAATCAGGAAATCTCACGACATTTTCCCTGAGTCCAGTCACCAGTCTTCCCAGATAGCTAATTATCAAAATTAGATCTCCCCTAAAAATTGCATAGTTATGGATAGTTACTATATATATCTATATATCTTAGATTATCTTAGTATAAAAAATCAACAAAATCCTCAAAACTCCTGGCTTCTGGCCCCACGAAATCCGTCAAGGCACCACTTCTTCGAAGTTCTCCACGGCTTTCTCCTCCGCCGAGGTTTCCACCTGAATCTCCTCCTGAGTGTCGTCCTTGATGCCCGACCTCACGGGCTGTAAAAAGTGGTGCATTTTTTCCCCATGGAAACCAAGGATGATTAGGAAAAATCATGAAAATCCTCATTTTTTGGAAAATGTCCATTGATTTATCCTAAAATTGGCGGTGTTCCATGTGGATTGAGGACAATCCTGTCGTTTTTCAGGCAAAACCACATCTGGTTACGTGTTAAAAACACCTTTTTGGTATCGAATTTTGAGGATCTGCTGTATCTAGGCATCTCAAGAATATTGAAAGCACCTTTCGTTAGGGATCTAAGTCCCAAGCACCGAAGACTTCGGATTTGCTGTGTGAGATGGGAATTTCACAGCGAAATCCTCATCCTGCTGCGGTGGTCTATACTTTGACTGTACATCTATACAGAAAACTAAGCTGGGGGCCCACCAGTTACTATGATATTGTCCAAAACTAGAAATTCTTGGGAAAGCATTTGTGGGGGCACCCCCATCAGACAATGTGTTTTTTTTCAATACGAAACTGGTCTACTTTGGTATTTGGGGTACCTCTCTACCCCCATTGGTCAAAACTTCAGATGGCTACAAGTTCGTGGCCTCCCTACGTTGAAAGCCCTCCCAGTGCAGTAGCAAATTCAAAGCCACGGGCCTAATCCATGTGGTATGTTGACACCAATTTCCGACGTATTTGATGCTTGTTCTACCTCCATCTTTCAGTTTGTGCATAAGCTTGGAATATACAAAGGAAAAGTACAAGATACCCTCTGGTTATTTAACAGTTCGCCATGGTATAGATGGCCCTAATCGAAATAGATGCTTTACCGAACTTAAAAATGGGTGGATCTTTCCATGGCGAACTGTGAATGTCATAACCAGATGCTAGATAAATCATCATAAATCATCTACAGTACAAATGGAAGGTCATTGGCCATCTAGTTCGATGATTTCCTGATGGTAGTACAAGTGGGTATGAGTCAAAACCTTGGTACCCTAGTGAACCCCAAATAACTGGTAAATGGATGTTCATCCCCCCCAAATATAGCAAGATTGGTTTTGATACATCCCCAAGTAGCCTCAGGTAATCCCTGGCAACATCCTCCACTGGGCCAAAGGCACAACATGCCCACCACAAAGCCGGGGGATTCGCTGCCACGATGTGCCTCGATTCAGCAGAGGTCACTGGGTGGATGAAGAAACATGGTTTAACCATTAATTATGACATGATTTGATTTTACCATGAAATATAGTTTCATATGCTTTATGTATCTTTATGTGGTAAATCGTATGAACAAATCTAGTTGCAAGAACGTATGGATTTTACATGGTTTTTATTATATAATAATCCATAAAATATGGAGGAGTTGCAGTAGAACGTCCCGAAATTCCGGGAACCTGGCCTACGAGAATCACCTTGTTTACACTCAAGCGGTCGGAGATCATGCAGGTGGAAGGGAGTGGTCGCAAATTGCCCATTGTGGTGCAATGCAAAGCTCGCAGTGGGATGTTTTAAACTGAAGATTACTTACTTGTGCTTAGTAGGGAATGAGGGAATGATCCACAGTAACTATCAATCATAATCCCATTCCCCCATTCCCATCTATTCCCTGCTAAGCACCAGTAAGATGACCACTTCAGTTGCGGCTCCTAAGCATTTGTAAAGCCACGTTTTGATGTATTGCTTTGCCGACCCAACCAAGATCACTCCTCCAACCGGTTGAACCCCAATGTTTGATGGTGAAGCCCCAGTTCCCATGGAAAAAAAATCGTTTCCCGTTGTTTTAAAACCACCATCTTTCCTGGATACACCTCCAAACCTCCAGGTGTTATGAGTAAGACGCCACTTTTATCTGCCCGAATCCCATCTGGATCATAAGAAAATTGCCGGAAAAAAAAGTGCGTCCATTTTGGGATAGCTACCCCAATCCAAGTCCCATTTCAATGACTTTGCCACGTGAGGTACTTCTAAATTTATCATAATTTATCCCGATATCCCGCAATATCCCCCATTTTTATTGTTGGTCAAATCTCTCGTTACCCTCCAGTAAACAAACAGTTTGCTATGGACTCCATGGCCCATTTAGTTCGATATAGTTCGATGGTTTACCTATATACATATATACCTTGGGCTTCCAAAACCAAGGAAAACGTAGGGTGGCTCCCGATACACGGGGTTTGGATAGTAAACCCAGGGTTTGCAAAATCAAAGGAAAATTGAACTTCTACAGATCCCCCAAAAAATGTTGGGACATGTGTTGAACATGTTAAAACATGTGAAAGCCAGAATCCGCATTTGGGGCTTCAGCATTTTCCCCCGCGTTGCATCCGCTGCAGTCCAAGCCGTGGCCTGAGTTGGCCTGAGTGCTCCTTGAAGGTTTTTTGTTCTCCCTCAGGCGCTTTTACAACCACATAATTCAGATAATGGATTTATCTATAACTAACATGAATGGAATCACAAAGGCCGAACTAAATATCCAGCTGCCACCCATTCAGAATAGCAAGCCTGGAGGTATCGATCACAAACGCGCGTACACGCCATAGAACCACCAGCAACCCTTCTAGAAAGCCTACTTGGCCGCCCTATAAAATCTTCACACTGCTGGCAGCTCACTGCTAAAGGGTTGAGATGCCTTACCCCTGCCACAGCGGCAGAATGTACCCGAAGGTAAATTTTGTGCAAACAATGAATTTTGGGAAGGAAAGAAAATAAGTTCATGTTTTGAACTCTTGCTTGATGAGCGGCTTCGTCAAACCTTCGCAAAAACCGTAGCCCCAATCCAGAAATTTCTAGACCCTCGTCCACCGTCAGCCACAGTTCAGCCATGTACATTGAGTGGATGCTCTTGTTGATAGCAATGGTACCTTGTTTGACAATCTCCAAAAGCGGTTTCAAGTCGTCGGGAAATGTCCTTTGGTTGTCAGTCAAAGTCGCTTCGAGGAAACCCATCAGAACTGTAGTCAACTCGCCCTTGTGCCATGTCCCACATGGGTAACATCTTGTGCTAATCCAGTTCAAGCATTCCTTGCTGATTTTTTGAATATGACAGCGGTGTCTGTTTATCAAACACCAGTCCTTGTACCGTTTGGTCAATGAAGAAAATCTGTCATCGATGGTGTTGTCTGTTTCCGCCAAACTCAAAAGCGCCAAAGCAGAACCCAACCAAACTTTCCCGACACCTAAGTGCCACGTGTGAAACATATCCCAAATCCAGAACGAAGAGAATTTGTTGGTCACATGGGGCACGATTTGAAACACTGAAGGGTGAATAAATGGGTCTGCACCTTGGTAAGCAGTCGTCAGCCAAAGCGGTCGACGTGTACCCACCTGCTCAAAAGGGTATTCAGGAGTCCCAGCCAAACATTCATGACATATTCCGTTCTGTCTCGATTGATGTCTTTGCTTCAGAGCATTGTTGAAGCTCCGGCTAAAGCCGGCTGATTTGTGTAGCCAGGGCCAGTCACCTGTTATATGCAAAGTCATCAACCAATGTGTCTTGCCAAAAGGGCACTCGACACCAGTCAAAGCCATAGCTTGTGCCTCGCTGGCACACATGGCCATGAGCTCATCAAACACATAAGCGTTTTCTCCAGTGTAGTCTTCTTTCCGTACACCCGCAATCATGAAGCGATTTGTGTAAGAATGCCCTTTGTAATTGCACATTTGCTTCAAGAAAGGCTTCCGAACTTTGTTGGCACTTTGAGGTTTTCTTGTGTGTATGCCCCGTCCAAGCAGCGATCTAAAGGATATCACTAAGTGAGCCCGGTGCTTTCTGCCCCGGCCCTCATCCCCGTGCAAGACCACCGGTGCAGTTCTCGACAGCTCTACTTTCCCTGAGGCAGCAAGCTGAAAAATTTCATGGTCTGGACATTGAACTTTGTACATTTCCCAGAAGCGAGATAGGATTTGTTCCTCTCTAGGCGCGTCAGGCCGCACTAAACCGCAAAGAATATGCCAGCAATTGTTCTTCACCATGAAATCAATCCAATTGGTCATCGTGAGAATTGGGATTTTTGGTGCGTTGCTTTTACTAGTCCTTAACTTGGACCTCTGCACAGGGAGTGCCAAACAAAGTTTTTGATGCAAGAGTCTTTTGCAATCCCTTTCAGAATTGGTATCTCTAATTTGGGCTAACTCAGACAGCCCTCCAGAGCTAGCCGCGGCTTTCACACCCACATCAGCCACAACGTTCCGTGCAGCATCAATTGCAGATCTGCAAGAAGCCTCAGGGGCCAAACGAATAAACCAAACAATGCGCACAAATGCAAGAAGGGGGAAAGGGTTTTGTAATGTTTTGTATATGGAGCTGCTGACACCGATATGAAACTTCAAATGTTGTTCACCCAGAATTCTAAGTTGGAAGAAGATGTTGAGTGTTGAAGCCTTCACCAAAGAACATTTCCGCTGTGTGCGAGCAACCTTTTTTCCAACAGAAGCGCGACCAAAATCACGCAGCGATAATTTGATGCATTGTACATGTGAAACAGCTCATGCCCCTCCAAGTGCTTTGTTGTCACCCTTTGGGATTGGAGGTGGGTACTTGAAACTTCTATACACCATGTACGTACAAAACCATCCTTCCAAGGCCATTGATGGAATGGCGTTGTCACCTCCAGCGTTGGCATTTCTGCATCCAGGACGACCTGGGCTGGACAAAGCCGGCGGCGAAAGAGTGCAATATCTTACATATTATACATATATAAATATATTTTTTAAAAGGGATGATGTGATATAACTTAATTCGAGGGGCCATGTTCCACCACCTTATGGAGAGCCCACACAAAGATGGAAAATGAACACATGTTGTTAAGCTAAGTCTCCAATGTGGGTTTCAATCAGGGCAGCTTCTAACATAGCAGGGCCATAGCGCTCATGGGAAATGTAAAACACGATCATGTTGGTCCAGCCATCAACGGCACCCTTGTAGCCGTAAAGTGAATTGGACCAACGCCATGAAGGGCTGTGGGTAAAGCCAATTTTGTAAGTACACGGCCAATACTTGGTAAAGATTGACTCCATAACCCGCCGGGCATGTTTAAGTACACCTCCTGCCACAATCCCAGGTCGTGGTAGATCGAAATGAATACACCCCAGCGATTTGCATGGAACAACAATTTCATCATACCCTGGTTGTAGATCAGGAAGATTCAAACCTGTTGATCGAACTACTTTCTGCCTCTTGGGTGGTTTGTTCTCAGCCGCCACCTTCTCCGCAGGAGTTTTGTCTATGGTCCTGGTCCATGGGAAAGGCATCAAATCATCCTGGTCATGAGCTGGGATGGTGTTACAACTTGGGATGGTACATATATACAATAATAATAATGATAATAATAATAATTTATATATACAGAAGATTGTAAGTGGGATCTGTTGTTACGTTCACCTCAAATTGAACATTGCATTGAATGGCAATAAATCCCGGATCGATGAACTAACAGTTAACCAGTGAATGCCAATGTTCAAACCCCAATAGAACCCCAATATTTTCAGACATATGGGTTTATCATGTTTTACCTCTCATGTAGTAGAACCGCTCCCATCTCAATTGAACAAAAATAAATAAAAGCAGAATGTTGAACTTGAAACAAGGTTCAGACCGATGACAGGTGAGTAGATCGTACAGTTCACTTTCCGCACTCTCCATGGCATCCAGAAGGATGGCGCAGTCAACATGACCATAAACTCAAAATTATATTCAAGATATAATCATGCACTTGTAGTTTACATAGATGCATGGATGTATGAGTGGGGCTGTATGATTTCTACATTCTACATCTTCACAGCTGTTTTGATTCTAAGTGCGTGCATATATACCTGATCTTGAACCGTGTGATACGGACTGGGGGTTGCGTGCATGCATGGTCAATGCAGGCTTCTCTGAGCGCCAGACTCCTTCGCCAATGCGCTTGGCGAATCCCCGAACAACGCGCCCTGGCTTGTCACCTGTCATGTTTGGGCTGTTGGGATGGATCGGAACCCTTTTTTTGAGGCATGATGACAAACCCATAGTGATCTTTATGACTCTTTATGATGGTTGATTAGGAAAATAAAATCCCATACAAGATCTTTCCTGTAGAAAATATTTCGATGTTTCAACTGATACGCTCAAGTTTTCACTTTTTTTCTCCGCCAAGCACTGGGACCCCGAATGTCAATGATGTGACGAGTATCACACATGATAGTTGGGATTGAACAGCCTTGCTCGTTGAGCCGAATGAAATTGTTTTGTACTCTGCATGTGCTTAAGCCCGGTCTTCTTGACCTGAAGGAAGAACGTGATCCAGAATTTGAATCCCCAAAGCAAATTATAGACTCTAACTTCGAACAATCGTGGCATTCAATATTTTGTTTATTGGGTGGAGCCTTAGGATTCCAGGTCAAGGAAATTGCCAGGATCGCACAGTACATCTAACCCCCCAAAAGCTTGCACTGCATGTCCTGGTCATGCAGTGATCTGGATCTATAGGAACATTTCTACTTCTTTTTGGAAGCCTTGGCAGTAGATGACTTGGGTGTTGGCTTCGCCTTGGCCTTTGGCCGGTTACCCCCGTCACCCCCTTGATCAGGCTCAGCGTCTTGTCCTTCCTCAGTTGCCTCTCGCTTGCGCTTGGTGTAGAATTTCTTTGCATTCCTCCGGCCACGGCTTTGGAAAGTGCATGCATGACATCAAAAGAATTTGCCATGAAAAAATGCAGGATGTAAGCTGAAAATTCATGTGTGGTTTGTTGTACATTTCTGAGCTGATCTTAAAACATGTTTTGCAACTGAACTTCAACATTCTAGTTCTTGTCAACTGTTTGTAGAGCCATCACCATTCCCCTAGAGATCAGCAAGGGTCCTGATCTTCATCTCCACTCCGCTGGCTGCAGAGCACCTTTGGCCGGCCAAGGATTGGAGACTGAGATGATGATTGGAGACTGAGATGATTGGATATGCTTTTGAGGACTGCACACATACGTGGATTTCTTGATTTCCGCTTCTGCCGTAGTATGGAACCTGAGAATTTAGCAGTGGCATTTGATGGATGGAACATGTCACTCCAAGTCAAAAATATTGTCAATGTACTGCATCCAACTTGGATGTTATGTGTTAAATTTTCAGTCGAAGAAACGTCTCAGTGAGGAACCCTTCCACCTCACCCTTAGCCCACACTTGGTTGCAACGATCATAGGCTTCATCCACCTTTGCGATCTGCTGCTGCAAGGAGATGACGCACCTGGGCTGGCGGCCAATTGGGCACAACTGCGTTCATGAAGGGGGCAGCTCTGATTTTGACATGCAACTTGGCACAAATACGGGCTGGGGCATGTACGACACAGCAGCTTTGTCATCGTACTTACTTTCCAACTCACGCACTAAGCTTCTCAGTTTGCCAGTCTTGGCAATCAGTGACTCCATGAATTTCTTCAGAGTATCGCGGGTCTGTCAGGGATGAGAAATGCTGCCTTTTATACCCGGGTAAGTTGAATGTTGATAGTTGAAAACTGCAGATCTATATAAACAGAAACTGATATTTGTCAACTCGGTACCTGGGCAAATTTGGATTGCTGAACACAAGGTTGAACCTTATCATCCTTGGTCTTTTCAGTCCGTCCCTTGTCAGCAGCCAGCATCAAGAACTTGCCGTCAGCCATGTCAAAGGTAGGATCCTCTTTGGCCTTGTCAGTGGTTGGAAATGATTGGGGCATTTATATTTTCATATCATTGAGACAACCTCTCAAAACATATAATGAAGGTTGGTCGTGGAAGCTATGAGATTTATATCCGGATGTGTGATGGCCTCAGACTGCTTCTGGTGCACTTCAGCGTAGGTTGTAGACTCGATCTTTTTTCCTGTTTCCTTGATCGTCACCCAAAACTCTTCTTCGCCGTCATATTCATTGAGCCTTCCATGGGCAAACCAAGAGAAGAGCCCAAGCAATGTAAACCCTGACATACATTCAATGTATATATATATTATATATATATTATATATATATTATATATATATATGTATAATGTATATATATATGATAAACATGTTGGGAACCACAAACATACCCCACAATCCTTGCCTGAAGTGGGTCTCTCCCATAGCTTTGCATTTGGTTTTGGCGCCATCGATCTTGGTCCTAGGAGGATTTGTAGATTTGGATTTCATACTTTTGAGCTGGGAAAACTGAGAGAACATACATCATGATAGTTGGTCCATATCGTAAATTGAGTCCCCTGCTTGCTCCAACCCAGCTCGTCCAACTCAGACACGGAGTACCAACCTTGCTCTTTGGTGAGCTCGATTTTCTGCTTCTTCTTCACGGAGATCATGAGCTTGTTCAAGAAGGTCTCCTGCGGGACAAAGATTACCACATAAACTTTCAGTGGAAATGATTTACAAACTTTTCAATATATTAGCTGTTCCTATTAGTGAACCAGGGTTATGATCCCATGAAATTTGAATACTCAAATCCCTCTAATATTTGAATCTCTTGTAACATCTTGCAATGACCTTTTGCATGTCCAATCCTTGTTGAAGTTGCAATGGGAAAGTAGGTCCGCAATGTCTTTTCGACAACCTGACGTCCATTCCTTCACAACCCAATCCGGCGCTTGCTGTTCCGGGTGTCTCTTGTGAGGCTTCACCCAACGATTCAGCCGACTCTTGGCTGCAAGGCGGAGCTTTTCCTGTGTGGAACGGCATTATGGGATCTTATGGGGTTCTATGTTAAGAGGAACCCCCATTGGCCACTATAAGAAAAACATTCTTTGGGAAATTTGATCATAGTCATTTCCGGCCTTGCGGCCGTTCTCAAGTGTGGCTGCTTTCTCGGAATCAGCACGTGGAACAGTTTCATTGGGCTCTGGCACTGTGGGTACATCATCCGGGGCAGGTTTGGCTCCAGATTCCGTTAAAGATTTCTCAGCAGAGGGCTTTTCAACGACAGGGGATGCAACCACGTAAACTTCATCACCAGTCTGTGGTACACCTGAAGTAGATCTGGTCGGAGTAGGCACTGGTTGAACCGCCTGACGTTCCATGCCATCTTTAGCTTGGCCATCTTTTGAATCCTGAGGTTTGGACACTGATATCATTCAATGACTGTCATACCAACGTAAATTTAGCACAATGTGCCCCCCCCAAGATAGCAAAGTTGGTTTATGACTCCAATAATTATATGGTGTATGATACTAATAACTATGGGGCCCCACATTGCAGGAATATATAGATTGTTGACGAATCAGTGTGAAACCCCAATGCAAAACAAAAATATATGGGGAATCGCTTTGAACAAGTCTCACCAGTGCCCTCGGTACCTGACGAGCCGGTCCCCAGGACCTGGATGCCAGCTTTCTCCAATTCTTCCGGAGTTGCCTTGCTTGCGATGCTGGGAAATGTGTGGCTTGACTGTAAGTGATCAAACCCAAACACCACTCTATATATATAGTATTCCCTCCAAAAAAATGTTCGAAATCCTGAAACATATTCGTATACAAATCAATTGGGCAGCATCATTCCATTCTTGTATTGAGACCCCGGCGGGAATGGTATCCAAGGACTCTGCAGATGTCGCAAGTTGGGCCTGGGATGGAAGGAAACAAAAACCAAGATCTATATACATCATTTTTTCAACTGAACTAACTAGGATACTTGGGTTCGGGCTTCTTCCAATTGGAAACCTCCGAGTTCTTCATCCAACTCCTGCGGAATCAATGGTTGAAATACGTTCCCCAATGTTCCCCAGCAATCACTGTTTCTAATCAAAGTTGTTTTCTCCTCAATAGCTTTCTCAAGTCTTTGGGCTTCAAGATCCATATCCATCATCTCGATCCCATCAGTCAAAGTGGCGCAGCTCCACCCAGTGCCCGTTGAGGTAGATGTCATCTTGATTCTATTTACACCTAAACCCCTGTGATTGACCTGCCAAAATGCTGCGCAATCTAAATGGTGCCGAATGTTTGAGGTCATGCAGCAATCAATGTGCTTGTGTTGGTTAGCAACTTGATTGCAGACGACGTCCCAATTCAGAAATTCCAACTTAAGCAAGAGATTAACCTTTTCATCAAAGTGCAGGGCAATTTTTAGGATCAGACCCAATTAAAACCCATCAGAGGATCTACAGGATTGCAAAGGATGCAGGAAAACCTGCAACTCTTCCACAAATTCGCGAATTGCTTTGTTCCAAAACATGCTTCCAAAGAAGCAATTGGAGGCACCCTCGAACCCATATTTTAAATACGGGTTGATACGGGTAAAATACGGGGTGGATACGGGTTCGATACGGGTTCGGCAAACCCAGGGTTTCACTTACAAACCTAGGGTTTCCCAAAAAAAATACGGGTTGATACGGGTAAAATATGGGTTAAATACGGGTTCAGTACGGGTTTGGTTTACCCCAAAATTCCGACCCTACTTTTTTTTACATATTTGATCATATTTGATTAGAAAGATGTTGGTTCTATGTTGGTTTAGCCGCAATCATGGTCCCAACAATCCTAGGGCCTCAGGGAACTCCTCCAATCATTGCTTCTGGAAGCTCTCTTGGGAAATATGGTTTCCACTCTGATGGGATTCTCAAGGATTTGCATTTCCTCAAATATGAATAAAATTCTGGCAACTTGGCTAGGCCCCAACAACCGCCCTCGCACCACTCCATTTGGGTGATGGTAAAAAGAGCCGGCGGTAACACCTCTGGAAGCTGAGGACAGCCTTTTGCAGACCTCTTCATAGGCTCCAGCTGGTCTGCAACGGCACGAGCAAAGGCCATCGGATAATGCCTGGGCAAAATGTGGAATCAATAATTATAAGGTCTTGTCTTGTTCATGTACCTGTACCCATTGAAAAGGAAGATTGCCTTTATCAATCTTGGCCCATTGATATAATATATAGGAAATGATCCAGTAAAGATTTTGTGGGATATTATTCGATCCTGTTTCATTTTCCCAAATAGAAAAAATTGGGAGAAGAGTATGACTTAAATTTACTTGAACCAAGATTCTCTGTTGTACGTAGCTTTGGAGTCCCTTTGTATCGCATCTTTCCGGATTTATCCAAATAACGTTCAGCTGTGACTACCTTTTGTCCAGGGCTAGGTTTCCATTTGCGGAGCACACCACGGTCAAGAGCTAGGATCATTGAAGTATTTCCAAAGGCATAGTGCCGCTTTGGAGTAGGAGCTCCATAATGTGCCATCCACCACGAAACTCTCTGGACCTTACTTGGGGGGCATCTAGATATTTCATCATGTCATATATACTCATCCAAATATGATTGCACCTTTCATTTAGTGTTTGTTGACGTAAGAGACCATTGCACACTCATCCAAATATGAATCTAAGCCTAAGACTGCGAAGTCCCCACCACATCGGAAAACGTTTCTCAGGACCTCCCGCCACGATGGGTAATACTCCAAGAGGGATCCCGATGGCTGCTCCACAGTCCATGTCCCCCCAAGGGCGGTCACCAGCAAGACTAGAAGAGATGTCCTGGAGCAGGTGAGTCGAAACAAGTGATCACGAGGTATATGTTGGATAATTTTCAACTTCTATAGCATGCTCTGGGGATTGCCCAATTCGGTTCCTGTGAGCTAGTGAGATTCAAATGACAGAAGGTCCCCAACACCAATTTTGGATTTAAACTTTTGGGGTTTATGAACTCATCATTCCAATATCAAACATCCCAGTCCGTTCCAACAGTAGATTTCCCATTCGAACCGAAGCATATTGTAGGTGGCCAATTGCGTCACATGCCATTCTTCTTGAAGTACCCGTGTTCATCTTTGAGAAACTAGCGCATTTAATCCCAAAATGACAGGCAAAGTCGTGGGCAATGCAACGCAGTACGGCCACCACTGCGAGCCTTAGCTGTACCCAGGATGGGTTGGAAAGAGTTTGAAATCTCAAAACATGTGACCGATGGGTGACAACTACTTCCTTAGGGGGTTTCCTTACGAAAGAAAGTTTAAACTTCTTTTTGGGTTGGGTCCGCGCGCCATTTTTGGGTATAGAATATAGGGCCCCCGGTGCGCGAACCCAACCCAAACAAAATTTAAAGTTTGGACACTTGATGAATTAGACTATAGTTCAGAATGAACAATCTTTATAGAATATTGCACATGTATGAATAGTCGAAATCTTAATTCGTGTTTACCCTAATCATATGACAAATGTCACTTGGGGACCTGGGGACCAAGAAACGCATATCCAGACGGGTGGGAAAGATCCATGAAGTTTGACTTTCGATGCTTCGGCTGGTCATTGTCTAGAAGGTCAAACCGCAAAGAGGTGTATCGCGAAGCATGCATCATCTTCGTGAGGTTTCCCAAACCAGCGTAGAATTCAATCCATTGCACTTCCTGACATGTGTTAAGCCAAGAAGCCAATTTGTTTTCACAACTGGAATGACCAAGTTTTATATCTTGAGTTGAAGCCGGGTACCCTGGCCCTGCCTGCTCCAAATCATATGTGAAAATCAGGAGAAGAACGCACAGCGCAAATGCCTCCAGTGCCAGATTGATTGGGGCTTGGTAGAGGACAGTGGGGAGATTGAATTCAGAATTTGGTTTGAAGACTGTATCATGAAAATGGTCGAACTCTTGGATTTTCTGCATTCTTGAAGGTTTTAAGGACCATGGAAAGTAACATGTGATAAATTTTATGAACTCGGCCTTGGGGACATGTAATTGGTGCAGTCGCCACACAAGGGCATCCAAGCAAACCACCATGGCTCGTGATTGATCCGATGTGCCAAAAGGCCAAAAGGTTTTTTATTGGTTTTTCTTTGCACCATGCAGATACCATGATATATATACCATATATGTTAGCTTCACACAATGTTAGTTCATATCAGTTTGACACAGTACAAGTGTGACCAACTGTAGTGATCCAGCATCATCCAAATGCCCGTTGAGCCGCGCTGGGATAAGAAACGCGGAGCCCCCAACTAAGAGGTCAGATGCACTTGTTCTACATCCAAGAAAAAACAAATAGTTGCTAAAATTGTATGGTTTTTCCTGCAACTCAAGACATGCTGATGTCAGATTCGATCATCCGGGTTTGAATTCCAATCAAGTCAGTGTGACGTTTGATCACTTCCATTTTGGTCTGGTAAAGGTTCCGGCGCATAGCCGCTGAAAGTAGAGGCATGGCCTTGGCACGAGCTTGAGTAGGACAGTGATCAGATTAATTTAAGATATGGCTCATCAAGTCCATTGACGATTGCAATGAATTGTCACAAACAAATCAATAGTAATTCAGTTGGGGCCCACCAAAACCTTCCATGGCAACTGATGTGATTGATTTTATTGAAGCTTCCAGCCATTCAGTGCCCAAGTGTAACTGTAAGCCCCCACATGAGTTCATGGTGGGTATATATAATAAATAACATGTTCTACCTATATATTCAGAACAAATAAAAAACCACAATTGGTTTGATGTGACACTCAGACATGTTTTCCCGCCGCACCCATCGGCCATTGAGGATCAGCTTTGGTGGCTGCCACATGCTGCCACGTGGTCTCTTTATGGATTGAAGGACTCGGGCTGTTGTGCAACACGCATGGTACTCAATTTGATCAGGTCTACAAATTTGGCATTCGAAAGATTTGTGCATGTTTGATTGTTGTAGTGGTATAGAAATTTGATCGGCAAATTGAGCGTGCGTGGACTCTGGGAACTCTAAAGCCCTATTCAGTCCTTTCCCCTTGGGTTCTTTTCAACATGTGCTCCAAAAGCTGGTGCCGCCCGCCATCAGAAAAACATACGACACATCAAAGTTGAATCTCAGTGGGTTAAAAGGGCTTGTTGCGAACTAAAACATTGAAACCTGTGAAACTTAAATTTTGAGAGGACGTCACACAACATATGGCAAGAGCTCCACTTTGATATGGACAGTGACCCATCCAATGCCCTAAGCCGGCTATGAGCTAGATGAGACGTGTGCAGCCCTCACTGCACTTGCAATGTTGCACACATTACATCATTTGACACACACCAGCGTGCACTGGTTCCGGGTTTTGCCCAAACTGAAGTTCCTAGCTACGATTGCCAACTTCGGCACAAAGACCAGACAAAAATTTCTGCAGTGCTTTCCTACCAGATTCTTTCACTCGATCCTTGAACTCTTGTACCTCAGCAGCTGCTTGAAGGCTGACGTTCGAATCTGGGTTGTCCTTCTCGTACTTGTGGACGAAGCGTACCTAAAAACAGCGCCGGAAAAACTGACATTCACAAATAAAAACAATTGGCAGGAGTGTAGCCTGCATGTTGATGCATGCATGATATACTTCATGGTGGAGTTAATGACAAGTAGTAATCAAGACAATTCAGAACATATATGCGTTGAAGTTGCCAAAATGTCAGCTGACTTGATGGCAGCGGCAATGGCGTAGATCCATGAATCGCACTCAGACTTGTAACCGAAGAAAGCAAAGTCACACCGTTGCTTTTTGGATGTCACTCCAACCCCAATGCCCTTCACACCCCTGGAAACCCAGTAGATGTTCAAAAGCATGCCGACACCCAACCCAGGCCAATTTGGCACTTTGCTTTTCAAGTATGCCCTTGCATTCTCATCCGTCAAATCCTGTGCTCCCAAAAGAAACTCATAGATCTCTTTCTTGATGTCCTTTGATTTCGTGGGTGCATCCGTAAACTCTACATGTGGGCTTTCCTCTTTGGGCGCCTTTCGGCTTCTTTTCTTAGGCTGGGGATCCTCAGGTTCAGAGTGCTTTTTTTCCTTTCGGGCATTTGGGGCAGCTGCTTGCTTGGGTTCTGACTTCGGGCATGGCTTTTCCGACTTAGTTTTCTCATCCTTCTTGTCCTTCTCATTTCGTGCTTTCTTTTTGTTGGGCTCTGCTGAGCCTGCTGAAGCCACTGCATCCTTGGCACGTTTCTTGCCTTTTGCTTTTGCTGGTGTTGCTGCGGCTTTGTCCTCCCAATACCATCCATAGTCTTTTGCCCAGTGCCAATTGCTATCCCGAAGCTGATCTTGTTTCATCCATTCATCCCAACCCGCATCATCATTATGTTCATCATCATCCTTTTTCGTGGTGCCTCTCCCCCTGCCTTTTCCCATCCCTTTCCCTCTGCCACGACCTCTGCCTCCAGCGGGGTGATCCTTCGCCTTCTGGTCGATCTGCATGGCCCGGGTGACGGCTGGCAAAGCAGGCTCCTGAGAACAAGAGGGAGATGTAATCGTGATGTCTGAACCCCTTTCAAACACCAGTTGAACCTCTGAATTGGAAAGTCAACTAATTGGATTCTAAGTTGAAATTCTTATTTCACACACCGATCAATTTAAAGATTTCTAGGATGTTCTGATTCAATCAAGGTTTTGATGGACATGAGTTGGCTGGCCTCATCAGCTTCACTGTCGGTAAACTTGTTGTCATCGCCTTTTCCCATGTCACCTTCTCTCTTTGTTGATGTGTCTGAACTCTTGGTACTCTTCTTGTCTGTTGAACTGCCTTTTCCATCCCAGGAATCATTCTCCATTCCCTCCGCATCTTTCATGTTCTTCTTCTTTTCTGTTTTCTCATCAGGTTCACCCTCCTTTCGATCCTTTCCAAAACTCTGGTATTTGTCTCGTTTGGTTTTGGGACAATGGTCTGGCGAGATCATCGGTTCCACGTCCACACCTGGCGGTGTATCTTGCAGAGCAGCATCGAAAGGCAATGTATCTTGCTGGTCGGTAGCAAGTGGGAGTTCCCCAGCAGGGCCTCCACCAAAAAGACAAATTTCTGACACATGATCTTTTCCATATATAAACAACACAAGGCATCGTTTGTGTAAGATGTACATTGTTGATATTGGTTCACAGTATAAGCATTTTTTACTGCATGTATTCCGTATATCGGAGTCCCAAAACTCTCAGTGCGGATGTCGGTCCTGACTGGCCAGAAGTCGGTGGGGACGAACTCTTCACACAGGGAGGCCGCTCTTGGCTTTGACGAAGAGCCATCTGAGCCCTGAGCCTGAGCAGGTATAATTTATATCATATCAAAAAAGTGAGAACGATGTTAACGCGGTTCAAAATCAATTCCAAAAATGAACTGGATCATTGAAACCATTTTTGCATAAACTATAATTAACAAGAATTGTGTGCATGAACATAAGATCGAAAGCTGATTCCAGATATTCCAACGCTGTCAAAAAACTGCTCCAGCTTCTTCTGCATAGCCTCTCGATTCTTTAACAGCTCCTCCTTACCTTAAATTTGTGAAATCGGCACATGTTCTAGCTTAAATGTTGGCGAATATATGCACATGTGCATGCAAAACATATGTGCATACAAGGTGCTCGGCCGAGGTGTTTCAGGATTTGTGTTTTCCACTGCTGGTTTGCTGGCTTCGCTGGTAGTTGCAATGTCAGCTGGCTCGCGTTTTGACATGTCTACACGTGCCTGCACATTGTCAGAAACTGGGTCACCCTTGTCTGAAACCTGAGGTTCATCCTTTGTCAAACTGCTTTGCTTCACCTGATCAGAACCTGGGGGCATAGCATCTTCGACCTTTTCTTTCTGTGCTGCTTCCTCGGTTGTTTTGCCAGGGTTTGTGTCTGCAGTGTCATGCTTTGGCTCATCATCCTTTTTATCATTACCTTGTTCCTCATTACCTGGTACCTCACCTTCCTCACCTTCCTCACATTCCTCACGTTCCTCACCTTCCTCACCTTCTACGTCCTTCTTACCTTCCTCATCCCAGGCATCCTCATCTTCTTCATCTTTCAACTCCTGACTGAAAAATGTTGCTGTGCTTTTATTTTTTTTATCAATTTTTATGTTTGCATGCACTATCATTGAAACCTAGATCCAAAAAAATACATGCAGCAATAAGCACATCATCATGATCACACGCTGTGTCCTCCCTGGACTGGGAAGCTCGTCGTTGGCGTAGCCTTTCATTGACTTCGTCCACCACGGTCTGGAGTGAAGAGGTTGTGGGATTAATGTGCATGTCATGGATCAAGATCGACATGAGCCACTGTATATGTTTAGTGGCTATATCAATATCTATATAGTTGAATTATGTTAGAGCACATGCGTGTGGGAAATTCAGTGTGCTGTATCTCAATGTGCGTTTTGGCTAGATTCAACAAAAGGTAGCATTTAAATTGATAGTATTTGGAACCACTTCCGCCGACCCACCACGAACCTGCAGCATGGGATTGAGAATCAAGCAAAGTTGCTGGAAGGTTTCAACCTGAAATGGAGCCAGCAGAATAGTTCACGATGTGATGAAAACAAGAAGCTTTGTCCCGCTGAGAAAACATTTTTAATCCGAAAATTGAAAGACATATTGTACTCCAGATTGGTTTGTGATGATTTGTGCACATTTGATAGCGCATGGATATAGATATATATATAATATATATAGACAAGTAACTGTGCTGACCTCCTCACGTCGTGCTTTCATTTTGACCAACCCAAGAAGTTTCTTTACCCTCCAGCTTGCTTTCACCACTTCGGCAATCTCTTCAGGAGCATTCCCTGGAGCCCTTTTGTTCTTGGTCAAAAGTTTATCAATCTCAAGCCGCAGTGAATCTACCCCAGGCAAAAGCTTTCCCTCAGCCAAAGACATTCGGGTAAGCAGTGGTGCTAACAGACTGGAATTCAAGCAGCAACCCTGCACTGTGTCTTTTGTGGCCTCAGGATGAATAAAGCTTAATCCATCCCGAAGCCTTTGACGGATGTCCTCGGCACTGTCCCATTCCTCGCACATGCCATCCACATCCAACTGTTCTTTCTCAATACGCTTGACCACGCCCTTCCGATTCATGAAGGGCCACAGCACAACCCGAAAGACTTGCAGTGCCAAACGGCTGCGGATAAGATTTTTGACATGCACACGCTTTTGCATGCACTTAAATATGTCCTAGACCTAGCACACTTTCACCCACATTGAAAGGTTCAAACTGATTTCTTTGTTTCCAATCCATCCTGAACTCTCCAGGACCATTGGGCTTCCAGACTGTGTGGAGCGAGCAAGCCCACGGAGTAAAAAACGGCAAGGGCGGCCATTCAAGTGGTCAAATCCACTTTGCCTGTATTTGGTGATGTGGGGTTGGTTGATTATTTCATTGGTATTATTTCGCCTGGGATATCTGGTATTGATTCTGATATGGCTTGTAGCTAGCAGAGCAGAGTCTCAGAAAGATCAAACCCATGAGTGGGAACTTGTTTGTCACATGGATTATAGTCTTTAAAAAAGTGATTTATTTGTGATATCTTCTTGTTCTTGAAATATACCGGATAATAATCCTATCTATATAGATTTATTTGGGGCCTTCAGCACATCCTGCGTGTGCCCAACCCGAGCCATGACTGAAACACATCTTGTCAGTGACCTGTGCGAGGCGATGTGGCACCGGGGCTTGATAATATTGGAATCACACTATATGCTTGATGATTCATCAGGGTTTAGTGGAAAACCCGAGGTTTTCATACATGACCCGAGAAATTTCCAGGGTTGCACCAAATACCTGAGGTTCCCAGACTGGCCCTACAAATTCTTAGGGTTCTGAAGCATAGGGTATATATATACATATATATATACATATATATATATATATACATATATATATATAATATACATATATAATCATATATTATATATATATACATATATTAATGCTATCCCCATGTTAGTTGATCCCACTTCCCCATCGTTGCTTCAAATCTCCCAGCCCAAGGCGCTAGGAAGGCACTGAGCCGCTGCTTGGCATCGCTGCTCAGACGCTGGTTCTGCTCGACGGCTTTGGACATGCGCTGAACAGCCTCCTGGCGCTGCAGAAAGGAGGCCTCGGTGGCCGAGGGCGTGGCATTGCTTCGGTTTTAGGGGTGGGATTTCCCCCAAAATGTTCTAGGTGATATCTCTGGTTAATGGATGTTAATAGATGTTAATAGATGTTAATAGATGTTAATAGATGTTAATAGATGTTAATAGATGTTCATAGATGTTAATAGCTGTTAATAGCTGTTAAGAGGGTTCATAAACCACCTGATAAGTGGGGAATATCCCCATTGGTCAATCTTTAGTCCACAAGAAAGGGTCATCGTTTGCTGGTTGTCTGGCTTTGGCGACCTTCCATTTATAGCAAATATAGCAAACAAACGAAGGATTAAACTAACTATCCAGTTGGTTGCGGATGTGTTATGGAAAATCATGGGAAAATCCATCTACAATTGGTATATCATGGGGATACAAACAAACAATAATGAGGATTTACGCCGATAGCCGATAAATGATAAATGTTGTTTTTCTGATTTGTGATCATATGATTTCATATGTGAGTTCTTAGTTTTCAGATTCTACAGAGTTTAATTTGCTACCTACACATCAATTTATCAAACTAGCTGCCTGTCAAACCATGAAGTTCCCATGGAAGCAACCTTGGATGACCAGTCTGCTAGCATGGCAGCATGGCTGAGAACACTTCGGAACTGTCCTAGTGGGAAGTGTCATCTATAGCTCGTCCATTCTTATGTTTTTTTTCCAAAGTCGCTCTTGTATCTTTCTGATCATCTGGTTGGTGGTTTCAACCCCTCTGAAAATGATTAGTCAGATTGGAGTATCATCCCAACTATTGGGGAAAATAAACTAGACGACGGTTGGCCCGAGAGCGAAAAAGATGTTTTTCAAGCAGCTCTGAGGATGGTAGTCGTAAAAGATAGTCGGTGAATAGTTGGTGAATTTTATATGAGCTATGGAAAGATATGG
>Ga0126342_10002210_pt1 | contig 29779 bp, 23 predicted proteins | sample Cyp1metagenome_FD_92528 | JGI IMG/M metagenome (GOLD analysis project Ga0126342, IMG submission 92528) | Coral microbial communities from Lord Howe Island, Old Settlement Bay, Australia - Cyphastrea 1 metagenome | ecosystem: Host-associated > Invertebrates > Cnidaria > Coral ...
CCTCTCCTCTTCCGTGTTTCTGGGGATCTTGTCCTCCCAAGTCTCATCCACCACCCTCTTCATCAGAAAGTTGGCCTGCAGAGAACGCAAAGCACAAACTGTCAACAGGAATGCTCCCAGCCACCCCACGAAGAGCCCATAGACGGCCGCAAAGACGGGGCAAATGATGTCAATCCACAGTGGGAGGGGAATGATGATGAAGTCAAACAGCAAAAACAGGAGATTCCATCCTTGGTTGATTGTTGATGATCGTTGATCAACTGCTATGTAAAAGGGTCGCAACTTTAGTCCCGGTCGGAAATCCGAAAATCATGCACCAAAAACACACCAAAAATCAAAGTGGTTTAAGAGCCCATACTAGGCTATAATCCATAGCCATAGCATCTCATGATGATGAACTCATTCTCCTTCACATTCTGCTGCTTTTCATCCACCGCATACTTGCCCCTTGGAGAAGTGGTAAAGACTCGGGCCCACCAGCTGGGCTGCTTCTCGGCTGGTGGCTGAGCCATTGCGAAGATTCACTGCTGAATGTGCTCTTGAGCCAGAGGCTGAAACTGTTTCCAGCCGGGCCAGAGTTTCTTAGAGAGTGCGAAAACAATTGAAGAGTGACTTTGGAAATCGCCACTGAAGTTTATTTAGCACAAATGGGCAACTCGTGCAAATCTTTGACTTTCTGTGATGTTTTCGGACATTTGCGATGTTTCCACAAAGAATCGAGGACTCTTTCCAGCTGTCGTCCCCATCCTCCCCCCAATTTATGGAAGCAGAAATGTCCAAAATATTCCAAAAAAAATTCTTGATCCAGGCCAAGAATTGGTTCTTTCCAAGTTGACCAAGTTGACAGCTCCTTCTGTTTTGGGCTGAAAGACACCACGACAAGGCTCCCAAGGCTCCCAGAGCCTTCACGTGAAGTCGCATGCCATTGATGTCCACCGTGCGGTCAACCACGCCGATCCTGGCATGACATGCTCTGGGACTGGATCCCCAAGGGGAACCTCTTGAGTGGGTAGATAAAAAAATACCCACCGAACATGGCTATAATTTGACCAAAAAAAAAGGTTACGGATGTATCAGATGTTAGAATTGAAGACTTCCGTGGCAAAACCCTCTGAAGGGAAGACAACAACAGCAGTTTGGGGCTTAGGAGTCAAAGGCCTCTTGGTAAACTAGGAGGTGAATAGCGCTCTGGGCAAGCCAGCCAGTTTTTGGAACAAACTCAATGTCAAAACCCATGAAGGTCAACCAACCCTGGATGCCGACTGCACTTAACAAACCCACAGAAGATCCCTTGATGCACACGCAGCCCCACCCCAGCTGCCCTGTTTTCACTTCAATCCGGCCCGCGTTGCCCGGCCACGAATTTCCGCCTCCTGCCCCTGTGACAGCTCGGCCGCTGGCAGCAGGCATGCTTGCAGCCCCGCAACCCCCTGCGGTGCGGGAGAAATGTAGACCCGGCCCTCCCAGAAGGCATAGAAGGCGTTGCGCGGATCCCGCAAGGCATCCGGCCGCGCGAAGTGGGCCGTGGGATACCCAAAGGGCTCCCCTGAGGCCGTCAACAGCAGGCGATTCTTTTGGGGCTCCGCCTCGTCGTCTGAATGATTTCGCATCCACTGAGGCAAGGAACTGTACCACCAACGCCTTGGAGATACCTCGTGCAAGGGCCAGTAGTAGAGCTTCTGCTGCAGAGCAAAAAAGGTGCCTGATGCATCCTCCTGAAAGTCTGTCCTGAGTTGGTGATTCAGGCTATAAGTTCTGCGAACATGGGAAAGGGTCACAGTGAATTTAATCCAATAAATGTTGAAGATAGAACAATTGTGAACAGTTAGAATATATGTATATATATAATATAATATATATATAATATATATATAATATATATATAATATATAATATATATAATATATATAATATATATATATATATAATATATATAATATATATATAATATATATATATTATATATAATATATATAATATATATATATATATAATATATATATAATATATATATATATAATATATATATAATATATATATAATGTAGATTCAATAAAGTGAATTCACAAATTCCTCTCAAAATCTGTGGCGATCACCAAAGAACCAAAGAACATCATGTTTTCACCGAGTTTCAGTCCCTCACACACCCTACCTGCGGTCCACCGGGCCACTCCCTTCCCAGGTCTTGTAAGGGCAAACTTGGTGTTGCCACCGTTGCGGCGCACGCCAACACAGCGCAAGCCAGTGGAACGGATGAAGGAAAGCACAGCGGAAGTGCTAACAAACCTGGTTTGGATGGCACCCAGTCGTATCACATGGATGTTCTGTTGCTTTATAGGGTATAGCACAAGTGGCATTTTCCACCCAAAGACTATGTACCATACAACCAACCATTTTAAACTGGATAAAACATCATAATGGGATACAAAATTTGCAATAGTTTGGTTTGTCAAAAAAGAGAAAGATATCCCAATTTTTATCCTCATTTTGCTGCTACAGAAGATGATCTGATTGACCATTGGATTTCGGGAGTGCCCAAAAAAAATCTGTCATCGGTTTCACTTGCACTTGGCTTTATGATGGGCTTGACGATCAGAATTCTTCGGAGTTCAGCTGCGGTTCTGGAAGATTTATCCCAAAAGTAGTTTTCGTCGTTGATCTAGGTCGATTCAATGAAAAGAAACAACACAACATTGTTGTCTGTAACGTTGCCACTTTCCCCAGTCAGTCATCGCGCAAAGTCATCGCAACTTTTGCCACCCAGAAACTGCGTGGGCCATCCACCCAACCAGTCCCGCACGTCAGTCCAGAAATCCATCCCTCGCATCTCAGAGAAATTCCGCAGGACCTCAAAAGGGTTCTTTCCGGCCTTCAGCTGGGGCCTCAACCAATAGATACCTCGCTGTGGCGGGTGAGAACAAATCATCAAGAATTTGATGGAAGCATCATCCCAATGTTTTATCCAATATTCAGAGTTTGCAGAATGAAAACTGGAATCAGGGACACCAGTCCATTCTTTGGCCACAAGCATCCCATTTTGATGGAAAATCTACTGAGAATCGTGGTTTCAACCGACCAGATACCCACTCCAATGTCCAAATGCTCCTGCTGTTTCATGCTGGCTTTGCGATAGAAGTCCTTCATCTTGATGATGTTGTCCTTCTCGTCATAGAACTCATCCGCATACACTGCCACCAGCAGTAATCCATCCTCTGCCAGTGGCAACTGCGCATTGTGGATAGCTTGCCAAACATCGCCCGTGTGATGTAGCACTCCCCAGGTATACACAATGTCAACAGGCCCAAGCGCCTCGGAGGATTCCTGTATGATCTGTATGTGGCAAAACCCTGGTACCCCCCGCGTCAACCTCAACACAGGAGCAGTTCATAAATGGATCTTCATCCCCAAGAAATTCTGGGATATCATATATTATAGCTACCAGCTTTTGAGCCGCAAGTGGAACCGAATCCTCAAGTTCTCCCAAAAATCAGGGTTTTCCCAAAGTTTTCCCCACTTCTCAGATCCAGCTGGAAACATCATCCCAACCCTCCACCGGGTCGCTGCCAAGCTCTTCGCCTCCAGCGCCGACGCTTGCGCCACCCGCCACGCCGGCGTCAGCGCCGGCGTCACCTCGAAGAGGCCGTGCAGCTGCCGCGTGGCTTCCAGCGACGCCGGCTGTAGATCTACAGAGGTCACCGGTGAGGCCCCCAGCAGGCGAAAGGCCAAGGAGCTGAGGCCCGAACCGCAGCCAAGGTCCAAAACGCTCAGGCCCTTTAGGTCCTGGAGCTGACAAAGATGGATTATAGAAATTATGGACTTTTTGTTGCTAGTGGGTGGTTGACCTACCCCTCTGAAAAATGATGGAGTTCGTCAATGGGTTTCGGATGACATCCCATGTATGAAATGGAAAATAAAAGTCATGTTCCAAACCATCAACCAGGAATTTTGTATATCTATCAACCAGTATATACAGTATATCTATCATAAACCATAGTTACCCATAGTTAACCATCAACCAGATAGGCTATTCCGATATTCCCCAAGAAAGCTCTGAAGTTAGCTGCCTTAGCTTCAAGTGGAGATGATCGTTGGTTGGAAAGAAGAAATGCTGATCCCTTCACCAACAAAAATACTACATAATATGTGGTTTAGTATGGTTCAGTTGGACCCATTCACTTTGGGGTCCCTTCTTGAAAGTATTTCATATGATCACATTCCCATTACTGAATTCTTACTGATGCCCTTGTTGATAGTTAAACCGCCAAATAGCCAGCTGGATTAAACCACAATCCCCATCTAAGCCCATGAGATTCCCATGACACCCATCCGTTGGGATTCACCAGCGGCTTCAGCTCCTGAATGGCTCCTCCCACCATTTCTCGCACTTCTCGCACGCTGCTCAGCAGTCCCTGCACGCTGATGCGCTGCCCCTCCACAAACTGCTGCCAGTTTTGCCCAAAGGCGAATTGTTCGTCGCCTTTGGGACCTGCGGAGATACTTTTGTGGAGCCCAATCCATGGGGAAAAATGGGAAAAGGTGCAAACATGTGCAAACATGGAGCTGCTTCCGTCATTTCACCATTGAACATGATAGGATTTGCCAGCAAAGTCCGCGAATGGGAAGATTGGAGGCTTTAGCGACATGGGGATCGCAGCAAAGAATCTTTCTGCAACGATGATCCCAAATTGACATTTGCAATCGCTGAAACGACCGCTCCGGCTTATCCAACCTGATGTAGAACCTAAAGTTAGTATCTATTGCTGTAGTAGATGCATCTCCATTTGCTGTGAATTTTAGCCCCAAACCTTTGATTTGTAACTTTAAAATACTTTAAACCCCATTCCATCACTTGGCCAATCAATTTTATTCAATTTCCCTATTGAGCAGTATTGAGCAGTTGTGACTTTCAGGGCATTCCCATTCTCCATTGCCCCCCCAAGTCACGGTGTATCACCTCGGAACGGATATGAACGGCCCCACTTCAAAACCCTCACACTCCAAAATCCAATGGTTCAAAACATGTTGACCCTCTGGCTATTTAACATAGCCATGGAAAATTACCCATTATAGATGGTTTACCTATTAAAAATTGTGATTTTCCATGGCTATGTCAGTCATAACCAGATGGTAACCCATGTTAACCCCTCATTTTCCCAACCGAGCCATTCCCTGGGTCCATGGTCAACATGCTCAACGCCACATCACCTGGAGGTTTCGGTAGCTCTGCAAGCTGGTACAAGTTCCTCCCCAGCAGCTGCAGCGCCAACTCAGGCAGTGTCAGCTGCTCGGTGCTGCGGTGGGACCCGAAGTCGCTGTACAAACTGCTGGGCGTCATCGGCAAATATTCCTGTCAGTGGTTGGAACATGTTCGAACCATTGTAAGGACCCCAGTTATATGGAATGAATATACACATGTGTATATATATATGTATATATATACACACACGTGTTATATATATAATCACATATATATATATACGTATATATAATGGAACAACCCAGTGCAGGGGACTTACTAAGCAGGCTTGTTTAGGTGCGAAAACCAAGCCACATTACTGCCTGGAAAAAAAAGAATAGCAAAAGAATGAAATCAAGTTCCTTGGTTCCTTTCACATCTTCCGCCCATACCATCCTCAAAACAAAACTTGAAAAAAACTACTAGAAAAAAAAAACATCCACCACGAGATTCCTTCAAAGAATTCACAAAGGACCCCACATTTCTCTCCAACAGCTTCTTGACCACCAAAGGCGTCACAGAGCCCTCCAGCAGCATCCCCGACAGAGCCATCAGCTGCAAAGCAAAGACACCCAGGACGCAGAGATCCGAAGAGCAGAGCTGCGTCAGGTCAAAGGACAGACTCTCCAGGGAATTCCTAGGGTGTTGGAGGCCTCCAAGGGGCACGTATATCCATTAGAATACCTATCCATTATTCCATTATGTCATATTGTCCTTTTCTATGATGCTGCATACATGCATCATAATTTCATATAGGTTGGAAAAACCAACGGTTTGTAATAAAATCCCAAATGAGCTCCCAAGAAAATGGTTATACATCCCAAATATTCTCTAGTCATGGCTGGTTACTGTACTTGGTTGTCTTCAACGGTCAATAGCTACTGCAACGCTTCCTGATGATTGAGCCACCCAAATATCAACTTTCACGAAAAAAAGACAAGTCAAGTCGATGTATCATTCTTAGCTTCACCAAACATCCAAAGATTGGACATATCCAGAAACTTCACCGCAAGTACCACTTAAACAGTACGTAACATTCAAAGATGTCGGAACAGTAAAAAAAAATACCAGTTCAAAAAAAAAACAGAAATTTCATCAAATATCCCATAGCACCAGAATCTCTCCAAGCATCTCCAACAAGGGATGCATCTCCCGAAGATTGGAAGGATAGCTGGCCACCATGGCAGGCAGCTGAGACCAGGCCACCTGTGACCACTGCACCTGGAGGTCCTCCATGGCGTAACGGAGCGCCGGTAGGAGCCGAGATGATCTTCGAACGATATGGGGGTGTGTGGTGATATATAGATAATATATATATATATATAGAGAGATAATATATATAATATGTAGATAATATATATATATATATATATGTATAATACATATATATATATATATATATATATTTGGAATCCTGTTCTTCTCTACACATGTTGGTACCGGCAACAAGTATATCAAAACATATTAAAAAATGGAAAAAATGCCTTGGTAGTCAAAGGCGTTTCTGCGGCATTTGCTATTTCAGTTCCACCCTGCCGAAAAAAACACCATTCAATCTGCTAGCCACTGATCAAAATTCCGAAGCACTGACTAGAGAAGTTGCTTCATTTCTTGGATCATCCCACTTCATTGGATCTCCTGTATCATGTCACCTCCTGTCACAAAAAATCCTTGCCATTGGGTCTCCCCAACGAAGTCCAGTTCTCGATGAAGTCTGCCCAAGACCTTCAGAGACAATCGGTGATGCAATGCCCTAAAAGGGGGACCAAAAGAAAACATGTTTCAGTTTCAATGGTAAGATCACCAGCTATGGTAAGATTACCCAGTCATTACCATCTTACCTATGATTACCATGTTTCAATGGTAAGATCACCTTCCAAAACCCATTCAAGATGGGGGGTTGCAGGGTAGTTGTTAGGTCTTCCACTACCTCGTTTCCCATCAACCCGGATCGGAGGATCGACGGCCAGAACTGGGCCCCCAACATCCAGAAGGCACCATCGTCCTTGTCCTCGTATTCCAGCGCCTTCTTAACCTCAGGAAGTCACAAATTCTTGTAAAATTGGTAAACGTCATCAAAATTCACCCAAAAAAGAGCTCTCAAGTTTCTCGCCCCTGGGTCGCCAGAGTATGGCTCCAAAGTTTGATCGAGATGTTGTATGGATTACCATTTGGTACCCCCATGTTCACAATCTTCACAATCTTCACCTCAATGGATGTGACCATTTATTGATAATGATATTCCCAATGGATATTCCCAATGGATATTCCCAATGGATATTCCCAATGGATATTCCCATATGATTTCAATATAATTTAAATTTCTGTCATCTACTTGGTGGTAAACCGCCATACTCTGCTTCAATCAATTGTAAGTTTCCTTTCTCCATGATATTCCAATCCATGGTTCCATATTCATTGGTGGGTCCAATGATATGCCAATATCATTCCAATGATGTTCCTTTTTTCGTTGATGGTAACTCCCAGGCTTTTCTTCCATTGAGCTAGTACTCCAATAATCTTCCAATTCTTGGCAAACCTGGAATTCCAATTCTTAAGATCAATGAAATGGGTAAATTATAATAATTCACTCATCTGATTTTTTCAGGCCATTTGGGGATGATTTCCCTTACTAACCATTATTCCCAGTAATGGTTGATCGTATTCCAGTCCCATCCTCCATCCAAAGCCGGCTGGAAAATCCACCCTTGACCACGGATTACTCACCATGATGAACCATGGTTGATCATTGCTAAATATAACACTAATGGTGATCTAATATAACTATTAAGATGAACCATTGCTAAATATAAATCACCATTCTTAATAGTTGACACTAATGTTAACACCATGAAAAATATTGAAACATCCACCATTTAACTGTTGCTGCCATGGTGTAACTTTGTGGCTATCACCTGGAATCTGCCATCAACCACCATCACAGCCAGCTCGCTGGCAACGTCTCTCAACGCGAGACCCAGTGGCCGCGGGATGTTTGCTCCAGAGCTCGCTCTTGTCGCTCCAGTCGCCCTTCCATTCACCTCCGAATCGTGGGAGAAACACTGGGACAAAATTGGGGATTACCTCGGGATATACCAATGGTTAATCATGGTTAATAATGGTCAATGGAACATAGCCAACAACCATGGATAAATCATGGATAAATGGATACCCTCTGGTAAACTGACAGTTTGCTATTGAAAATGGCACGTTGATACAGCCCGAGAGTTGGTTAAGAATCCGAAAGCTTGAGGCCCAGGGTCCCTCAAATTCTTATTTTTTAATGCAGGCAAATTTCCACCACAATAGGTCGAGGGTCCCTCAAATGCTTTAAGTACCATGTGCTTGGTATAGCTGAAAATATGTAGCCCGCCTTGGATTCGAGCCCCTCAAATTCTTATACTAGTACAGTGAATTCTTATACAATATTCAAGCTGTAGTTGATTTACCTAAACTTTCGGAACATGTGGGGAGATAATGAGGACATCATAGCGATGATGGGGATGTAATGATCATATGAAGCTACCCTCTGGTAATGACTAACCTAACTATTGAAAATGGCACATTTAGTTTGTTGATGACCGATTCAAAATGCTACATGTCGCTATATGAATTTACCAGAGGGTAATGAGGATATCATTGGGATGATAGGGGACATCAGGACGATGTGGACCCCAAGTTAGAGCATTCAAAAGCCCCAAGAACTCATTCCATTACTGGTTGGTGAATGGGAAATACTATGGATCCTGAAAAATCACCCATTATATCCATTACCCTCTGGCAATTTAACATAGCTATTGAAAATGGCCCAGTCGAAATAGTGGATTTACCCAGCTATAAAATGGTGGATCTTTCCATAGTTATGTGGCTGTTTACCAGAGGGTGTATATATATATAATATATACATATTGGATGATATTGGTTGGTATAAGCCCCTATATAATCCGTATAACAACAAAGCAACAGGGGTTTGGGTCACTGGGTCACTGCCTGCTGCAACGTCGGGGGGTTCAAACAGGATTCGCCCACAAACGATTGGTCAATGTGGGTCATATTTTGAGGCACGGCCATATGCAGTTTGCTGGAGGGTTTTTTTCAATATTCTGAAGATTGGTGGTACATCAATTTGATCATTTGATCCACGAAATTCTGAAGATTGGCTACATCAATTTGATGATTTGCATCATTCCAGCCAGCATGATATATATATATATATTCCAATCTTCAGAATGATACAAATAATTCCATATGCCATATTCCAATCATTCCAATAACATGATTTCTTCCAATCTCCTTTCTGACAATTCCATCTACAAAATTCGATTTCCCAAAAATAAAAACGGTTTCGCTCCAGCCTCGACCCCAAGGGTTTCGGATCTGGATCATCTTGTAGTCCTTCCAGGAAGTCCCGAGGTTTAAAAAGTCACCGGAGCTCAGCAACCCTCTGGTAAACTAACAGTTTGCGAACTGGAAAGATCCACCATTTTATAGCTGGGAAAATCCATTATTTCGACCACATAACTATGGAAAGATCCACCATTTTATAGCTGGGAAAATCCACTATTTCGACTGGGCCATTTTCAAGTTCGCAAACTGTAAACGTTGACCAGGTCGGGTAACCGGATCAACCGGCTCAACCGGCTTCTGGGATCCAAAAATGGCTGAAGTTCATGGCTGATCCCTTGGCTGCACGACTCATCCTTCCGAACAGTAAAACATCCATCGTTTTTGGCGGTGCTAGCTGTTTTTGATCCGTTTTCTATGGGTCAAAGAGTCAAACCCCATGGAATCCTCTCCTGGTTCACCCCAAAAAAACTGGGAGTGCGGATCTTCATTGCCCCATTAATAGGATTCCCATGATGGACTATGGAAATCTTCCATATATGTATTGGGTAGTAAATCTCGTATCTAACTCATCATAAAGCAACTATGTATATTTATATTATATCATATCATATTATATCATATCAGATCATATTAAATTATATCATATTATAATTATATATGTATGTGTATATATATGTATATATATAATGGTCCCATAAGTTTTAACCCATAGCCGTCTGTTGAGTTTCAGTGGCTCGCCTTCCCGCCGATGCCCATGAAGCCGTCGTTCACCTTGCGAACCTCGGGTCAGGCCGAGTCTGCAAATGACAAGTGATAGCTGACGCATGAAGGACATATATTAAAGAAATATATTAATATATGAGTTTTTTTACGTAATTACACCATATCATAGTTAGGACGAGAACATAATGAACATATACATATATATATATATAATTATATCCCTATTTATAGCTGGTTAAAATCCATTAAGTGTGTATATATATATATATATATTAATATATATATAATATATATACACATTCTACACTGTATCCACGCGAGTTGGACCGCTTCTGGGCTCCGTCTCATTGAGGATGCTGTAGGCGTGCCCCGTTACCAGGCCATCTTTGCCGCTGGCGCCGGAGGCACTGAGGACACTACCTTGGATCCAAAAAATGGGGGCTTCTAACGGTGTTTCAATTGGGAAATATTATATATACGTATATATATATATATATCAGTGTATAATATTGTATAATGATATATTATTAATGATTATAATATTACGGGTAATATTATTGTATAATATTGAAATGATGGGGAATGATCCTTTTCGTAACTAGCATCCGAGAATCATCCGTTTTCGCACTGCCGGAGCAGTGAAGCAGTTCTCGGCGCCACACCCAAGCGGTGGTACTTTCGCATCATCTCAAACCTCAGCCCGTGGGTTGAAGAGCAGCACCGGTGGTGGAACACCCAGTTGCTACCCTCTGGTAATTTAACGTAGCTATGGAAAATCACCATTTTTAATGGGGAAATCCACTATAAATCACCATTTTCAATAGCTATGTTAAATTATCAGAGGGTAAAATGGGGCAACAAACCATGGAAAATTGTGTCTCTGTGTGCGTTCTCTTTTTATGTGAAAATCATGGGATTTTCAAATGCTTCACTCCAATCGGAAACCTGCCAAAGCAGCAGTAAACTCTGAAAAATCTCGAGTTGCTGTGTCAAGTCAGTCCATTCTGAGTTTGGTGTGTGAAAGTGCTGAAACTCCAAGAAACTTGCAGATCGATACAAAGTTCCAAAAGACTCAGGAAACATCCTACCATCAATGAGTTCCTTGAAGGGAAAATCAACACCGAAATGTTCCATGTGTTTTGCCATATGCAAACCAAGTTTTGTTTCCCGCCAAAACAATCTATGCTCAGATTCCTGGACGGCATCCAGCCGGTTTTGCCGCAAAAAGTCCTCTGATCCCATCGAAGTGCCAAGATGCATCGTGTCGCAGTCAATGTGCTCGTCGGTGTGGTACAAGCCACACCTGGCGAGGCCGCTACCCGGACGATACCCTAAAATAGCAGTTTATGGATTGTTATTTCCCCCACATATGATAAACTTGTGGATCCCCATATGTGGATAAATAATGATAAATATGCTAATAATAGGTTTTGAATGGTAAAATGACACATCCACATATGGGGTAAGTCCTAGATTATCCTGGATTCCTGGCGCCAAAAAAGGCCAGCATCACTTGCGCTTGTCCTTTGGATCGTCAATGTTTTTCAGATCCTGGCGACGCCGAGACGCGCTGAGAAAAACGCACTGAACAACTCCAGACTCGGAATATACCCTCTGGTAATTTAACATAGCTATTGAAAATGGCCATTAATAGTGAGTTTTCCCATGAAAAATGGTGATTTTCCATAGCTATGTTAAATTACCAGAGGGTACCCCAGTTCGGGGGAAAGCACTTTGACTCTTTTTCGCGCATTCCCAGAAGTGTATGTATAAAATTGTATAAACTTTCGAAATACTACACTACAGTATCCTGTCTCAACATGTCTCAACAATATCCAATGCTTCAGCCCAGAGCAAAACCATCCAAAACCTTTTAGATCAGAGAATCTCATCAATGCGTGTCAATAACTGCAAAGTGTCCATAAGTTTCCAATGTCTTACTCCATCCACAGACCTATGTCCATTCAAAAAAGGACGTCCGTCAGCCTGGCGATTCCATTTCACTTGGTCACCGCTCTTGTTTTGCTTGAAGGACCGCCTAAGGGGACCATGGTCATCCGTCAAAGGTACTGTGGATCTGGGGAAGTCTTCCCCAGACCTGGAGTGTACAAACTAGCCATTTTGCGGATCACTTGGTCCAGTTCTTTTTGCTCGCCAACACTAAACCCCTCAAGACATGGAAATGGGTTAGACGCTTAGATTCTATCAAAACGAATTGATTCCCCAAAGATTTCGGAACATTTGGATGGACCAATGACTCAAGAGTTACCCTCTGGTAAACTAACATAACTATGGAAAATCACCATTTTTAATGGGTAAATCCACTATTTCTATGGCCATTTTCAATAGCTATGTGACAAATTACCAGAGTTAGGAGAGTTATGTCTCCACACCTACGTGGCACAGCTGCGCCCCTGAGCCTCCACGCGCAGGATCCCCCGTCATGGCCCTGATGGCCCAGGTGGTATTTCCGCCCTCCAGGGCGGAGTAACCCCCGCAGAACTTGGCGAAGGCCTGCGGGAAAAGCTCCACCAAAACAACCTAAAACAACTGTGGGAAACCCAATGAGACGAATAAATCCAACCATCAACCATCCCCAATGTATTTAATGTATTATGTCATGTGTATTATATATATATATATATATATGTGTGTATATGATGTGATATGATATGAAATGAAATGATATGATATATGATATATGATATATGATATATGATGTATGATGTATGATGCATGATATATGATATATGATATGATATGGTATGGTATGTATGTATATATATATAACATCATATAACCCCTGTGTTTTACTACATATTTATTACATTTTATTACTACATATTACTACATATTACTACATGTCGCTGCAGATGGATGGTCAAAGTCCTCCCCAAGTGGATCACGTCCTTGCATCCCGTGGCCAGGGGCCGTCCCAGACGGTCCTTCTCAAGGAGCATCACGTAGAGCTCGTTGTTCTTCGGCTTCGAGAAGAAGGGCCTTACCGAGCCATCGTGGTCGTAGTTCGCCTGGTTGGTGCTCTCGTTTCGTCACTGGGGACCCCCTGGTGATGGTGTTCGTGAGTTTGCGGTTCCTAGGGGTATCCCCATTTATAAGTAGGTAAACCATGGTAAACCAACCCCAGTTACTGAGCAGTTACTAAGTGTGGTGATCCTCAAAGTAATCTTGGGCCAACTCATTTGGAAAGGTGTAGAGTGCCAGGGGGTCACACAGGCCTTGTTGCAAGGGATGAAATCGTCGATGATGATGATCTCCCATTTCTCCTGCAACTGGGTACCAGCAACACGGCGTTATGGACCCACATCACCCCCGAACACAGACCTCCCCCCTGCAAGGTCTACACGGGACAGCTCGCATTTTCAAAGCAATGCACGGATCACCAGTGGATCTAAGCGCGACTGCGGACACAGACCGCTTCTGCTTGTGAAGCAGCTGTACAACCAGGCCGTTGTTAGCCGTGCTCAGAGGTGCACATGTCCCACATTTCCAAAGGAGTCTGCTGAGCCAAAAGCCTCTTGCGAAGCTGGCCTCTAAAACTTCTCAAAGGTGTGCTCTTTTCTGGATTTATCTGGAACATGCCAGCTAGACAGTCCAGAGCAGGGTGGTTCGCTGGTTCCACCCTGCCTCTGTGCACAGCAGAAGACTCGGCAACCAGGTGGTTGTCGCGAGCGCTGGACAGCTCGCTTGTAAGCCAGAAGTTGCTTCGAAACTACATCTACCCCTGGACTCACCCCCCCAAAAAAATGAGTAAATCATAGTAAATCTGCTCAATGGTGAAGCCTTGAAGATACATTGAAGCTTATGATCCAGGGAGTCTCCGTTTCAGAGCATTGGCATCGTGCATGTGACAGGCCACAAGGCGCACTGAGTGCTCTCTTGCTTCAGGGCGCACACCAAGTAGACCACCTAACAACAGTGATGTGAAGCCAGTTCTGAAGGGGCTAAAACTGGGGCTAAAACTGGGCGTCAAAACTGGGGGATCCCTCAACAACCAAACATTGGAAAGTGGAAAAATGATGATCAGCGGGTTGGAATCAGTTGGGTCTCCCCAACTGGGGGTTTCTACCAGTTCCAACCAGGGTGAAGTCCAACCCACTTCTAGCTGCGCAACCGAAAGAATGGCTCACCGTTTGGAACGAGACGCACCAAGCCGAAAACGTGCTCCAATGACATTTTCAGCTGTCTAAAATAGCTACTTGTAATTCATGGGTAGCTTCCAATAGTTGGATTGTATTGAATAGTCCCATCCACCCGATCTCAAATACCCCAATAACATCCAATAACCAAATCCCGTCGAACCCGGACTGGGCTTGGGACGTAAGTGACCAAGAAAAGTGCCCCGGACCTTGCCAATGTTGGCTCAAGGGTCGGACCCCTCCTGCATCTGTGAGTCTTGAATCAGCCAGTTGATGCTTATCAATTCCAGATCGACCATGATCGACCAATATTGACCATAGAAATACCACATGAAAGCCCTTCCACTGGGATCTCGGACCACTTGGGTAAAGAGCTGCAGCAAAAATAGATCAACACCTCAGTTCCAGCCGGAACTGTTCGGTGACCACAATGATCACTCATCATCATCATCATCATCATCATCATCATCTCAAAATCCTCGTGTTCCCCCCGTTTTCTTCATTAGAAATGGTTCAATCCCTTGTTTTTGTTGCCGACCCCTTCGTCCCATTGGGACGGTTTTTCGGCTCCCCTGGTCCCACCATCGCGAACGGCGAGTCGCCAGCGGCAGTAGCGTCACGAAGATCTCCACAATGGCCGGCTCAAAGCCGTTGATGACCCTCAGAGGAAATAGATCATGTCTCGATGACTGGGATGTAAACACCCCAGTTATGCATGAAAACGGGAATTCTATGAGATTATTTTGTATTGTGTTATGTGATATTATATGGTGTTACATGTTTATTATATTACACATATATATATAGCCACCTATAGTGACTGGGATGCACATCATGTGATGTTTCATATGGAAAATTTGGCGACACTTATGGAAAGCGTCTCCTCCTTATCCTTGCAACAAAAAAGTGTGTCCTCTAGCCAACCAGCCATCTGGAGGTACCCCAAAATGGATTGCTAAAAATTGGAAATCCTATGAAAATAGATGATTTGGGGGTACCCCCATTTTAGGACATCCCCAACCTGTTCTATTCTTTAATTGGGTAAATCACACGTTTAATGAGTAAATCAACTATTTCTATGGCCATTTTCAATAGCAAACTGTTAGTTTACCAGAGGGTATACATTTATCAATTATTTTTCCATGGTTGTTGGCTATGTTCCATTCTTTTCCATTATTAACCATTAACCATAAATATATTATCAATATAAGTTATATCATGATTGTCAATGATAACTATATTAATGGTTAATAACATTTAACATATTTAACTAACCATATTATCTCATATTATGAGCCATTCTGAACCATTGGTATATCCCATGAATATCCCAAAATCACAGCCACAGCCACAAGGGGAATTCTCCCGTCGGCTCCAGGAAGATTGCTTGGATCGTCCAGGGAATGGCCAGGGCCAGAAAGACGTTTTGCACGTTGGCGCCCAGTGCATTGGCCACGGCCATACCAGCCTGGCGAGGAAATGGGAGTGCAACTGACTAAAAAATTCATGGAAAATGATGGAAATTATGGTACTGCAGTATAGTTTTTGATATATATATATATGTATATATATATATATCTATGTATATTATATATATACATACTGTATATATATATATATATATTCAGTATATATATACACCATTATATACCCATATTGAAAGGACATTTCGAGGTGCCTTGATTGGCCTGTGCCGTAGGGGTCTCAGGGAAGATCACCCATGAGAATCACTGGATGTTCATCCCGGATTTAGTTGTGACCATGATTGACAACCTTTTTTGGTTATCCCACGTTATCCCAAAAAAAAAAACATATCCCACCATTCATGGTTAATGAGGGTATATATCAATGGAATGGAATAGATGATATAACTATCCACTAGATGGTATATGATACTGGATAGATGATATACCCTCTGGTTATGTCAAAATAGCTATTGAAAATGGCCATTTATTTCGTGGATTTTCCCATGAATAGCATGGTGGATCTTTCCATAGCAAACTGTTAGTTTACCAGAGGGTAACCACTGTGAAATACAGTGATCACCACTAATGATGTAAACCACCACATCCCCTGCCGCGTGAAACGCGTGGCCTTCCCCTGCCGTGCCACGCACATGCCGCTGAAGACGTTGGGAAACGAGGTCCCGGCCGCCGCCACAGTGAAACCCAAGACGTTGTTCGGGATGTCGAAGTCACGGTGGATGCCGTCCTCGGGAAGAATCCCATCCATGATTCGTGGATATCAATGGACTTATGTGTATGTATATATATATAATTTACTTATATGTATATATGTATATAGATTATTTACTTATATATTTATATATATATATATATTTGTTTAGTTATTACAGTAAGTTATTTATTGAATTATCTACTTGTGTACTTATTTATCTATTTATTTATTGATTGATTGATTCATTAATCAGTTATTTTATTTTTAATTTATCCATATATATATATGGTCAGCGGCCCCTCTGGGGCCTACATTTTCATATATATATATGTATGTATATATATATATACATGAGTAGCGGACAAAATTATATGTTAAATCGGTTCTGAGGATTTCAGTATTCCCGGAGGTATCACAAAGAGGATATCGGTATAGGGTCGTCCCCTATCGTTTAGTGCAACCTCAGAAAGGCCAAGGCGAAGCAAGACTAAATTGGTATTACAATAATTTTGTCGGTTACTCATATATATATATATATATCCCACTATAGTTGATAATGGATATAAATGGCCTATGCGACCTATGTAATATTCAATAGTTCATAATAAATGAGGTATGTAATTCATAGTTTGATAAATATTAATGGATATTAATGGATATTGACATAAAAATGTCATAATCAAATAATATTGTCAACTATGGCGGTATATTATATTGATTATATATATATATACAGTGTATATATATATTATACAGTATATATATAGATATACATATAGTAATGATGGATATGAATGGATAATCGCATCCCTCGGATAAATTTTCTCAACACCCCCATTCTATGGTCCCGAAAAGCAAAACTGTTGGGTGTGAAGTACTCAAATTTGCTGGAATTTAGAAGTACTGGACTGGATGGGTGGAAAATGTTGCATGTGATTTTTGGGGCTTGGGATTGTTGAAAGGATGGACGACAATGGAAAGAGAACCACCATGCACCCAGAAGAAGAGAAATAGAAAGATATGCATATAATTAGTTATAGACCCTCACTTCACCTAGCAAGGCAAGGGCCTGAAAAAAGATCCCAGAGAAAAGAGATGGTGACTTGAACTCAACAAAGATGTGGAAATCCGCCGCTGAGTTCATAGTTCAGCAATTGGGGTGAAACAGCCCATTCTATAGGAATAAACCACAGGTATTCGGAATTCATTATTTGGATCAATGTATTTGGTCATTTTTTGTTTTTGGAGGATATCTCGATAGACTTTGCTCGAAAGTTGGGTGCTGCTTCTGCCCTCCCCCCTATGAAAAAACGTGGGTCACTATACTATGCCAGTTGGGAGACTTGCCAGTCGGCTTCACAGGTACATCAAACATGAAAAACATCATTAACCATCATCAACCATAATTAACCATGATTTGTCCCATTTATCCCATTATAATCCCATAAATTACAAATTATAGTGACTAAATGTGATTACCCTCTGGCAGACCCTCTGGTTATGACTAACATAGCCATGGTATAGATGGCCCTAATCGAAATAGATGGTTTACCGTTCTTAATAGCATGGTGGATCTTTCCATGGCGAACTGTTAGTCATAACCAGATGGCAACCATCATTAACCAACCGAGACTTTGACACCAACATGGTAAACCCCAATCTGTGGACCTCTCATTTCCTCATGTCGAACGCTCATCCTGAAAAATCCTGGCAGATCCTTCGCCTTCGTCATCACCAAAGCACGCAAGCGTTCACCACCAGGGAGGATAGGATGCCTAACCACAACATGCTCATCAGGAAAGCCACGGGATACCAGTGCTGAGTGTCCTTGGTGATCCCGGGAAACCCCGATTCCGGGGCTGTTCTCGATTCTGACTCGGTGGCATGCATGGATCATGGTTACTACCCTCTGGTAAACGAACAGATTGCTATTGAAAATGGCAATTTATAGTGAATTTTCCCATGAAGAATGGTGATTTTCCATAGTTTTTTGTATGTTTACCAGAGGGTATCACTGTCTAAATGAGACGATCATTCAGTAGAATGGAAGATGGAGATCAAACGGGTCTCAAAACTGCCAAACTTGGAACGAAAAATAAACTTGGGCTGAACCAACATTGCTGAGATATTCAGAAAGCTGCATAGAAACCAAAAAAATTGGGGAGCGGTCAATATCCCTGGTCAGTCTCCATTTTTTTTCGGGTACTGTAACCCAATTTCTCAAGGGTCCGCAACTGTGGAATCGAAAAGGGAACCCAAGAATGATCCAAATTGTAAAGGTCATAGAACTGGATGATGGGAAAATTTACAGGAAACCACTATATTTGATGGTAAAAACCATAGTTTCCGGTTAAGATTTTCCCTGATTTTCCCTGAAGCCAATCCATTGTAAAGGGCGTCCATGGTCGATGGCCGTTTCTGGATGATCAGAAACATTGTGAACACAACCGCCAGTACGCCGCCCAGTGACAGGGCAGTCCATGTCTGGAATGGTTGCTCCTGGGATGGAAATCAACGAATGTTGCTGAAGCAAATTTTCGCAAACCACCCATATTCTGATGGTATATTTCTTCCATCCATTTATAGTAAAATGATGTAAAATGGGAGATGGTTTACTACTGCTTTCCTCATATCAAGCCGGAATTTCCAGCAAGTGGTGCGAAGATTGCAGGTGCCAGCCATGAAAACGCACTTTCAACACAACCTTCCTGTGTTCAAATAATTCACCCAGTATCACTATCATCTCCAAACAAACCATAACAAATCAACATACAAATTTTTAAATATGAAAAAAATGATGTTCCAGGATTCCGACTCTCCGACTTTCTTTCGGGTGCTCCTCCATTCCAAGGGATGACCTGCCCCCATCAGCCCCCAGCCCGTTGCCCAGCCCAGACCTGCCAGGGACTTCACTGGAAATTGTAACCAGCTGATCCACTCCATCACAAAGTTCCGAATCTTACGTCCCTGCGCTGAAAGTTGGCTGAAAGATCTGAAGGTTGGAAGTCAGTTAACTGTGTCTCGAAGTGGCGGAATTAAGAAAACCTTAAGCTCTAAATTTTTGTCGCGGGCTTTACCCTCTGGTAAACGAACAGATTGCTATTGAAAATGGCCATTTATAGTGAGTTTTCCCATTAAAAATGGTGATTTTCCATAGTTATGTTAGTTTACCAGAGGGTAACCAACAATGAGGGGGGGGAAGGTCAACCTAAGCAACAGAAAAAAGGCGGATCTATCCAGCGAAAATCGTTCTGCGACAGAAAAAAATCGGATGTGATTGACACGGCTGTCTCAAAATGGTGGATTTAACACCAAGCTTTGGCAAGTTCAGAGTCCCCAACTGGCTTATGACCCACTGGAACAGATCATAGGCTCGATGGGATATATATATTATATATATATCCCGCAGTTGTAAGCTGTGGATATCCATGGATACCTACTTTGACTGATGCTTGAAGCTTTTGGTGCCTCAAAATCCAATCTACGTAGCATGTCCCTAGGAGACGGCTTGATCAATCTAGCCTTCAACTCAGATATTTTCTGATTGGTGGTTTCAACCCGATCCACATCCCATTTCTGTTCAATGGCCATTTTAGGAACCTAAATTGGAGGTACCTACCATATATAAGGCCTATTTTTTAGGCCTATGTAAGGGAATATCCCCACAAAATATGGCCTTATATGGTACAGTACCTCCATTTTGGGATCCTGAAGATCTCCCATTGATCTGTGTTTCAAAATAAAAATATGTCCCCGGACCACTGGGAGCCACGTGATGTTCCCATGATTGGGACCCACTACCATTATTGATGCTTCAATCGAGTTAGCGTCTAATCAAACGTGGCTGGCTTGTAGGTCCCCGAACGTGGCTTGGTTTTAAAGGGAAAATCGAAGAAAATGGAGGAGTCTCCAATCATTAAAAAAAAAATAAAACCACCATCTGATTGATCAATGTTTATAAATCATCAAAAACTGATTTCGTGCTTTGAAAAATGGTCCATCATCCTTAAAAAAGCCATATAAATCATGATAAATCCCCCATCCTTCACCCACCAATCAGATCCAATCAGTCACCAGCCCACCTTGGGCCGCTCCGTTGATTTCCGCCTCGACGTTTTGAGGCGGTCGCGGAAGCTGTGGTACCAGGCCTGGCATGATTTTTGGGGATGACTTTGGCAATTTGGGGAGATGATTTTTGGGGCTATTTGACATTTATTGGGATGATTATGTATTCATAAAATCACTGGTAAATTGTGGTCTTGGATATGTTTCTATCTTTTAGAAGAATCACTATTTGGAGGACTTTCGTGATCATTATATACTGGGTGTTTGTTGGGAATCGGATTTTCTCTGATTTATATAATATCCATTACATTGCTATTATTTTCCTAGCTATCTTTATTCGTAACATGGACTTACAACGAAATGGTTTTACAAAGTTTGAACGCTTATACTATTGGATATTAAGAACAGGGGATAGACGATAGACTCATCATTTTTTTCGGAGAATTGGAGCAAATATGGCCAACCATCCAATTTTAACGCCGCATTTCCTATAGTAAAAAGTGGCCTTTTGTTGCTCATGTTTTGTCATGTTCACGCTGTTTGCTGATCCCCTAGGTTGATTACCTCCATGTTCCTGCGAAGCTTCCAAACAAAAATGGCGTTTTTCACGGGTGAAAAACATAAAAACCATAAGTTACGTCATTTTCTAAATGGCAGATATCTCCAAAATAGTACCTTGGACACATCATTTTCCGCCATGATGATTTCAAGGACCCACGGGGGTGCTCTCCTGCACACAGGCATCCGACTTCATTGACTTCACAGTGGGACCTGTCGCGGCGTCGCGGAAAATTCCGTGGCGTTATCTGTACCTTACATATATTACACTATAGTATAATGTAGATTTCAATAGATCTTCAAAATAACATATAGTTTAGATATTAGTTCATATAATTTCATATAATTTCATAACATCATATGACTGATGTATCTTACGCATATACTGGTCACCTGGTCACTTTACATTGCATCAAGCACCTGGAAGAGTCATCCCCTGTGAACCAGCCAGATTCAGCTGCTGTGAACTGGGTACACAAAGGAAAATCAGGAAATAAAAAACCATCGAACCAAGCAAAAACCGGCCAAAAACCGGCCAAAATCTCCCAACTCCCATGGGAAAATTCTCAGAATTTCTCCTCATCTTCCCCATGCGCCACCCTTTTCGCCCCATTGAAACATGGCCAATTTTCGGCCCATCGTCCGGTCCTAGGCCGCCGGGCTTCGGTTGTCGCTCTCACCGTCGGGGAGTAGCTCCAGGGTCACCTCGTTGCCCAAGGGACCAGCCACGTGGAGGAAGAAGCCCTGGTGGCTCAGTTCACCTCGTTGAAAAACGTAGGGTTGCTGGATGGGTTGCCGGGGGTTGGGATGATGATTATGGATGGATATGGGTCAAAATGGAAGACCGGACCTAGGGGACCTGTAGGGGACCACAGATGTTAATTAGTCTAGTTTAGTATTCACCATCAATTATTGGGGTATCTAATTTTGACCCATACCCAAATTACTAGGGATGGATTGGATGGATTGGATGGATTATGGATCATTCCCGAAAATTCCCTGCGTTGTTTTCAACGCAGCAGTAAGAAAAACAGGGATGATGAATCTATGGAATGACATGGGAATTGGCAATAGCAATGTTAGTCTGGTTTACATATCAATAATGTCCAATGGGAAAAAGGACATCTATGGAATGACAGGGGATGACCACTTCGATCGAGATGAGTTGTGCCATGTTGCTACGTTGTGCCAATTGCAAAAATCTATGGCGATTTGGATGAAGAAAATCATGTTAGAACATGGGATTAGATAAGCCACATGGAAATCTAAATCCCAAGAAAATGGAGGGGGTCCAAGGCGCCAATATGTAAGTTTGGCTTCAAACGGGGACTTAGAAGTCCAAAAATGCGCGTGGAATTGGCAATTCTTCAGTAAGGACTGGGTCAGCGTTCGACTGTGATTTTGGTCAGCAACAAGCGAATGCTGTGGCCGCGCTTCAAACAAAACAGCTTTGTTAGCAAAGATTGCTTCGCCTTTGAACCATGATATTTCAATATAATGTTCAATATGTTCAATATCATGTGAATATATGTGAATGATTATGAAAATATATGAAAATCAGCCAGTCATCCAATCATATCCAATGATTGTGAGATGCGCCAACTAATGATACACCCAGCGCACATCCAATCTCGGGCGCCCCAGGGCTAGTGACAGAAGAGAATGTCCTGCGACAAGTGGAGGCGGAGGTAGAACTAGCAATTGACTACGGATTGACTAGGGGGTTAATAGGGAAATCATAAGGCTTTCCTGGGGATTTAATAGGGAGACTAGGGAATCCATAGGTGTTTACAATTGTGACCAAAATGGATATATGGTGATGTAAACTAACAACAATAGGTATTGGATAGGGGGACCCAGTAAAAAATTGTTGTAATCCCATCCCCCCAAGGTATTTCAATACCAAGAACGGACTGCAAATAAAAAAGGATCCAGTACCAAACCAGGGTTTCTGGGTATCTAATAAAAGGGGGCAGGAGATTGTAGTCATTCCCAAATGAGAAATCAACGACAATGTTGGGTGCCTTCCTCTATGACTCATCATTTACGCTGATGTCTCTTCACTAGGTCGCATATTGACTGCGATGTGGTAGTCTTTATGGGAATCCAACATTGTCAATTAATCGGACCAATTTGCTTTTGATTACCCTCTGGCAATGGCAAATCTCTCGTTTATATACATAGTTTGATGATTTTCCCATTCAAAGGCCGAGCTTTCCGGAATTTTCTCATTGCCATGTTTCATTCCCAGTACGTTCCAACAGGATTTCTGGCGATTTCCGTGGACGGATGGTTCCCCATTTGGGTGAAATCCCTCATCCCCAAAGTCGAGCCAAAATACCGGCGTCTTCAAAACATTTCAAAACTCTCTGTCATTCCAATAAAACAGAGATATCATCCATTATAATCCTGGTATATCCTGGTATATCCTGGTTGGGTCATAGGGAATTCCATGGGAATTTCCATTCGTCGATATGCTTCGATCCCCCAAATCCCCCCCAAAAAATTGAGGGATTTTGACACCCGAACTCATCAACCAAGCACCATTTTTCATACCAAAACTCTCAATTTTGGTCAGGCAAAAACTCTCGTTGGTTAAATCAAAAAAAAAACACATAAGGTCAGTTCTGGTCACTTCAAGTTCAGTTTTTACGTCAGACCACCAGGGCATCAACCCATCGGTGTCTCCCAACTGCCACCCTTTTGCCGGTCCTGTAGGGGGATAATCTCCCAGGGCCCACTGCGAAACAGACCCAGCTCCGCCAGCCCTGGCAGCGTCTTCGGCAGCAGCTGCCTGCGCTGCGCGTCCTCCAAGGTCCTTGGCGAAGCCCAAGGGGCGACGAACTCATCGGAGAACGCGGAAGCCACGTGAAACGCTCGGGCACAGGTGTAACCAAGTTTCCACAGAACTTCACCATTCTGGTTGCGTAGAAGATGTGTAATTACCTCTATATTCTGTGTTGAAATCTCTCTACTTCCAGAATCGAAACTGCCAAGTCACTCAACCCCCTTCGACTTGTTAATTGATCGCCCCTTGGAGGTTTACCAACTTCATCGCCCTTCGCGAAGGCCGAAGGCACTTGGGGCGCTTCACCAGGCCGGCGCGGTGCCAATGGTTCTCTTGCTCACAACCTTGGAGGGTAAAATATATGTGCAATCATGTCCTGTTCAACGGGGCGCTCAGCAAGAAAATATATCTAAAAATATCTCCTCTCCTATTCACGTGGAAATCCACTCACATGCAGAACGTCGTCCCCCCGGTACAGTCCCAAAGGAGTTCTCCAACGCACCCCCCGTGCGTCACCCAGGCGCGGTCGTAGACCATGTCCACATCGCACTGCGCCTCCCCTGCCAGGGTAGGATCCGCCACAGCGCTGATGACGAAGGACTCCGACTCGCCTGGTGAACTCCAAACGCGAGTCGAAGGCAAGGGTGGAAGGTGAAGTGGTCTATGGATGTCTAGGGGAGATAGATCTGCAAAAAGGTGTATTTAACCGGCAAAAAATTGGGAGTCACCAGCAAATAGTTGGAGACTTCACCAGCATTGCGCAGATTTAGCGGGATTCAACCAACCTCAGCCAATCAGTCTGGGCAAATTTCGTGAAGAAACGATCTTTGGAAGATTTTGGAAGCACTTTTTGGAGGGCTGGACTTTTTGGATATTTTTGGTCACTGCGGTTGTGTTCATGGCATATGGGGTGTGAAAATCGACTCCAAAATCTGGTTGATCATCATGTTCCCAATTCAAGTTGCCTTGTTATGCGTGTACACCCCATCTCCCGTATATCGGTTGTAGTTCCCATCAGAAAACTCACTGTATCCCATTAAAGTTGCCATAAAGCAGTGTTAAATCCCTCCTGGCATAAACCGCTTGCCGAAATTCATCGTGACCGAAGAAAACATGAGCTCCAACAAGAGAAGGTTTGCAGTAGGGCATGGTTCTTTGAGTTTGCAACTATTTGGAGGTTTCCATAAATGGGGGTACCCCAACAGCTGGATGGTTTATAAGGGAAAATCCCAATCTAAAATGGATGATTTGGGGCTACTCCCATTCATGGAAATCCCCATTTAAGGGTTACCATCTGATTATGACTGACAGTTCGCCATGGAAAAATCCCAACCATCGGAGGTTTCTAGCTGGGAAAATCATCCAGAGGGTACACCGAGTCGAACAAATTTTTGGGGAGGCCGGCTTCCTCCAGGAATCAAACATGGCAAGCATTAAAGATGGATGTTTTTTGGATGATGTTCCCATGAATGAAAATCACTATGAATCACTATTGATCACTATATATCATTATTATAATATCTATTAATCACTATTGATCACTCTTAATCACTATGAATCACTATGAATCACCATTGACAAATGATTTTCCTGTTGCTTTCCGTCGATTTGAAGGACTTCCCTAGGAGAGTCTTCGATCGCGCCTAGGAGAAACGCAAATCGATCCTCAAACCTCGGCTGAGCGGCGATGGCTGACCATTTGACACGTGATATTGTTGGTTTAATGATCAATAAACCAATGGTATCATGGACATGATTATCATGATTTCTCCCATGGTTATATCATGTTATATCAATGATCATTGTGTTCATTAGAGTGGTATATTCATGGGAGAAATAATGGGATATCTCGAAGCCACAATTAGAAACCCTTCGATTTACACTCAGTGAAATTGCATGAAATTGGTCTCGTTCAAAACCGGGCTACCCGGTCGATTGTTCATACCAAATACACCAAAACAGCTGCGAAAAGCTGGAGATGCTCGCCCCAAGAAGTGTTGGCCCATCCCTACTTCATTGCTACGACCGACTCAACCACAAGCACGCTTCAAAGCTTCGATCTTCAGTTCACTTTCTGAGTCCCCAGACTGCTAAACATACGTGTTAAATTGGGATATTGTCATTACGGGCGATAAATATGGTCGTATCGGATGATGATACTGGGATTTATCATGGTTGCACATGGATGATAATGAAGCTAATGATATAATATATATATATACCAATGGTTACATTGATTCCACAGTGTTCTCATGTCTGCACATTATGGTTACATATTCAGAATGGCTGCATATGATGATGTTGGGTGACCATTCCTGGGAGTAACTTCCCAGCCGGGAGCCATATATACATCAACCAATATATTGTAAATTACAATATAACTACATGTAAATAGATATATATATATACAATACTATGACATAAGTATGTTCATTGAACATTGTGTTACATAACATTATGATAAGTACATCATACATATTACTAATATTATTATAATATATCATCGATAATAAAGTTTGTAGGTTGGTGTATACATATAATAATAATAATAATAAAAATAAAAATAACAATAATAATAGTGATAATAATAATAATGGGTCAAAACCCTAGTACCCTTCTGTTCACCTCAAAATAGCTTCGTATGAACGTTCACCGCCAAAATTATATGGAACATCATCAATTTTGATCCATAATTCCATACCTATGTCATCTATGTCTATATATGTATATATATAATGCATTAAGGGGTATCCCAATTTCAACCCATATCATTATATAAATATATATATATATATAAATTATATCTCTATCTAATATATTACCATCTGGTTATTTAACATAGCCATGGTATAGATGGCCTATTTATAGATGGTTTACCTATTGAAAATGGTGGATCTTTCCATGGCAAACTGTTAGTCATAACCAGATGGTAAACACGTACGGTAAAACCAGCTATGTTTTCCATGGCTATTAATGGCTATTATATCTCTATCTAATATATTAAAACATATTATAACATAATTATATCTAACATACCTATTTAATATAATTATATCTAACATATTATATCTCTATTAATGTCATCTATTATATCTCTATGGCTTTATTAAACACATCTTAAAACAGCCTTGACCAAATCCACCACTCCGAGGCGCTGATGATTCCGGTCCGCCAATCGACTGCGCATGTCGGCGCGGATCCGAAGGATGGAGCCACGCAGTGGATCGGTGCCTACGTGGGCACCGGTGCCCAGTTTTTTTCCTTGGAAAAATGATGGTTTTTGCCATGTTTTCCCATGAATTCCCTATTATATCCCTATTTATAGCTGGTTAAAATCCATTAAGTGTGTATATATATATATATATTTTTCTGGGTAAATGAAATAATATTTCACTAACCTGAATAGTTCGGCCATTTTGGGATGATTCCCCGAACACTAACTATGATTATAGTGAGGGAGAACAGTGAGGTCGTTATAATTTACCCAGATGATTTCCCATGAATTCCCAACAGAACTTGAGAGTTTAATACCTGGAAATACCTGGAAATATGTGGATGAAGTGTGGTTTTTTCGGATTTCGATTTGTTTCACTGCTGAACTGATGATAAAAGGGAAAATGAAGGATTTGTTCCATGAATTCCCAGAACTTAGGAGTTTAACCACAAAACTGTGTTCAGGAAGAACTGGAGTTTAACCAGCACCAGCAAAATTAGGGAGGTCAGAGGATTTCAGCAAGAGGATCCTATCACCTGCGAAAAAAAAAAAAAAAAAAAAAACATATTTTGAAGCAACAAACCTTGGTGGCTGAAAAGCACCAAAGATTGGAGGACTTCACCCGCAAGAATTGGATGATGCTGCTGGATCCAAGAAATTCATTCATGTTTTTTCATAACCAAAAATAGGAATTATAAGACGTGTGGCAATTGGCAACTGGCAATGAATGGTTATGAAAATTGCAATATTTTCTTGGAATTATAACCATTATAATAACCATATAACCAATTGGCATTGGCACGTTGCAATACCATATCCAAGAAATTCATTCATTGTTTTCCTATGGCAATTGGCAACGGTTCACTGTACCCTTTGGCAATCTACTTCGTGGCTGGAAAATGCCGAGGAGAAATGGATTTCTAGCTGGGAAAATCATCTACAAGTATCAATGGAGGGTTTTCCGCCACGCTTGATGACCACAGGTTACCAAGATTCATTTCAGGGATGGTCTCAGACAGGATCCAAATCCTTCAGGAGTGAATGTTTCTGGGTACAGGCTGGTTCTGGGATGATTCCCTATCCTCCATGAATATTGCTGCCAAGACTTCACCCTGATTTCCATTGATTTCCTATTCCCGCACCATTTTTGGGGGACCGGTATACCCCAAAAACACCATGGCCATTTTGGGTAAAAAACCTTCATCTGGCGTCGATCCCCCCGTCTGACGACCTTGCCGCGCACGGTCCCAGTGCTCCAAATTCACCGCTGAACATTGGCGATCCACCAAGGGTTGAACCGCAGAGCCTGACAAAAACCATGTGCTTTGAGGCTAGCTATCTGGCACCTAGCTATCTAGCTATCTAGCTATCTGAGCCATGGTGTCTCCTCCCAACAAGTCCTTGTTTCTCGGCCTGGGTGCGGGTCATCATTCCCGGAAAATGGATGCTGAAATCTTGAAAATACCCTCCGGTAATCAAACATAGCAACAGAAAACCCACCATTGATAGATGAATTTCGCATTAAACCCTCCATTCATGGGGACTTTCCCTGCCACGTAAAACCCGCAGGGTACCTCCCAAAAAACCAGCTGCCAAACCACGATTTCCAGGGTCCAAACAACCACCAACGCAGTTCAGCAGCCATTGGATGAAAACATCCAGTTGGTGACCCTGCGCAGAGGCCAGTGGACCAGACGAGAGCGATTTGGTTCGAAATGATGAATTGGTTTGAATATGATCAATCATAGACATTAATTGCTATAGTATGTTATAGTTATAATGATGAGCTATACTCATCATATCATATCATATCATATCATATCATATCATATCATATCATCATATTGACTTACCATATTTCGATCTCACTGGTAGAATAAGATCAGTGATTTACCGTGTGATTTACCATGGTGATAAAAACCCAAAAAGATCTGCTGAGATCCCCGGGGCCCAAACGGCCCCTCAACGGCCGTCCTTCGGAGATAGATCACTGCCATGATGTAGCAAAAGCCCCCGAAGAGCCTGGGCAATCCCTGGGACCCAGACAGGACCCAGACAGCCTGGAAAATCTCTGACCCAGACAGAAAAGCCAGGAGTTAGTTAGAAAAATTGTGCTTATAGATGTTTATAGATGTTTATAGTTTATAGATTATAGATGTTTATAGTTTATAGATGTTTATAGTATGAATTGCATCCTCATCATCCTTCTCCTACTCATCCTCATCGTCATCATCGTCGTCGTCGTTGATAAAATAACTTGGCAAAACAATCCCAGCTGGTATCCCCATCAGCAAAGGTAGGGAAAGGGTGGCAACCAGTGAAACTCCTATCAAGTTTCAACCTGGCGATTGTCGCAACTTCATAACTTGCCATTTGCAGTACATCCATTTACACCCTCGTCTGTTGCCAGGGGGGGGTGGAACCCCTAAAAAAATAAAATAAAATGGAGGGGCCTAAGGAAAAAATGCCAATAAAATGAGAGGGCATAAGGTAAGATAGGAAAACCCAAGTAA
>Ga0126342_10002211_pt1 | contig 29778 bp, 25 predicted proteins | sample Cyp1metagenome_FD_92528 | JGI IMG/M metagenome (GOLD analysis project Ga0126342, IMG submission 92528) | Coral microbial communities from Lord Howe Island, Old Settlement Bay, Australia - Cyphastrea 1 metagenome | ecosystem: Host-associated > Invertebrates > Cnidaria > Coral ...
ACATACGGAATCCAAGTCATTTAAACATACGGCAACTACATTTAAATATACGAACTGGTATTTCATACTACCTCCGGGGCCTCGCGGTCTGGCCCGCCCTCCACATATTTAAATGTCGTTACCGTATATATATATATACAAACATATATGCACAGTGTATGTATATATATATATATAGATTGTACATACTTGAAACATACCACCATTTCGGAACAAAACCAGAGATTTATCTGGGGATGGGGAACATCACCCTGTACCAACATCAGAACAGCTGGGATTTATGGATGTTCATCACCCAAAAAATGGAAAAATGGTATTTGTAGGTATTACAGATATTGATCCATAGACACAAAGTGGGATCTGGTTGGGTTTTCTGAAAGCCATCCCACAACTGTATTCTTGACTTGGATATAGAGAGAAGGGTACCATCAACACTCCTTCAGTAGGGTTTCCCCAGTTTGCACACTTCACAGATATAAAGTTCATCGTCAACCTCCAATGAAACTAACTTAGGCAGGGATGTGCAAAGCAACCAAGAATCTGCCCCCCCATTTTCCCCCACAAACACACTTGCTCAAACAACGACTTGCGTGTGCAGTTCCGCTAAATCAGTGGCTAGATAACCATAACTATGGGCGTTACCCTCTGGTAAATTAACAGTTCGACCCTGGCAGTCATCGGGGTTGGAAGACTAGTGAAACCACTATTCCATTAAAAATGGGTGATACCCTCTGGTAATTTAACGTAGCTATTGAAAATGGCCATTTATAGTGAGTTTTCCCATTAAAAATGGTGATTTTCCATAGTTATGTTAATTTACCAGGGGGTATATCCCAATTTATGAGTCAAACTCGCCATCCCAGCATGGCAAAACATCGTCGCCACTGGGATGGTCTTCACAGCTGGTGCCCGTTGTGATGTGTTCTCGTTGCTAGCAAACATCAGGTATAGTATGGCTATAGTATGGATATATCATACCATAACCCCCAGTTATATAATATCTACCATAACCCCTAGTCATATATAGTGATATTACTTTTGAAGTAACTTAGCGAACTAACACCACCGGTAGCAGTTTCGTACTCTCGGTAGCCCCTTGGCTCCTTCGTTCCAGTTGGTTGGAAAATGAATCCAAAGGCCATGCACGTTGTGCCTCGACTTCCACCGAAGAGTTTGCGAAGTGGAAGTGCGAACTGGAAAATGGTCAACTTTAGTTCGATGAGTTACCGATATTTACCTATAAAACTGGTAATTTTCAAAGGATTCCTGATAAATTTCATGGCCAGCCAGCCTGCAAAAAAATATAAGGCAGATTCTTAGCTGGTGAGTTGGTAGATAATTTATTAAAAAGACTCTTAGCTGGATGAGTTAAACTACCTATCTAATCTTGTTCCATTCACATGACCATATCCCATTCACATCCCATTTCCTATGGTTTTTTTTCGGGTTTTCCGATGGTTAAACGACCTATCCTTTCAGATTGCCCTGTCCGAAAACTCGTTGCCGTGGTTGCCCGCGATCTACCGCTGGTTACGATGCAGGGGATTCACCGCTTATCTGGTTGGTGGTTGAGCCCTACCCTCTGGTAAACATACAAAAAGCTATTGAACATGGCCATAGAAAAAGGTTAGTTTTCTCATTAAAAAAAATGGGTGATTTTTCCATAGTGGTATACCTACCCCCTCTGAAAAACAATGGAGTGAAAGTCAGTTGGGATGATGATTCCCAACTGAGTGGAAAACATCATGTTCCAAACCACCAATCAGTTATCATAATTCATGGCCAATCAGCCAGATACCCCGCAAAAAAATAAATTCTTGGTGAACGTAGGTAATCCCATACCGAAACACTATTTTGGATTAGTTTCTACCCATCCAAGGTTGACCTAGTCACCCCATCATTAAACCATCATTGAACCACCATTAAACCAACATTTCACCATCCTTTCCCAATTCTTTTCCCAGTTTACCCATAATTATTCTTCGTATCTTGGGGGGATTATCCTCTGGGAATACCTACCAGGGACTTGGGGTATGCGAGGCATGTTCCGATTATCGATTTGGGGGTTTCCTGAAATGGGGAATACCCCGAAATGGTTGGTTTATTTCATGGACAATCTTACTAAAATGGATGACTTGGGGGTACCCCTATTTTGGGAAATCACCATTTATTTAGAGACACCATGAGTAAAAAACGCACGCAGAAAGAAATGGCTAGTTCACCATGAGTAAATGATTAAGAATACTGCAAGAATGGGAATTTTGGGATATGATGAGATGATCATAATAAACATGGAAATAGAACATCTGGTTGGTGGTGCGATAACCATCTTGAAAAATGATGGAGTTCGTCAATGGGAAGGATGACATCCCATATATGAAATGGAAAATCATCCAGCCATGTTTGAAACCACCATTTCTAGCCATTGTTCTTACTTGGTGGTTCATTCCAATTAGTAAGTAGCTTACAATCTTACAATGGTCTGGGTAAATTATAATATTTCACTCACCTGAATTAAGGCCATTTGGGGATAATTTCCCTTACTAACCATGATTTCCAGTGAGGTCGCAGTGAGGTCGTTATATATAATTTACCCAGAAGGGTATTTGTTTAGTCCACTTGTGGCTGGGCTTAAAACCTACATGTGGAAAACTCCCTCGTTTCATGGCGTGCAAGTTTCATGGGGGAAGTAGACTAATGATCCATGAAATTTTTAGGGCGTGTTGCGCATGTTCAAACACATTGACACCCTAATATCTAATGTTATAGATTAATATTGGGTTGATATTGGATTAATATTGGATTCATGGGATATATCACCATCAAATAAAGGATGTTTGTATAACCATGGCCAATCAGCCAGAGGGCCCCTACAAAAAATGACAGATTCTTAGCTGGTGAGTTGGTAGATAATCCCATTGATACCAAAAAAATAAAGGATCAAATTACCCATCTAAGATTGACCTAGTATAAGTTGGTAAGTCCAATAACCATGGTTTATGGTACTTATAACTATAGTGACTAAAGTGACTAAAGGACAAAAAGTAACCATCCAAGATTGCCCTAGTAATGTTAACCTTCACAACCATCCGTTCGTATCCCGTATTGTCCAGTATTTTCCACTCAACCAGCTTCATCAACGAGGCTTTGCACCTAACGCTGGACACGCCAAAAAAAAAGGGCCAAGGCACACATTGACGACGAATTTCGACCTGCCCTCATTGTTCTTGTTGTTCTTTTCTTCTCCTGGGGCGAAATGGCGCCAATCTGAACGGCAAAAAAACGTTGGCGAACAGTTTTTTCTGGTGAAAACCACCCATTTACCCATCTAGGGATTAAAGTGATGTGAAGTAGCCATGCAAGATTTGACCAACAAAAGCTCTGGGAAAGTGAAACCTGAGATATCTCCACAACCACCATCCATGGCTAACCTGAGAGAACTGACCAAAAATAATGTGATCATATGTGATTGAGAATGGCGGGATATGACATTCTTAAAAAGAATTGCCAAAAGAATTTTTCCTGAGCAAATTCAGCCCATTAATCAGAAGATTCACCAGTCTGTTTAAACACCACCATTAAATCCCATTAAATCCCATTAAATCCCATTAAATCCCATTAAACCATCATTAAACCATCATTAAATCCCATTAAACCATAATTAATGATGGTTTAATGATGGTTTAATTCATGAATCCAAAATCGTGGTTTTTGAAAAAATGCCATGGGATCTTCCACTGCCATACGGATTTTTGGGTCGCTGGCAAAATTCTTGGCTGATGATATTTGTTTGCGATGGAGAGATTTTTCTCGTAGTTTCAGCCTATTCAGGATTAGCATACATACATAATTAGATGATACCATGGCCAATCTTAGATACCCTGATTCGAACATTCTTGGCTGGTTAGTAAGTATATAATCCTATACCAAAAGACTGTTCATCTAAGATTGACCTAGTCACCCCATCATTAAACCATCATTAAATCACCACTATATCACCATTAAATCCCATTAAACCATCATTAAACCACCATTAAATCCGATTAAACCATCATTAAACCATCATTAAACCAGCACTAAATCACCGTTTCACCATCTCCCAGAACTAACCCACAAAATGAGCATCGAAACATCGAGGAAATTTCCACGAGATTGCGAGGAGAACGGGAGAAGCGGTACAACTCGAAGTTCAGGGAATACACTTCCTGAGTGAAGCCAGTGATACTGGTATTTGGGATTTTAATGGGATTTTAATGGGATTTCCATGGTTAATAATGGTTAATAATGGTTTGATACGTCCAGTGAAATCATGTTAACCTGGGTGAGTTGGTTGCTGGTTGCTGGTGCAATGGACTTCGTCAATGGGATTGGGATGACATCCCATATATGAAATGGAAAAAAAAAGCCATGTTCCAAACCACCAATCTTTGTATAATCTTAAAATATACAAAATGTTCCAAACCACCAATCTTTGTATAATCTTTTAGTGGGTCCAGCAAAAATGGTCATCGTTTCTGGTTATTTTCCATTTATATCCATTCATCAGGGTAAGTTACCCTCTGGTTATTTAACATAGCCGTGGTATAGATGGCCCATTTCTAGATGGTTTACCGTTCTTAAAAATGGTGATGTTCCATGGCTATGTTAAATAAGCAGATGGTATATAATATTTCACCCCCTGAAACTTTTAAGGCGCTGGGGATGATTCCTCTTACACTATATTTTTCCAGGCATCGCAGTGAGGGCATTATCAAATTTACTCAGATGTCGTCATCCGCGATGACGAAAAATACCGAGGTAAAGCCTGGAAACATGAGATAAACATCATCGAGCTACCATCCTGGAAACACCTTTCGGCATTTTTCTGGGTATTATTTGTTCAAGTCATATTTCATTGACCACTCCGTGCAAGTTCGAATACAGGTCCTTACTTGAAGTATCGCCCTAAAGATTGCAAGTGGTTAGTATCTGGCGTATTACAGATAGAGTAGAAAGTGCGTCTGAGTGTTTGCATACTCCATCACATGAATATGCAAGTAGAAGCGTACCAGAGTGAAATGTGAGTATAGTGAATATATGTGGATGTTTCCTAAAATAGGGATACCCCCAAATCATCCATTTTAGATTGGGATTTTCCATTATAAACCATCCAGCTATTGGGGTACCCTATGGAAAGCCCCATATAAATGTCCACCTAAACTTGAGCCTTGAGCCATGTCCATTTTTTAGTCTTCTCCTCTGACCCAGGGTAAGACTCCGAAGAGTTTGTTGAATTCATCCCACTAATGACGTTATCCCCCTGTTCCTGTAGTTTATATTTGTTACGGTTAGAAATCAATCCCAATGCCGACTTAAAACCCCATCAAACAAACATTTAAGGTGGCAACTGATCCTACAATAAAATGCCCTATTTGCGATGTTTTGGTACCCCATCCAACTAAAAACTCCTCACCTAATGTAAGTCTGAAAATGGGGAGAAACTCCAAATGGCCATTGAAATGGGAAGAATGAGACCAAAATCCATTGGAATTCGGTATACCAAATTTTTCAGACAAACCCGCTGTTGCACACATTTCATCCCACTGGGGATGATGGTTTCCGGGGTGAATCACTGAAGTTGGGCGAAGAAGACCATGGACGGAAAAAGAAATACATTGGTAGGGACCCATCATAAATAGGTTCCTCGCCTTTCGCTGGTGATTTACTCTAGGGGGTGCAGGTGGGTTATTTTTATGGATATAACCATGACTATGGGTATAACCTTCCATAAGTTGGGATATGTTGGGATACAAGCAGTATAACTATGGATATAATATCCATTTATACCCTCTGGTAAACTAACATAGCTATTGAAAATGGTCATTTATAGTTGATTTACCCAGAAAATATGGTGAGTTTCCATAGTTTTGTATGTTTACCAGAGGGGTAACTGGAACTGCACTTCCTACCTGAAACAAGGCTGCAAGGAGATTGAGACACGCTTGCGCGTTTTTATTTCTAGGGATTGGACAGAAGCCGATCTGTATCCAGCTCACGGCAAAATAGTTGTGAGTAACCACCTGGTTGGTGGTATACCTACCCCTCTGAAAAATATGAGTTCGTCAGTTGGGATGATTATTCCCAATATATGGAAAAACATGTTCCAAACCACCAACCAGCTATGATTAACCAATGATTCATTCCAAAAATAAGAAGAACCACAGGTTGGAGCCTCTGGTAATCATTCTACAAACGATTTTCCCAGTTTCCTAAACATGATCCATGCATAGAGATTTCCCAGCTAGCCAAGTGTCGCTTCGATTTGCCTGGAAATGGTCCTCAGTGCGTGATGCCGTGATGCGGGTGTTTTTTGCGCAAAGCCAATGCCACGAATACCTCGAATTTTAAGGATGGTATTGCCCTCTGGCAAACTAACATAGCTATTGAAAATGGCCATTTATAGTGGATTTTCCCATTAAAAATGGTGATTTTCCATAGTTATGTTAAATTACCAGAGGGTAATACAAACCATTTCTACTCGTATTGGGGAAGTGGCAACGCAATATTGTTAAAACAAAACTCAGTTACGTTGAAGACTAGTAACACATGATGCACTGGTAAGATAAGATCCAATGTAGATCTTGTTCTTTCGTATGATGTTTCTTGACCTAGCAATTTCAATCGCAACTTTTTGCGTATCACATGGAGCTGCGATATCCTACATGGAATTGCTACCACTAGCCCTGGGTAATCAAACATAGTTTGCTGGTTTCCGTCTACATCATCCCGTGCCAGGATGGTTATGGATTCATCACCATAAATCCAAACAGTATGGAACATGGCCAGCTATAGTTCGTTGATTTACCGAACTGAAACATGGTGATTTTCCACTGGTAAATATAGTAAATATAGATATCTCGTAAAATGTAAAAATAGATATCTCAAACATAAATCCAACATTAACATAGCCATGGTATAGATGGCCCATAGAAATAGATGGTTTACCTATTAGAAATGGTAATTTTCCATGGCGATCTGTTAAATAACCAGATGGTATACACCAAATTGACTATTCCGAACTGGGGCGCGGCGCGCCTTAAAGCATGGCGAAAATCTATGGAAGTTGGAATCCCAAATCCAGCATTTCTTTGTAAACTTAAAAACAAATCAGCAACAATTGGCGAATTTAAAGGTTGAACCCACACTGTCAGAAGTGATACCCTCTGGTAAATATACAAAAAACTATGGAAAACCACCATTTTTCAATGGGTAAATCAACGAACTACAATGGTATTTTGACATAACCAGGTTGGGTAAACAAATCACCAAGCATTGGAGAGTTTTTTCATGGGTTTCACCAGCACATGCCGTGAAAATCCAGGGGATTTTAGGAGATAATCTCACGTATTCGTATTCTTCCACATCGAAACGCCAACCTGTTGACAAATAACCCGGTTGGTTGATATTGCTGAATATCCCTGGCAAATATCTTTACATACACACCATGTATATATATATAGACACGCACAAATCATATATGTATATGCACATGTTCTTGTGGCTATCTTCCCCATGAGCTATCCCCAGTTCATCTTAAACATCCCATCCAGAAACCCATGGGTTTTATGTTGACGATGAATGGGGGATGGGATTGAGATGGTTTATATCGATATGTCTCATGTTTATATCATAACATTTACCCAATTATTCCAACTGTTGGGAAAACGACAAGGTGGTAACCCCCTAGTGATGTGAACGTTGGTTTATAAAGGATAGTAGGTATACATAAAATATTATATATATACTGTATACCATATATCTAGCATAAACCATAGTGAAATTGGAGTTATAAGTTGATTTATAATCTCCATTAACTATAGATATAACCCCCATTCATCAACCCTAGACAACCAACTTAGCGAACTGGGGCACCTTGCATTGATGAACCATTTCACATTATGATAGATGTTAACATATCAACATGCATGGCCATGGCTCTACTTGGATGTGCCACGATCCGTGTTTTCTAATCCATATATAACCAATTTCATATAATTTAATCTACAAGGTGGTGCCCCAGTTCGTTCGCTAAGTTGGTGCAAATAACTCCAATAACTATGGTTTATATTAGATATATCTTAGAAAATCACCATTTTTAATAGGTAAATCAACGAACTAAATGCCAATTTTTCCATAGCTATGTTATATTACCAGGGGTAATCTATAGGACCCCGCGCCCCGGCGCCAAGGGTCTATGACGGCGTCCCAAGCTGTGTTCAAATAGTCCTTGGGCGTGTCCTGACCTGGCCGGGAGATGGGGAGAATGTGGTGAGAAACTATGGAGATAATATTACCCATAGACCCTCTGGTAATTTAACATAGCTATTGAAAATGGCCATTTATAGTGGATTTACCCATTGAAAATGGTGATTTTCTATAGTTATGTTAGTTTGCCCTCTGGTAAATTAACATAGACCCTGAAAATAAGCAATTTTTAGTGGAAACCAGTCTTCCAACCCCGATGACTGCCAGGGTCGAACTGTTAATTTACCGCAGGGTAATATACACATATATATATATATGTCAAATATCATAGATATTATGGATAATATATATATATATTATATATAGTTATAACTAACATGTTGGGATAACATGAAAATATTGTGGATAATATACATGGATAAAAATTAAGGATTATATATATATGTAGTGGGCATATCATAGATGACTTGAAGAGTACCAGGGTATCGGCAGAATATAGATATATAACATTACCCGTCTTATTTTTTCAACTTGGGAAGTCTTTCGTCCCGCTGGGATTTCAAAAGAAACCAGTAAAGCTTGGTACAATGGTGAGGTCCCCAGTTAGCTAGAGATATACACCCCATAAACCATAATCGTTAACTAAGTATTATAAGTCAACTTAGCTATCATCCATCAACTACAAATCCATTTAAATCTCTGTGTTTGATTAAGTCAATATGTTTTCCTATATTTTCCTGAATTTCCTTATCATTTGGCCGCCTTTGTTTGTGTTCTGGGACCAACGTTTACAGCTCGTTAGTTGGCAGGGTCAGGTTGGATGGGTCAGACGAGCTGCTGCCCATCATCCTTAAACTGGTTGGTGGTCGACCTACCCCTCTGAAAAATATTAGTCAAATGGGATTGATTATTCCCAATATATGGAAATTCATAAAAGCCATGTTCCAAACCACCAAGCAGTAAATATCTTAAATCAAATTTACCACTTTGATGGGTGGCAAAAAAACCATCCAAATGTGGCTGGTGAATTATTGTTTTACTTCCATTTCCCATCCAACCTTAGAGGGTAACCTCAAATTTCATGTGAACCAACTGCTCAACTACCTGAGACAAAGTAGCCCCTGGTAAACTAGCACTTTGCTATTGAAAATGGCCGTTTAGGGTTGATTTACCCAATGAAAAAAGTGATTTTCCATTGTTAATTTACTAGAGGGTATCACTTCTGAAAGTGTAGGTTCAACCTCTGAATTCGCCAATCGCAGCTGGCTCTTCTCCCATCAAACCAACCCGGGGATTGAGGGCGGGGTTCATCCCCAAGCCCCTATAGTTCACCATGGTAACTTGCGCTATTTTTTCCCAACCATGGAGGTTTATAACCATGAACATATCCATACAAGTAACCTCACCTGCATTCCCCCAAGTATAGTGATTAGTCAACAGATAGGGGTTTCTTAAAATGGGGGATCCCTAAAACCATGGGTTTCAATACTAAAAGGGTCTGATTTTGGATGATTTGGGGTACCCCCATTTTAGGAACCCCCCAGATGTAGAGCTTTTGGTCTCCCACTGCCTTTGAAGACTGTGGGATCCACATGCAGGTACTCGTCTGTATCGATGGTCGGCATGAGCCAGGTGGCCCGATTCTTCGCGCGAAATAAACCTCGCGAGCGCAGCTACGCGCCAGAAATGGCTATCTGGATACTTCGATATTTCATATCAATGTAACAATCATCTGGGATATACATTGATACACGATATTTATGGTTGTTTCTGGATATGCCAATGATCTGGATGTGGGAATAGAAGAACCATAATTGGTATATCAATGTCAATGGGAGATTCTCTCCTAAACTTCCTAAAACACTAAGAATGGCGCGACGCGGGAAATGGGAGATGTCCTGGAGATTTTCACCCATGCTGTTTCATGCTGATTCATGGTGCATGGTGCATGGAATGAGAATCCTTATGGATATATACTGGTTGGTGGTATACCTACCCCTTTGAAAAATATGAGTTCGTCAGTTGGGATGATGATATTCCCAATATATGGAAAGTCATAAAAGCCATGTTCCCAACCACCTATCTCAACGAGAGATCACCGGGCTTGTTCAGATCCCAGGTGCTGGAAAATCATCGAACTTGCTGGAGGATTGAAAAAAAAACCAGCCACGTTTGATGACCGGAGTGTAATGCCTCAAACATCAAATTGCTATCATCTATTGGGCTCGTGCTTCAACAAGTTGCAAAGTATTCTTGGTATAAGGAAGCTGGCCATATAGGTGTAACAGGTTTCATAAACTTCATTTGTCTCTTTTACCTGGCATTTTTGGATGCTCAGTAACATAGACATTGTCAGCAGGACTGCTTTTTTTCATTTCCTCCAAACCACACCGTTTCTTGACCCCTTCCAAGAAAGGAACTCTATCGGAATCCCTTGATGAAGGTAAGCCGCCAAGCTTATCATCATTTTCCCTCTGAAAATGCACTTGGGGGGTAGAGCCTATTTTCCGACCCACCTTGGATACCCGACATTTTTTGGTGAGGTAGGAGTCTTGTCCAATTTCACCCATGATAAATCGATAAATTGAAGCAATTCACTTACCTGACATGTTTGGCTGTTTTGAGATAGTGAATTGTTAATGAGCACCAGTTAGTTATCCGTATCAACAACTATACAGTAAAAAAAAAACTAAGTTTGGATATTTTCAGATAGTTGTCCTTGTTATCCATGTTACCAGCTCTCTTCAATCCAGAAATCCGCCGCGATGTCATCTGTCGCAACATAATCTATCCAAATATGTATATATATATATATATTCTCCTGATTAAATGCCCATTCATATGCCGTTGATATCCCATTACATCCAGTTATATCACCATCATATTCCCTGTTTAAACACCATTAAAAAAAGTGGATTCGCCCCCATCAAAAGCACCATTTTATTGTGCTTAAACCAGCAATTATAATTCTTTGTTCATGGTTAACTCACCATTCACATGTTTTTTTCATAGTCCACAAAAAAGATGTCAACTTTTGCTGGGTATGGTTAGCTTTTTAAGAGTTATAGCCAAGTAAAGGATGAAACTAACATCTAACATTGGATTATAATGGTTAATAATGGTGAATAGTGGTTATATAGTGATTATCATGGGATTAATAATGGATTATAATGGTTAACTAACCATCCCAGTTGATGTTGGTTGGGGATGTTTTTGGCGTCCTGGCGTCTGTCGTAAGCGCCAAGGAGCAGTCGGTCATGAGCCGATGGTGTCGCACATGTCTTTCAGGATACCTCCGCTGAAAGGTCGGAGGCTTTTTTGTTAACCAACAAACCTGGCCAAGAAATGATGATTTCATCGGAATTATAGCTGATTTATGATAGCTAAGTTGACTTATCACTAGGTGAATTCTATGGTTTATGGGGGATATATCGAACTAGTTCATGTGGTTTATAAACCAACAAACATCACTGGGGGGCACCACTTCATGGGAAATTGAAACAAATGGGGAGCTCTGCAGAAGAGAATAGCACCCCAAAGGAGCTGGGATTTGTGGATGTTCATCATTGCAAGGTGGTGCCCCAGTTCGGAATCGCCAGGTTGGTGCAAATAAGTCCAATTAATCTGTTGGGTTGATGAATGGGGGTTCTATCGAACTAGTATTCATGGGGTTTACAAACCAACGTTCACATCACTGGGCAACGTTCACGTCACTCGGGGGGGGCACCACCTGGTATAAATCCCTCTTGCTGGTTCATGACCAGGTCGCCCGTATGGTAAAATGACCCATGTTTTGACCGTGGCACTTTTTGCAGAATCTGTTCGAACAGTGAGGCAATACATCCTGGTTGGTGGTATACCTACCCCTCCGGAAAATACGAAAGTCAGTTGGGATGATTTATGCGAATATATGAACAGAACATGTTCCAAACCACCAACCAGCATCCACATCAGTGATGCAAAACTGGACAAAATCTGCCGTGCCGAACTCAGCACTGGTAAGTATAGTACTGGAAAGTTAGTTATACTACCCTCCGGCAATCATAAACTAACATTGAGTAAATACTGCTATAAATACTCATAACTAGTAAACACCATAGTAGTTACCATATAGTTAAGACACTCTAGTACTTTAACAGTACGTGGTAGGATTGATCAAGACCCTCGGGCAATCAGCCACATAGCAATGGTGAACTCCAAATAAAGGTCACATAGATGCGGGCAATTACCATTTTAATAGGCAATCCATAAATGGGGCCATGTTCATCTATGTTAGTTTACCCTAATTGTATGAAACATGGTGATGTAATGGAGATCTAATGGTGCTTTGATGACTCAATGGTTTATTCATAGGAACATCATGCAAGGTGGGGCCCCTAGCTATAAGTTGGTTTATAACCCCATTAACTAGTTCGTTATATCTACCATATACCACAACATACCATAGTTATTGGAGTTATAAACACACCAACTTAGCTATCCAACCGGGGGCCCCACATTCTGGGATATTGATGGGAAATTGTCATATTTCACTACCGTGAAAAGGGGTGATTCTCCCATGCCACTCGTTCATCTCCTGGGCGAATGTCTCCATCATCTGCATTTGTCGGCGGAGTGCACGTCGGCCGTGGCTGCCGCCGTGTGCCCTCACGCTGCTGCCTGTTGTCAACGACTTGGCTTCGTGCCTGTTCGCCCACTTCGGCTTTGGCGGAGGCCCTGGGTCCAGCATTTCCCCGCCGGCACGGGGCGGAGGGGGCGGCGGCTTAGCAGCCGCAGGAGGTTTACCACCCGGCGGAGGTGGGGGTTTGGCAGTGGCACTTAGGCCTATTACTGCTGAAGGTGGTATAGTCACGACGTAAGGTCACTAGAACTTGCCCAGATGGACTCATAGGATATGCTCTGGGTATGATTTTTGCATATGGAGGTTTCCTGAAATAGGGATACCCCTAGTTCTCATCCATTCTTTGGGATTTTCCATGAAATCAACCCTCCATCCATTTAGGGGTACTCCCATGACCATGGGAAACCAATAGATTTCCCAGTTTCGTTTGATACCAAACATGGTCACTGCAGTTTCCGGGACGACCCTGCCATGTGTTGTGATGTGCTTGGAAACCACTCAGAATTTGGGTGATTTTCGGGGTGGAACTCTTCATTTAGAGAGTAACTGTTGAGTTTTACCCTCTGGTAAACATACAAAAAACTGATGGGAAAATCACCATTTTTAATAGGAAAACTCACTATAAATGGCCATTTTCAATAGCTATGTGACAGTTTACCAGAGGGTATCCGCTATAACCCCAACAGTTCACCAAAGAATTGAGGCGCCAACCCTTGCGATTTCGTCAACGGGGGTCCTCACCGCCAGATCGCCCCTATGCCGCCAAGCTGCTGATTGAAATGAATCCGTGTCGCCAGTCCACTGTTGATATACCTCGCTGCAAAGTGTGCTGCAGCTCTTGTCAGCAATAGTCCTAAGCTTAACGTGATACAAGTGGGTAAACTGGAATGATGAAGGGGGAAGTATCTCAAAATAGCCCAACATTTCAGATGTGTGAATTGTTACAATTGACCCAGAACGATATTGTTCTGACCATTTGATGGGATTTAAACAGCCAAAAATGAGCCAGAGTCTAAAATTACCCTTGGTTTCCGGCCGTTGGAAAGACAGGTGTTTACCAAATGTCGGGAAAAATAGACAGTGAGGAGTTGGTGGTTCCCCCCTTGAGATGGTGACAACTGGTGGTAACTGTTTCCCGTAACGCCTCTGTTGTTGGGAGAGTGCACTGGGCACCTGCGTAGCCGTTCCCTAGCCTGTGCTCGCCAGCAGACCGCTCACTGCGTTCGTGCTCTTGCTCAAGACAGTAGTCGCTGATCCATGCCAGGTACACAGTCCACAGCGGCGGAATGTACGCGTACTCTCGAAGCGGGAACCACCTGTACAGTCTGTCAGGTTCGGCATGCCTGGCTGGCCGGTTGCCTCCTTTGAGACAGGCCCATTTGGAATGACTCTTGCACGCCTGGGGCGAAGAACCTGAAGAAGTGGCAGTAGCATGTCTCGTACTCGCCTTCTCTCGCTGACGAATACACGGTGACTGCCATGTACCACGCGATGTAGAGCAGGCGGTACGGATACCCTTGCAGCCCTTCAAAGCGGCCTCCTGCACATTCAATGTGCACTCCAGGGGTGCGGCCATAATTGCTGTGCTCTCAGCGAGGCTATGGAAAATGATCCATTTACGGTTGATTTACCTAAATTCACATATCAAAAAACATAATAACCAGAGGGTAATGGGTTTGTCTGAAAACAGGGTAACCCCAAAATCGTAATATCAACAATCAAAATTTCTGATAGACATGACAATTGAAATGAGTATCATCCATTTTCACCCAAATATCATATCAAGTTGCTTATATGCCCCATCAATATTCCATCCATATCCAAACTCATATCCCCATTATTGTTGGTTTTATACCACCATTGTTGTTTCTTAATCCCATGTTCCCATTGTTGACAGTGAACATCCATAGAATTTCCATATTTGTTGGTTTGTGAGATATCAACATATCCCAATATTGTGGGATATATTCCGATTATATCATTAGTGGGGTAGACCCCCCAAATGGAAAATCTCAATTGGGAACATGATGATTACCCAATGGATTGAGGGTATACTATTTTCAGACAAACCCAAATCAACACATCAAGTTGCTGTATCTGTTTCATATTCAGGCCATGTGCTAGTTCATATGCATGTGTACATATTATTGTCTCACTGTATTTGAACCAGTTGAAAGTATCCGTTAATACCACTGAGTCAATATCCATTTGTCCTACCATATTAACAAAGTATGCATTAATATGCATAAAACCATTTACCATTATTTTCCACACAGCAGAAAATGGAAACTACCATAAAACCATATTGACACATCACATGGCCAACCAGCCAGATACGTTGCAAAATATGACAAGTTCTTGGCTGGTGAGCGTAGATAATCCCATACCAAAAGACTATTTTGGATTAGTTAAACTACCCATCTAATCTTATCCCATTAACATCCCATTCACATTCATTGACATCCCATTCACATTACCAAACAATTACCATTTCCTATGGGTTTCCGGATGGTTTTCCTATGAGGATCCATCTTTTTTACCCAAGGAACGGAGTCATCACTGCCTCCTGGGCGATGGGGAAATCATGGAGACCATGGGGAAATCGCCAGTTGTTTTTTTTACGATGGGATTCGATCAATGGCCATTTCAGGATCCTAGATTGGAGGTACCTACCACATATAAGGCCTATGTAAGGGCTATGTAAGGGAATATCCCCACAAAATATGGCCTTATATGGTACAGTACCTCCATTTTAGGATCCTGAAATTCCCATTGAAAAAGTGAATGCTGATATTTCATCAAAATATCAAACTGCTAATGAGTATATACTGGTTGGTGGTTGACCTACCCCTTTGAAAAATACGAAAGTCAGTTGGGATGATTATTCCCAATATATGGACAAATAAAAAATGTTCCAAACCACCAACCAGTATATATATATACACATATGTATATATATATATATATATGTATATACCTATGGGATTCTAACCTCAAGTGGCCCCCCAAAAAAGGCGCCCCTACGATCCGATCATTCTGAAAGCTGCTCGAACACGAAGTGTTTGTATGGGATGATCCACAGAGAGTGAGATGGGGAAGCGGGATAATTTTATTGAACAGTATGGTATTAGTGTGGTATTGACATGGTTTAATTATTAATATGTTATTATATGGCATGTATATATGGCATTATATGATATATATATATATGGTATTAATAGAATATATATATATACTATAAATATTATTAGTATTAATAGATATAGATATTAGTAGGAAAAGTACCCAATCGACCAGCAAGCAGGGGATTAATGGTAATGGTATTAGTAGATATTACTAGATAATATATTCTTAGAAATCTATATTATTAGAATATCATCAGCACTCTCCCAATATTATTGAATATCGATATTACTAGATATTGTGAGTATGGTATTTTATATGGTATTTATATGGTTTAATGACTATAAATTTAGGGTATAATGGGATTGTTTAAGAATAAAATCTTATCATCCCATATAATTCATCATGTGATAGTGATTAACAATATAATATTTAACAATCAGTATGGCAAACCATAAATGGTATTGAATGGTATTATTAGATATTATCAGTATGGTAAACCATAAATACCATACTAAACGATATAATTGGAGGGTATTCTTTAACATTAGATAAAGCTGGCGTATGGATGGGATTGTTTAGCAATAAAAATCTGATGGTACATGTATGGGGATCCACCTTTCCCAAATTTACATTGGTAGAGTATGGTAGAGTATAATTTTTAATACTCCCCAAATTTAACATTTTCATGGGATTCCAACCATCAATTTATTTTCGTGGTTTATTTTGTTAATAGTCCACCAAACATTAATCTTGTGCTGGCTATATCTGGCTATGGTGATTTTCTACAAAGAGAATTCAACTGACCTAGCCATCCAAGGATTCCTGGATAAATTAGAAAATATTTCACTAAGCTGAATTAAAGCCATGGCTGGGGATGGTTTCCCTTATGAAAACCATGATTCCAGGCTTCGGGAGAACAGGCTTCGGTCGTGATGAAATTGATTCACTGGTGGGAACCGTTTGGATTCCGGAAATCCCCCAGAATCAGGATGAGAAAAACATAGAAAAACCACCAGTTCCCAAACAGCAGTTCATCCCTGCTTGAATTTTCTGGAAAAGAATCATACAAGATGCTTACAATGAATAAGCCAGATGGAAACTAGATGAAAAAAGGATGCTAGTAATTTGTAGTCAATTGTTTATAACTGTATTGTCAAGTATCAAATGATACTATCACGTATCAAACACGAATGGAATATACTTCATGATGCTAGTATCAAACATTTTTCGGATAATCATCTGGTTGGTGGTTGACCTACCCCTCTGAAAAATATGAAAGTCAGTTGGGGTTAAAATTTCCCAACTGAATGGGAAAATAAAATTCATGTTCCAAACCACCAACCAGATTAGATATTATTAGTACGAAATTTTATAATCATCATATAATCATCATATGATGCTAGTATCAAACATTTTTCGGATAACCATTACATCTTTTGTGTGGGAAAAGAACAAGGCACGTATTTTTAGTCCCAACGAGGAGGTGGTTGATTTTTTCCATGCAGAATTGGTTGAATGTTCTATAAATCTCAGGTTATAAGATGGTTGGCATATATATATATAAATATATCCCAGAGAATATATTAGAGTAGTGAGCTAATTAGTGGTAAAATTATCCAATTTTATCGGTTTCATATATATATATAATTATAATTATATATATATATATATATGATGAGGTCCAATTACTAAACGAGAGTTTTTTCTGACCAGGCAGTAGGGAACTCACGCTAAGGAGTTACTGGTGATCCCCACAGGGAATTTTGCTAGCAGTTGGGGCGTGTTCCACTGAACTTTCAGGAGCTTCAAAAAGACCAAGTCTTACAACTGGGGTGAACTAACCTACTTACGATTCGTGGGATGAAACACCAAGTGGGATTGATCATGGGGATCTGGGATTTATGCATCAAGAACAGATCTAAATTGGAGGCACCTACCATATATAAGGCACACAATATGGCCTGAAGTATGGTACAGTACCTCTATTTTAGGATCCTGAAATTCCCATTGAACCAAGTCTTGCCCCACTGTGCAACGAGCATTTGGATATGACTCAAGTTCTTTACCATGAAATTTTCCATTGGCCGCTTCCCCACTTTGAACCAAACCCATGTTCCCCCCCCACTTTGAACCAAACCCATGTGAATCAGCAGCAATGCTAAATGTCGCTCAGCGTCCATGCCGGGGTCGGTGTCATCGAAAGTGTAGATGAAGAAATGTTCAACACCTAAGGTTGAAGCAATTCTATCCGGTCAATGGCCATATCAGGTACCGATTGATTTCAGGTACCTAGCATAGAAAAAGAGCCTATGTAAGGCTGGTTGATGGTTGACCTACCCCTCTGAAAAATATTAGTCAGTTGGGATTATTATTCTCAATATATGGAAAGAAAAAAATGTTCCAAACCAGCAGAGGGAAATAGCCTTATGTGATACGGTACCTCCATTGGCATTGAATACAAGTTGTTGCTCAATGGGACTCTTTACAAAACCCGATGGTTGGTGAAGATGGTGGCTGTGGCAAGTTTATCATATTCGTAAGATATAAAAAAGGAACAACATCATATGAATCATACCATTGATCCTCAAATCTTATCAAAACAGTATTTTCACTGATTGCCCATTGCTTCTTTATACTATTTTGACCAATGATCTTGATTAGATTGGTGGTTTACCACATTACTTGAAAGTGCAGTTCCACTAAAAGTAGCGCCAGTTGGAAAAACACAGTGCCCACATCGGTCCATGACCGGTGAAGCAAGTGAAGCAAGAAACATCAGAGGTAACAGAGACAATCGTCCAAAATGTCCAAATATACGGTAACGTTACCGCATGGCAAATACCTGGTTTTTACAGGGCACTAGACCGCGGGATGACCCCAAACTCTGGCAGATCGACTAATAGAGGAAAAAAAGGGCGGCTAATATCCCAAGAGGAGATCTCCGACTCCGACTCCGACTCAGTGTCCGTCCTCAGGCCACGCGGCGATCGCATTTGACTTGTTTTTTTTCACATATCAAAAGAGCTGCTATTGAAGATTGCTTTTTTTTTACCTGAGATCGCCACGGCTCATGCGGGGCAAACGTGATGTGGTAGTTGCGCGCGTGCGCGCAACGAAGACCTGGGTCTAAGCGGCATAAGCCTGAGGCTCCGACACAATATACACCACGTTATCCCCATTGTACGAAGGGTCCTCCCCAACGTAATTAAAGTCGAGGTTGCACGCCCGTGGCGATGCTCGGTCCAGTGATCGCCTACTTTGCGTGGCGCAACATACCCTCGCCTCGCAGTGGCCTCCAAAGCGTTCCAGCACGAAGACCTCGGTCCAGCGCGCTTGAAGGGCAAGCGCCTTTCATACAGCAAACACACAAAGTCCTGACGGCAAGCTCTTAGTGGCGCGTGGCGAGCGGGCATCTTTCCTTGGACCTCAGCGGTTTGATCTCTCTTGAAACCTAATTTGAGAAACGTATTGCTTTTGGAGCTCTTACGTTCTTTTTCTTTCTCAGCGTCGAACGCAACGAACTAAGTTGAGGGAAGGCGGAAAGGCGAGTTTGATTGATCTTCAAGGTGCTAGCAGAAGCAGTCGGTGTTCAAGGAAATGAACGCCATGATTTTTAAGATGACACACTTGCAAATGCGGCTCCAACATGCCTTCGGCAACTCTGTTGCATGCAACGGTTTGTGCGGTTGATCCTCATGTTGTGTTTGTCGTTCGTTGTCTCTCATGGGACGACGCGGGGTTCTTGACTTCGCCCCTTGCCATGAAAGCTTTCTGTTGAATTCCCCCTGGTCGGTCACCGAGCAATTACCAAGCCGTGCTGAGTCGCTTGCCGCCCTTTTGTGTCGCTGAAGCCTCGGAGCTTTGAAGGTCGTTGCTTCAAACCTCGGTTCGATGCGACTCCACACTGCGCCTTCAGCACGATCCGGCGGACGATGCCGCCAGCCAACCGGCTGAGGCGTAGCTCCACCGGCGGCAAGTAGACCATGCATGCCCAGCATAGGCCGCGCTCCCGGTGAGGAAGTTCCCGGGAGAGACCACGCGGCAGCTTGGCAAGGTGCCGCTCCGCCAGCAGCTCGGGCCGCGGCGACGACTTGCGGAACCCGTACGCCTTCCACATTTCGTGGGTGAGCTGTTCCACCTTTGCAGCGTCCACCTTCTTGGGCGCAACCTGAAATAAGGCCAACTATTGTGGGATAATTCCCCTTACTAACCATTATTCCAGTGAGGGAGAACAGTGAGGTCGTTATAATTTACCCAGAGATTCCCATAAAATCACCTGTCATTGCCAATCTTAGATGGCCAACGAAATGCGAAGTCGCGAAGTCTTTGCTAGGATGAATCCAAGATTGACGACAAGTCATAAATTCACTGATTCACTGATTCCAAAAAAGTCAACTCAGCCATTAGAACCCATCTAAATCCCAGATTTTGTTGGTTACCATCTGGTTATTTAACATAGCCATGGAACATCACCATTTTTAATGGGTAAACCATCTATAAATGGGCCATCTACACCACGGCTATGTTAAATAACCAGATGGTAAGTCGCCATTTTTCCCACATATTTTCCACCAACACCGGGCAATTCCACGGTGATTCTGCCATGTTGCCATGCATCACGTGGAATTCCATCCACTCCTGGAGGAACTGGTGGAAAAACACGAGTCCTTCTGGAGATATCATGGGGATATAATGATGTACACATATAATCACACATATAATCACATATATATATATGTATGTATGTATGTATGTATATATATACTACTATACATGAATCTGGCTGAATTATGAAAATCCACTGGATTGAAAATAGCTGATGTATGGCCATTTGGGGATGATTCTCCACTAGCATCATTCCAGTGACGGCATCCGACGGATGGCCAGTTTAAACCAACGAAATCCAACTATTTTGGATGATATTATCAAGGGAAGGATGGGAAGGATGACATCTTATATAGGAAATGGATAATTAAAAAAAGTTTGAAACCACCAGCCAGTATAGTGCATCAGTACATCAATGATATTAGTTGATAGTACATTATGATGTACATAAATATGCTAATATCATTATGCTGACATTATTGGATGATATTATTAGTGCTAAACATATTTATTCATAGTACAGTGATGCTGGGAATCATACATGTTCCAATTAATGATCTGGATAAATCGTTTGTCAACCGTTCTGATGGCCGCATTTGCGATGGGCGCGGAGTGGAAGCACTGCGCGAACGCGCAGTGGTTCCATGGTAGAAACATGACGTGGTGACGTGGTGATTTCTACAAGGTGGTGCCCCAGGTCGTTAGCTAAGTTGGTGCGTTCATAACTCCAATAACTATCTGGTTGGTGGTTTCATCCCCTCTGAAAAATATTAGTCAGTTGGGGTGATTTTTCCCAATATGGAAAAATGTTCCAAACCACCAGCCAGCTATGGTTTATGGTAGATATATCTATACTTAACTATGGTTTATAAGCCAACAAACATTACGGGGGGTTACCACCTTGTAAACCAAACAGGGATGAGTCAAAACCCAACACATTCTCAGGGATGAGCATCCATTCAACAGTTATTTGGATGTTCCCTGGGGTAGGATTGTAACCCATACACTAGCACAATCGGGATAATGGGGCCCCTATAACATCTATAACTATGTTCTATGGTCATATACCCTCTGGTAATGACTAACATATTGAAAATGGCCATTGAAATAGTTGATTTACCCATTAAACATGGTGGTTTTCCATAGTTATGTTAGTTTACCAGAGGGTATCCACTTAGATCACCGGAACTGCACTTCCAAGTGATTGGAAACACCAATCCACTTTGGTGTTAACAATCACCTGAGGCGGCAAACTTCAAATTGGGTCAGTTTACGATGAACTAAGCCCCCAGAACCACTGCTCTCAACCATCAACCAACCATCATGTCTCAATTGTATCCCAGCTTGTTGGTGGTAGAAATTCATATCATTTAATGATGTTCCATATTGCCGTCATCAAGAAAGTGTGGTTGCTGCTGGTTGCTGTTGGGGTCTGGCCCAGGGGGGTAAACAACCAGCCACTTTTGTGGATGAACATCTGGAGCCCATCAGGGGGATGGGAGTACAACTCTGAAAAGGAGGTTACCCGGCCTGGTAAACGTTTACAAGAAACTATGGAAAATCATCACCATGCTATAAATGGGAAAACTCACTATTTTGACTGGGCCATGGCTTCAATAGCTAACTGTTGACATAACCAGAGGTTAGTAAAACCATGCGCTTGCGGCACATCCACAAATCAGTCATGTTGTAATGTCTACCTACAGATCTGGGTAGATTCTAGATTTCACGAACCTGAAATAAGGCCAACTGTTGGGAGAGTTAGTCCTTACTAATCACTATTCTTGTGAGGGAGAACAGTGAGGTCGTGATCAAATTTACCCAGACAGGCCAATATCTATCCAACCCCAACCAGGCACCGATCTCCCGTCGTATACCTTCACACCAACTGACCCTCCATAGCAATGGGAAATCACCCATTGATACAGGATGGGGCCCCCAGTCGATAGCGTTCAGTTGCCTTAAAAGTGGCTGAATTCTTTTGTTTATGGTAGATAGAACGAACGGATGTTAATGGGGGTTACAAAGGTTTATAAACCAGCAAACATAACTGGTTTTCCCCATCCTGTAGGTATGTTGAAATATACCCAATTAAGGTACCTTCATTGTCCCATGATTTACCATTGGAAATCCCACAATTTCTGCCAGGAGGCAGGCAGCAACTTCAAAGGGGCATTGGATTGGTTGGTTAGGAAGACCTCCCTCACGCAAGCTGCAGTACCTCGACATGGACTGGATCCGATTGTGATGAATTTTATGCATGAAAAACGTTGTAGATTCGTTGTGTTCGAAGACTTGGATCAAATAGAAATTGGAGATTTTTTCGATGTGCAGTGAACCATCGATGTGAACTTGAGGATGGTTCATTCTTGAATTTTAACCCACAGATTATCACATAATTTGGTAGACGTTCTCGGGAAACTATCCAGAACGATGGACAATCTTGGAATATCATCATTTTTTAATAGGTAAAATGAACTAATTATACATGGTCATTTTCCATAGTTATGTTAGTTAACCAGAAGTTATCATTCTATTCCCAACAGCAGTGACTGTTTTCATTTTCAGTCTCTGAGCCTCTGAGTGGTAGGTCTTTTGTTGAGCAAAAACACTTGAACAGCACCCGAACGGCATCCTGGAACTTTGCAACCCTGCACTCCTGTTGGGTTGCAAAGCTGGGTGATAGCAAAATTACTCCATATTACTTCTACATGAGTTACAGTGGTTGCGGTTTGTCCAGTAGTTCATGGGTGGTTTATCCAGGTGCAATGATTGATCATCCCCACTATCTCGTTGGTGGTTGAGCCCTACCCAACGAATGGTGATTTAATGGGATTTTAGCATCACCAATAGGGATATCTTTGGGATTAAATGGGGAATCAATGATGTTAACTGGTTGGTGGTTGCGCCCTACCCCTCTGAAAAATCATGGATTTCGTCAGTTGGGATTATGAAATTCCCAATATATGGAAAAATAAACAAATGTTCCAAACCACCAACCAGTCATGGAATTCACGGGCTGTTTAAAATCGCTGCAGGAGTTTGTGTATGAACAAAACAAAACTTGGAATAACCTTCAGGAAAGCCCCAAAAAGATTGACATATTCCCCAAAAACGATTCCACAAATGGTGGATGTTCGGAAAAATAACCACTCACCTCAAGCAAACCATGGCTATCTATTGATATTTCTACAGGATTTCTTCCATCCCCAGAAACTACACAAGGTGCTGCCCCCCAGTTATGTTTGTTGGTTGATAAACCATAGGAATAGTATAGATATATCTACCATAAACCATAGAATTCAGCCACTTATAAGGCAACTTACCCTTTGGTAAACTAACAGAACTATGGAACATCACAATTTTTAATGGGTAAATCAACTATAAATTGCCATTTTCAATAGCTATGTTTGTTTACCAGAGGGTAGCTATCTTGGGGGCCCCATCCTGTAGGTGATCTATATAAAATCCCTCAACCTCGCAGGGCTGCCCTCAACTTGAAGGCCATCCAAGAGCTGAGAGCTGACAACAACACGAGGATTTCCATGGAAAAATCAACTATTAATGGATCATTTAATGAGAACATCATTTATATAACTAAATATATAATGTATAGTATCATATGTATATAAAATATAAAATAATATATATATATATATAAATATATATATATATATATCATCTATTTATGGGGAATTTTCCAGTGCAATGTTTGATTACCAGGGGAAACTTTCTTTATAATCCCCAATATATTGGGTAGCGATATAATCATTAACAAAGAGTGGTTTTGAACAGCGCTGAATTATACTAAGGGAAGTCCTATTAACCACTATAAACAATGATTTAACAACTTGATCAACTGCCATTGACCAGTATCAAAACCGTGCTCATTTGAAACAGTGGGGATGGGATTCACCTGAAAACTATTATTAACCACTATTAACTATTAATAATAATAGTGGTTAATAATAGTTAATAGTGGTTAATAGTGGTTAATTAACTGGTAACTATTAACCACAATTAGCTATTATTAGCCATTACTAACCATTACCCTCTGGTAAATTAACAATAGACCCTGGCAGTCACCGGAGTTGGAAGATTCGTTTCCACTACACATGTTTTTCTTTTTTCAGGGTCTATGTTCAAAGGCCATTTCAGGATCCGATTGATTGGAGGTACCTAGCATATATAAGGCTTATGTAAGGCCTATGTAAGTGAATATCCCCACAAAATATGGCCTGAAATATGGTACAGTACCTCCAATTTAGGATCCTGAAATGACCATTGATATGTTAATTTACCAGAGGGTATAATCAACTATTATTTGCCGAGTCGCCATACTTCTTCTGAAACAGCGTTGGCTTATGATCCGCCACCATACTTCCTATAGCCTGCCAGGAAAAGTCTGCGGGTGCGAATCGCGAATGAATCGCGAATCTCAGGCGATTTTCCAAAAATGCCGATACACCCAAACCAAACAAACATGTTGATTGAACCGCAAAAAATGGTGATTTCATGGGATCTAAGTGTGATTAAAGTAATCAAAATGGTAATATCACCAAGAAACATGAGTTTTGAGATGAAGATTTATCTATATATACACTACACATGGATTTATAGTTGATGTATGTTAGATAAGTTGGTGGAACTTTCACTACCTTGACTTGGCTTTCTGATAGATACCTTTGAATTTGCTAGATGGGTAATTGAACAACAATCAACAAGCACGTGGCTGGGGGGAAAACAATCCCCCTTGGATGTTGGCGTTCTTACCCATCCTGGCCTTAAACCTTCCCAGACTTTGGTAAAAAAAATCTTGGGGCAAACCGGATGGTTTCATGTAAAGCTTCCTTTGAATCTGTCAAATCGAGACCTCCGAAAACACCCGATGGATTGGTCTTTCAGTCAATGGTTCCAGTATGTTTTTGGTTCGCTCCTGGGGAGTTTTTGGATTAGACTCCGGACTCTGCAGGTCCAGCAGTGACTCAAGGCTACGGATCGGCCAGCAAGTCGCATCAGTAATCAAACTCATGGCCAACAAAACCCAGATTCATGCGTAAGAGCAAGCCTGGAGAAGGGGGAGTAGTTATCCCCCGAAAGAAAACAATGCAAGATGCTACTCAAATCCTACCTTTTTCCCAATTGAACGGACACAGTTTATTAAAAACCCAATATCATATCGTATATTGCTCACTGTATCCATTCTATCCCAACAAGATGGTTGGCGTTTGTAGATACAGGAAGGAGCTCCCTAGCTATAAGTTGGCTTATAAACCTATCTGACTATACTTATATATATATACACGTACGTATATATATATATATAAGTATATATATGTATGGGTGTTTCCTAAAATAGGGGCACCCCAGTTCTCATCCATTTTTCCATAGCACCACCCATATATCATCCACATGATGGCGCTCTCAACAAAGCCAGGGTCTGAAGAAATGGTATCCAATGAACTCCCTATTCTTGATGGTTAAATCCTACATTATGTATATTTATACACATAATATCATATCATTTCATTTCATATCATATCATATACCTACATACACGTATATATATATATATGTTATATATCCCGATTAATGTGGGTAAAACAATAATAAACCACCCATTTGGGAATCGTTTGTACCACCTATTTGTGGTGATTTGGGGGATGGTTTATTATTGTTTTACCCACATTATATCCCATATAATCTTCTCAATCCCTGGCGCGGCCGCGCGCAGCCTTGCCCTTGGCATCTTCCTCGACGCTGGAACATCACATTTCAACCATGATTTCTCCAATGTGGGGCTCCCAAAATAGCTAAACTGGTGCGTTTATAACTCCAATAAGTATGGTATATTATGTTATATAATAGTTAGAAGTTATAAGTATCGTTAATGCGGGTTCTAGATTAACTTATAACCTGGGGGCCCCTCTTGTATGGCCGTGTTGTGTTTATACCATGTTTATACTCCAGAACAATAACTATTTTTTAGGGGAAATGCTGATGAATCATCAATTGTTGGAATATTTTCAGACAGCTTTAATGCTTTATCAACCTTGGATACCAACATTTTTGTTGGATACCTTGTTGAAATGCAGATGAATCATCAATTGTATCTAAGGTTGATGACATGTACAAACATATTTTTTTGGGTTGTCCAGAACTGCTTTTCTTTAATACCCCCAATGATGGAAATGTTCACTGGGGAAAAATGAGATTCTATACCCTCTGGTAAACGTTTACATAACTATGGAAAATCACCATTTTATAGCTGGGTAAATCCACTATTTTGACTGGGCCATTTTCAATAGCAAACTGTAACAGTTTACCAGAGGGTAGCGGATGGAGTCTCGAAAGAGTGTTCCCAAATTTCCGAATCTCAAACATGCCACATTCCAGTCACGAAGGTTATACCAATTAGATTTTACCATATGGCCAATCAGCCAGATACCCTGCAAAAAAATAAATTCTTGGCTGGTGAACGTAGATGATCCCATATCAAAAGACTATTTTGGATTAGTTTCTACCCATCTTTCAGATTGCCCTAGATCTGGATAGATTCTGGTACTTCAGCAACCTGACAAGTTCGACCATTTGAGGATACCCCGTCCAGTTCCCATCACTTAACTAAAGTTTTTCATAGCCAAATCCAAATTTGATAACTCGAACCTCGTCGCCATTTTTGATGGAAAAGTCCACCATGATTGAAATATCAGCTTAAGTTAACCTCCTGATGATTCCATTTTACATGGCCAATCTGGCAGCCTGCAAAAAATGACAGCTTCTTAGCTGGTTAGTAAACGTAGATAACACCAAAAGACTATTTTGGATCAGTGAAACTTTGGATTAGTGAAACTATTCAAGATTATCCCATGAACATCCCATAAACGTGACCATATCCCCTGATTAACATATGAGCCATGGTCAATACTCACTATATGGTTGATGGTCATCCCATCCATAATAAGGATCCAAAAATTATGGTTATTATAAATCCCTATGAACCATTGGATGACTAGCCCCGTTTTTAATGGTTATTAACCATGAGTATTGACCATAGCTCATCTCAGATTGACACAGGTGACTTAGTTACACGCCATTCCCACGCCGAGCTGCCAGGAAGACTTCAAACTTCTCCAGATCTTTGTCGCTCTCCGGCCATTGGCATAGAAGGTTCACCTCTCGCGCTGGTGGTTTCGCAGCGTTTTCCAAGCCAAAAAACGGATACCCTCTGGTAATTTAACATAGCTATTGAAAATTGCCATTGAAATAGTGGATTTTCCCATTAAAACTTGTGATTTTCCCATCAGTTTTTTGTATGTTTACCATAGGATATGGGGATATTTCCAACGGATGATGATGAGTCAACCTGGTCGACATGGGTGATTTCGATGGATTGTATAGTTGGTTTGAAGGTATGGTGCCCCCCAAAAAACGTTGAAAGCTTGTTGGTGGAGTTTCACCCCGAGTACAATTTGTGGTTTAGTTTAGTAGGTCAACACATGGGCTTGTGCTTACCATCATTTGGGCATTATTGAGGGCTGACAGGGCGACGCGGGTGTTTCAACCATCGGCAACTAATAAAATAGACTGTTTAATGGTATCCTCTTACAATCTAACATAGTTATGAAACCACCATTTTACTAGATAAACGATCTCGTGCAATGGGCGAATCACTTTTATCCATCATCAACCGTCATTTGTCATCTATATCTCTGTAACAAATCAGGCAGATTCAAGCAGCCCAAAAAAACATATATTGGTTGTTAATGGTTGTTATACATTCCATATTTTTTTTGTTAAATATATCACATCCCAATATCCACATTATATACCCATAAAAATGATAATAGCAATGAGAGGGGTAATTTCAGCCGTTAAAATCTAATTACATCACCATTAAAGTCCCATTGCGCTCCCATTAGAATCTTATACCCTCCCCATAAAGTGGTTGGTTAAACTAGTTAAACCCCATATCTTAATGGCGAGTCATTAACATCCATTTGGGTAGTTTCAGCCACAACATTCCACAAAGTGGTGTCCCAGTTCGTTAGCTAAGTTGGTGAACATAACAAGCAGGATTATATGGTTTGTTAATGTGTGTGTGGTAGAATATGATATTTCGAACTACTTTGAACGGATGAAACTAAACCAACGAACATCATGTTGGGGGCACCACCTTGTATGAATTTAGGAGAGTTTCCAAAACCATATAAATAAATCCATACAGAAACCATATCTAAAGCCCTATAGAAACCAGAAACCATATCTAAAGCCCGATATAACCACATAAAGTCATAGGGCCAATCCGACACACATCAGGTTCTTGGTTCTTCGGATTGCAACTGAAAGCGTGTGAGTGTCCAAACCGCAGACCAAGCGAACTGTCGCGTTCCAAGTTGATGAACATTTCTTTGAATTAGGATTTCGTCAGCCCATTGGGCCCATTGCTTGGATTCTCCAACCTGGAATATGGAAAAAAGGGTGCGTCTGCCCCGACTAACATGTGGATGTAGCGCGTGAACTCGATGTGTCTGCCCCGCGGCGAAGAAGTCCCTCCATGGAACTCATTGAAACCACGAAGAAGTCACATCACTGCGAAGAAAACATCACCATTCCGAAGGGATTTCCCAGTGGGAAAAATGGACAACAATGGAGGTTTCTTAAGTCATGGTGGATCCCCAGTCGTCACCATAGGTTTCAATACCAGGTCATGGTCATCCATGAACCGATTAATCTGCCATGGATAGAGTTTCTTCCACATCACTGAATTGTACCATCAACATATAGCAACCTCCATACAAATGCCCACTATACGAACAAAACAAGTTCATAATTGTTGTAACCATGGCAAATATAAATTGATGTTCAAAACTTGGTGAATATCATATCAACAGGATGGTGCCCCCCCAGTTATAGGGCAAGTCTTTTTTTTGACCTTGGATCACTTTTTTTTGACCTTACCCTCTTTTTTTGACCTTGGATCCCTTTTTTTTGACCTTGGATCACTTTTTTCTGACCTTGACCTACTCTTTCTTAACCTTGGCATGTTCCTTTTTAACCTTGGCCTACTTCCCCATACTTGTTTGGAACCTTGCGCCATCTTGCACTTTTTCTCTGTGTGTGTGTGATTCTGGAGTGTGTAGAGTGCGGAGGTAGGCATGTGGAATGTCGAGTTTGCATCT
>Ga0126342_10002212_pt1 | contig 29776 bp, 37 predicted proteins | sample Cyp1metagenome_FD_92528 | JGI IMG/M metagenome (GOLD analysis project Ga0126342, IMG submission 92528) | Coral microbial communities from Lord Howe Island, Old Settlement Bay, Australia - Cyphastrea 1 metagenome | ecosystem: Host-associated > Invertebrates > Cnidaria > Coral ...
AACACAAACACATTAATATATAATATCATGCAGGTCATGGCGCATGACAAATGGGCAATAGGCATCCCCGCCTCGGTCAATGCGCCAGGGTTCCGGGTCGACGCTCGCCTGCAGCATCTCGTCGAGTGGAGTGGCAGTGAGGTCGGCCTGACAAGGAGCACGGAATGAAGAGCACGAAAACGAAGGACAGACCCAGAGATGTTTGTGTTGTTTGCCTTGCCTCTGCCAAATCCTTGCTTTTCCCATTGGAATTTCGGGTGTTTTGGCATTTTTTAATACAGTCCCTAGTACCTTTGTTGTTTTCCCAGAGGAATTTAAGGTTTAACGGGGGTGGGAGTTTAATATTCCCTAATATCTTTGTTGATCTTCCTCATTGAATGTTAAGTTTCACGATTTGAGAGTTTAAAATTTCCCCATAGGAATTTCAAATGTTATGCCGTTTTTTGTCCCATAGGAATTTCGGGTGTTTTGACCTTGTTTGTTTAATAGTCCCTAGTACCTTTGTTATTTTCCCCAGAGGAAGTACGGTAATTTGCAACATCATTTGTTTGTGAATGGGAAACCTCTACGCTGCAAAGCCCAGGCGTTGCGCGTATAAATATATAAAAATAAAAATATATAAATATATACATATATAAATTTAAAAAATATAAAAATATAAATATATATATATAATTATATAAATATAAAAATGATATATATATATATATATATGTAGAAATTCAAAAATATATACATATATAAATATAAAAATATATAAATATATAAATATATAACTACACAAATATAAAAATATATAACTATATAAATATACAGAAATATATACATTAAAATATATATATATAAATATAAATATATAAAAAAAAATAAATACATATAAATATATATATATATAATAAATACAGATATAAATATATATATATAATATCAATATATAGATATTTAAGTATATAAATATATAAATACTGAAATATAAATATATATATATATAAGTAAATAAATATAAAAATATATAATTAAATATATATATATACACGTACATAGCACATAGAGATGCATACACATACATACATACACAATACAGCTGCACAGGCTACACCATAAAGAATCGTCGTGTTTTGCGCCGGCCTCATGGCCTTGGCAGTGGGTGTATCTGAGAGGAGGCCAGGGAGAGCGTCCAGGTCGATGCGAAGCTTGTCATGAAAGTCCCCTTCCATCTATTTCAGCTCCTCAAATTTGAAACTTGTTTGAACATGTTTGAAAGTTGCGATATCTGCAGATATCTGGAGATATCTGGAAATATCTGGAGAGATCTAGAAAATATATGTAAACATGTAATTGTCCTGACAATTGGTTAATATGTTTGTGTAATGGACTATTGTTTTGCTACTGGTTTAAGATGTTCTCATCTGCTGACTGGCCACACTCTGCAAGAGATTATTCCTGCTTGTTTTGCGAAGGCAATCTTCATACGATCAAGTAAGGAGTAAAGCGATCGAAGGGTTCTCCACATGCACATGGACTTTGACAAATTTTCACCTCCCAAAGCCTGAAAGGACCACAAAGCGTGTGTTTTCAGATTTGGCTTTCAGACTTTCCCAAATACAAGATGTTGCAAACCATTCGCCTCGGCATTGTCGTCCAGAAATTGGACGATCCTTGGTGGTGCAAAAGCATGTGAAATCTTTGAGAACATTATCGCAAGGTTTCTGCGTCTTCAAAGGCCTTCACTGGTTAACGTGGTCGAGGTATAATCAGCAAGTTCAACTGCACAAACTCATGCTAGGCATTATTCGCGCTTGTTCTAGAAACTGTATGTATGTCCTAACTTCAGACCACGCAATACCATTCTCCTTTCACCCGTCTGACATACTTCTAGAACTCACAAAGCTCGGACTTCTACAATTGTTGTGACTGCAGGCAGGCAGTTCAGGCAGCAAGCTCTTCCGCAGCTATTGCGTAGCACATTTATTTGGCGAAAGGCCTAAAATGGGGATTGATACAAAAGGCCACGGCAGGTGACATCAGTGTTCAGGTGGAATGTTCCTTGGCAATCGCATGATTCTTCAGCGGATTCTCTTCTTTTGTGGCAAGAGAACTCCTGAACACGGACATCAGAACAGCTGCCGCACAGCTACGAAGAGCATGAGGGTTCTGTGCATCCTCATACTTTTCGGCTTCTCCCAAAACCCTCCACTGCGACCGGCCTTCAGGCGTGTCAAATCGGCCATATGTGGTCCGTAAGGGATACTCCTTGGGATCAAAACGCGCTGTTGGAGTCCTAAAGGATTTGGCAATCTTTGCTACATTGATCACAACACCTTGTCTGTGGTGCCAACCTCGGCTTGCGCTCAATTGAGCCAGGTATGGAAAAATAGGTGACTTTTCACCCAAAGGAGCGCTTGCTCGTCTTCTGCTTCACAAAGTCCTGGTTGTAGACCACACTCCAGCGTCCGCTCTTCAAGATTCGATGCATGTGATCACGATACATGTCTTCCATGTCACAATCCACGCACATGTTCTCAGTGGCCGTCCATTTCAACATGATATTGGGTTGTGCCAAAAACAAGGCGCAACCATGCCACTGTGAATGCCAGGGATTTCTGAGCTCCATACGTCGGTGTGTCCGACGTTCCCGTTTCGTAGGCATCTTTGGCGTCAGTCTCCAAAGCCAAAGGGATCGCACAGATAGCATCCAGAGCACGGGGTTGATTCATAGGATAGCCCAGGAAGCTGGCAAAGAGACCACGGCAGAAAATGCCGACGTCTGCAGCTTCTTCGGTTCCTTGGAATTCAGCAGAGTATGTTGATCTGTGCAGACTCTTGCTAATCGATGACTTCGAGCATCGATCACCATGAAAGAACCTTCTTTGCCACAAAGTAGATCTCGGTCAGCCAACAAAACAAACTAGGCACTCTGGCTGTAGACCTTCTCCATCAGGCTTCCTTCGGCTCCACCCAGCTTCGTAACGTTGCCCAACGAGGCGTCTGTTACTACCATGATGCCCGCATTCTCCAAGCACAAAGGTTGGAAGGTGATGGCAAAGTTGGGGTGCTGCTTGAACTGCTTGACCAAAAGGTTGGCCTTCTGCAAGGTCTTGAAGTGTGGACAGCATGTAGCCATGTCGAAGCGCAGTTGTGCAACAAGCCATAAGCAGGGCTCATAACTGACGACGTTCAGGCTGAGTCAGCTGAGAATCAGGTTGCTATCTGCCGTGAGGGAGGATTGCAACTGTCTTCAAATTCTCATGGTACTCCTTCATGGAGATCTGAACTGTTCCATCATCCAGCTGCTCGATCTTCTTTCCACAGTAGGTGAAAATGTCGTAGGAAACAGAGCCATATAGCCAAGTTCCTTGCCCAGTTCAAGCATCTTCTGCTGCGCGACGATCGTTCCTCCAAGCAAGAGGTCGTCGACGGGGGATATAATGATCCCTTCCAGGACGGTGCAGCCTTCAGACCATGAAAGCCAGCAAGCAAAGTCCATGCGGCTGCGTTCCCAGCCTTGTGCCAGTAGGGATTTGTTGAGGCGGAGATACCACATTCTTGGCGCGTCGCTAAGTCCAAAGACGCCTTTCTTGAAACGCACCAAACCAGGAAAAGGCAGTTGAGGTTCTTGAGGATTGCGAACATTCTCCATGTACAGCTCACGATCATCATCAAAGAACTCTCCTTTCGTGAATGCCGATTTCATGTCAGAAGCCATCAACCCATCTTCTTCGCATTGTAACTGGCCGTCAGGGTGAGCACTTCTCCTCAATCTGGATCCCGTAGGCGCATCTTATCTGAGAGTGTCGGCCAGCAAGTCCTTAAATCCAGGGACTACAATGACTACAATGCGAGCTCGGGCTCTATAGGGGAAGAGGATGGTTCTTCGTGCGCAGGGGCTCGTTCTTGTCTGTGAAGACATAGTGAGGCGCGAGAAGCTTGTGGTTCTCGTTGTCTCGCGCCAGTCTGATGCGAATCTTCTCAGACTCCTCCAGGCTGAGGATTTCCACTGCATTGTTGTCCGGCCAAATCTGCCAGGCTTCCATTGCAGCGTCATGAAAGGCTTTCTTGGCTGCATCATCCATAGACTTCCAAAAGTATTCCTTGCATGCAGCTTGCACTGCAAAGAGTTTCATGATCACCCAGCTCAGTTTGACCCTTGGGCCATTGGATGCCAAGTCGCTCATGCAGGAGCCACTCACTTCTGGATGGCATTGGCCAGCGCCCATCCCATGAACCATGATCATCAACACGACTTCCAAAGGCTGTTGTCGATCGATGCAGGCTTGATGATTGAAGGAAGTTTAGAAGTCAAATTTCCGACAATATGGACAGATGAAGAGCAGAGATGGGAAGAGTTAGGGAAGAGAAGAGAAGAAGAAAGAAGATCAAAAAAGAGAAAGTCTCAGAAGAAAGAAGATCCAGGTGCGCGAAAAGGTAGGAAAGCCGCGACGCACTGTGTTTTTCCAAGGGTTTGTTGGAAGACCTCCTTTCGGCCCAATCAGCGTCCGGGCCTCTTCCTCGCGCTTCTCCTTGCTTCCGGCCAGTCTGGCAGCTTCCAAAGCTTCGGCTTGCGCTGCCTTCTCAAACCTTTTGTCATGCCCTTCATCGCAACTCCTTCCAACATGCCATCCAGGAGAGGATCTTCGCATTGAAGTCCAAGGCGATTGCGAAGGTGCACACACACTCCCCCAGATTTGCCATTGTGAAGAGCTTCTTCTTTTGGGCCCACTTCAGATGTCTTTCTGGCAAGGCCTTGGACTGCACCTGGGTGGTAGCCTAGGACATCCACTTCTCCAGACTGGCAGTTGCAGGATACCGCAAGGGCAGCCAATGCAAGTAAGGCCTTTGCAAAAGCCACACGAGCACGCCCTTCGCGGCCCACACGGCTCTTTCTTTGAGTCGCATCACAATTTTTTTGCACCTTTGGGGCTGCAGGCGGTCTCTGGCTTTTGAGTCCATGCTGAGCTGCTCTGGTCGTAGTGCTCGTGGTGCTAGGTGTCGTTATATGAGATCGCTCAGCAGCAGGACGCATGTCAGGTTCTTGAACCACAGGTCGAGGCGGTTCAGCAGTCATCACTGAGCAAACCAACTTGTCAACTTCTAAACTTTTCTCAGTGAGCATGTGATCATGTTTGGAATCCTTTGGAGCCTTTGAGCCTTTCATGCGATGACCAAACCAGCTCTTTGCATCCATCTGCAACTCTACAACACCGTCAGGACCCATTCTCCTCCATCTGCGTGTCCCCACGGTAGGCCATGTAGTTGGCACCAGTGGCAGCAGGTCGTGACCTGCAGAGAGCTGCTTGAATGCAATAGGCTGGCCATCCAAACGTTCACATCGCAGCTCATGCCGCAAAAATGAAATGTCGGCACCCACTGCTTCCAAAAAATCTCTGCCCAGCAAAAGTCCTAAAGAAGGCACATCTACCAATGAAGTCCAAAAACTGGCAACTTGACCCTGACGGTCGGCAGCCGCCATCTCTCCAAAGAAACCTTGGTGCCACCGTTTCCAAAACGAAACGTCTCATGCTCTGGCTTTGATCGCACCAAGCTTTGGATCTCTTCAGGGGCGTTTTGCAAACTTTTGAGACAACCATGAAGCCAATCAGGACCAGTGCAGGTGCAATTGCATGCAGAGTCCAATGCACCAACCAGTCTTTTGTCAGCGGTGAGGCCATGGCAGCCAAGTTCGCCTCTTTGGGCTTCATGTGAGTGAGACTCTTCGACAGCAGCCGCCAGAGATTGGGACAAGGGCAGGACGGCAACTGTCAAAACTTCATGGGTTTCTCCTTCAGCAGAAGTCCTTCCACTCACATAGAGCTCTGTGGTCATTGCTTCAGCAATCTGCACTTGCTTCGGCTTTCGTCCAAGCTTCGCACCCGGCTTGCGACACTCCTTGTCGCCAGCCCAGTGGCCTGGCAAGCCACAGTCAAAGCAATTGCTCTTCTGCTTCTTGGAGTTCGATTTGGACTTGTCGTCCACAGGCGCTGCACGGCAATAGCCGCGGTCACGCTTGACTTCGGCCAGTTTGGTCCTGGCCTCTTTCATTGTCACCAGGGCTTCAGCCGCATTCTCCACGTGTCCTCCACCTCTCGCAAGGTCTCGGCATCAACGCCAAGCTCAGCCGCATCGTCAAGCTCGGCTGCGAATGCTTCCGCCTCGCATTTCAACGCTTCAGCTGGGTCCGTCTCATCCTCCACAGTCTCCGGGTCATGCTCATCGGCTTCCGCCAGCCCATTCTCTTCCACTTCAGGAACCAAAGCTTGTTTCTGCTGACCCCCAAACTTTCTAAAAGGCTGTGAGGAACGCTGAGATGCTGCAGAAGAGGTGGAGCGAAAGGACCTAGGAGCAGAACTTGCCGTAGATGGAGCATAGGGTGAAGGTCTGCTGGCAGTTGAAGATTGGTTGAGAAAACGATTCGGCAAAGGTGGACCTCGGTTCCCATCAGCTGCAATCTTTCGGGCTAAGGAGTCTCGAGGATGCACATCTTTGAGAAGCCTGAAGACCTCACGTTCAGTTTCTTCATAACCCTCAGCTCCAGCCAATGCAGTCTCCAAAAGTTGAAGACGTAATGGATCCAAGCACAACTTCTGCTTGAAGAACCAGCCAACCTCCCCTGTGGGCAATGTCACACCTTCTGTCTTTAGGTCTGCAAGCAGTGTTCTGAATCTAGCGCTAAATTCAGCTATGCGTTCACCAGGGCGCCGATTGCAGTCTATGTAGAACTGGCTCCTAATCTCTCCCTTCTTGTCCAGGTCGGTGCGACCATTGATGCCCTCCAGGGCATTCATCGGTTTCTTCAGACCGCTCAAACGATCTTCTGGAGTCAGCACCACTTCACCTTGTCCGTCTATAGGATCCGGCCCCTTGACTTCCTTCCGATAGGCCAACTCCTCAGGAATAAATTCCTCTCCACGCTGGCGGACAACTCCCCTTTGGCGCAGCAGCCATCGCGCTGCCAAGTTATACTTCTTGGTTGATTCTAAATCCAAAGCGCTCTGCCACCACATCATTTCCTGTTGGAAGCTTCGCCGTGTCTGCGGTGAGTCGTCCCATGTTGGAACTTTGCTCCATGCACCACCATTCTGGTCCTTTTCGTCGGCCATGGTGTCTCAATCTCGGAGATGAAACTGCAAAAGTTGAAACACCAAATGAATTCGTTTTTCCTCCAACACCAATCACCAGGAGACGCTTGGCAACCAGTAAAGATAAGTAGGAAGAGGGCAAAACCTTAGAACTTTGAGAACGATCCGGGAGTTCCGCAAGGATCACCCCTCACCAGCTTAAGAACCTTGATCTCGTCCCCCGCGCAAAGGCTCGAAGCAGCAGGCCGTTGGTTGGAGCGCGCAGGCAGCGGCTGGATCGACGGGGCTCCGGTGCCACTGTTGTGACTGCAGGCAGGCAGTTCAGGCAGCAAGCTCTTCCGCAGCTATTGCGTAGCACATTTATTTGGCGAAAGGCCTAAAATGGGGATTGATACAAAAAGCCACGGCAGGTGACATCAGTGTTCAGGTGGAATGTTCCTTGGCAATCGCATGATTCTTCAACAATAAACATTCAGTGGATTGTGTTTTTAAGATGCCTTACATTAGACAAGAAAAGACCAACAGTGTCAGAAGCCTTCTGCAAACAGCGATCGAAAACTCACAGCCGAGCAACTTCCCAGCATCGAGGTGTGGAGCGGTCTCGTGCTGTTTGCCTTGATAATCTTGACAGATCTTGACAGATCTTGACAGCATGTCACACAGCATGTCACACATCATGCCCCTCCCATTTCTCCGGTTCAGACAGTTCCAAAAGCTAGGAGTCATCACCACTTTTGACACCATTCGGCTCAAAAAACATACACGAAACGTATCAATTACAGAGGAACTTGCAACATCTTGCAACTATCATTGGAGGACTTGGAGTGAAGAAAAGCGACCGTGGGACAAAACCAAGAAGTACAGCACGCTCACGAAAAAATGCAGATGCCTATAGACTTCCAAGGTGGAAATGGTTGAGCAAAAAAATGGAAAGTGGGAAGACTATCCAACTTTTGCACTCTGTAGGTACCCAGTACCCAGTGCACCCAGCAACCCAGCAATCTAAACTAATGAGGCGTCAAGAGGCATAAGATCTGTCCCGATACCGTCGACCCCGATCCTGTCGACCTCAATCTCTGAAAGCCGTTTGTGATCGATCCTCCTTTTTGGCCCTGCCCATGTACTTGCTCTTGAGATTCTTTGCAGGGTGATCCCTCATCCTGAAACGAATCTTTTCCAGGGAAGCTTTATATGCACTCGCATACCAACTGATCAGCAAACAGTATTTGCAACGAACTAGATCTCATCCAACAGTCTGCCTTTGGACTTTCTGATTCCTGCATTACACTGCAAGGCCCGGCCAACACTCGTATTTAAGCAGTTTGGGCAGACACGACAACCACCAGAACAGCGCATGATACATCCGCATATGCACTATATTATATCACTATAAATATCACTATGTTATACATTATTATACACTATGGTCGCCAGGATATCGCCAACCGGGTCAATTCTCACCCTGGTATCACGTGCTGACCCTTTGTGTTTGCATATAAGCAACGGTTGGTGCTTGGGCCTTGTGTTTGTTTTCGCTTGTTTTTTTGATCTGTCACTTTATGTCTTGTGTCTGTCCGTGTGAATGCAGATGTGAACATGCGTGTACATGTCTCTCCTGTGGGCATCTGTCTGGCTGTGTCTGCTGGTGTCTGTCTATGACATTGTCTGTTCGTCCCATTTCGTCCCTACATCTGTCCGACTAAGAGTTTGCTGCCCTCTCGGGCTCTGTTTCTCTGGGGTTCTCAGGCTTTGCATGTCTGTCTCAGCTTCCCATCTTGCGGCTGTTGCTTCAACGCCTGCATCTTGGCATCCGTGGCGTGGATTTATCTTGTTGAGCCAAGCTCGTCCTGTCCACACTGTCCAAAGGACGTTTCCCTTTGTAGCGCAGCTCCTCAAGTCCTAATCGCTGGAGTTCCTCGTTGTCTCTTCTGTGGATTTGTTTGATTTGTTCATTACTTCTGCAGATTTCTACTCACGTTGTCAAAGAAGGGAACAAATATCAGACTGGATAGAGGGAGCGCTGATCGGCAATAAAAGCCTACGTACTGAGACACGTTGACATCCAGCAACAAATGATGGACTCACCAAGAAGAGTGACGAGCAAACAAATGGAGTGAGCCGATTAAGTATAACTGAGTAGTGGACAGCGGAGAACCAAGCATTGGGCATACAAAGATCAACTAGAAACGTAAAGACTCAAGACTGATAGGCTAAGACTTCTGCAGAGACCGACAGAACGAGAAACAGAACAAACAAGCTAAGGCGTCGCAGTCTCCACTCCTCAACCTCTCCCCGCTCTCCTCCTGGTATGGATTCCTTTTAGAATCCACATTTGCTTTACTTCGTGTGATCCCCACCGTGGTATATATCCTGACAACCTCTTATTATTACATTGTATCGTATCTGACATCTCATCAGGCATACATTTTGACAAAATGCCGTGTAATGCTGTGCAGGGTGCTGTCCAACTTGCTGTCCTAATTCCAGTGCAGCCCTCAGAGCAATGTTCTGTTTGGGGTATATGCCGGTGTAATTTCTGGCATTCCTATCTGACGTATATTTTGGCATCCTCTCAGATATATTCTAACATTCTCTCTGGATAGGGTTCGTGTCCGGCAAGCCCCAGAGAGCTGGCAAGTGTCCAGGTGTGTCTGTGTGCGTGCGGGAAGTTCTGTTAAAATCTACAGGCCCTCCCTTAGCTAGAAGATTCAGCCCCAACCTAGGAGGAAACATGAGAGCTTTTTTCGGGGCGGGGTGGGTGTGCTGACTTGAGGGCTGCAAATGACTTTTCAGTCACATCAAATCGATGCAGTTCAACGCCTCAGCCTCATCGATGGTCGCACCAATGGTCACCCGTTTGACTTTGGCTCGGTGGAGTGAGCCCCAGGCTGGTGTAGGCAACGAGGGTGGCGGAAGTCCGGCGAGCTGGTGCAGCAGATCAAATCTGTTACTCTTGCCCTCCACCTCACTGACGTGCCTTGGTAAGCCATGTCCACACCTTCCACAACTGTCACCGAGGGATGCCGCTTTGAAATCAGAGCCAGTTATTCTGTTGCTGCAATGAGTTACCAGGAACAACTCGCTTCCTTCTGCGCAGCATTCACCTCATGGAGGCCTTGAAAATCATGTTGCTAGCGTTGCTAGTTCCAGTCATGCACCAGTTGGTGTGAGCGCTCTTGGAGCTGAACTGGACCACCAAAAACTAGTCCAATAAACTCCATGTCACATTTCAATGTCTCACATATGCATGTGTCTATGTCTATGTTTGGAAAGATAAGCAAAAGAACCGTGTACAGTACACATGAATACATGCATATGGATTCATTTACCGATCCACATCCTACCATTGTCCTCATTTTTTAGACCCGAGCATCTGTGCCAGCAATTGTTCCACGATCAGAAGAAACTCTGGAGAGACGCAATCAGGACTCTTACGCTGCGGAAGTCCCTGAGAGGCAGCCAAGCAGCCACGGAGTGACATGCCGAAACATTTCTCCCCATTTAGACACCATTGCGCGCATGTACAATCTAGGCAATCAACCCGTATTATGAATATGCGGATATACATGTACATGTACACCTATAATCTCCGCATGGCACATTGCCCAATGTCCAACTATCTCAGAAACATTCAGAAACTGCGTCGGCTGGATTGTTGCAAATGACTTCGCTTGTGTTTGGTAAGTCAGCTATCAAGAAGGAAAATCCTCAATAAGTAAAAGTTCAGCTGAAAGCTCTTTGCACAGGAGTGACTGGTGCAAGGAAAGGCTGTGGCCCGAAGACTCAGAAACAAGTAGACAGCACCTACAATTAACACATACAATTTTGCCCAAAGGATTCAGCAGCAGGGCAAAATCCCAACACCAAACCGCGTGCAGCAAAAGGGTCGAGAGTGTGCGTGGTCTCTCTTCCCTGCAAATCAGCCGACATGAGGGACCAGAGATACGCAAAAGGAAAAGTGTGATGCTCAGTTTCAGTGAATTTTGGCATGCAAATCCTCAAAATCTAACTCAGATGCACGGCGGTAAGTTGAATGATTTTGAATGTACGCTGGATCCGTTTTGGATCCTTTTTTGACTCGAAGACAAGAGTACTACGAGTATTGGGAGCAACTGGCAAGTCCTACCAGGCCCTACCAGGTCCTACCACTTTAACCCAGCTGAGCAACGATGACTCGGGGCATCTCGAGGCCTTGTGTCTTCCAAGTGCATGTCACCGATGTCATCGTTCGCCATTGCTCCGAGCAACGGCCAGGTCTTCGGAGATCGAGTCGACTGAGCCGCCAAAGGCTGCTGAGATTCACGGTCTCTACCAAGAGTAAGCCCAGAGCATTTAACAAATGCTTTCAACAAATGCTTTCAACACACGTTCAAACACCTACGTCGAGCTGCAAGAGATTCAAAGTCACAAGGCACGAACGCAGGAAATTAGGGGGCATGACTCAACTCAACCACTATTCAGCTAAAAACAACCTGCCACAAGTTCAATGAAATGCTTATAACTTATAATATATTGTTATCTCTGATCATTTGTCGTTGCACTCCCAAAAAGAGACCCCTCTTGCCCCGAGAGCTGTGCTAATCTCCGAATGTCTTCGACATCTTTCGACATCTTTTGGCTCTGCCAGCCACTGCGCAGCTGCGCGGAAAAACTGATTCCCTCACTCCATGTGACCATGACATCACCATGGTGTCTGGATCTTCGACCCCGACATCAAAAAACTTCTTTGTGGCTCCCAGGTTGGAAAGAAACTTGGCTCATGCTCCACCAGAAATCTCAGTTGGCTGCATGGGTTGCTGAAAGGTAAGTTCTTTAACCAGGGAACCACGGGCTACGGATCAAGAGAAATATATTATATGTAAGGCATTCGCTCCCAAGCGTAAATCTATTGTCACAAAAGGTCAACATATAGCTGTACAGCCTGGAAAAGTATTCACCAGGGATTTGCGCATGGAAGGCTTAAATAGGAAGTTCTGAAAGGATAGTCTTGTGATTCAGCCTATCCCGTTTCGTCTGCAAGTATGTCACATTGTGCTTGTTGGGAACAGTCTTCAAAGGGCGCACTTCACCTGGTGGCCCAGGCATTGATACATGATACATGCAAGTCGTTTGCTGATCCTCACCACACTTTGGCATTTCTTGTGGCATCTTAGTCTTACACGCTAGCCTGTTGTCTAGTCTAAGTGGGACAAGAGATGCCACCAGCTCCATGTGAATATTCGATTGTCCATATATCCGAATCAGTCTGGACCAGGGCCCGAATTGCTCACCAGAAAACAAAGCCCGGAATCTGGAAGTCATTAAATCCTGGCCAGCTTGCAGGCAAGGCTCGGGCCAAGGGTCTCAAAGCTTCAACTTTCTCCGGATTGTTGGTATAAAGTTTGATTGACCTCACAGCAACGGCCAAAGCAACTTACTCACTTGAAACACCATGGGCACACAAGTGCCAAGGCTGCCAAGGGTTCGCGTGGGTTCATGTACAGGTCATAAGAGGGTCTAGTGACTCTAGTGCTGTCATTCCAAAAAACTCTTGTTGCCGATATGGTGCAGCGGAAGCGAACATCGCAATCCATGCGAATCGTCCGAATCCAACTATTTCCCCACCCAACTGCTACGCCATGTCGCTGGACACCCAGCTGCTGTAGGACCTCCTCCAGGCGTGGAAAAACATGACAGTCACCACTAGTGCATTCAGTGTCATTCATCAAATGATGATGAACATGTGCATTAATCCTCACATTCTTCATCATATATTGTCGGTATGTATATGTTGATATAATTACAATACAATATAGTACTGTATATATTATGATCATTTATGATCATCAGAAACATAATGACAATCATGGTCATCATTCAGGTCATCATTGTCATCATCGTCATCGTAATCGTCGTCATCATCATAATCGTCGTCGTCATCGTCATCGTCGTCGTCGTCATCCTCCTCATCCTCCTCATCCTCCTCATCCTCATCATCATCATCATCAGCAGCATCATCATTCATGTCATTCTCGTCATCATCATCAGTAGCAGCAGAATCTTGAATATTCATGAGTAAGGATCAAGGACATGTCTTCACTCTTTTGCACCAAGGGCAGAGTATGGCAGAATTACAGCAAATGCTGGCAATGATGGATCAATGATATCCATTGATATCCATGATCCATGTGGCAAGAAAATCGTGCAAAATTCTGGGGCTTTGTTTGCCGGTGAAAGTCGTCCGAAAGTCTTCCATCTTGGATTCCAGTCCTTCGAGCTTTCGAAGGTGCGGAGATCGGCAGCGTGGCCCAAAGACAGGTTGGCATCAATCTGAGCGCAATTTACAACACCGAATCATGGCGCATCAAGCATGGAGTCAACCGAATGTATGCCCCACACTAAAAATCGCGCAGCCGCCCAAGCTGAAGACTATAGTGAAAGTAGAAGGATACATGTGCCCTGTCGCACCCTGTCTTCGTGTCCCTTGACAGAGGATTGTGATCTCTAGCGCGCTTCTGCCACAAAGTAAAGTAAATGTGTCACAGAACGCAAGAGGTTGGAAATTACTGTCAGTGTGCCTGTGTATGTGTCTGTGTCATTGTGTTTGTGTGGGTCTGTGTAGTGCCTTTCTATGCCTTCCTAACATCTGCAAATGAAAAGCAATGAAATGCTTGAGTGCAGCCACGTCACTGTGTCTAGGCCTTTCTCCTGAACGAATCCAAGCGTCGTTATCAAAGCAAAGCATTGTTAAGAAATCAATCACTTTCAGCATGTTAAACGGCAGTGCTGAAGAGATCTGAAGAGTGTTATGCATCTAATCCGTGCCAAGGAATTTCATACAGGGAGCAACTTTGTGACTTGAGCAACTCCAAGCAGCTGCCGCGGCTAACGTTGCTAACGTGGCTAACGTGCCCAACGTGCCCAACGCGGTCGTAACGAGGCCAATCTCCTGAAGTTCATAGGCGCGGATCTTCTCAACGAGGCCAATCCCTCGGCCTTCATCGCCTCCGGCAGAAAGCCAGAGAGTCATCACACCGTGGCCATGACCATTGTCACTGGCACTGCACTCTCTACTCTCTCTACAATGCGGCCAGTTTGTTCATCTGTCAAATTTTGCCAAGCGCCAAACTCACACAGAAATCACAGAAAATGCTGCCAAAGAAAACGACTCCAAAAGACACAGCGAGGCAAAGAATCAGGACAGTGGCATAAAGCTTTCAGAGTTTTGCTTAAATTTCAACAGTGAACTCTTTCTTTTGGGCATCAAGTTTCTTCAGCTGTTCTTTTTGCGCTGCATCTCAAAACTCCAGAAAACATAGACGTTTCCCCAACCAAGAGGGACAAACACCAAGAACTATATCAAAAACAGAAGTTTGTTGGTCCTTCTTATATATCCCATACAATGCCCGGCCAAAAAACGACCGCTCTTTGTCAGCACTGGAGATTACATTTCTATGATTTCTATGGGATCTGCTGCTGGCCAAAGCCAGTAACTTGCAGGGGGCTCGTGTGCGAACAAGATTGGTCAAGCACTGATAAGCACCTGTTGTTTTAAGGTGTCATGCCAGTGAGAAGTGGTTCTGGGTCAGCCCTGAGGACTTTGCCTATGCTGCCTATGCTGCTCAACCAGCTTCCAAGCCATTTTTGCAAGAAGCCATGTTCTTGTTTTTTGCTCCGGTGGAGTTCTGTGGAGTTTGCGTGTTTGTTCTACTTTGAATGTCAAAGTCGGGGAGATACTGACACTGGTACGCACTGAATCACACCGACACCTTCGCGCACATCCAGATACATATCAGCCCAGGCTATCCGCGCAAGGACAGATGCACCTCGAATGTAGAGCAGAATTCCGGCACTTTCCTGCTGAAGAATGTCGAGAAAGCCTGCGGAACAAAAAGTTGAACAGGGAGCCAAACTAGACTCATTACTAATCCAATCATTCAAATCATTAGTACTGAAAGGCCAAATCCATATCAAAGTTTAGATTTCCCCTTGCTATCGCGCCCGACAAACGCACCTCCACAATCCTCCACATCTTGACATATCTTGATCTCCGCAAAGCTTTCAAGCATCGAATGCGAAGTTTACGGATTGCACTTCGAATGCCACAAGTTACGCGTCTCCCCCATTGCCCCATAGCTCCGGTCGCCTCGCAGTTGGGGTCCACAGTCACAGCGTTTGGAGCCGAGGACATCCCCTGTGAAGCACTCGGAATGGACCCGCACCTTGGAACATGCACATGCACCATGAATCACCACGAAGTTTGAGGCAGTGCGTAAAAACCTACGAAAACAAATCAAAAAACATGTTGAATAGGCTGAATAAGTTGAATAGATCATAGATCACATAGATTTCAGCTGTATCGCATGAAACTGCGGTGAATGAGCCTTCAACAGATTCCCACTGTTATTTTGCGCCACGCGACTGGCACGTGTTCTCCACCAAACACATCACCTTTGATGAGAGCCACTATCTCCTGGCCCTGCTTTGGCGTGTTGTAGACCTGCACGGCACACGATGGGAGCACCGTGGGAGCATGGTGGGAGCCTTGGAATGCCTTAGAAGCGTCCCATCCATGTGCCATCCATGTGCCACCCATGTGCCATGTGCCCCTCCTTGAGGTCGCACTCTGACTCGATGGCCTGGACGATCTCGTGAATCCACAACACCAGCACAAGACCAAATCTTTAAAAAATGAAAGCAAGATGCAGCCCACGAACCCGAATGCAGTACTCCACAATCCCCACTTTACACTCTACACACTGCATTTTCACTCAACAATCCACTTTCTTCGCACCCCACACTTTGCACTCCACCCTCTTCCGCATTCCACAGTCTACAGTGCACTAGTACCGTAACAGAGGCAAAATGCACAAGACTGTTCAATTAACTTGTTTCACACATGCAAGTGTGCTACGTGGTGAGGTGTTTTTATTGTGTGGAGTGTAAAGTGTGGAGTGTAAAGCGTGGAGTGTAGAGGGTAAAGTGTAAAGTGTGGAGTGTGGAATGCAAAGTGTGGAGTGCGGAGTGTAAAGTGTGAAGTGTAAAGTGTGGGGCGTAAAGTGTGGAGTGTGGAGTGTAAAGTGTGGAGTGTAAAGGGTAAAGTGTAAAGTGTGGAGTGTGGAATGTAAAGTGTGGGGCGTAAAGTGTGGAGTGTAAAGGGTAAAGTGTAAAGTGTGGAGTGTAAAGTGTAAAGTGTGGAGTGTAATAAAGTGTGGAGTGTAAAGTGTAAAGTGTAAAGTGTAGAGTGCGGAGTGTAAAGTGTAAAGTGTGGAGTGTGAAGCGTAAAGTGTAAAGTGTGGAGTGTAAAGCGTGGAGTGTAGAGGGTAAAGTGTAAAGTGTGGAGTGTGGAGTGTAAAGTGTAAAGTGTAAAGTGGGGAGCGTAAAGTGTGGAGTGTGGAGTGTAAAGTGTGGAGTGTAAAGTATGGAGTGTAAAGTGTAAAGTGTGGAGTTTAAAGTGTGCAGTGTAAAGTGTGGAGTGTAAAGTGAAAAGTGTGGAGTGCAAAGTGGACAGTGTGGAGTGTAAAGTGTGGGGTGTGGAGTGCAAAGTGTGGAGTGTAAAGTGTATATAGAGTGTGGAGTGTAGAGTGTGGAGTGCAAAGTGGAAAGTGGAAAGTGTGGAGTGCAAACTGTGGAGTGTGGAGTGTGAAGTGTAAAGCGTGGAGTGCGCAGTTTAAAGTGTAAAGTGTAAAGTGTGGAGTGCGGAGTGTAAAGTGTGGAGTGTTGAGTGTGGAGTGTGGAATGTCATCGCATGTCACAACATGCCACGCCTGCCACGCGATTTACACCGTGTCACCACTTCACGCAGCCGTGACCATGCGATTAGCAAAAAACACGCAACGCGACACGTCTGAAGTGCTGCGCCTGCCACGCAAAATGACAATGGAGGTCTCCAGTGCTGCGCCTGCAAGGAAACATGCAACTCATCTGCTGAAAGCCTTGCAAAACTATTGCTCCTGTCACACAAAACCACTTTCGACGCGTTTGCAGACACGTGAAAATGTCAGGAAGTGCCAAGCCTGCCACGCAAAACGACATGACAACCTGCTTGGAAACCTTCGAAAAGGAAAGGTTTTGCAGCTTCCCCCACACACACACACTGCGACAGCAGAAGAAAACCAGAGAATCGATACTCGACATGTAGGAGCCTCAAAACGAGCATTTCGTGCGAGACTTCCTCCAATTTTCATATTCTGTAGCTTCAAAATCGACGTTTTCCTACGAGTTTTCTCATGAACCTCAAAATTTGCTACCTCAAAATCGATGTTTCGTGCGAGGCTTCCGTCACTTTTCATCACATCTCACAAAATGCCATGCCTGCCACGGATTTGCACGTTGTCACCACATGGCACAGCCTTGACAACGCGACTCGCAAAAACATGCAACACGACACGTCTGAAGTGCTGCGCTTGCCACCTGCCACGCGAAACGAAGCCATGCGACGTTTGGAACCTCCAAAAGTGATCCCTTTCGCAAAACTCGCCATAGGCACGGCCATAGCGACCTCGCGCGAACGGCTGCGCACGGCTGCGAACGGTTGCGAACGGTTGCAGACTGTTGCGAACAGTTGCGGACGGTTGCGAACGTAAACGCAACGTCGAGCGAACACACCCTCAACCCCCTGACCCCCAGAGTGAAACGGGAACCCTTGCTACGCATCCGGGAAAAAGTAAAATAACTTTTGAAATAAAACAAAACACTATAATAACATCAACTCACGGCATTGAAGCCCAGACCTCAACCCACATTCTGCAGCTGCTGGAAAGCTGCGTCTGCATGAGGTGCGAATGGCCATTCCTGGGTTCAAGTCGAATGAAGCCTGTGTCTTCCCATCGGTAGGATTTCACAAGGTTCGTGCTGTATGCTTTGCTCCAAGCGTCTTGGAGCATATCTCTTCTTTCTATTGCATGTCAACTTATGTCAACCTTGTAAAATTTGGTGACCAGGCACCCAATCCGTCCTACCATGGGTGATCCAGTGATCCAGTTCTCGTCGGGTCAAAGAGCGTTGAAAGCGTCTGTGGAAGGCCCTTTAGTTGACTTGAGTCAAAAGTATTTCCATGAAAACAGATTCGTTAATTGACCTAAAACTAAGAATAGTGCAGACAGTACGACAACTAAAAACAATTTCAATACCAAATCAGCGCTAAGCACCAAAAATTGCATTCGACAATCTTGTCGTTCGTATCCACAAGTAAAGATAACAGCTTTTTGACCATGGAATTCACAAACAACTCCCTTGAATATCCTTCAAAATCCTGAAGAAACGACTTTAGCAATGTCGAATCACCCCCAAGCAAGTTGACACCATCATGTCTGAGTGCCGGTCACTTTGGGCTTGTGCGCATCTCCGCTGTTGCCATTCAAATACGGGACAGAAGGACTGCCGTAAAGCACAATGTCGTCTCCAACCGGGCAGCTTTGCATCTTTGGTATGCTCAGCAAACTCTGAGGTTCACCTTTAAGCAGTTCTGCAGAAGGCCCATATCCACCCAAAAACTTTGGACTCACTGTGACGACAAGATTGGACACCAGTTCTGGCCTTGCCAAAAAGCTGGCAATGACTGTCATTCCACCTTCCACCATGACGGAATGACAGCCTAGATCTTCCTTGACGCGACATAAAGCATCTTCCAAGGAAACCCGGCCATCAGCTGCAGGTACTTCCAAAATAAAAACGCCGCGTTGATCCAACGCCTTCGCTCTTTCCCACTTGTCTTTGGGGCCGTTGCTGGTGGTCAGCAGCGTCAGCCGTTGCGACATTCCAGTGCTCTCAGAGCTCGATCTGACCAGGGCAGAAGTCAAAGGCGTGCGAAGGTTGGAATCTAAGACCACTGGCTGCGGGCTTGGGCCCGGCACCAACCGTGCAGTTAATTGAGGATCGTCTGACAGAAGTGTGCCTACACCAATCCTTGGTGTCAAAATGTGTCAAAGTCTGTCAAAGCTCATCTCAGTTCGATTGCATGAAGTCTGTGTCGGAAGACTCGAAAGACTATTTAAGATTATTTAATGATATTTAATGTGCTCACAAGTGTGCTCACAAATTCCGTCCCTTGTATGGTTGATGTTCCCAACCAAGCCAGGTATCAAGATCGCATCGTGCATGGTCCGAAATTGGTGCGTCATCACCATACTGTCCTGAACAAAGACTTCTCCCTGACATGATTCCACATATTCCACGCCAGTCAGAAAATGTTGACATCACATTGCTGACTGTTTTGTCCAACAATCAAGTCATCAGTGTACTTGCAAAAGCTATAAGTTTTGACATTTCAAGATCCTACAACGGCAGGATTTTTTGGTCTGTGGGCTTTGGGTATTTTGCCTCCAAGGTGCTTCACCACTGATCAACTGACGCTCAGAGGTGATGGGTCCACATAAGCAGCCATCTATGCCTTTCAGACTGCCAAAGGGCTGATCGATTTTTGTTCCAGTTCGGACAAGCCCTCTCCATTTAAAGTTTTAATACATTTTAATACCACCACTACCACACAAGAAAAAGTTATGTGAAAGTCCAGGATACTCTGAGCGTAGGTGAGCGTAACATTGGGTGCACCTCGCGCACCCACTACACTCGCAGGGAAGCGGAGCCGGGGTTCCAAGAAGTCCACGACTGGACTGAAGCTACACGAGGAACGACTGGATGCCTCCCAGGATCTCCCAGGATCTCCCAGTGCTGGCAAACAGGTTTGGAAAATGGCGTCAATCTGGAGTTTCAGAATCACGATTTCATATTTGACTGTGCAATGCGATTCGTACAGAGGACTGTGATTCACTGGTAGTCGGTATGAAATGTCGAAAGTTCTCAGTGGAATTCTGGTGACCGTCCAGCGTATCTCAATCCCGGACGACACCATGAGAACCCTTCGGCCTGCCGCCCACGGACCTCACATGACAGAGTTATGGCAACACTGTGACCTGATTACCATTGATTACCTATAGAACCAAAGGGGCAAAATGGGGCAAAGCAAAAGGTCTGGTACCTACCAAGAAAGCAAAGACCAACAAATACATAGAAATGCCTACATCACCCTTGTAAAAATTCATGACACTTCAAGGATCTGTGATGATCTGTGTCATATCTGCGTCATGATTTGGCAAGATTTGGCAAGTGCCTCGAGTGCCTCGAGTGCCTCGACCAACACCCTTGAAATATGTTAAAATGGCAAAACACCAGCGGCGCTGCTCGACTTCTTCGACTTCGTCCCAGTCGTCCGACTTCGTCCCAGGGCTCCCAACGCTCCGAGTGTGGATTAATCGTAGGCACCGCATGGATCGCATGGAATCCATCACGGGATGTGCCGATGCCTATGGTGACTATATGATCTATATATGACTATATGTGACTGTTGATTCATGTTTATTCCTGGCTGAAAGGGGTTGCACAAACAGAGAGGAGTCCAATCCTGAATCACACTACTTCTTAAATTGTCATGGATCCTGCACAAAAAGATTTCAATATGCTGGTGTTGGGATGTGTTGGGTGGTGGTTTCCAATCTCCAAGCCATGACAGCATGGAGGGAAGCAATTTGGCCACCTGTTTTGTGTGACAACACATCCCAGGGCAAAACATGTCAAATTGATCCAAGGCCACCTTGCCTGACGCAGTCGGTTGATGTCAATTATATATTTGTTCTGCCTGTTTGAGACGTCATGGCTACTTTCAAAAAAAAACATGTCCGGAGTCCGGATTATCAAGACTATTTCAAAAAAATAGCAAGTGGCTGAAAAAATAGCAATACAATACTTGCTTATGTTTCCTGGGTTTCTGTTTGTTTCCCTCTCCTTTTCCTTTCTTGATTTTTGAGTGTACTCCAAGAAATCATGCTGCACCTAAGAAAACTTCCCCCTCAATCAACTGCCCTTTCCCTGCTTTGTTAGCAATTAGCAATGTCAAAACTCAGATTTGAAATCCTCACTGACCAACTGCATGGATCGCCGATGAACAAATCAGGATGTACAAATATGTACAATGTATCATCGAAGATGCCGGTATACCCCGCGCGTTTTCTTCATACTTCTTCCATCTTCTTCCTACTCTTTTGAGGCTTTCAGGAACTTGCTCCTAACTTCTGGATCGACTTGCTCGGAAATACTTTTTCTCCGTCGGCTCACAACTTCATGCATCCGTTGGACCCACCTACAATGCCATCTGCTCAGGGGCACATGGAGTCGGCCGCTGGTGGTTCCTCTGCAAAACAGGGACCTCATGTGGCTGTTGATGGCTGTTGATGGCTGACTCTTGGAGCTGATCCGGAGGAACCGACTGTTTTAGTGGCCATCATGATCGTTGTTTTGATTTACGGCAAAGTCACAACCTCCAGCTGTTCCTCTAGTTTCGGCGTGAAATCACTGGCACCCCTGTTCCTCAAGGTCAGATTATTTTCGAAAGGGTCTTGCTCTCAGCCGATGGATTGAACAAGGGGTGCCTGTCCCAAGGGGTGAGACACTAATGTGCCTTGTGCGTTTTGAGGACTCACCGCACGGTGCGGACACCGTGCGCCTTGCCAAAACGCTCGCACACACGCGCGAATTGATTAATCGTTTGCAATACGGCACTGCGATTTGCGCTTCTTTCTGGACAGTGTGTTGTACTCATATTTGATTGCGTGCATATTATGTACCTCAAATTACATTTGAATACATCAAATGTGTGTGTGTGTATGTACACGGGTGTTTTCGCGTGCATGCAGACAAATGTTTTCGCATGGATGTAACATGAATGCATGGAGGTATAAGTATAGGCAGTATAGGTGTACAATCTGTACATGTCATGTGTGTGTGTGTGTCTGGGTGCGCGTTTGTTTTCACAAAGTCCAGAAGCAGCCACAGGACAAGAACATTGGAGGGATTTGTATCCCTGGCACATACCTTCCTGGCTAAAAGAATCCATGACACCGCACGTGCTGGGTATTTGAATTATTGCTTGAACCAACTGTGGTTTACGCATGTATTTTTTGAACCTTACAGCTTGAAGGAAAGCTTCTGGGACATAAAATAAATGTCCAGCTTTGCGGGCAAGATAGGGCAAGTATCCAAATGAATGACTCTTAGTTCTCATTCTAGGCCCTCAACCAACCCGCTTATCCTGGCATTCACATGTCTTTTCTGCGTGAAATTGCACAGCTGTTATCAAAAAGCAGAAACTTGTGGCAGCTAAAGGCGTCGGGAATCCTCCTCAATCACTTTCACTGTCTGATTGTCGATGTTTTGATTCCTAAACATGAGTGCCAATATCGGCTCATGCAAGTGAGAAAACACAAGCGACAGTCCTAGCAGTGCAGGATGATTTCTTTTGGATGAAGGCATAAAGGGCCCATGCAAGTCACAGGTACACCATGACGGCGGTGATGTCGTCAGTAATTTCCTTGGCATCATGGTAACAACAGGTCAAGAAGCTTTGGCTATAGCTTGGTCACATACTGTAGTTCTGTGCCAAACGTTTCGAAATGTAGACAAACAGGAACTTGCCAACTGGGACATTCAAAAGGCGTGTCAAGTTGTCAAGCATGTAAGGAAGAAGTTCAGGAATACCATATATGAACGAAAGCTAATGTCAAGATACACTGAGGTTGACACATTATCAGAGTCCTTCATCCATCGGTCCCAGCTTTCCTTCATGAGTCTATCCACCGCCTGCAAGGCAGGTAGCTTGGCATCCCCCGTCTGGCAGAAGTTGACTCCCAAGAAAATGACTTGTGGCCTGTTTTTGCTTGAGATACAACCCAGCCACTTGACCAAAGCTCACTTAATACAGCATGCGAAGATGATTGTATAAAGACTTGGCACTGTAACCATCTGACAGGACCTAACACTTTCAGTTGGGCCATTTGTAGGTCCAGTTTCAAGGCTCAATAGTCCTGGGTGACAACCAACTAAAGATGAATGTCCATGGACGAAGAGACGAAGATTCAAAACCTTAAGGTGTTCCAACCAGAACTTCCGCGGAATCCGCCTGCTGGCAATCTGTGAACTTCTGCGCCATGTTGATAGCCTGGAGAAATGGGCAAGTTCAAAGAAAGTTGTTGTGCCGCTGCTCACTTTGTTGACAAGGAGATTCTTGCCATGGCATGAACCATCAACGGAAAGCATCGATGCTTTCGGGTGAAATGAAGTGAATTCAAGCCGCACCTCCTGGCTCAGAATGAACTCCCAAACCTGGAAGGGATAGCTTTCGAGGCACTCAGGAAGTGATTGCAAGAAACCTGTTGAGAAACCCTTGGGAAAACACCAGACTCACCAAACTGAATTGCGCACATTAGATTCTGACGTCATATCAAATCATATAGTATTAGCATATAAAATCATATAAATATATAGTACCAGTATGTACCAGTAGCATATAAGTGATTATAAGTGCATAGATCGCAACGAATCTCTGTGATTCCGTGGGCTGCCAAGCAACACCATCAGTACAAATCAAGAGCATCAACTTGGCATACTTTTCGCGTTCTGCCTGGCACCATGGCACCACCAAACCTTCAACTTGCATTGCTCCATATGGACTCCATATGGCCAGTCTGTTTCCCTTTGGAGCAGTTACAAGGCTCACAACATAGATCAACAGTGATCAACATATCTAATTGTTTTACTGGCTTACATTGTTTTGAAGAATCACTGTCATGATGAATCATGATCATTCATGCTGTAATTACATGTAATTACTTCATGTCGTGAAGTGCGAGATCAGCTGCACTGCATGATCGCTGCAAGTGTCAAGGAACCTTCAGGTCGATGACGCAAATGTCCGGCTCAGCAGTGAGGCCCGCCTTGTCAGCCCGCGCCGATAGCAAAGCCGATGCGAGGTTTACAGCTTTCTCCAAAATTGTTAAAAGATTCAGGAAGGTCTAAAAGCAAACGCTGGATGAATTGGGACAGGAGCTGCGAGTGTGGACCTTCCTCAAATCTCCAGGCTATTAGGCATCCTGATGTATACTGAATCCTTGCTGGTCCTTGCTATCTTATCTTGGGATATCCTGGGATGTGTGGCTTCTGGTCACAAGCCGTCAATATCCACTGAGAAAGTCAAGCTCAAATGCAAAACTCCGGGCATCAGCAACTGTCACCTCTTTGTGTGCAATGACATCACCCAGGGCTCGAGACATGTTCAGACCTGCACCACAAATTGAACAGCTGCTCCGCAAAATTCTTGGAAATCCAATTCCAGCCATCTCCAAACACTGCAAGAACTGGTTGATAACAAATCCAAAAGTCATTTGCAACGCCTGGTCTTGACGATTGACTATCAATCTACAAAGACAGGTGAACATTCGTTCCGAGAAGACCAAGAAACTGCAGTATATAAGAGTAATATAAGAGTAATATAAGAGTAATATAAGTACTTTTGTCAAATGATCCGAGCTCCAAAATACAGACCAGCGTGTGCTCCCCTGAAATCACCAACCTGGATACATCCCATTCAGGGCAAAGACGCGATGGTTGTAATAGCCTGGGCAGAAACACGGGAGTCAAATCGGACCCTACTCAGAGGACATGCCAAATGCAGTCCTCAATATCAGATGTATCTTCCACTGCTTTATACAGGGACTGGCAGTGGCATTCATTTGGCTCTCACAACTGCGAAGTGTGTCTTAACTCTCCGGATCTCTCCGTTACTATTTACTTCTAAATCGATCATCGATCTAAATCGTAGGTCCAAAGACTGGACTCCAGATTAATATTCTCTAGACTATATAAACTAGTTGATATGCTCAGCTGATGCAAAAGTAGTGGCGTCACAGAAACGCCCGGAAAACTGTCCTGGCCCCGCCGAGCAACCATCAAAGACGACACGGCCCGGAGGATTCGCATTTTCAATACGTGCTTTTTCCTACAGCGAGACCGGCACAGCGGCACATCAATCATCTCAAATCATCTCAATCTATTGAATTCATTTGAATTCAATGTATCAAAACGAGTTCCTGAGTTCCATTGAATTCGGGTCAACAGGCGGTAGAAAGCGGTCCTTGGGAAGGTCTGGCTTATGATCTGTTGTCAACTCCAAGCTCTCCCAAGGTGAAGATTCATCCTTCTTTTTGCCGAGCACGCTTCGGCTGTCGCCCACCTGAAATCCACCATCGAGCAGAAAATGATTCAAAATGATTCAAAAATAAAATAATTTCAATAAAATTAAAAGTACAGGCCTTGACACTTGAAGGCTGCCTTAATTTTAGAGTTGCAGATACGGGCTGTCAGGGTGATTTTGCATCTAAGCTGCATGTGCTATCGTGAGCTTGTCCAACTTTTTGTCGTGATACCTGGCCGAGATCCAGGTTCTGCAATCTGTATAATCTGTCGAGTCACCAGTGCAACATAGTGCAACTCAGCCGGCAGCACACAATAGTACAAGTTGTACCACTGGTGTCAAAGTTGCCCTGTTTCATGAGGATCTCCTGTGTGTCGAGGAAAACCTGCCATCGGGCCATCGACTCATCGACTCTGTGGCACTGTGGCCATGACCTGGGATATTTCCAACTCGCACATTGATTAAGCCCAAGCGATGGCTGCACAAGCTTCACAAGGCTTCACTATAGGCTTCATATTGCCTCATTGTATCCCTATTGGTCACGGTTGTATTCGGAAACTTATATTCCTGAACTAATAAAGCTGTCTTCCGAAACTAATGTTCAGGGCTTGTATTCAGAAACTTATATTCCAAAACTAATACAGATGTATTCGGAAACTAATGACCGGAACTAATGTGGTGTCCAGAGAGGGAGGCAATTCTGATGGTTAGTTGATCAATGTGAATATGCATATATTTGCTCAACAGGGTGGCAATTTTTACAATGTTACAATGTAAGTATGAACGTTTTTTCAGAGGGGGTGGCACTTTTGTTTTGCTAGTTGACACAGTTGACACATGTGACTATGCATGTATCTGCCAGAGAGGGGTCGCAATTTTGCAGTTTTATGATGAAAATACGAACGTGTTGTCTAAAGGGGGTGGCAGATAAATGTGACTATGCATGTATTTGCCAGACGGGGTGGCAATTTTGATTTGTTGCAGTTTAAACATGAATGTGTTGTCCAGAAGGGGTAGCAATTTTGAATTGTTCTGGCGGAAAAAGGAAGGTGTTGTCCAGAGGGGTGTCAAGTTTGTTTTGTTAGTTAACAAGACTATGCATGATTATGCATGTATTTATATTTGCAAGAGGGAGTGGCAATTTTGATTTGTTGTGGTGTAAATAAATATGAACGTGTTGTCCAGAGGGGGTGGCAAGTTTGTTTTGTTAGTTGACAAATGTGACTATGCATGTATTTGCCAGTGTAAGTATGAACGTGTTGTCCAGAGAGGGAGGCAATTCTGATGGTTGGTTGATCAATGTGAATGCGCATATATTTGCCAGACGGGGTGGCAATTTTGATGTGTCAGCTGAGGGAAGGATTAAGACATGACTCAGGCATGTACTGTCTCATTTGTTTCTGCTTGACAAATCATGTGTTTCTGACAAATTAGTTTCTGAATCCGACTTCATTTAGTTTCTGAATCCGAAATCTTTAGTTTCTGAATCCGAAAGAATTAGTTTCTGAATCTGAAGACATTTCATTTGTTTCTGAATCATTAGTTTCTGAATCCCAACACATTCGTTTCTGAATCGGATTAATTGCTTTGCTGAATCCGACCATACTAGTTGCTGAATCCACATAGGTTGCTAAATCCGAATTTGTTCTATCCCTATTCTATCGCTATAGGTTGCTATAGGTTGCTATAGGACTGCAGGGTTGGATGCTTTGCAACCAATTCGGCCATTCGGTGCTCGCCTTCGTGAGAACAGCACCAGGATCTCTCTCTCTGTCCGGGTCATTCAGAAAGGCGCTGCCGAGCTTCCTGACTCGGAGTCACAGCATGGCGCGCGACTGCGGCCCTCACAAGATAGACCCTGGCCCCTGGAAATGCATGATGAAAACATGATGAAAACCAAACGTCAGGAATTTATCACGAAGCCTTTCACAAAACCGTACTACAAAGCAGCAACTAGGCCGTACTACACGAGACTCGAAACCATTCGAAACCACAAAAAACGGCGCCTCAAGGACAGGTCTGAGCAGTCGTGGCCTGCTGGACCGTGACCATCATAAACCCCATACATGGCCTCAGCTGTTCCCACAATGCCACGTAACAAGACAAACAATTCCTGATATTAAACTTATCAAAAGATATCAAAAGACGTTCTAAATATGCCGATTCAATCCAATTAAAAGTTCATGTCAAACTTTGACGATGCACAAATTAGTAATCGAAAACCCGAGCACAAGTCTTTTCTTGCACAAACATAAAAAGCCATCAATGAATCAAGAAGCAAAGTCGTTCTCTACCACGACTAGGGAGAAACTGTCCTGGTCCGGCTGGCTGTGACAAGTACCTCATTTTGCTGCCTTTTGGAAACCTGTCACATCTTGTCACCATTTATACAACTGAATCAACTGATTTTTTTTTTTAATGGAATGCATTGAATGCATCTGCAACACACCACGAAGCAAAGTCTATTCAGGACGCGGTCTGCTGTCGATCTGTGACACTGAAGACCCTAGCAGCGCACAACGTGGCATAAAGACACACATCTCCTGATTAGGGCTTTCTGGCTTCAAGCCCTTTTTGCAACCGAATCCGACGCATTGTCTTACCCAGTCTTCCATCTCCTTGCAATGCATGAATTGCATTAGAAAAAGGAACGCATCATGACAAGCAGCTTCACTTCCAGCAACATCTTGAAAATAGAAGCACAATACGAGGATGACGTCGTCGAAGAGATGGAACAGCCAAATACTTTGCAGGGAACTGCACAGAATGATGGGAAGTTTTTGCAAGTCTTGGTGGTCTCTACAACCCGTGCCTTTTCCACCATCTGCAAAGACTGCAAAGGACCGCTTGCTGAGCCAATTTTATTGGGCAAAACATTACTCTGGCGTTGCTTCTCCCGGAGAAAGCAGACTGCAACATACTGCAACTGCTAGGCGGAAAGATAGGGACTGGTCAGGACTAGGACTTGAAAAGACTCCCATGGACCCCCTGAAGAATGATGGAATGCTTGCAGCCCGTCCTGCTCCTCATATCCTGGTGGTGCAAGAACCACCCTGTCCTTCGCGCAATGCGCAAGGCAACTCCAAAAAGGCAACAGTGCCACAGCCTCTATGAATAGGATGCTTTGCCATTCATTCCAGATACTCAGCCAAGCAAGCCCCACATGGAGAACTGGGGACAATTCGCTCCGAAAATAAGCGAGCTGTCCGCATTTGATTTCTTGCGAAGTAGACTGACAAGGTATGAAATGAAGGTCCAGCCACCACATCTGTCCTCTCAATTCCATCCCAACATGCTTAGTCACAAGGGAAACAACTGTGTCATTGAGATCCCGCAAATGCTATTGAATCTGCCACTGAACATCTCTTTTCCAAGTGAAAGAGTTCATGACACAACTGCGCAGTTCATAACACATAGATACACATAGTGTACCATGTAATACCATGACTCCATCTCCATGATCTCCATGACTCGTCCATGACTCGTCCATGACTCGTCCATGACTCGTCCATGACTCGTCCATGACTCGTCCATGACCCATGACATTCTCTCCGTGTCTCACATTGTCTCACCTTCTCGGCAAAGCTCTGCCGACCCTGAAGGTCTCGGTCAGTGACAGAGGTCACCTCAGTGTCGAAATGCGGCGCCGGCACTAGAACTGGCCAGTTCTTGTTGGACCTCGTTGGAACCGGTTGGAACTGGTTGGAACTGGTTGATCTTCTTTGAATGTTGTTTGATAATGTTTGATTGTTTGATATTGTATTTGAATGTCTCAGTTCAACCGGCTGCTTGTGTCCATACTACCTCGTAATCGAGGGGGAGTACTGTGAGCGAACGAACAAGCGAACGAACATGAACGAACAAACCAACAAACTGAAACACAAAAGTGAAAAATGGGCACGAACCGACACTGAAATGAACTGCGAGCGGATACGCGAAGAGACTGTATTCCATCTTTCCCATCCTTCCCGAATTTTGCGGGAAAAAGAAAAAAAGGGGTTGAGAAAACTGCCCTGCTTTAGGTCGTAGTGGTGACATGATCATGAATAAAACACACGACGTACATGCATAGACAATCATATATCCGTCTGTACACATATTATTCCTGGTGCGATGATGAGCTCCTGACGTAAAGGGCTTTCAGTTTCTCTTCGCTGGCTTTGGTGAAAACCTGATTTATTGTGGCAAACAAACTCACCTCTGAAACGGGTAGCTTTGAAGGCTACGGTGTTTTCTTGAAGTTTGCAGGAAGAATTAGTGACATTCAGTGATTTCAACAAAAGGAGTGGATTCCAGTACGCAATTAAAATTAAATCACGATCTAAACCGTTACCATCAGATAGACTTCAACCTGTCCCTGCCAGGTGTGAACTCGAGATTTAATCCCTTTTGTTGCTGGATCATTTTGGGAGGATTAAATTCTGATTTAATTCTTTGCTAATGACATCTGGAGATTGCAGGGGGAGGTATCCATCTGTGGGGAATTAAATCTTGATTCAACTCTTTTTTATGGTGTGCGGCTTTCATTTTGGGGCATTAAATCTTGATTTAATTCCTTTTCATTGGGAAATCCAGAAGACTTCGGGCAATTGCACTATTACAGTTAAACTATATCAACTATTACAGTTAAACTTCGGGCAATTGCACTTAAAGAGACTACATGAAAAGAGTAGAGAAGAGAAAGGGAAAGAATCAGAAG
>Ga0126342_10002213_pt1 | contig 29771 bp, 19 predicted proteins | sample Cyp1metagenome_FD_92528 | JGI IMG/M metagenome (GOLD analysis project Ga0126342, IMG submission 92528) | Coral microbial communities from Lord Howe Island, Old Settlement Bay, Australia - Cyphastrea 1 metagenome | ecosystem: Host-associated > Invertebrates > Cnidaria > Coral ...
AAGTCCCATGAACGTTAACATCCCCCACCCCACCCCCCCACCCCCCAACGAACCGTAAAAGACGAGACAGGAAAAATGACGTACGCGCACGGCCTCTTAGAGGCGCCGTCACCAAAAACAGCCAGTGCTCGTTTTTCCCCCGGTTCCAAAAACCGCAACCGCTGGCGGTTCTCCGCAAAGGCACTGTTGGTGAAATACGGGTTCTCCGCAAAATGGAAAATCAACCTGCGCCCGCCGGGTTCAACGGCGCCAGGTCCGGTGAAGCAACACGGGAAAGCTCCAGGAAACCCATGGGATTTTCCTAAGAGAAAAAAGGGGGGTTCCTGCAGGTTTTTTCCTTAAACAAATCCGATGACATCAACGACTCAGTGTCCCCAAAGATACAAGACGCCCCAGGGTTAAAAGAAAGGATATCAGGGTATCTCGACAGGGTGAGGCAAATTCTATAAAAGTGTTTCGAGTTTCGTGGTCTGCCCATGTCCATTGCGTTCTCATTGAGATCGTTACTTTCAGAATTTCACCAAACGATCGTGCATCCAAAACGAAAAGGACAATTTACTGGTTGGTGGTTGAGCCACCCCCCTGAAAAATGTTAGGCAGTTGGGGTTATTATTCCCAATATTTGGAAAATAAAAGTCATGTTCCAAACCACCAACCAGTAATTTACTATGTTCTTGTATGATTTTGCTTCTCTGCATCTTTGTTTTAGGTATTGCTATGTGTTTCATCGGCCATGTTCATCACGCATAACTGTTCTCATTCCCAGTGCTCCAATTTCTGGAAACCTCTGGGAGTAGCCTCCAGTAACATGGCGGCGCTAAAAATCACCATGCTTTCTGTTGGTGATTTTCTCACCATTTCACTTACCATGTGAACAAATACCGGATGGCATTCTTCATCATATTGAATACTAAGACAAACCCAGATTGATGGCGGTGAATGTCCTGAAAGAAATGTTGTGAACAAAAATCTGATTCAAAAATATTTGCTCATACACTTTCATGACTTATTTTGTTTGTTTGGCATATTATGGCAGCCATTGCTTTTTCACTTCTGATTTTCGTCCTGACATCGGAAAATCTTGGGATTACCATCATCTGGGATACCGCCTAATATAGCCGTATCTCCAAATCACCGAACGGTAAACCGGTAAACAATGATATAGATCTGAAAAACATGATCATTCATGATTTCAACATATATATATACATATCATGTTTGAATGTTATTTGACCCATGGATCCAGGGACCATTTCACCGAAGAAATGGATGGACGCAGCGCGGATGGCCTGAAACCTTTGTCGGTCTCCTCCGAGTCCACATCCTCAGCTTCGATGGTCCTGAAAGATGGAGAGAAGTTGTGGCAACTCTGCATGGGGCGTTGGGGAGTAATAGTAATATAGTAATATAGTGATATAGTGATATAGTGATATAGTGATATATAGTAATAAGTAATATAGTATTAACAATCATATTAAGATTTATAGATATATTCATATGATAGTGAGTATCAATCACATACTATTTTATTGAACAATGACAATGTTTATGTTAACGGTAGTCATAGTAAATACAATGGCCAACGAAAAACACAAAATACATGTGGTAAAACTGCCAGGTTTCTTGGCTTTAACTGGGAGTAAGCCTGTGACTGAGAAACCACGTGTGTGGGTAAACCTGTGAAGCAACGTGTGCTCGATGAGCCAAAAATTATATAAAACCCTGAGGGTAAACACACATACAACACAGTACAAACAACAACGGTGGTTAGTTTACCAAGAAAATGATCTAAACGTTGATTTTTCCGATCAATGTTACATGAGTTACATGTTAGTTCAATGGAGACCATATGTTTTTACAAATCTACAGATTGTTTTGGCATCCTTTCACTTCAATTGATTTCTCTCGCCGTGAACTTCTAGGTCCACTTTGCCGTGAACTCCTAGATCCACTTTGGGGTTGGGGCCCCCAAACGATAACCAGCTGGCTTTATAACTAGTATTATAATTCTGTGGTTTTTGGTAAATCTTAATAATAATAATAATAATATATATATATATATATATTCATTTATTTAGTTAATGGGGTTTATTCAAGCAACAAACATATTTGGGGGGCACTTCCTTGTAGAAATCCAAGAACATAAGACCAGTGAAATTCCACTAAAAATCTGGTTCCTTGATGTAAATCGGTTGTCTTCATTTTGCAAGTCATATACATCTGATCTGTTTGGTTGGCAAAAAACATCCATACGCCATTTTGCTACTAGACTATATAGTTTCATCCCAATCTCCCTATCGGAGGTTTTATTGCTGGATAAGCCATATCGTACATGGCGAAAGAAACCCATTTACCAACCATTCACCATGCTCACAAATTAAAAACGTTCATATTGGCACAATGTGAGACACCAACATTGAATGACCAGGATTCACGTTGGATGCATCTACACTTCAATGGCTTCACAAACCAACAAACATCAACAAACATAACTAGGGGAAACACATCGCACCCATCTAGGTATGCCTTAAAAAGGGGGTATAGAGTATACAGTCCCCAAAAAATGACTATTTCCACAGGACATATTCTGATATTCAGCAGTGGATGTTCTTTCCCCACAATTTTCAGGTCAAAATGTGCTGTGCCAAGTCGTCATCTTCGTCTCCTGAGGTATTCAAGGACGGGGATATCGTGTGACTCGATGTCATCCTCGAACCTGGCAACGCGACGCGCGCAACGACGCGGAAGGGAAAATTGGCCAAAGTTACCCTCTGGGATTTATCGTGATTTAATGGAATTTTATAGTGATTCAATGGGCTATTAATGGGATATACCCTCTGGTAATTTAACATAGCTATGGAAAATGGCACATTTATAGTTGATTTTCCCAGTAAACATGGTGATTTTCCATAGAATTTTGTATGTTTACCAGAGGGTAGGGGTAAAATCACCCAAATGCCCCCCTTGTGGAAAACATTTGCTTCCAAGTAGAAGTAGGTTGGAGAAATTATGAAAGAACCGTATGACCTTAGTGTGTGCTGTTAAAAATCAATTCCCGAAAAGGCTCGAATTTCGAACGTATTTCTACAATCCAGAGAATCAGATTGAAACCACTCGGACAAATCATATTTGTACTCGGGTTGCTTACTACTTGGGTTGTTTACTATTTTTCGATTGGTGATTCATCTGATGTTCCACAAACCTTTGGTGAACAACTTACATTCTCATCACTGACAGTATCTTGCCGCGCCAAGTGACGCTGGGTGATTCAGAAGAGCCTGCGGCTGGGAGGAATCTTTGACATCAAAACCCATTCTGAATGCATAGGGGGAATAAACATCCAGTAACCAACTTCAGACCAAAGAAGGGGATTGGTCAAAACCTATTCTGAATGCACAGTTAGGGGAATTAAATCAACATCCACTATATAACCAACTATTTTGGTGTACCTAGGCTACAGGGAGTTTTGACTCATAGCCATATAGCAACCACCCCAAAAAATGCAGACTTTGGTAAACTCTAATCGTGAAATAACAACGTTTCAATTTGTTTGGTGGGTTGCTCCAAGACTGCTATTCACAGGGTGACCTTTGGAGTCATAACAACGGACACTCGTTGCTAAACCCAAACCTTTGCTGTTACCCTATTCGTACCCATGGATAATCATAAGACTGGTGGGATTCCCCAAAATATCCGACCAATTAGCAATTGGGAGTGACGCCACATGGGAACATTTAAGATGGGCTATCATAGAGTATACCCGGTGACAATAAATGGAACATTCACGTATAAAAGCGGGTTGCCCAACCACATACTTTAGGGATATCAAGATACATTAACTATTACCCTCTCGTTTGTTTAACATAGCCATTGCAAATCACCATTTCTAATAGGTAAACTATCTATAAATGGGCCATTTCCCATGGCTATGTTAAATAACCACTGGGTAAGATTTATTGACCTTTAAGTAATATGAATGATTAATTAATCGGATTATAACTGGTTGGTGGTTGAGCCACCCCATTTTTTTCCATTTGCTCTGCTACACCGTCTTGGTGTTTGGTCGATCGCGTGCACTATCGAAGGCCCTATTGGCCTGTGCCGCCGTGATAATCCGGCTGAATGACGTCGCCATCATGGCAGCTCTGCTCCATGTATGGCGTGAATTCCGGTGGCAACGTGTCCTGGACTTCCTGCTGAGCCCACTGCATGGCTGCATGGAACAGTGCATCCCCAAGTACCTTGTTCAAGCCATACGGGTACACCTTCGCTTTGGCGGTGTGGAACGTTCCATCGGCTTCACGTCCAATGAGAGCTGTGTGTTCGCCATGTGGGTGATTGCATCGGCCAAAATTGCCACGCTTGAGCAGCACATCACGGACTGCTGGCAGTCGTAGGAGTAGCAGGGTTGTGGGTTTGCGACCTGCGGCGGATTCTTCAAGTATCTGATTGCGTCCATGGACCATATACTGGCAGGTGATCCCTTGGCATTCCAGGTAGGAAACTGGGGATGTTCGAGAAAACCGCTAAAGCCCATCATGGCTAAAGCAACCAGTACATCCAGGAGGAACCTGAGCAATCTGTCGCTGATGCAAAGCTGGTTCCATTCTTTTTGGGTGAGGCCCGGGATGCCGAGTGGAAAGTCTGCACTGCGCAGGGGGCGCGGCCCTCCTTCTTGTTGTCGTGCAACGGTGAAGGTTTCACACGGTGGGCCGCCGCCAGCGGCGACGACTTGTCCACTTAAGATCCTTTGGCGCCACCACTTTGCGGCTTTCGGGGTTGCGAGGTCCCCGCTTTGCCGTTGCATGCAGAGATCGACTGACAGGGTAAACACATGTGTGTGAGCCTCCATGGTTCGATGCTCCACCACGTGATGAATATCACCTGTACGGCGATAACCGCTAAAGAAATGCACGACAACCAGTGCTTTCACGTGGAGAATGGCTGTCTCTCTTGCCAATCCTGCCATTGCAAATGCGCCACCAGCTGAGTCCGGCCCTTGCACTGAGTGCATCACAAATGCTGGTAGGTCACTGTGGTGCCACCAGACGGTCGTGTGCTGGGATGGCATCTGGCTGATTTGGCTGCCTTGCGACAGGGTGTAGGCAACTTCGTCACTTGGCCTTCTGTGTGACATGCGCTCAAACATCAGCTTGGCTGCCTCACTTGTGGCCGGTGGGAGAGCGGGTCCCTGAGTCTGGACGACTGGGCTGAGCGCTTTCGAGGACCACCATCCTTGTTTGCGGAGTTCCGACTCTGCCAGGCGGTCTTCTTCGTCTAGGGAATTGACATGGTCAGCCGGCATCGGGGGCCAGCAGGCCATCACAACCTCGTAGCACTTAGCCTGCTTCTCGTAGTGAATGGACAGCCTTCGACGGGTGTGAAAGTCTTGTTTGCACACCTGACATGTCGTGCCAGTGGCGTAGTAGCGTACTTTTTTCTTGTAGCCATGCTCTCTGGCAGCATGCATGGCAAGTGCTCGGGTTGATGCAAAAACCTTTTGACAGAGGTCGCATTGCCATCTTTCTGCTGGTGTGGGTCTGGCTTGTTTGACTGGCAAGGTGGCACCAACAGTGGTCAACTTGGAGTCAAAGTGTCGCTGCCAGATGGCATGCTCCGCCCTGGACCGGTGGTATGATAGGGCAAGCTTGGTGGCTTTCCGGATGCGACCTTTCCAGTTGGGGTCTAGGCGCACAAATCGCACCCAGTCTGTGAAGCTGGAAGCTTGGTTGAGCGGGAGACTGCTGTCATAGTGTGTGAGCATCCATTTGCACGATTGCATGCACAGGTTGGTCCAAGAGTGTGTTTCACAGGTGTCATGCATCATTGCCCATGTGATCGGGGGGCACACTTGCATGAGACGTGCCAAGAACCTCAGCCGGTTGGCATGCACTTGGTCTTGCAGTGGCAGGATGCCAGCATACGCCATCATTTCATCCGTGGTGTGCTGGAACCTCGTGGCCGGCAAGAGAAGCCCTTTCAGGAGCGTACCTGCTGGTGCTTTGAGATGGTTAACCCATGTGTCCATTTGCTTGGTGGTGACTGAGCTCCACGTGTGAACATTGTAGACCATCTTCGACACGACAAGGCTTTGGAAGATTGCACTCTTCACTGGGAGGGTGATGGCCTTTTTGGTAAAGAAAGACCTGGCCAGTTGGCCCCATTGTTGTTTTGCGGATGCTCCTCTGGCGAGGATTTCACGTGCATGTCGGTGGTGTGATTGGATCCACGTTCCCAAGTGCTTGTACATGTGACAGACTTGTAGGGAGTAAGTCTTGCCTCCATCCTGCCATTTCAGAGCCTTTCCAGCCGCATGGATCGAGCGTTTCATCTCTCGGGCGCCTTTGCCAGTGATCGACCAGAGCAATTCGGTTTTGCCCTGATCAAAGTTGATGCACAAACCCCGGCGGGCTGCCGCAGATTCCAGGGCTACTACCACGGCCTGCACTGCTTGGGCAACTACGGCGTTGTTGCGTCCATGAATGAGCACTACACAGTCGTCAACGAAAGTGACGTCAAGGTACCCTTCCGGTGGCATTGCAGAGATTGCCTCAAGGTCGTGCAGTGGTGCCGCCTTGCCTAGCCAAGGGATGGTGGTGGCTTGATCCATGGAGGCATGGAAGTCTCTAAGGATGAGGCACATGCACAAGTTGAACAACACATCGGCAACTGGATCTCCTGGCCGGGTTCCTCTTGTGGTCTGGCATGGGTTGGCAAGGCCTTGAATCGTGAAGAACGTGTTGGTCATGAGATCTTGCAGGATGTGCTGAAGGTGTAGCGCCAACCCATGTGTGGCGTCATCTTGTGCTGCGGTTGCAACAAGTTGGTGGATCTCATCAGGCATGAGCCCTAGTTGTGCCATAGCTTGCATAAAAGCGGCATCCTGCGATGGCAATTTGGTGAAGGTTTGCCGCAGTACCATGTAAAAGGCTGCTTTGAGGTCGAAAAACAAGGCCGCTGACGGAATTGTTTTGGATCGGCACCATGATTGGTGGCTCTGGACGATGTGGTGGGCAACGTCGGCACCAATCCCTTTGCGCCCACCGCACTGAAGGCGTGTGAGGCATTTTTCCCATGCATCAACTAAGTGGGTACGGAAGCTTTGGTGATAAAGCTTGGTCGTGTAGCTCGAGATAAAGATGCTACGGTATCCACTTGCAATGCAAGGGGCCAACTTGCCTTTCCATAGGGGGACCAAGAGGCCCCCCTTCCAGTGCAGCGGTTCTCTGGAGCCAGCGGCCGCCTTTGCAAAGAGGATGGAAAGCTGCTTTGCCGCAACACTACCCCCTGCTTTCAGGAGTGCTGGTGGGATAAGGTTTGGGCCGGGGACCTTGTCGCGTTTCAGTCGAGCAATCATCATTTGTAATTGCCATGCGGTGGGGAAAGCATATGGTTCAAGGTCAGTGCATGTAGGCTGTGCTTGGAGCTCTTGGTGTTGCCTGTCCATATCTTCCCAGGTGCGTTCAAGTCCTGCCTCCACCTGCGCGAATTGGTCCATCCAGAGCTGCTGTTGCTCCTGGTACGTTGTTGCCATGGTACCATCAGGACGCTTAAGCATTGGTAGCGGCCTGGGGCCGGCGGCTCTCGACCCTTTCTTTCTGCCGAGACGGTGGAGAATTCTGTACACCAGCCTATGATTGGCTATCTCGCCAGAGCGCTGAAGCTGCTCCAGAAGATTGGTGTAGTGGTCTTGGAGGTCATTTGTGACACGTCTGTGTACTTCTTTTTCAATTGCTTTGAGTTCTTTGCGGAACTCTGCGTGGTGCATGCATTTTTCTTTGCGCGGTTGAGCCACCCCTCTGAAAAATATGAGTTCGTCAGTTGGGATGATGACATTCCCAACATATGGAAAGTCATAAAATTCATGTTCCAGTCACCGATAAATGATTTTTAGGGATTACAATAACCAATATATTCAGGATTTATTGGAATCCCTAAAAATCCTTGGAACATTTTATTTCCAATGGTTTTAGGGATTATGTCCAATAACTTTTTTAGGGATTCCGATGATTTATCAGAATCCAGGGGAATCCCTATGATCCAACCAAAGTATTTTGGGACACCGGCCCAAACATTGCATTTTTTCATCACCCAAGCGTGACATATGTATTATGTCATCTGTAACATTCAGTAACATTGAACTAATAGAAACTGGGGGATTCACCAACGCATGCGGAAAATAGAGACAACGATAATAAGATGACATCATATGCATACATGGGGATATCATCACGGATATCATTATCCCCTTAAACAATATAATTATAATATATTAACTATAAATCAATCGCATGCCTCACTGCCTCACTCGGCCATGTCGTTTAGGAATTCCATATACAAGTACATACAGGGATCCGACAGTGTGAGGCGGAAATCGAGAATATCGCGATGTATACGCCACCAAGACATTTGGGCACATCATGTGGATGCGCAAGTACCAAGCTTGCGAATCAATGGATACTATTCATGCACAGATAAGAACAAAATAACAGTATATACAGTATAGAGGTTAAGGTTTAAGAAGAATTCTACAGGAAACCAACGTCCTGGGAATCCTGAAATCTCCAAATCTCCATCTCCACCACGGGGATCAGAGCAGAGACATCATCCCAGGGCCTTGATAAACAATCTATAGATTTTATAGTGACACTATCGCCATGCAAAAAAAAAGTTTGCCTTCAACGAACTCACATCACTTTTGGAAAATCACCATGTTTCATGGGTAAATCAACGATTAAACATATCTATAAATTGCAATTTTCATCAATTTTCAAGTTCGCAAACAGTTAGTTGACGTGGTGTTTTTTCCCACTCTTCTTGGCCCTAAAATCCCTGCGTTTTGCGCATCCCTCTTTTCACCACCGTTGAACCCCACGGTTGAATCCGTTGAGTTCGTCGCACCGTGACCCAGAAACCTTTCAATGCTGGCCTTAGGATGCCATAGTCATGGCCATTTCCGGGGGGAACATAGATCTGGGTAAATATTAAACACCTGAATTATAATATATATGATACTATCCATATATGTGGGGTAGTAAATTATGAAAATCATCAGGCTATAGAGAGAATGAATCAGGCTATAGTAAATATTCAACAGATAATGGATCAGGCTATAGAGCAAATAGCCGATAAGACAGGTGGAGATATAAGAAACGTCTCTATTCAAAACCTACTCTTGAAAAGGTCAAAGGGTGAAAAAGCTGCGAGCTGAACACAAATCATAATATGTCACTGACCTGAATCTTGCGGCCATATTGGGATGATTTCCCCAACTAACCATCATTCCCAGTGAGGTCGCAATGAGGTCGTGATCAAATTTACCCAGATATATGGAAACATGGATGATTCACCAGTCGGATAAGCCACATGTTTACACAAAACCATATCTGGTTGGTGGTTGAGCCACCCCTCTGAAAAATATGAGTTCGTCAGTTGGGATGATGACATTCCCAATATATGGAACAATAAAAAAATGTTCCAAACCACCAACCAGACATTTTCACACCAAAAAATATCAAATGTTTGTAGCCGACGATTCGACACAATCTAGATTATGTGGGTCTAAGCCTGCAGTGGGTGGTGGGGTCCCCCCTCAGTTATGTTTGCTGCTTTAGCCCATGAAGGCTAGTTAACCTTAGTTAAGCATAGTTGTAAACCTGGTTTAACTATAGTTGTACCAATCTACCATAAACACCCATATACCATAAAAATCACCGAACGTGAGCTGTTTATCAACTTGGCGAATTCGTCAACGGAGGTCCTACGGTACGTCAAACCTGCACCATTTGATGCACGCTTTAATGACCCGAAGCGGTACTCCAAGCTGGCAATGCAAAATTCCCACATGTGCATTGAGAAAAATGATGGAGAATCCCTTCTGGCAATCATGGAATATCATGGAATATCGATGGATATAATGGATAATTCATGGATAATTCATTGTAAATTGTGATGATTGAGGAATTTAACCAACAACAAGGGATAATGGGGTAATTAGTGGATAATTGTAGTAATTATAGTGGACAATTAATGGATACCCTCTGGTAAACGTTTACATAGCTATTGAAAATGGCCATAGAAATAGTGAGTTTTCCCATTAAAAATGGTGATTTTCCATAGTTATGTAAACGTTTACCAGAGGGTAATTCATGTACTGTATACACCGTACTCAGGCATGGCTTGGAAAAACAACACCATTGAGTTCTGGGATTTCCAGTAATTTCCCATGGAAAACACCCCCGGAACCATCTGGTTGGTGGTTGAGCCACCCCTCTGAAAAATATGAGCTCGTCAGTTGGGATGATGACATTCCCAATATATGGAAAAATAAAATTCATGTTCCAAACATTTCCAAACCACCAACCAGAGTCAGTCTTTACCGAACTGGCAATCCATCCTTTCGCCGTGCTGCGACATACTTAAGCACAAGGCACGTTCCGGTCAAGGGATCTTCAGTGTCTTTGCCGTTCCAAAGCACCTCCCCGTCAGCAAAAAGTCTCCATCCCAGCAACCATCCCCGAAACACAACTTCGATTGATGGGATAAAATTGGAAAGTCATGGGAATGGACTGCCATTTATCCCAGATGCTCCATGGTGCTGGAATATGCACACCTACATTTACCCCAAAAATGGCCCAGTGATGTAGGTAAATATTCCAGCACCATGGAGCATCATGAAACCGATTGGAAAATACAGTTTTTTTCAGTTTGGTTCAAAGGGATTCCCGTATTGTTTTGGGGGCCAACACGTTATCTCCAGTACATGGGGTAGACTATAACCACCGTAAATCTCAACATACTGATTGTGGAATCTTCTGCTCAAGTTGGATTTATCATCCTAATCCTGTAATCAATCACTGGAAAAAATCTTCAGACAGAAAAAACGGTATAGCCAGTCATGACAGTCATTGTAACATCTCCCATCTTTCTGGAGTGATTCCTTCGCACATAAAAGGTTCTTGTCGTTGCTACTAATTTAAAGATAAGGGGGAGTGTTCACATTGAGGTACACAAAAATCCTAAGGTTTCCCGGTTCCCCTGCTATTATTTCATGTCTAAACTTACACAATCAATCAAGTGAATGATTTTGTGGTCCCTCACTTTACTTGGTGGCGAACTACCCACGAATCGTAAGTGGGTTAGTTCACCCCAGTGATTGAAGTGGATTAACCCGCTCCAAAAATCCCATGTAAATCACTGGGGTGAACTAACCCACTTAGCCGTGGGTAGTTCGCCACCAAGTAGGAAACCCAATCGGATGCGGCAATCGGATGACCATCCCACTGGAACAAACTGGGAATTTCAGGATTCAATGGCCTAAAAAATAGGCCGTATATATGGTAGGTACCTCAATTTTAGGATCCTGAAGATCTCCCATTGATAAATATCCAAATCATCTATGTTGGCATATGATTTCTTCTTCTGTTACACCATGTTACACCCAAATTCATCCATTCAGATAGGTTTTTCTAAACATATGCTACCCCAAAGATTGATGTTTACTCATATTGTTCCCCATAAAAAACAACAATTTTCAGGTGTACCCCCTTTTCAGACAAACCCAAGTATGATATGGTTGGCGATATATACCGATACAGTATATGTATCCCCATTCGAAACCCACTAAATCACTTGTTTTCTAGACACTTCGTACTTCGTACCTTTTTTTTTAATATACCCATTAAAAGATCGCCATTACAACCTCATATCCCAACATTTTCCCAAAAAATTTGGAGGGTTTCCAGCTGATCTCAGGGCGCCTGGTCACGCTGCTCGATCAAAGGTGTCTGACGCGCTTGGAAGTCACGTCGAAGCTTCTGCACCGCCTTCTCGAAGTCCTCCGAGAATGAAACCGAGAGAATTTGGAGGGGTTTATAATGATAATATGTAGGCATAACTCCATAGATAGTTATATAATAAACAAACTACTTTGATAATAGCTATATATATATATAACCATGGATTTACAAACTACTATGATAATAGTTATATAATGTTATATAATCATAGTAGTTACATAGTGATTTCCTATGATTTCCTATGTAGTTTATACATAACCATAGTAGTTTGTATACATCCATGGTTAATAACCACAGTTATGATGATAATACTGGGTATAAATCCATAGATATATAACCATAATATAGTTAATAACTATAGTAGTTGTATAAGCATAGTAAAAATAGTTACATTAGTAGGTATATATCCATAGTAAATAGCAACCATAGTAGTTGTATAACCATAGTAAATAGGTCTGGATAAGTATGATAGTCAACACTAAACTGGGTTTACAACATTTGTATGACCATAGTTATTGTAAAGTAGAGTCATAATAGTAACCATGGGCTGTGACAACTACAATCACCATAGTAAACCATTGGACATATATACTGTAATAATAACAATAAATAATGGCTAATCACAATGACAACAACCAAAAACAACGATGGGACACAATGATGACAGGTAACTGGGACTATAGTGGTTTGGTATGGGTTAGTTTTTTTTAAGAACAAATAATGGCTATCGATAACCAGAAGGAATAAGTTACAACAAAAAATACGTGATAATAGCAGTGATAATGACCATAACCACAGTAAATTGTAGTTATGGTTTAGTAACCATATAACAACCATAGTAAACAGATTAACATACATAACTAACGAAAGTAACTATAATACCTAGTTTAGTATATATAACCAGTTTGAAAACTGTAATAACCATAGGCAATCTGGGTTTGTAGTAATTAACACTTATTATGAAGTACAGTTACAACTATGAATATAGTATTAAAATTATGATAACCATAGTAAACCATCGTATATAATGCTAATGACAATAACATCAACAATGGCTAGTTATAATATGATGATAACCACATAAGAAAGGGAGTTGATAATAGTTATATAACTATGGGGTTCTAAATAACAACAAACATAACATAGCAAATAACAATGGGTTGACTATGGCTCACCATCAAACAAGAACTTGGTTATAGCTATGGGTTATTATGTGATAATAGCTATAACAATTAGGGGGTAAATAATAGCTGCCTATGAGATTTAGTTATGTACTGTGGTGGTTTGTGATGGTCATAATTATTTCGTAATTGAGTATATACAATCATAACATTATGATTTGCAGCCGTGATTTCATAGGGGTTCAATAATGGTAGTATAACCGGAACATGATAAAGCAGTTTAATAATTACAATACGTAACCATATTGTATTGTCATTCCCTTACATAATAGTAAATATAACCATGAACATTTGTCAGTTTTAACATGTTTTAACCATAAAACATATGGAAAATAATTGACACATCTTGTTTTATGATGTTTTGTTTCTCTATGTTTTTCCTTCACGGCCCAAACGCACTGTGGCCCCGGTTGATGCTCCTTCTGGGCTTCCAGCATCTGGTCATCCAGCCGTTTCAGCCTGTCCAACATCACAGGATGGTGCCAAAAATCGTTGGCTAAGTTGCTGTAAATCTGTCCAATAACTACTGTGGATGGTTGCGAAATCCTGCACCAGTTGAAAACGATGGTTTATCCCATTATTTAATATTATTTATAGGGTTTCAACATTCCTTTTGGTGGTGCAGGATTTCTTCCATCAACAGTAGGGTTGATGAGCGGAATATAACTAGAGTTATATAAAAGGGATTATAAATCAACTTTGAACTGGGCACCATCCGATGTTTGGACAAGCCCATTTTGGGCAAAACCACCTGGTAACTATACAGGTGTTGGTTTCCAAGTCAACTGATTTGAGTGCACTATGAAAGTATTGATGTCCAATGCGCGCTATATATATAGATACACACACATATAATTATATAGTGAGATCTACCCAGCAATGACATGGTGGGTTGTTGAACTCATGAACAAAAAATGACAACTTGTGGTTGGCTGTATAAGATCTTTCATATCAAATCCCGAAAACAAAGTGAAAACCCACGATCCAGGGAGTCTGGCCTCGCCACATGTCATGTGAGAATTCGCTTCACAAAAACCTGTTGCGACTGGTGGTTATACTATTGTTTCAACCGAGTTCACAGAGAATTTGGGGAATAGCATCCTCGCTACGGAAGTGACATCCAAGCAGAGTTCACACAATGTTAGCCCAAACCATAAGCTCCGTGTCTGGTATACCTACAAAACTGGGCCATTTTTCAGGTCAACCTGGGGATCCAGAGCCCGGAACCTAAGAATTTTCTACGACTAGGGATGGGTGCATTGTGGCTTCAAGTGTAAAATGCACATCTTTGCTAGCAAAATCATGATAAATCCACATAAATCCCTCATGTGTGTTGCTTAAACATGCTAAAACCCACCGTTTTGCTGCTTGTATCACCATTTTTTTTGTTGCTTAAAACCCAGTCTTGCTGGTGAAACAATTCTTTTTGCAGCTTAAAACCGACCTATTTTTGCCGATTTCAACCCCTTCCCTTTCCAATGGTTCCTGAACCTTACACCCCCTCGGCTGAGCGCCCAGGCTCCACAACCACCTCAGACTCCTCAGTTTTGGAGTCCTGTGAGATCAATGTGGTGAAGTCCTGTGGATGCAGTAATTATCCAACCATAAATGGATGATGATGGGAATATCATGTGGTTAAAACAATTAAAAAACACACATTTGGGCATGGTAAACATAGCACCTATTTATGGTGATGACTGGGGGATGGTTTATTATTGCTTTAACCACATTATAATTATATATATATATATTATATTATATATACATATAATATACATATATATATATATATATATATTTATTATCGTATATTATCGTGTATATATATATATATGTGTGATATGAATATGATATGATATAATGGGGCTCGGTAGAAGCTACATACTCTAGCGAGATTCACAACTAAATGGGGATGTAGTGATTTGTTTGACCTACACGTGCTGATTCTGGATAAATTTCCATTCAGGTCGCGAAATAGTTTAATCAGATTCACGAAATTTACCACTTGCGGTGCAACTAAAAACAACAGTTAGTGGAAAACATGAGCAACTTGTTGAAAAACCCATTGATATAAGTGACCATGTGAGGCCCCAAACCCGTAAGATGCCATAAGGGATCTCTCTGGAAAATGGTTCATTTGCTTCATTTGTGGATATGTTTTAAGAAATGGCAACGGGTTAGGTACATGAACCCGAAAATTGTTGAAACCCAGAAACATCTCCAATTCGACTATGAAAGTTTGAGGGTAGCGTCATGTTTTTTGTCCACGCCTGGTTCTCTTCCACATTCGCCACGGTGGACATGGCAGCTGCGGAATCTAGGCAGATGTTTGAATGCCTTTTTGCATTGGCAAGTAAGCATGGTGATATGGGCTCGGCTTGAAAATGCGTGTAGACACACAACAAAAACGAAGATGGGGAAACAAAGATGGGAACGCACTGAAAATACTGAACATGTCCAAAACACGCTGAGTCATCAATGACTATTTGCTCATGTTCAAAAACATGTGCAAGGACTTGTTTTGAGGTCCGTGCAAAGCAGGATGATGTCATGAAGCGATGTGATATCCTTCGGTGTCATCAAACATGGCTAGCTGGGCAATCCCCAAACTAAATGAAGGTTTGTAACTGAGAAAACCGTCGCATTACAACTTGGGACTCCTAAAAGTCAAGTCTGGCTGTTTGTGAGCGAACAGTTGAGACCAAACGGATGATGTTATGAATGGCTGGATTGATACCAGAAAGTCTGGCTTAGATTTCAAGGTGGATTCTCAGTATGTGAAATCGGGTCTGATATATCAGTCGACTTTTGGTATTTTTGTTTTACATCTCCTGCCTTTGCGTGTTGAAAAGTCACACCCCGCCGTGTTCTTTCTACGCGACAAACCCAAAATGGCTGCAGTAGGATTTTCCAGGGTCCATCCCTCCCTGTGAGATGGTCACGGAGAAATCACCCATGTGATAAATCACCTGCCAATCTGTGATTTTCTATCTATCTTTCTTGCTATCTATCGTTATTTCTATCTTTCTTCGTATCTTTCAATCTTTCTATCTATCTTTATATCGGTCTATCTTTCTATATTTCTATCTTTCTATCTTTCTATCATTCTATCTATAAATATTTCTATCGATATTTATATCTTTATATCGTTATGTCTATCTTTCTTTGTATTTTTCTATATTTCTATCTATCTTTATATCGGTCTATCTTTCTATATTTCTATCTTTCTATCGATATTTCTATCGATAGTTCTATCTTTATATCGTTATTTCTATCTTTCTTTGTATCTTTCTATCTTTCTATATATCTTTATATCGGTCTATCTTTCTATATTTCTATCTATATTTCTATATTTATATCGGTCTATCTTTCTATATTTATATATTTATATCGTTATTCCTATCTTTCTTTGTATATTTCTTTGTATCTTTCTTTGTATCTTTCTATCGGTCTATCTTTCTATCTTTCTATCTATATTTCTATATTTCTGTCTATCTATATATTTATATATCTATCTATCTATCTATCTATATCTTTCTATATCTATCTATGTCTATATCTATCTATATCTATCTATATCTATCTATATCTATCTATATCTATCTATATCTATCTATATCTATATCTATCTATATCTATCTGTATCTATCTATATCTAAATGTCTATCTATTTATTTATCTATCTATCTATCGATCTATCTATCTATCTATCTATCTATCCTATCAATCTAATCTATCTATCTATCCTACCAATCTAATCTATCTGTCTATCTATCTATCTAATCTTATTTTATCTTATCTATCTATCTTATCTATCTAATCTATCTATCTTATCTATCTAATCTATCAAATCTATCTAATCTATCAATCTATCTCTCCATCTATCTATCTATCTATCTAATCTAATCTAATCTAATCTAATGTATATATATATATATGTGTGTGTTCACATGCCTTCATAGAATATGCAGCCGATACCACCAATGTTTTTCAACAGTTCTACTTCACGCATTTCCTAAGAGAATCGATGCTGACCCAGATGTGCTTCAATCCACAATGTGTCTCAGTGTTTCTTCCGAAATGCTCACCAGTGCATGGTTACAAGATGCATCAAGACTCCGAAAAAGTACCAAAAAACATGCTAAACAAACAGTAAACAATAACATACACAGTTTCCGATGTTTGAAGGCTACCCTAGCAAACGTTTACATAGATGTGGAAAAGCCCGGATTTCCCTCTGAACATTACATCAACGGTGGGGTTTCTGCATCTCTTAGTTTACCCATATTTATCTTAGGGTTCATTAAATCCATTGATATCCCATATAGTACAGTAAATCACCTAATATCAAATCACCGATCCCTCCATTAAGACTAGGGTTTTTTGTTGAGCTCCAGCGTGTCATGCTGCATCTTTTTTTTCTCAGGCCAAGCCATGATGCGCCAACCAGGCGTCGTGCGCCTGCCAGGAATCGCCCGGGCTCCAGTTACCCCACAGGTTCACCGCTCCAGTAGACAGGAAACCAAAGATACTTGGTTTATAATCCAATAACTAGGGTTTATGGGGGTTATATCTATAGTTAATGGGGATTATAAACCAACTTATAACTGGGGATGTTTCAGGATGTTTTTTCAGGATGTTTCAGGAACCAAGCTTTGATGTAGAGTCTAGAGATTGGAAGCGTGACGCCCCAACGGCGCCGTGCAAAATGACCTTGAAACCGTTTGAAAAAAAGGGGAACTACAAATGGCCAGTTGCTGCTATTTGTGGTTCCTTGCTGGCAGCCTGATTCCTAAAAACCGTTGCCGAAGCCTGGGCACAGCTTGCCAGGAAGACTAGAGGCTATGCTTTACAGCGTAGTAACGTCACTAGCCTTTTAAGAAGGGCGGACGTACCCAAAATGTCAACTAAAATATAGACGCGTTTTCTCGGAGGGGGACGTTAAAAATGTTAGCTTACAAGTACATGTAGTAATCATGTAGTAATCCATGTTTTCCATCAACCAAACATCATGCCATTTTCGGCATGGCCGTTTTTATTCATTCGATTGAATCCCCTCAGCAAACCATTACCCGCCATGGATCAGCTGGGTTTGGCTCATGCCATACATCGGCGATTTCGCGGCTGCGGCATGCTGCGGCCAGCCTGCACGAACTGAAAGACGCGTGTGGCCACAGCCGCAGTATCTGGGTTCCTGGGCGGTGACGTTTCAGGGAAATCAAATACGTTTCGGTGATGCCCCTAGTTGGCTAAGTTGGTATATAACTCCAAACACTAGGGTTTCTGGTAGATATATATCTACAGTTATACTATGGTTTATAAACAAACTCATAACTTTCGCGCACCACCTTGTATGGATTCATGAAACATGATGTTTGTAATGGAGTTGCTGCAAAGTAGATCCGGTGGCAAGAATGCCGTGGTTCAAATTTCAGGTCATAGCAGTGTTCAAAACATGCGGCCCTGCTAGCAATTGGAAAAGCAATAGGGCCTAGGGTCCTCAGGGGAACCAAGGCCCAATAGCCAGGGGGCCAAATGGGGCTATTGATGGTCTAATGTCGAACCAAATGGCCAGCGCTGACGTCATCGATCGCGTAAGTCAGGGCCTGGTTCCTGGTCGGCCTTTGATCTGACATTGATGCAGAACGCCGAGGTCGAAAAAGAACACCCGGATAACGAAGCCACAAGCCCACCAGAACTGATGGCAAGGTCCTTGTCGGTGACTCCAATCATGTTGTGGAACCTGCCGACGCAAGTTTCAACAAGTGCCAACTTGCTGTCGGCCTCATGCATTCGCCAGTGACTCAAAGCTGCAGGCACAGCCGCTGAGAACAACCAGTCAAAATCCCATGCGTGATGAGGATGGGCTAGCAATTCAGCAGACTCCAAACCTGTTTAGGTGCAATAATCAATAGTTTCAACAGTGTTTTCATCCAAAAAAAACACCTGCTTCCAAGATGCCCTAAAAAAGACTGGCTAAATGACTAGGCATCATCCAGGTTGCGTGCAATGTGTCAATGGGAACAAACGTCAACTTTGGTGGGCACTGACTGCTACCGTCTTAAGAACTCAAAGGTATGTGGCCCCGCAGGTTGGTTTGTTGGTTTCAAACGGATTCAACTGTAGATCAACTGTAGATTAATCACCACAACAAGTCGAACAGCTATTGTAGTTACATAAACCAACAATATACCTTACTGCAATCCAATATCGATCCCTATGGTTAGGTAATTAAAGGATTCTATGAAAAAAATATAGATATCCAATATCTTAAATCGCAATGAATATTGAATACATGTTGTATTTGCCTATTCAAATCCCAATGCTTACAAGGTGGTGCCCACGAGTTAAAGGTTGGTTTATAAACCATAGCAACTACATATTACAGATATATATATACCATAAACACTAGATTTTTTGGAGTTTATAAGCCAACTTAGCAAACCATGGGGCATCACCGAAACGTATCTATCTTTGAATGTGAAAATTTGTCATATCCACATCGTCGACCGTGAACGCCAAGACCTGCTGAGTTGGATGCCATAGTTACCGACAAAAAACATGCGAAAATCAATGGACGATTCATGGGAACATCCCCATGAATGGTTGGTGGTGCTATGTTACCTACCATTGGTTGGTAATATACTGTTGATATATGATATGGTTAATATTAATGGTTATTATATGGTTATTGATGGTTAATAATCTATAATTGGTGGTATGCCTACCCCTCTGCAAAATGATGGAGTTCGTCAATGGGAAGGATGACATCCCATATATGAAATGGATAATAAAACATGTTCCAAACCACCAACCAGCCTATAAATACGGAGGGTTTCTAGCTGGGAAAACATGGTGATTTATGGTGATGAATGGGGGATCTAACCAATAATACCATAATTTTGCTGAATACTTAATGGAACATCTGACGTTCTTGACCTCCCGTGTCATCAAAAGAAGCTGGTTTCTATATTGAACCAACGAGGATTTTCCAGCAAGCCACGTTTGATGACACTGGAGGATAACTCTATTTGATCATGATTAGTTTTGAAACTTAACATATATATATGTATGGTTTTGTCATAAGACATGAGACATGTGTGTCATCATGATTGTCACGACTATCATCACTATCATGATCAACCAATTATAAATTATCCTTATTTTATTTTGCCATCAAACACTATCTTTGCTGCTATGACCATGACCATCATCACTATATCCGATTGTTGGTACAACATTTCTTAGGTACATCCCATATTTTGCTATCATGATCACAATCAGTTTTCTTCAGTCTTCGAATTCTTCCCATATAAACAATTTCGCAATCAATGTCTTATACAATCAACATGTTAGCCTAGGGTAAACTAACATAGATGTAGACAAAAACACTATTTGTAGATAATGTTCCTACAGTTATGGCCATTTACCAGTTATAACTGGTTATAAATGGGATTATACATTCTATAAATGGGGTTATAAATACTTAGAACTGATAAATGGCCATAACTGTAGGGTACCCATTGTAAAATCCCATGGTATGCCGCTTCGAAGGGAACTCTTCCAGGGGACTTGTCCGGATGCCACTGGAGCCGTATGGCCTTCAAGGCCTGAGAAATTTCAGTGGGTCTAAACATGGCGAGAGGTAATAAGGATACTATATACATGGGGATATACATGGATATACCCTCTGGTAAATTAACATAGCTATGGAAAATGGCCATCTATAGTTGATTTACCTAAAAAAAAAGGTGATTTTCCATAGCTATGTTAAATTACTAGAGGGTAATCAACGTTATATAGGGATATCAGGGGGAAGCAATGTGACTTAATGAGAAAATTTCATGGGGACACAAAGGGATACAACTTACCCGGTTGATATGATTTAATATACCTAGGGATATCATGGGGATATAGTGGACAGAATGCCTTTTTTCTACCATTGTTATCTGTAGGAGATTAGGTGTGTCTGCAAATGGGTTGGATACTCATGTTTGTAGCCATGTTGAGAGCCAATACGATTGTGCCCCATTGTTAGACCATCTTTTATGTTGTAAAGGTTGATTTTCTTCGCCCATTCAAAAAGCAGTGAAAAAGGGGGTGAACAGGGCCGACCCGTGACCCCCAACCCGTTTCCGGACGTCTCTGGGTATGGGCTGAATCTTCATGACTACCTTTCTCTCAACACAACGCAGGTCTCGCAGGTGGCTCATTACGATCCCTAGGGACTCACATTGTGACAGCATGATTTGGAGCTGTCCATTTGAGAATCACAAATCGTGAAGGACAAAACTTTTTAGCTAGCCATTGGATTGGTTGAGTGATCGCATAAAAATATCGTCTCCCAGACATTTCTCACCAGATGCATCCTTTGAAAAGCAGCAAATACTCCAATCATCCATACTGCAAGTAATCTGACGTAACTCAAATCTTCCTCAAACAAAGGCACAAGATGGTAAGTCCCAAGGTCATGCGGTGAAGTATGGGAACAAGCCCATGGGAACACGTTTCATCATGTTCTTTGTAGAGTTGTAGCTACAGAGCCATATACACCTTTAACTTTAACCATGTTCAGGTAAACCACATTTTTTGGGGCGAAAGTCGCATGAATACTTTCCCATTTGCAATATATCGGTTCAACATGCTTCATCGTCATGGTTGATGGGAAACTAAGTAGTTGCTGGCTATGAACTGTAATGACAATCACATAATTTCTGATACAATCAACTGCATGGGATAGATTATATCCATTTGAGCAATGCTCAAAACTTTAAATCCCCTAGTCCATGCTTAAACAATCACGTTGAAATGATTCAACAAGGGGTTTAGCAGCCAGTAAACTAACATAACCATTGAAAACCTCCATTTTTAATAGGTAAACCTTCTATAAATGGGCCAGTCATAGCTGCCATAGCTCATTTCGGCATGGTTTTCCACCCATTCTCAACGGAGGTCGATGCTTGCGGCGCCTTCTTTTGCTTCGAAAAGGGCTGCTCCAGCAGCGCAGCCATGTCTTTGGCCACCTACGTCGGCTGGTAACAGCCGGGACGCCAGATTTAATGGGATTTAATGGGATTTTAATGGGATTTTATGGTGGTTTAATGGGATTTAATATGATATACCCTCTGGTAAACAGACATAGCTATTGAAAATGGCCATTGACTTCGTTGATTTACCTATGACACATGATGATTTTCCAGTTCGCGAACTGTGAACGGTTACCAAAGGCTAACATGGTCCCGGAAACCATGGTTTAGTAGGTTATCTAGACATATTTGAGACCATTCAGAATGGAGGTCTTTAATATGAAGGGATGGGATGAAGTGGATATGTCACCATAGATTTGCAGGGCCCCCATATCGAAACAGGCCATCTCAGTCCACCTGCAGAGGCAGAATGATCAAAGGTGCAGATTTTGCAGATCCTGGGAAATAGCACCTGGCTATTTTTTGGTACCCTCTGATATGCCATGTGCAAATGCTTCACCAATCTTTATAGTAAATTGATATACTTACCATGGTGGAGATTTGGCTATTATTTCAGCTTCTACCTTCTGATAGCCATGAAAAAATGGGCAATGAAACAATCGGCAAATCATCTACACATTCTGCAGGTAGGCAGACCCATGTGAGCTGATCATGATGTTTCCGTATATATTGTTTCCAACTATTGGCTAATTATGATAAGTGTACTTGCTAGAGAACTCTGGATATACTAACTCGTATATTATATAATATTATATATTATATATATGTGTGTTTCCATTGCATTGCATTGCATTGTACTATATTATGGTGTATTGTTATTTCTATTGTAAAGTACATTTTATTTCATATTATATTATATTTCATATTATATTATATTTCATGTTAAAATATTTCTTACGTTACATTATATTTCATGACATATTGTATTTCATGTAATATTATACTTATATTCTATTATTCAGGATGGTGCCCCCAATTACAGTTATAAGTTGGTTTATTTTTGTTGGTTTATAAACCCAATGAATACTAGTTCGTTATATCTACCATAAACCATACAAAATTTGGCCAGTTAATTATAAGGCAACTGAACGCAATCTAAAAGCGCCCCCATCCTGTATGTTCACAGCAAACATTCACAGCAAACATCCCTGCACCATATTCTACGTACATGAAGGTTTAATTACATTATCTTATACATATTCTATATCCATATTATATGATGTTCCTAAGTGACATGAAAACATCAAGAATTAGGAATGGATATCACTAGAGCTAATGTTATATACTATATCATATTCATACATATATATTGTTTTATATACTATATATATATTCACATATATATATAATTATATAATAATAATAAAATACATATATACATTCTATATCCAGATCCTCCTGGCAACAACCGTGGCCCCTTAGGGCTCGGCCTTGGCTTCTCCTTCCGCCACTTGCAGGTCTTCCTCTGAAGCTTCGGCGCCTTCGAACGCCAGATTCGCCATCCGTTTTGGGAGATAAAAACGACATAGATATCATTGAAGCAATATAATCTACATAGACAGGTATACAAGTATATATATATGTATATGTATATATATATGTACATACATATATATATATATATAAACATACACATATAAACAAATATCATTGGGTATAAACATGTGTATGTGTGTAATATATATATATATACATATGTATATTATGACTCATATGACCTATGGATCCAGCCGCACTCTCAGTATCCAGGGCATGATTTGGGGTGGTCAAGTCCCTTCTCAGGAAGTATCTGGATACACAGGGACATGTGATGAACACCAATGTGTGTATATATATATACATAGCAAGAACACTGAACACTAAAACAATACAATGTATTTTTATATCATAGGACACATGTAAATCATGTAAATGTATATCCTATAATGCGTCATACTTGAACTAATAAAGAAAGGCAAAATTAGATATGCCGGAATGATAAATAATGATATTATGTAATCATGTATTATATATATATAATGGATTGGAACGCACAATGATAGCACCGCATGGAATTGACATGATAATTCAATTATCTACTTGAAAACGTACTGAGCTACATACATAATACATACCAAAGTTTTGCCCAGATAAATAGGTCATTCAAACGCGCGTTCGAATGCACCTGCTTCGAAGGGCTCGGGCCTGGTCTGCGAGGGTAGATGATTACCTTTGTCCGAAAATAGGGAATACTGATTTTCAGTGGCATTTCCATACAGAAAATCATGATCTAGCAAACAAATTGGAGTAATTATCCACTATTTTCAGTCAATCCCATGAATATTTTTATCATGGTCATGGTGTTTTGGGCTTGATGCATTCATCTTATCACGTCATATCACGTCATATCACCACATCTTTGAAAATGCGAGGGACCAAATTCGGCAATGTGATTTGCCTAGAGTTACCCGCCATAGCGCCCTTCTCTGGAACAAAATCATAGGGATTTGGCCACCCCTTTGCCTGGGTGGCTCAGCAGGAATCTGTGGCAATGGCACCTCTGGTGCCTGAGACGACGAAGGTCATCGGTGGTGAATTGCCCACCTGGAAAAAGTCTACTTCCTGCTCTTTTAGATGCTTTTACCGACATCATCCATGTGTAGTACATTCACCTTAATGTGTGGTTTCGGCCCATGTAGGTGTAGACATCAATGTTGACCATGGATCTGGGTTGTATAGGTGAAGTCAACAATGGTAATCCAAGGTTCAGGTGAATTTGGTGCTTAGGAGCAGACTGAGACAGAGTATGAGGAACATTATGATGCAGGAGAAGGCAGGGAAAGTACTTAGAACAATGTCTGCATGACTAGATCAAATAATATTAAACACTGATACAAACATACCTAGACCCTGAGTGACCAAAACAACTGTTATTTACCCAAAGTGTCTTCCCGAAAATTTCAGACCAGAGTCAATGGAGTTGATAAACTACCATGTTGTACTCCATAGGCCCTAAACATCAGAAAAGTGAAATCCCACTAAAATAGTGGTACCTCCCTCTGATAATCATGGTAATCATGGTAAAACTTGGCATGGCAATCATGGTTGGATGATTCACCATGGAAAAAAACTTAGACACTCCCAAATTATATAGAAGAGTTATAATTAGATGATTTTCCCGTTACAACCTACATTTATAGGGACATTTCCCCACGTTTGATGACGTAAACTCCAGGTGTTTCTCCGCAAAACTCCCGAAGAGTTTCCGCGCCTTGGGCGGTTCTTGTGCCGTCTTCGGCGGCGCCGCCTTCGTCCCGGCCGTTGGAAGCGGATCCGGTTCCTCGTCCACCATCTCGACCGGCATCCTGGGAGGTGCCTCGAGGCGGGGCTAATCTTCACAAAATATGATATCACTATAAACTAATTATAGTCGAAAACTCACATAGCTATTGAAAATGGCCCTTTATAGTGGATTTACCTATAAAAACTGGTGATTTTCTATAGCTATGTTAAATTACCAGAGGGTATATAGATATGTTCCACCCTTGTACTAATATATCATTTATTGTTTGTTTTTTTTTGTTTTAATACACATTATTATTGTGCACACATATTTATCATATTTGATCACATAGAGTATAGTTATATATATATACACTTTAGATAGTGATATATATATATAGTTATATATATATATATTTACATATACATATATGAATGTGGATTCTATCTATCTCATTTTGGATTATATATTAACTGGTACTATGAAATTATGAACTATTCCATCATGCATGGCAAATGAATAACGTGTAAAACTGCCCAACCAAGGCTGGGTCCTGTGGTCCTAAACTATGAGTTTCTCCAGTCATGCTACAAAAACAACAGCAACAATCGGGCTAATGTCCAGGTGTTTTAGTTTGCGGTCATTGGTTGCCACTTGAAAAGAATGGGAACGTCAGTAGGGATACTCCCATTTTGAGTGGGAACCAAAATGAAACCAACATCTACCCTCTGGTAAACTAACATCGCTATGGAAAATCAACATGTTTCTGGGAAAATCCACTATAAATGATCATTGTCAATAGCTATGTTTGTTCACCAGAGGGTAGTCTTGATGGCTGGATGGAAGGGGAAACCACCGAACTCGATTCAAGCAGACCCTGGTCAACCAGGTTGGCCGCCCTTCATTCTCCGCATGAAACCCCTGGTCATTTCGCGGTGAAAGAAATCATGGGAGTCCCCCAACAAATAACCAATGAGTCCCAAAATGGTCGATACATGTGGGTACCTTAATCTATATTGATGGTTTAATGGGAAACCCATGGGAAACCCATGGGACAATGATAGAGATTCATAGACCCAGCCCTTGCGACACGGCACGAATCGCTCGTTGGGACGGAGCTTCTTCTTCTTTGGCTCAACTGCCACGACGGGGCATGGGCAGGTTTTCCATGTACGTTGGTGTATCACCTTCATTTAAACATCACATCCAGCAATAAATATTAAATGTTTCTTAAGACCTGTTAAAGGTCTGTTGAATATCTTGAGATTTCTTCAGTTGAGGCCAGAATAATTAATCATGTTGTATAGGTAAATCATCTATGAATGGGCATTGCCATGCGCAATTTTCCATATGTTAATTTTCCAGAAATCAATTAACAAACACAAAGAGAACCAACAGTTTTCCCTAGTACAAGAACCTGCTTTTCACCTCGATTCAGAGCTCACTCTCACTCTGTGTTGGGCTCTACTGTACATGTAAAGACAATATTAAGAACAACCACAGGACTGTAAGAAAACATCATGATATATACCCTCTGGTAATTTAACATAGCGATTGAACATGGCCATTTATAGTGGATTTACCTATTGAAAATGGTGATTTTCAATAGCTATGTTAGTTTACCAGAGGGTATATATATATATCTATCTATCTATCTATCTATCTATCTCCACCTCGAAAAATCATACTTCTCGCTGAGACTTGTTCGGCTTCGGCTCTGGGATATTGTGGCACAATCCCCATCCAGTCACCAGTTTATCCCCTCGTGTCTCAGTGTGTTAAAGACGTTGTTCCAAGGTTGGTTGATGACTGCTGATCTCCTGTCAATGGGGATCGTTGAACCGACCATTAGGGGCCAGAATCTCCAGTCATGCCCAGCATATGTGAAATGATGTGAATGTTGCAGCACAATTATGATCAATTATGGCTTTGTGAATTCCAGTTGAGCACCAACAGGGATGTGACATGCTGCAACCATATATATATGTATAAATCAAACTATATATATACACATATAAACGCGTAAAATATTGGACAAGTCCCATGTCATAGCTTATTTAGGAGCAGGGGAACATGGGGTAATTTACCTAACCCCAATGTGGCTGCGCCTAGTCCCGGAGCTGGTCTCTTTGCTGGAAAACTCCGCCAAATTGCCTGATCAGCGCTATCAACATGGGTACAGCAATTAAACTAGCGAAATCTAGCAGTCATGAAACACAACTTTAGTAGTTTGAAATATTGGGAAACTCTAGGATTTTCTTTTTTTTTGCTTGACATATTTGACATCCCACTTCTGTCCTGGCTCAAACCTACGTGATATTTCAAGACGGGCCATTGTAAAACATGGTCAATCTTTGGTAGCCATCAACAAACACATGCTTATTTTATGGTATGTTCCATACCCAGATGCTCCAAGTATGGAATATTTACCTATATACATATACCACAAAAATTGCCCAAATGTAGGTAAATATTCCATACATGGAGCATATGGGATATATAGTGATTTTAAAAAGGATTAAAACAATTCATCTAAGGTTGGGGATGAAAATAGGAAATTCGTCGCTACTCTCCAGAAATTGTGGATGTTCATGTCCGTACTCTATTGGCATATTTACATAAGTACATTTAAAGCCAGTCAGGGCCATAAAGATACCGTTTTCAATCTTCAGACATTCGGAAATCACTGTGTTCAACAGTCAATGAATATTATATAATCTGTATACCCTCTGGTAAACATACCAAAAGCTATTGAACATGGCCATAGAAATAGTGGATTTACCCATTAGCATGGTGGAATTTTCGATAGCTAAGTTCAAAAAAATCCGGAGTGGAATCCACATGGAAAGTCCCGGAAATGGGATGATTAGGATGGGAACAATCCACATGTCACTCCTCCTTGGATGTCGGCTGCCGTAAGCGCACAAAGGACTCGGCGATGGGAAGAAAGCCCTGCCGGGATTTCAGTCACCGCTTGGTGATGAAAATCCACAAATTCCTGGGGCAAAACCCTGGAAATCAAAGAAATTTATAGAATCCTGGCAGTGCAAAAAATATAAAAAATCACTTGAGATTGAACAAGGTATTCAAAGAATGGCTAGTTGGTGGTTTACCTACCCTCCGATTTAACTGATCAAACACCACCGCACATGTTCACCATCCAACAAGTCAATCCAATCAGTTGGAGCTACTTGTAGAATCCTCAGCCATGATATATGACTTGAGATTGAACAAGGTATTCAAACAATGGCTAGTTGGTGGTTTCAACCTACCCCTACCCTCCTGGCCAATATTAGTCAATGGGAAGGATTATCCCATATATCATGGAAAATAACAAATGATTGAAACCACCAACCAAATGGCTATTGGACTTTCACAGAACTTACGCCTCAAGACACTGGCAAAATCACAAGTCAGTGTCCCTATCAAAAGTGTTGGCTCAGGGTACACCACATGTTCAGACATACCCAAGTCGATCCAAATAGAATGCATATATATATATATATAGGAATTAATATGGGTATCAACAGCCATATCCCAGAATACTCCAAAAAACATCTACTAACATTAGCAAACCATGGCCTGAGACGCTGCCACCATGGCTGCCTGGACGAGAGGTTGACCGGTGATGTTCGCAAAAACGACAACCGTTTAACAACATGGGTGGTGTGATTAAATGAATGATTTCATATGCATGGACATAGCATGGACATATATATATATATATGAATATATATGAATGTATATATATATACATATCTATGAATGATGTTCCTTTCCATAAACAATAGTCCATAAACAACATGACCATGTTTCAAAAACATTGATGGTGTGATTTTATGTTTTTCATTGGCATATTCGGATATATGGATGTGGATATAGCAGAAAGGATGATGTGTGTGCATTGAGATAAATCACCAACCAGGATAAGTGACCCACAAACATGGTTCTTTGGGTCCACCGTGAAACCCGACAAATTTTTCATGACTCCAATCAAGTTGCACAAGATCCGCATGAGAGGTTGGAAGACAATTCCCTCCCCAATCGAAACCTATCGATGGTGATTGGGAAACAATATACAAATTATAACTCCTTCGGTCAGCCATGGCCACTAGGGAATGTGGACAAGCTCCCTTCTCCGCTCCCAACCACCCACCCAGTTTTCACTGGCCTCAGAAGACTTCGCATTGGCAAAGCGAATGGACACCTTAATTCACGACCGGGGAAAACGGCGGTCGTCACTGCGATTCTCAGCTGGAAAATCCGCAACGAAGGGTTGAACCATCAAACGCAGGGATTCATAATTGATCTGTATAATGTTTATTGGGTGGCAATTATTTGACACAATTTAACTAACTATAGGGTTCATGGTATATATATAATATGCAATAATATATATATATATATATGTGTATATATATATATACCAGTAGTACCGCACAAGGCGGTGGCGGAAGTTTCAAAAATAGGAAACCTATAGGAGAGCTTGGTTGTTGTGAATCAGGGATGGCAGAGCGAATCCACTGATGGACCGAAAGGTGCT
>Ga0126342_10002214_pt1 | contig 29769 bp, 24 predicted proteins | sample Cyp1metagenome_FD_92528 | JGI IMG/M metagenome (GOLD analysis project Ga0126342, IMG submission 92528) | Coral microbial communities from Lord Howe Island, Old Settlement Bay, Australia - Cyphastrea 1 metagenome | ecosystem: Host-associated > Invertebrates > Cnidaria > Coral ...
CCCACCCCACCCCACCCCATCATCAGCGTAGCATCAAGAACCTCAGCAACGAAAAAGTAGCGTTTCGCGACCTCAGTTTTCGGTCCGTAGGCACAAACATGTATGGTAAATACATCTACGTACGACTTACTACAGCCTTCGGATTTTGCTGGTGCGCCCTATGATCCCCAATGATCGTCCCAACGGGAGCGTCCACGCTGATTCTCGAACGTTGAGGTGCAAAAAAAACAGGAACGTAAAACATGTATACGTTTTCAGCATGAAAACCATGGGGCAATCATCATTTTTCCATCTCTGGCGGTTTTCATTTTTTTTAATTTTCAACCTTAGGATGATGATGGATGATGATCCCAAATGTCAATATCATTTTTTTCAGATGGGTGGCTCAAACACCGACTAGTGGAGTGTGTCCCAACAAACACGAGGTTTACATAACCCACCGTCATGGTTTCATGTAACATTTTTTTTATTGTGTTTGATGGTTGCATCCCAATTTTTCCACCATGTTTGATGGTCAAATACCATGTTTGTATCATTTTTGATGGTAAAATCCCATGAAATCACCATGTTTGATGGTTAAAATCCGCTAAATCACACTAAATCACATTAAATCCACATGTTTTTTTTGGGTCACCCTTTTTTTAAAGATCCCCTCAGCCTGTTTTTTTTTTTTTTAAAGGCCCTGCTCGACCTCACGGGTGCTGCCACTGAGACCCTACACTTGGAGGAGTCCGGTTTTTTTTCAGGTGAAAAGTGGAGGTTTCACCGATGAAAATGGGGGATTTATGGTGATTTCACCTGATTTAGCCAAGGAAAATATGATGAAAATGGAGATGTCACCTGATTTAACTAAGGATGTTGGATGATTTTACCAACAGACAATGGGGACTGAAGGAAAATGAAGATGGGGATTGTCACCAGCAAATCTTGGGGACGGGATAAACCACAAATCGGGGACCTAGGATCAGCAGCGTTATGAACTAGGTACGATTCGTGGGATGATCCTCCAAGTACACACACACACATACATATATATATGTTATATATATATATATATTATATGTTTATGTTTTTTTCCAAACAAAAATGGAGGTTTATACTTTTATACCCAACCATTCTTGCGTATCTTGCTTATTTTACTAGCCAAACTGCAGGGATTTGCAGATACCGTGTATTTTCAGACAAACCCAGATGATGCGTATGGGTGTTTCTGAAAATCTGGGTACATTGGATCTCTCCTCAAAAATGACCAACCGTTTGGATGATTTGGTCTCCCCCATTTTAGGGAACCCAGATATGATGCCATGTTATTGGAATGTGCAGAATGGGTCAAGACTGCCTGTTTTTCTCATGTTTGGATAGATTTTTAGGGATGAACATCCAGCGATTCCTGGTATTTTGAGATGAAAACCATGATGCCTTCAAAAAAAAAATCCACCCAGTCATCATAGATAGCCACCTCACTCACCTCACCACATCTCTTCAATGGTTTTTAGGGTTGGAGATGGCCCAAAGTCCCAGGACTTCCAGCCAGCAGACCTCTGGGAGCGGTTGGCCACCTGGACCAAATCATCATGGGTCTACCAGAATTGCCTTGGACCATTGGATGATTTGGGGGGAACCTGCAATTTTAGGAACCATCCAATTTCATGGAATTGCACGAAGCGCATATGTCATATAACTCATATGTATCACATTTTGAAATGGTCACACTGTTCCCGTGGAGATTTGGACGCTTCAGATCACCGTAAAGCCTTTTTTTGTGGCCAAAAAGAGTGGTACTCCTCTCAGATAATAATCCCATTTCTTGCAGAACTTTCAAAAGATTTGGTGGCTGTTTCCATTCAGTTACAAGTTGGTTAAAAACCACCATCAACTATAGATATATCTACCATAAACCATTCATAGTTAACCTAGTGAAGTGTTCACCAAGCGAAAAAACGAGCCGGGGCACCTCGTTTTTCGAAACTCAGGTGAGCTACCAATCTGCTCAGCTGCCCATGGGCTGTGGTACTGCTGGACATCCCGACCTCGAAGAGGTACCACGAAAAAACCAGCAAACAATGGCCGTTTTACGGGGGAAAACCATGGGGATATTACCAACACCAACTACATGTGATATTTTGGGATTCTTTCAAAATGAAGGATTTGCTGAAGATGATGGATTTTCTGCACTGGTGAATCCACCATGTGTGAAATCTATATATTGTTATTGTCTAATTTTTTCCCACAAACCATAAGCAAATCCGAGACGAGGGGCGTTGCATCAATTTACTTCAATTTTCATGGGGAAGAATCATTTATATAGAACAAGGAACCTTTTTGGGAGGTACCCTCGGTAATCAGCTCTGTGGTTTGCTGGAAAAAAATCCACTATAGTTCGATGATTTTCCCATTAAAATCCACATTTATAGAGGATTTTCCCATGAATTTCCCATGAAAAGATTGAAAAAACACATTTACAGAGGATTTTCCAAGTCAAAAACGGGATGAGCCATCTGCCCCAGGTGGGCTTGGTGGGATATCACGCCTACAGCATCTTGGAGCTTCGAGAAGTGGATGCCCAGGTGTCTGGGGATATCAATGGGAAAGTGACACCAAAAGAGTTCTGGAAACTACCAAAAAGAAACAGGGTGATTTTATTCGGATCTGACGAAAGAAGCAAAACATGAACAGTTTGGACAGGTACTGTAACATCTGTTTCAGAGGGAATTGCTTTGACACTTTTAAGAGGTGGCTGGACAGCACAACAAATGTTGGAGAATGTTCAAGCCTTTCGAGCGAGAAGTCATTTCCAGGCGAGGACATTTTCGTCACAAGATCGAACTGAAAATGATGACTCAAAGTTACTTTGGGGCCCCAAAATTTTGTGGTTCCCTAGGTCTTCGAATTTGAACTTGTGCCCATGTACCGTCAACCCTGCACAAATAGAAGCTGGGTGGGCCATGCCCAGAAGTGATCACTGGCGACTAACATGGTACCCCTCAAGTGACAGCCCATGGGTCATTCATTGCAACATCCCGTCGTATCCCTTTGGTTGTTGGTTAGATCTAGGGGTGACCCCCAAAGGTGACCCAGTAGTGGCTGGTGAAATAAGCCCGGTGTGATTTTTGATGGTTCATTAACACCAAGTAAACCCATATAACCCCAAGTAAACCCATATTGTTTGGGGGGTCAGCTGGGGGGGTATCCCATATACAGCTATATCATGCTATATCCCATTATGAAAATTATATCCCGTTACTTATTACCAGTCTGTTACTTAAGTTTACCTGTTTAAAACGAAGTTTGGTCGGTTGGTTCAATCCCTATTTGTATAAACCATTGAAATCGGCTTCGTCATTTGGTTCGTCGAATCCCTAATTTTTCAATCTTGGTGAACTCCCAAGTTTCATTATATACTGTGGATGGTTGCGAAATCTTGCCCCACCAAAAGGATGGTATTTCAACCCCAACAAAATCATGGGATGTTTACCATCTATCTGGTGATAACCGGATTTCGCAACTTCCATCCATAGGATTCCCATTCATCTTCTGGGGGCCCGGCCGCGGAGGAGGTTCCTCCTGCCTTGCGCACGAGTGATCCCACGATTCAGCTTTTGCGGCTGCGGAATCCCCACGGTGCCACGGGAAATGAAGCCTTCATTGGACAATCCTCATTTTGAAACATCTATAGTCATCTATAGTCTAAATATATGTCTATATAATATGATATAAATGATAATAATAATAATAAATACACTATATAACATATATGTATAATTATGTACACAATATGATAATATATACATATATGATTATTAATTACGTGATTAAGATATGTGATGGTTCTTTTGCAACACATAATGAAGAGGTGTATCTAGTTTCTTGGGGTCCTTCTTGATATGATTAAATAAGAATATTGTAAATAATAAGAACACTGATAATAATTATAAATAATAATTATTACTATAAATAATAATAATGATAAGAATAGTAATTATAAATAATTATAATTATAAGAAACCATTATAAATAATAATAATGATTATAAATAGTAATAGTAATAATAATAATTACAAATAATAATGATAATAATGATAATAAAGACAATATATATATATATATATCATAATATTTACAGTATATATATAATATGATAATATGTACATACATGATTATTAATTGCATGATTAAGATATGTGTTTGTTCTTTTGCAACACATAATGAGTCGAGGTGAACTATCTAGTTTCCCCGGAGGAGACCACGAATTCCTTCGGGGGAGAGGTACGTTTTTTTGTCTACCGCAGTGAAACCCCATCTGAAGGTGTTACGAATACTGAAAGTTCTTTTTGAGATACCTGGTATACCTCCCAAATTGGATTTTTTATGGGGATAATGATAAACATCCATTGGACTTGGGGGTAGCCTATTTTCAGACAAACCCGGATGATCCAGATGAACCAATTTTTACAATGACGCCCTGGAGGCATGGGCGAGTGGAACCGCGACTGGTCCGACATGTCCAGTCAGTGGACTGACTCGTTAGAGAAGATCTTGGGTCGAAGTGCTGTGAATGATGGCACCTTCTGGATCGATGCTGGGTGCTGGTTTCAGAGGCCTTGGGATGTAAACAAAATACCAAGGGATGACTCATTTTATGACTAATTCACATACAAATGAAGATTTCGTAAAATGGGGGTATCCCCAAATCACTCAAAATTAGACCATCTGGTCTTAGTCTTGAAAACAATGGTGACTTGGGGATCCAATTTTAAGAAACTCCCAAATCAATCCAAATCAAAGATTGTAATCATGTCTTCGAATCGCTGGGATTGATATATTTCATATTTATCCATATTTCATGACACACCCTGTGCTTGGACTTACAAGACCGCTGGAATTGCTGGGATCATTTCGATATGAACTCCGTGGTTGGGATAGTCGTCATGAATCCACAGTTGGCAATGTGGAAACTAATGCCCAGGTCAAACTCAGGAAAAAATGCTGCAATACAGAGTTTTTCATAGTTACACATGATTTGTATCATATCGACATGCAACAATATGTTTACACACAAAGGATACTTCAAATCTGGTGAAATTTGCGGGATCCAAAAATCGAAAACGTCGACCCCAGGATTTCATGCACTTCCTGTCCCTTGGCGAAAAAAAACCCGTGGCAGGTTGGATCATCGCCAAAAATTTGGCGGTTGGCTGGGAAAATATGGGAAAATCGCCATGAAGCCATCATCAATGGAGGTTCGGTTCGCTGGAAACATCCGCTGTAGTTTTCTGGAGGTTTAGTTCGCTGGGAAAATCATTGGTTTTGTATAGCTGGGGGACTTTCCAGCCGCCGGAGGGGACTTGCCATGTTTCATGAGGCTTCGCTTAGGAGTTGATTGCGGTAGTCCCACACCATGCTGATTTACAGTACATTATACTTCTGGCATTATGTATATAATTATATATACACAATATATATATATATATGCATATGTGTACATACATATGTATTGAAAATTCAACAATATTTTATAGATATTTTACCATATTTTTAGATTCACCACAATATCTCAACATAGATTTCAACAAGAATTTGTCATATTTGTGATTGACCGCACATGTAATCTATTAAATCTACAGAAAGGCTACCGGCCATGGTTGCCATTTGGTTTCTTCTCCCAGGATGGCCTTCGAAGTGGTGGACGTGTGCTTTGCCTTCCCATCTTGGCATAGCTCCAGCGTGCAGAATTTCTTCTGCGCCAAGTCAGAGGAGTGCAGGTGGGCTTCAACCGACAGCTTCGCTGGGATCCATCGTGGGGGGGATGGGAATGGGAATACAATAGGAATCAGGTTTTTTGATGATGAAACTGGGAAGATCTGGAATATCTTTGTGGAATGCTGAGAATCGGTTGGAGGCATGTGGCAATAGCCATAACACTGATCAAATGCCAGCATGGGATGCTTGGATGCCGAATAGTTTCAAGAATATCTAAATAGTTTGAAGAATATTTAGATCAACTTTGCGGCTCATTTGAAACCCATTTCGGCAGCACCATGCTGGAATATCCGACTGTTTGTATTTTTTTTTGCATGGCTCTGTCTCAAAACAGCGGAGCCAAACTCAACAAATCTCCAGTCAGAACTGAACCCCCAAACAAGTAATCCATGCCCCAAATATCGTATATCCACCCAAAAGTATGGGCCCCGAAAATGAATGGAGCCAATACATTTCACAATAAATTTCACAATACATTTTCACCAGGGTTTCGTTTGGGTATTTCACACATATTGGGGGAGGGGCTTATTCATCTGAGTGGTGTTCAACCGCCCTGTTGGTTGATGTAGTTCGCGGGTTCTACTGCCCAGTATATTGGGGATTGTCATAACTTCTGGGAAATCCTGTTCATCAATTAGTATAATTTCACCCATATATATAATCATAGATATACCATATGTATACCATTACCATGAATATACTATAGTATCAACATAGTATACCATGTATTACCATATACATATATATATACACATACCATACATATGGATATACCATAGGTTAGATATAGTACCAACGTCTCTCATTTGTGTCGTGTTTTCACAGGCTATGTCGAGACGCCTATATCTTGGAGGTCACGACACGCACTGAGCCTTGGCAATGAGGTGAACCCCCAGCAATTTCATGGGGAAAATTCTGGGAAAATGATGATCTTTGCCAGTTTTGGGGGTACTCAATTTCCAGACAAGCCAAAGAAGTGGTCAAAAAATCCTGGGAGATATTTTTTTCATCCTGAGGTTTAGATGTCTTGGAACTGAGATTCAGAATGTTCAGGCCAATAGTTGCCATCCAAAAGAAGCAGATGTCAGATGTTTCAGGGGGAAGTGATCACCCAGTCTGTATGGCAAACCCCGAAAAGCTGGGCAGTGGGGAATCATGACAGGAGATTAAAGGGACATGTCATCAAACAACGCCCTGGGAAAAAAAAAAAAATTGGACCCCTAGCCCTAATGTAATGAGCTTCTGCAGTCATGAAGTACTACCAGATTTGGAATGATGCAGATTCAACAATGAAGACCATCATTTAGTCGGTTTCTGGATTTAGATGTATTTAGTGTTGTTTTTGTGCAATTAGAGAGACTGCAAGAGGCAGCAAGGTTCGCACCTTCCCGTGCCAGTGAAAGTGAAAGTGAAAATGACGTATATAATCATATATAATTATATATAATATATATATAAATATTTTTTGTTGTTTTGAGATTTATATATATATAATATACATATAGATAGCCGTTCCAAACATGAACAAAGACTCCCATCTCAACGAGCATCGACCATCCCAGGAGCTCTACATCTCCTCATTGCAGCCCACGAAGAGGGGCACCTGGCTGCGCGGCGAACGGAAACGTTTCTACCAACCAGGTGCGTAAGCAGGGAGCTGAGCTGAGCCGTTAAAAACTAACCAACCTTTTTTTGGGGATATATAGATATACATTGATATATACATATATATGTATATACATATAATGATATATATATATATATATCACTTAAATACACATATATATATATATATATATGTAAATATATGTATACGATATGCCTTGATTTTTGTTTGTAATGGGATACTATATGATATATATATAGTTGATCAACTTCGATATGATATAGGGGTGTGTCTGAAAATGGGGCGTACAATGAAATGGTCATTTTGACTGGAAAAATTATGATAAGTAGATTTCGGGCTATCAATATTTCCGACAAACCCATATAATTTGTACACATAGTATATGCACATGTTCATATGTATGGATGATGGGGATTTGATTGGGCGCAAATATGTCGACAACATGGGGATTTTGTTAAACACGAATGGACTTTTGATAGAATTTGCGTAGCCGAAGAATTGGAATTCAAAGAGATGGGAACGGTGATTTAAGCAACAACAATTGGGATTCGAGCGGGATATGATTAATTTGTTTATGGCCCGCCACCTACTAGGACTTCGCAGTGAAGAGTAATAGGACACCTCCTGTACAACGGTGACAATCTTTCTGGCTACTCTTGTTGGGTGCCATGTCCAAGGGACATTGACGTACAAGAACGCAGACATTAGATGAGATTATGCTAGCTTGCAAGAAGGTGAATATTGATACAGTAGTGGTTTCGATCTTGCTTTAGCATCTTTTGGCATCATTTGTCGTATTACCACTTGGTTGTCGCTCTGACCGATTTTCAGGTTCCCGGTCAGGTATTCGGTGAGATCCACCTTTTCTTGGTTATATAGTTATATATACAGTAGATCATTTGCTGTTTCTCCGATCTTTCACACATTCTCTGTGTTGTCGAATATTACATTCTTGAGGGTTATACAGCTCACGCATTGGTTCAATACTTCCAATCCCATCGGAACCAGGTGACGTGAGTTTGCTGCTACTGCGACTGGCAGATGTGCGCAAGCTGTACCCGGGCTAAAGGTGGTGGGTCAACAGCTACTGTTCACCAGGAGTCGGGCTGTACCATGCCCAGTTGATGATCGCTTCCGCACAAAAGTCGCAATGGGAAACCTTAGTGAAGGATAGCAAGTTGTGGGTGTCAACACATTGTCAACACCTGATCAATAATTTAATAACTGATTAGGGGGGGTTCTCAAATAGCAATAATCGACTAAAATGATCCCTCCCAATCAAACACTCCAGGGATCCAGGGGGTTTCTGAATGCGGGGTTGACATTATTTTTTTGTTGGTCAGGAAAATACTTGAACAGACTAATTGGTATCCTGCCAAAGGTAACTTTTTTTTGCAATGTCTGTACGCCAAATTGGCCGCTATCAGATCCTCCTCCCGCATGCAAGGAACATGGAAAGATTGGTGGCATCCCATCTCAAGGGAAATCAAGTTCGCAGCACTTTGCAGGTGGGGGTTTGGCCAGCTTGGAGCCATGGTGAGCCTTGTGGCTTCATTTGACAGCATGGTGAGCGGCACCAGCCCCGTGTACTGTTTGAGGTATCCGTAAATGGTCAAATATACCTGAGCACCTGCCTGCAGCGGATCTCAAAGGATTTTGCACGTTTTGGTAGTGATAGGGGTCACCCAGTGGGCACCCGGTAGGCAGAGACCCCCAGTGGACATCATGTCCTAGTGAGTCCCAACCATTCCCACCCTGTGCCAAACGGCCATCAGCTCGGTGGCTTTTGGGCTTTGATGTAGGACATGCCCAAAACGTCCCAAAACGCCAATTTTCCTCAAAAAAAAAAGCAGGGTTGTATCATGTTGTATCCCAAGTGCTATGTCATGGTCGTGGTAACAGATCAGCATTTTTTTGATGCTTAACCACTTTTGACGGCTAAATCCCATGAAATCACAATTTTGATGGTTATATAATTCCCATGAAATCACACTATTCTTGATGCTTCAATCCCAATTTTTCATCATTTTTCATGGGAAAAACCCGCCATCTAAGAACTGGAGCCAGGTCACCTTGGACGCGGGCAGCTTTTTGTTGCTGCCCTACTGCCTGGGCTCTGGGCCTGTGGCCATATCTGGAGGTCCAGAGGCCTGCCATGGCATCCAGGGCATCTCATTTAACAAAAAAAAACGTGAAAATCCATGATTTTAAGATATCTTAAATCTATTGAATCTATTGTATAGCTATGTCAATTCTATATCCCTATGGATTGTACTTCCGTACCTTCTGAGGAAGTATGACTGGGGGGTTCTACTTCCCTTCTCAGTCTCTGGATCGATAGTGTACACAAGATAAGCTTGTCTTTAGCTGGGCCATGGAGTTAGTTAGCGAGTTAGTTGACTAATGAGATAATACCTATAATTGTATATGTGAATGTGTATATATATATATATACACACATTCACATATATATATATATTCATATATATAGATATATATCATAGATACTATGAACTATAGCTAATCAGAAATCATAGATATATCCATCAGAATTATCAGACAATTATAGACAATTATAGATATTTGGTGGAGATGTGTATAACCATGATAGCTCCCCAGTTGTAAGTTGGTTTATTAAAACCGTTGACATCCGTGAACTGATATGAATTCTGTATATATATATACGTATATATAATATGTATGTCTATACATATAAATATAAATATAAATATAAATATAAATATAAATATAAGTATGTATATATATATATATATGTATATCTATCTATATCTGAATTCTATGCATATATATATATATATACATACACATATCTACCATAAATTCCACTTTTTAACATTAGCTTAGTCTACACCTCTGCATCCCAGGCAGCTCCGTGGACGCTCCGCCTTCAGAGCTCTCAGCCGCTGCGCTGCACGGCGAAAGCGGTGACCTTCACGGCGCAGCTGGCGCTGGCGTCGGCAAGGGCCTGGCGCTACCTGGCGCGACAGGCGCAGTTGCGCAGTTCCTAAGTCATGGATCCCCTATCCCCAAAATAAATGGGGAATATATATGATATATAATGGTATATTAATATAGGGGTATATATATATAATGATGTATAATGGTATATAATATGGTATATAATATGGTATATAATATGGTATATAATGTAATATAATATAGTATGGTATATAATGGTAATATCATGATATACCATAATCCAACAACTAGTGGCTTATGTTATAAGAACTACATATATGGTGGTTTAGGTTTCCACACATGGGGGATCCCCAAAATGAGGATGTTTATAATGGAAAATCCTATGATATCAATGATTTGGGGATAGCCCCATGACTTAGGAAACCTCCTGGACTCATCCAAGATTAGACCATTTAGTATTGAAACAACCATGGTGACTTGGAGTAGCAGCATTTTAGGAACCCCCCATATGGTGATTGAACTGAAGAGAATATGAGGAAATGATGAGAAACGGAGAACATTAGTAAATTATGGGTTTTAAAGGAAGGTTTTATGTGGAACACCGTTTGGAAATGAGGATGTACAACTGATGAAAGTTGAAGGATTTGGGGGAATTTTGAGGGATTGCCGGGTGGTGGAATGCGGTTTGACTAAGGCAACGATAGGAAATGAACCAACCATGGGACATGAACCATAGTGAAACATATGAAAATCCATCTCAGAGTCTATTTTTCAATGTTCCGTTGGGGAAGGTCGTCATTTGTTGGTTTTTCGTGATGTCAAATCCAGGTGAAGCGAGGTTGGCTGATCAGGCCTGACCATGGCCCTGACTTCTCAACTGGAACTATTCTATGAGTAAACTGATGGTAGTTGCTGGATAGACACCTCCTTCAGAACATCATCTATCTACCATTGTTATCTACTGTACCCATTTACTGTCCATCTACATTTTCTATAGACTAAAGACGCGACATCATGTCATCAGACACGCCGCAGGCCCTTCCAGCTTCACTGCTAGAAGATCGACTGCAAGATGAGGCAGCGGTGGTCGTTCGATTCAGAAGCTTTGGTACACCTTCATGCAGATTTTGCTGCCGCTTGTTGCTCTTTTCTTGCCCTTGGTCAGATGATTACATGTCTACTCTACTTGGGATGGCATAGATGGTTGAGTTGTTCCGGACCTCACAACACGACTTCACATTTGGCATGATAATTGTTTTTTTGGGAATATCCCCAAAGATTCTGATTTCAAGTTGGTGAACCAGTTCAGTTTATCCATATAAAAAACAACGGTTCAATGGTTGATACTCTTGTTATTACCATCTGGTTATTTAACATAGCCATGGAAAATCACCATTTTCAATAGGTAAACCATCTATAAATGGGCCATTTCCCATGGCTATGTTAAATAGCCAGATGGTAATGATGGTTAATGGTGAAATCATGTCAAAACCTGGCTATTCCCCAGCGACGATGGGTTCAACCCATGGTTCCCAACCCCCAGTTCTGCGCGCGGCAAGGTGCGCTTCTCCATGACCCGACCAGCTGGTCCGGAGGGTGCCCTCCTGCTGTGGCTGGCCACCGGAAAGAGTCGAGACTCGGAAGCGGCGTTTCTGGATGGGTTCCCCTTGGATAGTGGGAATATTTGAGGGTTTCCATAAATTGGGATCACCCAAAATGGATGGTTTATGATGGAAAATCCTATTGACATGGATGATTTGGGGGTATGTACCCCTTTTTTAGGAAAACACCATTTACTCAATTTTACTCACCGTCGAAACAAAGACAGGTATCGAAAAATCGAAGATTGGCCATGAGGTAAGGCAGGTTGGTCTGGTTGTTTTACTTCTTACACTAAAATGGGGACAGAACGGGGGAATATATGGGCTGAGGGTTGATTCCTCCGTCACAATTGTTCGAAACTGTAAATATTCTTTTCCTCGATCGCCACGGTCCCACTTGATTGGCTTCCAATCCTTTTCGGGCGATGGTTCAGTGCTGCCAGTCCCCCATCGAGGAAGCAAGGCACTGAAGCTTCAAATCGTGGCCAAGGTGGGGGGAGCGCCTTTCCACGGTGGATTGCTCCCTCAAAAACCGGTGGATTGTAGCACCGCCTGGGCGCCTGATGGTAGCTACTGAAAATGGGCGAAGAACATGAAGAACCCGCATTATTTTCGAGTTTATATAACGGTGAACATGATGATCAAACCAGGGCATTCTTGGGTACATCATTTTCAGACAAACCCATGTGTTTCCTGTGGGTAGAATAGATGCAGCATTCGTGGGGCCAAGACAATTTCAATTGAGTTTGATCTTGAATTCAACCCTACCGGTACATGAAACCAGTCAGCTGTTTCTTTCCTTGGTAGATATTTGAACATGATTCATAGTTTCTTTGAATGGGATGGCATCCACCTCTCATAGGATATTGCAAAGATTCACACTAGTTCCATTTACGGAAATCGCAGTACATGTATATATATATTCATATTATGTATGTATATAATATATAGCATATATATATATTATATTATATTGACCCATCCTATCGGTTGAATCGACTTTCAGCTTGAGATATAGCAAGCCCAACAAGATAGACAAGTAACATCCTGCTTAAATAGTGATCAATCACTTTTCTCATCTTTTTCTAACATTTTTTTTGAAGGAATACTATACATATATATATAGATATATTATATATAATTAATTATATATATACACGTATAATAATTATACATTGTATAATTTATTGAACTGAATCTATTGAACTGACATTTTTGCTGATGTGTGGCTTTGTTTTAGGGTCCCAACTTGAACCTCTTCAGCGTGGAAGGCTATGGTGGTGAGGGACAGCACTGGGCTCTGCACTTCGAAACAGCTGCCGCAAGACATGGATCCTGGGCCCAGATTGGAGGGGTCTAATATTAAAATTTGTATTAACTCATTATATAGTTAATGTATAGTTAATAGATTATTAATAGATAATACTATTAATGGATCTATTAATGGATTTATAATATTAATATATAATGGATTATTAACTATATACAAATAGCAAATGGCTATTTTTAATCAATTATAAACCCTAATAAACTCAAAATGGGGGATGAAGAAACAAACATGGTGATTATTGACAAATTACTAACTCTATAGAAACTGTGAAATAATGGGTTTCAGGACACAAATAAAAACAAACTGATGGGGAGTTTTAAGCAACAGAACATGCATTTAACCTTTAACAATGGTGGTTCAAGCCAGAAAGATGCTCTTTTCAGCAAACCAAATTGGAGATGGCTCAGGATTGATGATTTGAGCATTCGGAGTCAATCAGTGGGGACATGGGAGGTCTATTTTGGAAGCCACTGAGTCAAACCTGATCTTTGGAGGCGAAATGTCGTTCAAGCTGCTGAGGAAAGCCTTTTGCCTTGCGAGTTCTGTGGAAGGACAAGACACGACTTGTTGTGGCACGGCGGGGAAGCTGTGACCGAATTACCCACTGTGATAGTTAGGAACTGATATTGCAGCCTGTTGGACATATCCTGTTACTCGAATTATTTTTCAATTTCGGACGTTTGGCGAAATTGCAATGGACTGGAATATGGAATGTAACCGCCAAACCTCATTAAACAGGCGTCCTTATTAAACACGATTGAATGTTGAAATCAACAAGATTGAATTTTCTGAATGTTGAATATGTTTCACAACTTTCTCATTTTTGGAAGTCAACCTCTTCAAATCGCGGCGATTTTGACGAAGACTCATGAGTTGATTGCGACCGACCTTCCATGGAAATCGTCATGTCTCCATGGGTTGCTCCTCATCCTCAAGTTACATATTTGCAATATACCCTCTGCTTATGACTAACATAGCCATGGTACAGATGGCCCATAGAAATAGTTGATTTACCTATTAAAAATGGTGAGCAATTTTTTTTTGAGCCATGTTGAATTCCTTCTCTCATTCCTTGGTACTGGTCAAGAACGGGATTTCCAGTTCATGGACGATCATCATCACCAATATGATATAGATTGGATGGTACAACCGGATGACCTCCGACAATCACCCACCATTTCTCAAGACTATCAATAATCATTTTGATGGTTAAGGTCCCATGATGATTTCACCACCCAAAAAAAAGGTCAACCAGTAGGAGTTTTGACGATTTTTGAACATGATTTCATGGATTCTAATGGTAAACACATGGCAAAAACCATGGCTTTCCCTCAGATTTTCCAACGTCCGTGACGCAGGAGGGGCCACTCAGGCCGTACCTGTGGGCAGCAAATGCGTCGGAAGCATCGGCGCTGGCGACACCAGTTGGTGCGCTGATTCATGGTGGGGCAATCACGGACCCCGCAATGGTCATTTAGTTCGTGAATTTAAAAGCTACATATCATATGCTTTTGTGGTCAATCACGATTTGTTTTTGACGCTGCCACTTAGATTCTTAGATTGGTCATATTTGGTATAGCTTAAAATCATAAGGACCTCGCCGATTGAACATGATAGGTGGACTATCGCCAAGAAATATCGAGAATTTGCATTTCCACTCGCAGCTATAGTTGTGGTTTCACGTGTTGTTTCAAACATTCATCACCCATGAACTTATTAGTGTTTGAGTAGATGATAATTTGAATTTGAATTATTTTATCTTTAGTTGCTAACCTTCAGTATTATTATAGTCATAGTTCTTAATCAATTTACAAAACAGTTTTTTTTTCTAATCATCACCTTGATTATTTTTAATTCCACTCATCACTAGTGGTGATTCTAATCATCATCCGTATGATTTTTTTCCACTTGAGCAGTGTTCAACAGCAGAATCACAGGCGCCATGGAGGCTCTTCGAGATTTCGCTGTGCCTTGGATCGGATCTGCAGATCCAGGATGTCTAATGGATGCCCGGTGGACAAAGATGAAAAAAGAGCCCATGGAAGTCTCAAGATGTATCAAGATGTATCAAGATGTATCAAGTAGGTTGAATATCTAGAAATGGTGCATTTTCCAGGGCTCTCTCCCTCTCTCTACCGTTTGTTTGAAGGGGTGCCTCATGTTCACGCTGAATCCGGGCTGTCCCCACCATGTGGTGCCCACAGTTAGCTAAGTTGGTTTCTAAATAGGTTGACTATGGTTACCTCGGATTTATGGTGTCTTTCGAAGTAGTTCCAATGGGGTTAGCCAACATCGCTGGGGGCTACCCTGCAACACCTTGGCGAGGCCCTTGCAGCACGAGGTGCAAGGACTGTGTCACTTGAAGCGCAATGAGAGGTAGACGCCACAATGTGGTTCTTCATGGATCCCCCCCCAAAAAAAGCCTCCAGATGATGGATTTGCGATATGAATGATGAATTTGGTGTTTTTTTTTTTGCAAGATGAAGTGGCAATATGAATGGTGAAACAAAAAACCAAACCAGATATCCACAAGACACGTATGACTTCGTAGGACCACCACCTACACAGTCCCCGAACCCTTTTCTTACCCCCTGGCCGCGAGGTGCTTGAAAACCCACAATGATCAACCATGAATCAAAGGTTGGAGTTCATTTTGCAGGTTTTACCACATTACATAACGTTAACATATACAATCATTAATTAATTACAATAACCGTTTCCTAGAAACCTCATGAAGTTCACCATCAACTAATAAACCATCATGGATGGATCATATCTACCCCATTCTTGGTGCTTCAACTTTTGTTGATGCCGCGACATCCCACAACGCATCAACCGCTCATCATTTTAGGGGTTTTCACTTGGCTTATATACCATTGCTTCCCATTGTGACTTTCAACCAATCATTTAAAAAAATATATAACTACATAATATAATATTCCTTTTTTTGGTTTGATCTTTGATTTCGATGATTTATAGCATTATAGGGTTATTTCCCAAATCATCCTCTTATGATAGTATCTGAATATATACACATGGAATTATATACCATGAAGCACCAATGAATTTCACCATGAACCACCAACTGCCTATCTGACTTGTCACGTCGCGTCGTGACGTTTGTTTTAGGTGCGGTCCTGGTGTCCAGCTCGGATCAAGCAGCGCTGGGCCTGCTGCGAGCTTCCGCTGCGCCAGCGTCCGCAGCGGCGAAAGCGGCACAGGGCAGCATGCGCCTTGGGCGCCTGAGGGATTTTTGTTGGGGGAATCCCCTTCCAAATGGGGGATTACTGTAACCATCAAAAAAATGGGGGAATTGAATAGAGCCAGGCCTAAATATAGCTGGGGGTACCCGACAGCCCAGCTATGTTTGGGGAGGAATCTGGTCATGACTCACCTATAATTGGGTTGGAGCAACCGTGGAACACTGCTCTAGTGATAAGTGATAAGTGATAATGAAAAAAGATGCAGAACATTGAAATCAACTCCAATAGAGGTAATTTGATCAATTACTTTGCTGCATCTTTTTTGGGAGTTACTATAATGTCAGCAAATTGTACAATGGTGTTTGTCGTTGGTGTTTGTCGTTGGCACTTATTGTAGTTACAACATGTTAAAGGTGAGAGCCTCTGTGACATCCTTGTTGTGAGTGTTCTCTTAGGTGTACTGTAAGCCAGCTATTCTTTTTGGGGTACCATATTTTTCACCAATACATACCCATACTCAACTAGTTTGATGTGGTAAAGGCAACAATAAATCATTCCAATTTTTTACCGTTTGGGTATATTTGGGTAGTTTTTTTTAATCTTCAACATTTGGTGTTTACCATTGGGTCCAGACCACATCGTTCTGAAATCCGATTGACAAGTCGTCATCCCTTCCCAGCGGGCAAATCTTCAGGACACCATGCTGGTAAAAAAAACATGGTAAAACCATGGTTTTCCTATAGATTTGTCCTTTTTGTGAACCACTCGACATTGCACGTTGGAAAAAAATAGAAACCACCAGCATTGGCAGGTTTGAAGCCTGGCCTTTGGAGCATCCATGGTCCTTTGTCGATGATGAGGACGTTCCCCCGGAGGGTGGGACTTCCACCATGGCCGGCAATATCCCATTGGTATGGATTGTATCTTCAACCAGGGGATATATCATATATCGAGGTTTCCAAAGTCATGGGGGTACTCCCAAATCTTATTAGATCATATTAGACCCTGACATCGTATTGAAACAACTGTGATGACTTGGGGATCCCACATTTTAAGAGATCCCCCATATCAATATAGGATTTCACGTATAGCAGGGTATATACTGTAGATTGTATCGATTTTTGATGATTTTTGAAGGATGAAATCGACCAATGCCGGTAGTTGAAGAGTGCAGTCTCTCACTTCAGGACTTTGGCCACAGGATTGAACGAAGCCAAAGTCTTCAGCTGTCCTTTTCGACAATTTTTCTGAATCGCAGCTTCAAATAACTATGGAATTACATTTACTGACATTTTTTGTCAGTTTTTTGGATATGGCCGTGTATTTTCAGTATATTTGCATACATGTGTTGTTATAACTTATAACATTACTTATCATGTGCTTGAATATGGCACAATATTAAACTCTTTGTCACATTATATATAGATGATATGTGTATGTAGGATTGTATATATATATAACATGTATATGTACAGATCGAGGATAGTTACCGATTGATACCATCATTGCAGTCCTGAATTGACTCACGTCGTTGCAGGACCTAGCCCGTGCCATAGCATTGTCGCTGCCAACAGAAGAGGCCACCTGAAAAACACGGTCACCATACATAAAATGGTTAGCCAGGTATGTGATTCCCAAAATGTATGAGATTTACCATCTGGTTATGACTAACATAGCCGTGAACAATCACCATTTTTAATAGGTAAACCTCTATAAATGGGCCATTTCCCATGGCTATGTTAAATAACCAGAGGGTAATGGGAATCTGGGGTGTACTTATGGGAATCATTCATTGACAGGCTAAAGTAAGTTCTTACTTCAGGTTTGAAATGTTGTAACTTGTCCAGAACCGGTTTTCTGGAGTTGGGAGCCACGCATCCGCCAGGGCTGCCTCAACTTGGGCTTAACCTGCAGCGATCAGACGAGGGTATTTCGGATGCAAATCATGTTCGGTTACCAATGATAGAGAATTATGATATAAACTGGTTGGTGGTTTGGAACATTTTTAATTTTTCCATAATATATGGGAGAATCCTTCCCATTGACTGATATTTTTCAGAGGGGTTGAAACCACCAACCAGTAAAGGCAAACATCAATAACCAACAGGGGTGAAGTCACTTGTTTTGTTGGATGCGAAGAGGTGGATGAACGTACTGGAACACACAAGGAAACCAATGGTTGGGAACCCCATTTTTTGGGTACTCCATGGTTCTGGGTGAAACTTATTCCATGGATCGTTTTATATACATTATAAATATGCGCAAGTTTTACCCTTTGTTGTTCGTCCAATCACCAAGTGTTGTTATATTCCCTTGTCACTTGTTGTTTGTATACAAGCTAGTGTTGCATCAACGCAGTTGTCAGTTGTATCGTTGATTATATCTACATTCGTGTTCTTCTTCTTGTGGTTGTCTACACATCCTATTTTTATGACACATACCCACAGCAAGATGACCATGTTCAGTAAGCCCATCATCTATCAACATGTCTAGACTGGGCATTGTCTGCTGACATTCATATCATCCTTGATTGCTTCCCATCCCCCAAAGATTTGGCCCAAGAAACCATGGGGCTCTTTAATAGTAACGGGGCATGGGATCCAAAACAAAACAACGCCAACATTCCATCGGCGCGATGAGGATGAGGAAGCACAGTTGCAAGCAGCACTTCTGGCTTCGCTGGTGGTTTCGACTAGCGCTACCAGTGAGGTGTGGCGGGTACGAAATGGTGACAGCCACGAAGAGAATACCGCTGAGGATTGGTTGATATATTTCAATAAATTTCCGATAATGAGTTCCATATCCCAATTATTATGACCATGATTGGGAATATGGAATTATAGTTCAACAGTTCCCAATAATGATTGGATATATTCACATATATATATATATATATTCAATAATGGCCATATATTGGAATTTCCAGCTCTGGGATGGTTTCGGTGACCGCTGAAGCGCTGAATTCATGGATTGTTTTAGGGTCCAGGAGCCTTCAAGAATGAGGATGTATAGCGAGATAATCCTGAGATACTTGGGAGTACTCTGCCAGAATTGGTTGAAGGGAACAATCACAGGAACCTCCGATATTTGATAGAAAAAAGACATGAACAACACATGAACACATGGCTTTCTGAACAAAGAAAGCTTCAGCCACATTGATATTGGATGATATTGGCTAATCAAGTCCCTTGAGCAACTGGGAGGACACACACACACAAGACTTAGACTAGATTTGGGCGAACTTCGGATGACTCTGGGCAAGTGGAAGGGGTTTGACGGTTTGATGATGTTTGATGTCTATAAACCACTCTAGCCTCTAGCGAAGAATTCCCTGTTTAGATAACACACGTGCTGCACGCCATTGATTTTTGCCGTGACACAGAAAATATATGTGAATTTTCCCTTGGGCATGGTCATGTTTGGGTTCCTTCTTGAATTTGACCATTGTAGATGCTCCTGCTCCTGGCTTGTACATTTGCTCTGCAATGGCTCAACCACCAATCAGATCTGGAAGGAATGGTCATATTATATATTCATGTTTTTTAGTTTTCCCCTGGTACGTACGGTACCTTGTTCATCAATGTTCATCACGCTTTTGCATCGGAGCATAATTCTTCCTATATGCGCAATTGGTACTCGAGATGCCCCCCAGTGATTCTGGTGAAAGACCCGCAAGGCTCTGGCCATGATAGAAATAGCTATGATGACTATGAAACGATTTATTTAGCATGATTGATATGAACATGATTTGTTTATATGGTGAATATGAAATGTGTGAATCCACCCCATGCCATCCCCAAATCTGAAGTTTGCAATGGTTTACATGTTCACATCATATGCCAACTATGAAATTTGGTATGATGATTTACTTACCTGTTAAAAGTGGTGATGTCCCATAGCTACCTTGAACAACCAGAGGGACCATTTTAGCCCTAAATCCATTGGTTAATCATCAGACAAAGCCCAGATTTAACCAATGGCTACTTGGTTAACCATTGGTTGTTGAAATATGGGTTAATCATGGTTAATCATCATGAAAATAGGCTACCTCACTATCCATATTTCAACAACCCCAGAATACCCCAGATTTAGATAGATTTAGATTCATTCTCCATGATCTATTTGGAGAAACCAGAGATTCTCTGGGCCGCCCTTGAAAACACCTCAACAGCCAAAAGGGCCCTGGAAGCGATGCCATTGAGGCAGGTCATTTTCGATCAAATTAAATGCATCAAGTGTATTCAAGTGTCATCAATTTATACATCAACCTGAAGTAGCCGCAGTAGCCTTTGAATCTTCGAATCTTGGGAATCTTGGTTTGCACCTCTAATAGGTCTATATAAGTGCATATGTGAGAATTGTGTCAGAAATCGGGATGAGTGTACGGTGTACGGTGGATGAATATGGATGAATATATTGGGAGTATCATAATCCACCATACTTGTAGGTATCCCATGAACTTTCCAAGTGGGTTTTGACATTCATGCAAAGGGAGCATTTTACTCCAACAGCTTCTTATCTACAAAACCTTTCGAGGAGCTTTGGTACTGACAGGATGGGAATCGCTTTGCTGAGATCACAGGGGTTTTGCATGCCGTGTTGAGATGCCATGTAGCAGGAAGGGAGGTCAATGGACTAGCCAAAGGCATTGATTGCATGTCTTGCTGCCGAATCTGGACTGGTTCGATCCACGCGTTTGTTGGAAAGCCAGGAAGGCTTGGTTCAGACGCAGATCTCGAAACAGCCTAGCCCTGGGCCACGCAGCTGTTGGCAGATCCGTGGGGTCACACCACCTTGGCCAGGAGCCGAAGGAAAAGAAACGAGAGAAGAAGAAGAAGGAGCACCGGGGACAGCATTGCTTGTGAAGCTAACTGCTTCTGCTTCCGCATCTGTTTTACACAAGGCTGGCCGCGGAATCGCTATCACAAGTAGTCGGTTTGAAGGTTGAGTAGGCTGCGCTGCTTTGTGCTCGTGCGTGTTTCTGATCTGCATCGTAGCTTTTTCGCCTGTGCCGTTTTCACAGTCTTTTGGATCTTTTGGTGCGTTTTTTTTTCCTTCTCCTTCTTGTCATGGACATGTTCGGGCATGTGGGCCAGACGTGGTTGATACATTCATACCAGTGCCGTTTGGGCTTTGAGTTTGCTGCCTGCTGCTGGCTGGCAGCTCGTGTATGACGTTGTTAGTTGTAGTTATAGTTGCGGCTGCCGTACTGTGATTACAGGTGGATGGAGGAACTCACCCAACCAATGGCTAGCTATACAGCTTACATGCTTTCCATGGCGTTGGCTTCATTGCAATCACAGTGACAGCAACGAACAAAAACATCAAAACAGCCGTGCTATCACTCGAGTTTTGCAGTTTGTACGTGGGCACGGCAAAACTCAGTTGGTGTTATTGGGAAACATTGACTTGCACTTATCTGCTTAAATTGAAGCCTTGGCCCCTACCGAAATGTGTTTCATTGAAACAGACGTTCAGCATATTGCTCCGAAGGAAACGCCAATGGCGTGCAACGAAGAAGAGGCCGTGGGGCCCATTGCAATCAGGGAACAGCTGCCACAAATTTGAACCGCCCAGTGCCAAACATTGACGGGCTGATGGAGGTTCCTTGTCCCAGGGTTTGAACATGTTCGAACAAAATAAAGTGAAACAAACAACCCAGCAGGAAAGCAACGAAGCGTTTTTGCGTTCAAACACGCTTTCATTCATAGCTATAGGACTTCGTCTGGGTGCCGGGTGTTCACCCTGAGTTTCAAGTGCGGGTTCGGCCTCGGCTTCAGGTCGCGAATGCGATTGCTGCACTCGCGCAAGCACGGCCGTCGGAAACGCTCAGCATCAACGAATTGAACCAGGAGGGTCACAGGTGGGACAGGTTCCGCCATGAAAACATGAGAATTTGACAACCAAAACAGTAACAGTAACTATTGTGATGACACCCATTACAAGGGGCGAAAAAACCTTATAGTTAAATGATGTTAAATGATGTTTAACCATTAAAAAAGGACGAACCGTAAGTAAATCACGGCTTTAGTTGGGTTGATTTTTTCAAACATCAAAGGGAAACGGTAGGTTTTTGGAGTTTTGATTCGGATTTTTTCCACGAAAGAAACGCATATCAAATCAGTAGAATTTGTGCCAAAATTGGGTGGGAAAACGGTAGGATCCCAAAATCCACCGTTGGCGGCTTTTCCTGCAGAAACCTGCTGATGGGCCTGAGAGGGATTGTCGCAAAATCCAGTTTGGATCTTATATTAGGATTTTATCGCATTTTGTGAAATTATAAAAGTATGTCAGGAGATATGGTTTTGCAATGTTTTGAAAATGTATAATTATATATATATATGTAATATGCACATGCTTATTTACCGGTATGGGTCAAAACTTACAACCGTGGGTTGGAACCTCAGATTCTTGCCACGTTTAGTAGTAGAGCATCGGATTGTTGGATGTCCAATTGTGACCGTACACATTGATGCGGTTTTTCACAAACTATATAAAAATTGAACCCATATATGCTATGGGTTTGTCTGAAAATAGAATACCCCCCAAATTTAATGGTTAATCTTTTAATTTGCCTATTACAAACCATGGTCATGTTTGGCCATTCCCCGTTCCCAAACCCAAATATCATATCAAATTGGTTTCGTATCCCATTATATGTTCCTTTCTTCGAAACGTTGATGCCATATTCTTGTTAGTTAGATTTCGCAAGATACAGTCAACATATGCATAAAAGGGTGATCTTTTCAAGGGCACCCAGCAAGATGTGGATCACCCACTGGGGAGGGCGTGCTTCTTGCAGGATGCAAACTGCAAAAAGATCTTGAAACCGTTGCTGAAGAAACACCAAGTGACGCTCGGTGAAAAAGTACCTAAACCAAGTGGTAAAACAGTGTTGGGTGACGGGTTTAAGAAACTGCACATCGGACACTTGAGAGTTTTTTAAATATAATTTTATCAATTATGAAATGGACATATAACCAACATAATCATGAAGTAAAAAAGGGTTCCTCATTGCTATTTCCATGGAGGAATATGCTTTATCCTGCTGAAACAAGATACAGCGACTGTAGCCATGCTGTAACCATCGAGACCGCCAAAATTCTTTAGTCCCTTCAGGGACCACATTTTATAAGCGACTCTCCTAACATGAGCGGACCAGGAAACTGTCAAAACTGTGGCTCTCGAAATTTCCGTTCCTTGGCAAAGGCGTGTTTGTGCCAGGGTTGATTCTTGTCAAGTCTTTGGCTCATTTTGGCCCGATTTTGAGCCATTTGGTATGGTTAGGAACATAGCAAAAGACATCCTACAAGGAAATGCGTTGGCCTTTTTTGGGAGGGTATCTGAGACAAACCATGGGTGTAATATGCCAATTTTGCGACCGGAATGCGTTGACATGATTTTCCATCCCTGGGGTGATTGCACTCACCATTGGCAAAGTTTGAACCATGGGTATCATTGCTGAAGTTAGTCAGATACCTCATTGAAACATGAATGTGGTATTTTGCATATCCACAGACGCACAGAAGGAACAGAGTAGGTTTCCTATCATTCTCATAATTCAACTTGATATGACCTGATCATGGGTCTTGTGATCTGGTGGCCGCATCACCAGCTATTTTTTTTAAATCCCTTCAGCATATCCAAGAGAACAAGATTGAACAGAAATGCGTAAGTAGCAACTCGATTCATGTTGTTATAGTTTTTCCCAAAGGCCATTCATGAAATCTTCTTGGCCTTGTCGTGGTTGGTTCGGGGTCCAATCGATTTACATTATATATATATAAATTGTGATAACATGCCGTAGAAACCACTGCTGAGGTTCTTTCGGATGAAATATGGGCTGGCGGTGGGTCCTTTCAAATCGTTGTCCCTTTCATAGCTGTCATGACGATCCCCGACCCACCACGGAGGTTGACATAGTACCGTTCAGTCTTGCTATGGGCTGTCCCAAATGTTGGCAAGGCCTAGTGGTTTAACCACCCAACCAAGCGTACATACAATGTTTTGTGCGCTGAAACGATGTTTATGGACTACTATGATTTATGGACATTTATGGTAGATATATCATGATATATTTAGAGATAGAGGTTGGTTTATACTGTACTGGTTTATCATTTCATAACTAGCTCAACCTTAACTACGTGGTAGAGAACGTGGGTAGATCTATCTCAGGCACCTCCTAAAGGTCTACGAGGACGGCGTCCATGGATTATGGCATGGTTTATGGCATTGTTCATATGGGGTGTTCCAGGGATTCACCCATTAGAGGATTAATGATTATATATAGTATATTATGGTGCTTAATGGTTTTCCATTGTTGATGGTAACTAGATGTAAATTTATGATTATAGTATTATGGTCATAGATGTCTTTTCCCATTGGTTGGTTGATGAATACATAGAGGGGTTCGAAGAAAGTCCTTTAACAACAGGTAAATGATGATAGATGGTATACCAAACCGGCCCCTCTATTTTTACCAAAAGGACATTATTGATTATACTGTAGTGCTTAATGCTTTTCCATTGTTGATGGGGTAGATGTAATTCATGATGTGCCCTGTTGTGGTTGGTTTAAATTTTCGTTTATGTGGGATTCACCCAATGCTAGAGTCACCATCCCCAAGTTTGAGGTTGTTCAAATGGGCTGTTTCACATGCCATGGGACCCAGTGGGATGATGTAAAAATTCTGACCCCGGGCGTCATGGTTGGATGATGTTGGATGATGTTGGATGGTTAAAAAGGCAGCTGGGTGAATCCCACAAAAAGGGTCCAGGGTACACCCCATTTCATCAATGTCAACTGTTCATAGATGTTTATACTATGTCCCCCAAACTCAGTGGTTAATCATCATGTAACCCGATGGAAATGGCAATTTCCCATTGTGTGCCTCCATTGTTGGACACACGTTTTTTTTTGACATGAGATCCGTGGAGAAATTCACAATCATTCATATGACCAGCCACAACGGGGGAAATGACCTGATATCATCGACAACTGGGCACACACGCAACCGTTCTTTGTGGATACCACGACGAGATCATGGTGAATTGAGGCAGCACAACTTTTTCATGTGCCTGAACAATTGCAATGCACCATGAAACCAACGATTTTGAGAGTAGCTGAGAATCTCATATTCCACAGCCCATGATGAACCATGATGAACCATGTTAAAGCATAGTCAGATCTTGATTCTGGCTGGTTGGTGGATTGAAAATGATTGAAATATTGTTCATTTCCAACCCCAGAAATAGGATATTTCTAGGAGGATGGTCCCTATTTACTTTCCTTTGTTTTACGGCTCAACCACCAGCCGCGTGGATTGTTTCGGAGGAGGGCAGTTCTATTGTGGTGCGTGCCGTGGTGAGGGAGACCTGAACGCTGTCGCACGCTGTCGCACGCTGTCGCACACCGTCGCCAAGGCCCATGGTGGAACATGGTGGAACCACGATGGGGAAAAAGCATGGGATTGATAATTAATGGGCTATTAATATCTAGTTTTTGGGAGATATATCTAGTTTTTGGTACATATTAATCTATAGTTAATGGATTTAATGGTGGTTATATATATCTATAGTCCAGATAACTAGGTTAAGTATGGCTTATGGTAAATATATCTATGTCTATATAGTTAATGGGGTTTATTAACCAACTTAGCTATCTAGGGGCCCCACATTGCAAGAATGATATCTTTGGCCGAGAATCAGGATTTAACATGCCAGTAGAGATGGGGTATTCACTGAATTCACCGTCTCCGGACAAACCCAAAGGTTAAAACGATGTGGGATGAATCTGAGTAGAATAATCACCGGTCATTGCATGACTATTTTTCGGGATCTGTGATGGCTTCACCAATGAGTTGTGCACATCGGAATATCATCAGTCTATTGTCATTTTTTGGGGGCTGAAGTCTTTAGGATTTTCGCTCCCCCCCTTTTCGCTCCAGTTTTGATTGGATTGAGAAGATGATTCTGCAGGGACTTGCATTTCGATGCATTTCTGCGTAGACAGGAAACCCACAAGTTAGCCTTTTACAGATGGGTTTAATACTGAGCAACCTTGGCAGCGCAAGGCCGATGGGCGTATGGTTCAGAAAGATCCTCTGCTGGACATGGTGACGCTTTGCGGCACATAGCATCGGCCATGTAGGTGTGTCTGAACATGGAGGATTAACCCCACTTGTGACCATTTTAATCAGAAATATTCATCAACCAGAGATTTAGGGGCAATTACGCTATTTCCATACAAACCCATCTCATGTCTGCTTGGTCGCATTTTCCTGTGTTTCAATACAACCTTATCCCGTTTCAATAAGAGCATGTTCTTCTTGTATGTGGTGCACTTTTATATATGTTTGGTCACCCAAAGACTGCTCCGATATTTTGTCCTCGAAACCTGGTTGTTGAATGTGCAATGTTTCAAGGTTTAGTCTATATGATTATGGTTCTTAGTCATAGCACCCCTGCTCTTTCCTGTGGCGGCAAAAAGAAAGTGCTAGAAAGTGGACATTCAATCCCTATCGGACTACCGGAATCATGTTCTATGGTATAGCCGAGATTTCCACCAAAATGGCTCAGTCATTTAGGTACAAAACATCGGATAGATGAACGATCTGGGATCCGATATGATATTCCCTGGCCCAAATCCAATCAACACTAATCAACCCCCCAAAAACCTCGAGAATCATCCAGTCACGTTTGAACATATCATACAGCCCTAGATTTGTTGGTTCAAGCAAGGCATGGGTAAATTTCCAGGCTAATTATACCACAAGTTATTTTACTTGCTTTATTATTCTCATTATTATTAATAGCTAGTATTATTATGTTATCATCATTATATATACATATACATACTACAATATATATATATATATATACAATTATGACTATCTAATATAGTATAATATGTATTATATGACATACATATGCTTGCCACAGTAGTTTGTTGGCTCAAGCAATGAGCGAGCTTCTCAGAGTCCATGTGTCCTTGCCCAGCGGCCGCTCTGCCTCCTTGTCTGTGGAGTGTCGCGAGACGGTGCGCCAGTTGCGAGGGGAAGTGCAGATGCTTGCCCTTAGCAGAAAGTGGGATAAACCTTGGTGGAAACCTTCAAAAATCGGTTTTTAACTGTCAAAAATCAGGTCTTAAACATCAGAACTAGTCATCCAACTATCGTTAAGAGATAGGGACTTAACCATCAAAACCCTCGTTCTGAAACCAACTGGATCTCTGGGGATTGATGGGGATTGGAAGCAACTGGAATGGCTAGGGATAAACCAACTCTTAAAGGACCTTGAAACTTTAGGATTTAACATTATAACATAGTGATGAACTATCACACATAGTGACTTAACCACTTAACCATCAAGAATACTGTAGGGGTTTTAGCCAACACAAAATGGGGAATTTACTCAGAACCCATGGATAAATATTTAACCCCTGGATGGCTAGTAGTATCGATATAGTACTTTAATCTTTTGCCATGGAAGCAGCTAAAGAATATTCATTGATTTGGTGTCTGAGACGAACCACACTGGGGAATTCAGCATCAACGAATAGAGGTTTGGCCAACAAAATGTGAGGAATAAAGCGTCAGACCATATGATGCGTAAACCAACTTGTGAAGCGTAGATTAAAAAGTTATTAATAAGAATAACAAGCTAACTTTTAGCTATATGATCTATATGTAAACGGAGGAATATGCATGCAAGCAAGAACATGTTTTTTCGTTGCAGGCTATGCAAAACTAGTTGGGTGAAGACCTTGGGGTTGAACTGTACCCGGTGGTTGCGTCATCATACCCACATATTTGCCGTCCTTTTTTTTGAGGGAACGCCAGCCATTTCATGGCCGGACTGCGGCGAACGTGGCAAGGAAGTCTTTGGGACTCAGCAGTGCTTGCTTGAGCTTGCTCTCTGAGTCAGGGAATTGCCTTGATCCCAACCAAACCCTGCAAGAAGCGGGGCTTCAGGAGGGGCCTGTGACAGGAATGGGTTGGTCTCGGAATGCCAAAGTTCTGGCTAGTAAAAATTGTGGGGAAAAGTAAGTTTTGGGGTTTTGTGCTACTATATTCTCAGACCCCCAAGATTTAGGAAAACTGGTCCGTTTTAGTGGTACCAAACGTAGAGAAAAAGCAGATAGCAACGTTGAGTTTAGGAAGGCTCCGGCTCCACAAGCCATAAACATGTTACCCTCTGGTAATTTAACATAGCTATGGAAGCCGTGGCCCATTTACAGATGACTTTCCCAGCTAGAAACCTCCATTTCTAATGGATTTTCCAGTTCGCTATGTTAAATTACCAGAGGGTAAATCCCATTAGATCCCATTAAACCACCATAAATCCCATTAAATCACATTAAATCCCATTAAATCCCATTAAAATCCCATATTCCCAAAGGTTGTTGTGCGGGGTGAAACCCTTGGCCACGTCGCAGCTCAAGCAGCTCCAACATAGCTGGGATCGGGACCCGATCCCAGCCTGTAAGGATGGCAACGGTTTCATACCTGTCTCCCCAAATATCACAGCCATATGTAAGTATATATATAATTATATATATATATATACATACACATTATACACATATGTGATATATAAGATATATGACTATATAATTGTATATATATATACAACTTGTGTCTTGCCTAACCTCTGTAACAGTCGTTAAAACAATTTCTTACTAAACATGCTTCAAATGGAGCACCAAAAAATTGAGTTTTTTTTCACGGTTTTCTTCGTGCACCAAATCGTGCTTTTTTGTCGTTTTCTTCGTGCACCAAATCGTGCTTTTTTCTGGTTTTCTTCGTGCGCCAAGTCGTGTTTTTTTCTGGTTTTCTTCGTGCACCAAATCGTGCTTTTTTCTGCTTTTCTTCGTGCACCAAGTCGTGCTTTTTTCTGCTTTTCTTCGTGCACCAAGTCGTGGTGCTTTTTTCTGGTTTTCTCGTGCACCAAATCGTGCTTTTTTCTGGTTTTCTTCGTGCACCAAATCGTGCTTTTTTCTGATTTTCTTCGTGCACCACGTGCTTTTTTCTGGTTTTCTTCGTGCACCAAATCGTGCTTTTTTCTGGTTTTCTTCGTGCACCAAGTCGTGCTTTTTTCTGGTTTTCTTCGTGAACCAAGTCGTGCTTTTTTCTGGTTTTCTTCGTGCACCAAATCGTGCTTTTTTCTGGTTTTCTTCGTGCACCAATTTCTGGTTTTCTTCGTGCACCAAATCGTGCTTTTTTCTGGTTTTCTTCGTGCACCAAATCGTGCTTTTTTCTGGTTTTCTTCGTGCACCAAATCGTGTTTTTTTCTGGTTTTCTTCGTGCAC
>Ga0126342_10002215_pt1:0-22500 | contig 29766 bp, 29 predicted proteins | sample Cyp1metagenome_FD_92528 | JGI IMG/M metagenome (GOLD analysis project Ga0126342, IMG submission 92528) | Coral microbial communities from Lord Howe Island, Old Settlement Bay, Australia - Cyphastrea 1 metagenome | ecosystem: Host-associated > Invertebrates > Cnidaria > Coral ...
ACCTTTCAGTCCATCAGTGGCTTCGCTCTGCCATCCCTGATTCACAACAACCAACCTCTCCTATAGGTTTCCTATTTTTGAAACTTCCGCCACCGCCTTGTGCGGTACTACTGGTATATAATAATATATATTTATATACATATAGTTACATATATTATCAAATATTATATCAATAATATATCATATAATTAATATATATAATATATCACATGTAAATTATACAGCACATTCTTGTCATAAATACACCTGAGGAAAGTTCAGCGAACACGTTCCCATTCCCCATGTCCTCACTCTCTGTGATGGTGTGCGGTCGGCACGAAACTGGAGCTGCGCAAGCTCAAATGCCACACCGCCAAAAAGCTGCGGGGACAGCAAGACGCGGAAACAGGGGACCTTTTCAGTGATGTACATTATTTATCATTTTTTAAAGATAAAATTGGAGCAGTTGAACCTGAACTTTCATGGCTATTTCCGACTGGGGCACGGCTAGCAGTCCAATAACGAAATATCAGCAGAATTCTCGTTTCAGGTCTTTGCTGAGGTCAGCTGAGGTCTCATAGGTCCCGCACCTCTCTGGAGAATTCTGCTTGGGCACATCCTGCCAAGATATATCATTGTGATGCCGGGCGGCACCATTCCCCAAAAAATGCGATGGCAAATCAGCTGAAGCCATCTCTTGTTGCATGAGCTGTTTACAGCACAAATGCAGCCTAATCTCAGTGTGGGCACCGCAACACAGCGACTCGGGCCTCTACAAAGTTCTCCGAGCCTCGCCAGTGGAGACACTGTAGCTGCACTTCAACCAAGCAAAACAATGACTGGAACACAATGGAATAGAACACGAACACAACACCGATGCATCCAATGCCGTTGGGACTTTGATCCATGTGTGCTCCGTCGCTTCAATGACCCTGCCTGCAATGGAGGGCCTGGGCTGCATCAAACATCATCAAACAATATCAAACATCTATGACTATGACAATTTCAAACCTGTCTTGCTCTGAGGTCTTAAGAAACCTGGACCCCAGAACTTCTATTACCTGAAACTGAAACGGTGCGAGGCACGTGAGGGTCGAGGACTCATCGCTACCGAGGCCGTAGAGCCTGATATGATCGGAATATACCGGAATATGATTGCAGATATTGCAGGTGGCTTGCCTTCACGTGGAAGCTTTTCTTCCATCATCTCTTATCATGTTCTGTCATTCTTTCTACCTGACTGTGCTGATTTGTCTGTTGATTTAGGATAATTAATTACAACCGATACAACCTTCGATGCCCGCCTAGCATTCTTTCCCATGAAGATAAAGCGGCCGGCCCAAAAGTACAATAGTGGATTCAGTGAGTGGGTGCAAGGTGCGGCAAATGATGCCTCTGCATGTGCCGAATCCGTGTTCTACGTTGCCTGGGAAGCGATGAATTGGCCGATTGGCCATTTTGAACAAGGTCGGACTTGGCTTTGTGCTTGGCCCGGCTATTTCTGTGAGTGGATGGGATTGAGAAATGAACAGTTCTGGGCAGCTGCATCTTTTACCCTAAGCAACGGAACAAACAGCTATCGACATCCTTCAATCTAACCATATCTGACCTTAGACCTTGGAGTGCGAGCAAATGATCTCAGCATGTCTCAGCCAACGTCGCAGCTGTGACGCCCGGCTCTTCCAAAGAAACCGCCTTCCTGGGCACCGGAATGCCCGCAGCATGCCCAAAGGTTTAAAGCAACTGAAATCCAAAGTTTCGAAAGGTCGCCTCAAACCAAAAAGCCTTCGGCAAATTTGCAACTCAGGGAGTTGAAACAGTGCAAGGTCCATTTTGCCGTCTGAGTTTCGGTGGCTTCCCCGGCTTCTTGGGGCCTACCCAAACTCAGCCCAAGATCTGCATCTCTGCATCTTGAGCAACATGTAAGATTTAAAAGTTTGAAAAATCCTGAGCACCAAAGGACCAACCATTGATCTTCAGTACCTGTCACTGCCCATTAGGCCTGCTGCGCGCTTCGCTGCGGCCTTGCCTCCCAGAATCACAACCCGCGTGATGACGAGCTTCCACTGAATTGCTACAAACAGTACCTGATGGATACCAACCGGCGTAAGAACTCCTCAATGGGTAGAGGTTGCGCGTGGTTGAACATCAACAACCCCACACTGTGGCAATCCGTGATGCCATTTCAACATATACTCACTTCAACTGGACAAAATTTCCCAATGACGCGCGCCTGAACTTGCAGAACTAGTTGACTCACCTGAGATTCCATGGGCTGCTGGGAGCCATAGGCACAAATAGATCCAATCTGATCAAATAACCACTATGACTATGAGCTACTTGCCTTGACCACGTGTGCTGCCGCTACTGCTGCTATACCTCAGCAACAAAGGCGTGCCACTTTTCAATTCATCGACAACCCTGGGAGCAAGTCGAAGTACGCAAAAATATTGACAGTTCGACACGTAGCAATATTTGGATTTCATATCGTTTCGTCACGTGCACACAAAGTAGCGTCCAAGGCATACACGGGCGCGTGCTGGCTGTGCTGCTTCCACTTGGGACTCGAGGCCTTGAAGTCTTGCACATTCCACCCCAAACACATACTTATCATACTTCAATCGAGATCTTAACATGGATCATCACCGATTATTATGTGTTATCATGCGTTATCGGTGAATTTTCGGAGCATGGTTCTCATTAATATTCATTACACAATTCCAATATATTCCAGGAGTCTTCCAGGATTTTCCAGGATATTTCATGATCCACAAAAGATCACACAAAATCGGACGAAGAGCTGTCCTTGCAGCCCAACGCCTTCGCTCGCATCTCTCAATGCCTGGGCGTGTCGCAACTTGGGGTCCAAAAGAGGGCCGGCCTCCGTACCATTCCTACCACTCCACAGTGGACAAAGTGGCATCAAAAAATGGTCCCATCTTCGCTACTGACTTTGATTATATAAATTATGTAAATCCTCCACAATGTGAATAAAATGGAAAGGATCTAATTTACATTATAATTGGATTACTTTTATTAAATCAGATATTTTACTTGTTGCATCATTTTGGAGATTGCTATGATTTCATTCTCATGTCTCAGTGCCAAGCTGTCACAGTAGTCATTCAACCGCACCTGGGCTGAAGGGCCCGGCAGATGCGCCTGCAGTGGCAAGCTGTGCAAGCAAAGCGGTGGAATAGTGATACCGGTGGCCAGCAGAGCCTTATTTTCATGGACTTTATGGACTGTCAATTGTGCTTCCCTCGAGCAATAATGAATTCTCACGACATGAGCTTTTCCATTTAAAAACCATCGACAAAAACAGGTACTGCAAATCCAGTGATGATTGCTGGGGGCTGCATGTCTGGGAAGTGCCAAAACTCAGACTGCAACAGGAATCACTTTTCACCAAATGTAGTGGTGTTTTGTTCGACGCGACTCATTTGGCCATGTGTGACCATGGCATGTTTGCATTTTTGTCAACTGACTACAGCTGGCTCTTCACATCTGGCCAAGCGTATCTGAACGATCCTGCAGGTTCCTTCAGAAGTTCCTTCAAGTACGTCTTCTCTTGCAGCGCAGGCCCTGAAGGAACAAAGCCACCTGCATCTGACCCGCATCATATGCCAAGGAAAGTGCCGTCGCTCCATCCGTGACCCTTTGGTAGTCAGCACCGTGGGCGACCAAAAGTTCCACAACTTCCAGGTGACCCGCATGACTTGCCGCCAACAACGGTGTGGTACCAGGATCACGGCTAGGTCGATCTACTGAGGCTCCTGATTCCAGTAGCACCTGGGCCATTTCCAGGTAGCCCTTCTGAGCAGCGGCCAACAGTGGAGTCACATCGCTTTCTCCGCTGCCTCTCTCCATGTCAGCTTGAGCTGCAATGAGAGATCGGACGACATCTACTGAAGCATGTTGCGAGGCCATGTACAAAGCTGTGCAGCCAGAGTAGGTGCAAACCTTTTCGGTATCAGCTTTGGCTGCCAGCAATAAGTTTACTACCTCCAAATGGCTTTTCTGACATGCAGTGAGCAAGGGAGTAATGCCGGTACTGGAGGATGCCTTGTCTTTATCAGCCCGCGCTTCTAACAAACACCGCACAACGTCTAGATGCGCTAGCTTGCATGCTATGAGCAATGGAGTGAAGCTACTCTCATCAGTTGTCAAAATATCCTTATCGGCGCCAGCTGCCAGTAGTAGACGAACCACTTCAGCATGACCTTTAAAAACTGCAAAATGCAAAGCTGTGTCTCCATCCCTGGTGGTTTTGTTGGCATCAGATTTTGCATCCAGTAACAACTCCACAACTGCAACATGACCACGTACCGAGGCCATGTGCAGCGGTGTCACGCTACCACCATCGAAGGTTGGAAGGCTCAATTGGTTGACGCTAGCACGGGCTTCAATCAGCAAGCTGCACAGCTGTAAATTGCCAAGGGTAGCAGCGACATGTACAGCTGTTTCCCCTCGTTCAGCAGCCACGTTGGGATCATGTGGAGCCAACAAATACTTTTCCATCTTTGGGATGTCAGCTCGTGCAGCTGCCTCGAACCATTCAGTTTGTTGTTCCTGCGAACTGGGACTGAAGGAGAGCAATACCAAATACAGCGTATCCGGCGGAGTTACCTCTGCATCATCTTCCAAAATCCCAGAGCAGTTCAACAATTTTTGCCGAAACCGTGGCTGATCAACATATTTTACCAAACGTTGCTTGACGGTTCGTACTAAGAGCGGGGAGCTGTCAGCATTGTCAGCATCCTCGTCATCCTCTGGGCGTAGGGATGCCACATCCTCCCCAGAGGATAGCCATTTTATTTGCAGCGTCATACCATGGCAGAGCTCAGCCTGTCCAGTGTCTGGACATAAATTGCGAATGCTGCAGCAAGTCGAGATTTATATTTGTGTGTGCGTGACCCGTGTGATGTTTAAAATATTACAAATATTATATACAAATATATAGAATTTAGAATTATCATGCATATATGATGTAGAATAAATAGAATAGAGAAGGCAATTTGACATTGGTCACCCACGGTGGGTTTCATCACTTTGGAAGGCAGTTCACAGCTGGTCATGATTGTCTACCACGGTCTGAGCGCATATCTGTTAATTGGCACATGATTTTCATCAAAATTCCAGTACTTCAAGAAGAGTTTGTATGTATGTTTGTCTTCAATGGGAAAATCTTCAATGGGAAGAAATCAAATGACTCCTTGCAAGCCGACACTGAATTGTGGCTTCCTTTGTCAAATGCAACTTTCTGTTCTGGACTGCGAAGAAAGCTCAATGGAGAATGAAACACGGGCCCACGAGGTCAAGGATTCATCCACCATTCAGATCCATTCAGCACGTTTCGCCACGTTTCATGCAATGTTGGCAAGTGCGTATCTCAGTCGTCAGTCAGACAAGTTTGTGACAAACTGGCTGAAACACAACATACGCCACATCTAGACTAAGATGATCTAAGATGTCGTTTTGTCAGTCAGCTGCACTTGAGCCCATGAGGGCTGGACTGGTGCACTCTGGGTCGACAAGCCCGAGAAGCCAGACCTGGAGATGATCCAAGGAACTGCAAAAATGAGGCAAGCGGAAGCAGATGGAAGCAGCATACACATGAACATTCAGAATGTCAGCTCCTCAGTTGGTTGAGTATATTTGAGTATTGTGTGTTGATGGATGAGTTGACGTGTGTTGTTTTCATCGCAAAAGAATTAACATGATGTAACAGGATGTTACAGGGGTAGTTGCCATGAACATCCATGAACCAGGTGGTCCATGGTGGTCCATGGTGGTCCATGGTGGTCCAAGTTCAATGTTGCCATCTGCAACCTGGTAATGACACGCCTGGAGGATGCTGGTGAAGCATCAAGCAAGCCACCACCTGGCGATATCCAAATGCAGCCAGGCATTTGGCTCTGTCGAGTTCCCAGCAGCTCCACACTGACACTGCTAGACAGGTGGTGCCGGTGGCGCCGGTGGCGCCTGCAACTAAATCTCCACGAAAACGAGACTCAGCCAATCCACACCCACATGAAATTCTTGCAATCGACTTATTTTTGTCCAATGAAATTCTGAGGCAAGTGATTTAAAACAGCTACAGTTAATGATGCTAAGTGTATCATCATGGCCATACACCACTGAACGAAGCTCCTCAACATTGGTCCAGGATCCGCCCAGTCACAGTGTCAGTATCTTTGCCTCGTCGAGCTTCTCGGGAGACATCTCTGGCCTTGCATTCGAATGATGTCGAAATATGTCAAATATTCCTGCTCTCCAACGTGTTTTTCATTGTTTTTCTGACCGCCCTCTGAATACATGAATTCAGCTACACTGGGCGACCCCGGGCGATCTAGATGATCTAGTACCTATGTTCCATGTGCTTAACTATGTTCGGGGTAGACTCGGGTAGACATTGAAAAAATTGTCGGAATCATTGTGCAAAAATTGGGTTGATGTCGCACAAATGATGTCAGTGCTCCCTGGTGTGGTGAGACAGTGGCCCTGGGGCACCATGCCAACGCCTGGTGCTGGTGGTGGATCAATCTCGCAAGCCTCAAAGCTGAAAGCACCACGAAAATCAACGAAAATCGTCGAACATACAAACACCCGCCTATCCTATCCTGACCTGAATTCCTTTTTCCTGATCGTGTCCGAAGCTGGAGACCCTGAATTAAAAAGTGAAAAACTGCTTCATTCGCATCCTAGATCATCCTACGTGTAGTTGAGTGAAGCATAGCCATCCCCACCAACATCTCCCATTGTCTTCTGATTCTTCTGGCTGCCCCCGCTTGTATTCTTGCCATGGGCCGATGTACATGGCACCTGGTCACCGGATTCACCGTGCAATGTGCAGTCGCTGTCAGCTGAGGTTGGTCGCTCAGCGCCTGCAGCGCATAGCGCCAGGGTGACATCGGTGGCTTTCGTTGAGCCACTGCGGCAGCATGCGGCAGCGAACAAGCTGCTGAGCGGCCAAGCCATGATGATTGAGGGCGCCCCAAGCAGGATAAAAGGGAAGCATATCTTAGCATATTCTGGATGCAAAAGGCAGGGGATTTTCACAGAGCCATACACAAACAGCAAAGCAGCACACAAGGTAGTGTCACAGCGACTTTTCAACAAGGACTCAGAGCCGCAGAAGTTTCACGGCCCAAAGCGACCTCCAGGTCTGTTGGGTTGGTGGTTTTCCCGCACTACCAATTGCCTGATGTGCTCTGATGTAGCTGAGTTGCCTCAATAAGATTTCTTTTTCGTCAAGAGGACGAAGAAGACCTCATGACATGAAGGATGCTACCAACTTGATGGCAAATGTTGAAGGGCCCCAAAGCCCGGACATCCCTGGGCCATGCTGAACATTCAAATATCCAGCTTGCGATTGTAGGAATCGGAATGGTGGCTCAATTTTTTGCCCAAATCAGATCAGATCCCAATCCCTCTAACATACTCTCTAATATTCTCTAATGGCTCTTGCAATTGCAGGGTATTTGGCGCCGGTGGCTGCATGTTGTTTTCTCATGTTTTCTCAAACAAACCTTTGGCATCCAACGATCTCTGCCCCCACCGTGCCCCAGCCTGTTGCAGCCAAGGTACGAGGAAGACCTCAGCTGCACAGCGCAACACCAACTTCCGCAGCTGTCATGACAAAACGGCAAGAAATTGATCACACCCACCATGTGAAGCATCATGTAAAGCATCATGGAATTTTCACGGAGTATCATGGGGAATCAAGCCGAGCAGCGATGAGCTTTTCTTCTTTTTCTTTTTGCCTCAGTGATCGTGAGGGCTCACACCCTTGAAGCAGCAGGCTCGAGGGAACAACAGCACTTACAAACGGCATGTAACCATGGTTCAAAAGAAGCAAAGAGAAGGTGCGTCTAAGCTGCTCTTTTTCTCTTTTTTCTTTTTATCCTTCTTTTTCCTTGGTAGCAAAAGGCGCTTTGGGACAAGTGAACGGCCTTCCATTGGCAAACATGTTGTGGGCTGATCCTCGCAAGAATAAAAGCTCGGTCTCATGGGAGAACGGGGTTCACATTTTGTTCACCTGGCGACTCCTTCTGGATCCAAGATTCTTGTCTTTTTTCTTCTTGTCTTTCTTGTCCTGCACAGCAATCGCTTGCAAATCTTGCAAACTCCACGGTGCAACTGCTCCAGGGGAGGAACAATGAAATTCATCCCCTGGCTAGGTCTAGGTCAAAACTTGAACAAACCTCCGGTGCTCACCGCATCTCCCCAATGGAACATGTTTGGAAAACACCGAGAGTTTCTGTTTGACAATTCCTTCAAACCCGGGCTGCAGCTCTTGGGTCCTTTTTCTTCTTATCAGGTTGCCTTGGGTGCTCGGGATTTGCTGTTCAAGCAGCCACAGTCGTGAGGGCAGACGTTTATCGAGCCTTATCAGTTGAAACAAGTGAAACAATAATAAGAAAGCAAAATGAAGGCTAAGGAATGAAATTATTCTCCTGGAAAATCGAAGGCTGATCCTTTGCTGTCATCATTCGATAGCAAATCATCCTGTCAAACCATGTCAAGCCCATGGTCACTGGGGTTCATCTGCATCAATGGGGCCGAATTTCGAATACCCGGAATGTGAAATCGTTGAAGGCCAAGCTGCCAAGCCCTCCATGTCTCTTAATTCTTTGAAGGGTGCTAGGTGCGACATAGAAATTGTAGGCATCATGGCATCCAGGCATATCATGGATCAGCATGGTGTGAGTCTCCGGACCCATGAAATGCTGTGAATACAGAATCATACAGAATCCAAACAGCTACCTTTGAGGCACTTTGAGGCCAGCGCTCGCAGCCTTGAGGAAAGGAGACCTTGGCCGGTGGCATTTGTTCAGTTTTTGTCAGGGGTTCTCGGGACCTAGAGCTGGCAAAAGGGAGTTGCGTATCATACATACTTCGCAATGGTATCATTACCATTGTGTCTCATTCCATCTTATTCTTCAAGCCAGCAGATTGTCACCTTTTTGAGAGTTGGTCATCCAAACTCATCTGACGAGCTGATGTCCCTCGCTGCGACTTTTCCTGAGCACTTCCCATGTGAACCTCCACAGTTCAGCCTCGCCAATTCACACTGCGCTTGGGCCACCTTCTGCTGAAATCTAGAAGCACAATGAAGCACAAGCAAGGAACGAACAACACTTCAACTTCACTAAGAGATGTTTAGATAATTTTATATACATACACATATCATTACATAGTAGTTCTTGGTTTTCTTGGCGCAAAGTGGTTGGAACTCATACGACTGCGGCTACATGCTGCCACATGCTCCTCTTTTAAGAGCATTGCCTGAGAACATCTGAGAACATCAGCATGACCTTTGGTCTTGCTGGAAATAGTGCATCTGGTGTCAAGATTGGATAGAAATTAGAATTGAGTGGCCAGGGAGATGCATAGCGATTTCCGACAATGTCCTATCTTGAAATAATGATCCTATCCGGTTCTATCCAGGCTTCCCCCTGGATATCATTGTTGTCGTTAGGTCTAAGTTCTCAATTTGTAAGCTTCAACCCACTGATTCATACATATCACATCTTCTCACTGCCCATCGATTGATTTATCATTCGATAGCTTGCGTACTATATAGATTCATATAGTACAACAATTCTCAGGGATGAACTTATTGGATCTTACTTACTGGTATACACTGTATACACCAACATCATAATTCTATATAATTCTTATACCCTCCATGTGCGCATCAGTTATCACTCGATATGGCACCTCTGGAGCCTCTACGCTGTGACACACCGATCCGGCCAGGCTGCCCAATTTCAGCAACCGGTCCCTGAAGGGGCGCTGCGCCAATCAGATTGTGTTTATGCTACTCTGCCTCTGACTCTAATCTCACCATCCAATGCCGCAATGCTTAACTATGTCGATGTCGTTAAGTTGTGGCTTTCACATGCTTTCACATGCTTTCACATTGATATGAGGGTTGCTGATCTGATCTCATGCACTTGCCTCATTATCCTCATTGTCAATAAGCCAGGGGGAACTCAGAGGTTGATCCATCAGGTGATGCCATAGGTGGACCCACCGATCCCAGCATATCCCAACATATCCCAGCCTCACTCGACATTGACACTTCGAGGCACCATGGGGAAGTACACATGGTTGGGACCAACCAGCAGCATCAGCGTGCGCTCCTGCCGGCATCCTTTAGCACCGGGCCCTGTGATATCTGTGATCAACGACCAATGACCAATGCTGCACATAACGGCCATTGGGCATACATACGGCCATACGGGTCCATACAGTAACTCCTCCTTCAAATCCAGCTGTGATGTGAACATATGTGGAAGATTTTGGAAGATCAGATGTTGGTCATGCATGGTCTGCATGGCCATGCTATGTCGTGTTGAACCCTGCGATGTGGATTGAATGGACCAGCCTCGGTCTCGTAGCCATCACAGGCCACCTTCACAGAAAAACATCCCTCAGCCAACGACGCTTCAAAGGAATCCTGGCCATGTCAGGGGGATTCAGGGGGGGTGCATGGGGCCAGGCAATGAAGCTATCGACTTGTCCAAGGAGTGGGGCGCCATGTGACTTAAGAAATTTCGAGAACATCCTGACCATACTGCCGTAGACTGCCGTAGACTGCCGTAGACTGCCATATACCATACCGATCTACGATCAAGTATCATGCGTCACTGAAGTCACCAAACAGCTGCGTCCTCCGCCGTATGCTGCAGACTCAACTGCATCCCGTTGGTTTCCAAGGGAGTCACGTCTACCTCGTTACAACAGGTAAACCATCAACTGAAATCGCCATGAGACCCTTAGAATAAATGCAATATTCATATAATTGCATCGTTTCCAAGCCTTCGCAAGGTCGAATGTTTCTTTGTGGGGACCCAGATCTTTTCTATATATAATGGATTCCAAGCGCTTGACTTGCATTACAGTGAGCTTCGAATATTGGTTTGGGAATTACCTTCAAATCTCATCATGTTCACCCACCCACCATGCAATTTTTTATCGTAGAAAAGAACGGCATCTTTTCCAGCATCATCACTTGCTTGCCGACATGTGGGTTTGGGTCTGGCTGCCACCCGACCGCCCACATCACACACCTACCGAGTGACCTTTGCTGCAGGTATCGCTTGTCGATCTTCTGCTGCCCAGTCGATGATGCCAAACATCTCCTGACGCTGAAAGAGCTGGGATGGATATATAATCAGCAATAAGGTCAAGAATTCAAGAAGTGATTTGTATGAAGAAGTGGATGCTTCTGGAATCTTCTGGAACCCGTCCCCCCATCTACGATTTCGAGCCTCCGTCGCTTCCGGCATCTTCTTTGGCATGCAAAACACATGCACCGAGAGGCTCGCTTGGGCCTCCAAGGCCCAGCAATCTTAACACGTTTGAAGTTTGAACGTCTGCCACTTGCACCGGCTCCAACACAAGATCCAACTCTGCAACAGCAACGGCATGTAACGCATGTAACGGCAACACGAGATCTGACCCCAGCCTTGGGCAACAATCGAACCGTCAAATTGGTGACACCTTCGTCCAAGCTCTTCAACTCGGAGCCCATCAAGGACACCTGGCAGTGAAGACCGGCCAGTTTTATCCAAGTCTTCTCCAAAAACATCCGAAAAATAATTCAACATTTTTTTGATGGATTTGATCCCAAATCTTCAAACATACTATATAATCCAATACTAATCCACCACTGCCTGCGCTCCCATGGCATGAAACCTCTCCGGTGGCCAGATCCGACCGAGAACAAGCCGGCCTTGGTGCCGTGGAACACGGCCGTCTCAGTAACCTGCGGCAAAATTGGAAACAGTTTTTGCATGTTTTCGCGGTTGCAAACGGATCAATCATCGGATCAACAGTGGATTGACAATGGATTGACAATCGCAACAATCTGAGGAAACATGAGGCATTGGAAATGATGATAGATGTGAAGGTCTCCAGTCATGGGCCTAGGCCATAGCCTCTCGAACATACTTAAAGGATCTTAAAGGCGGGTTTTCCAGGGTTTTCTGGCCAGAGCCTTTGCTCAAGTCATTCCATTGGGACAACCATTGATATCCTCTTGGTCATCTTGGTCGATCTGCACAGGTCAGTTTTTGAGGGTTTTTCCCTGTTTCTCCTGGCCTGCACTTTGTTCAAAGACGCGGGGAGGAAGCAAATCTGGGCTTGTCCTGCATCGTCTGTTTTGGCCTGGCATCTATGGTGGCAGACTCGCGTGATGATTGCGTGACGATTGCGTACAGCAGGACTGTGAGCATTAGTGAACTCTGAAAACTATCTACTATTCCATAGTGGCCCGGCAGTTGACTGCGTCCCATGCAAAGGCTACTCGCATGTTTTTGTGTTCGCGCATGTCTCCGCAATTGATCCATGGCATGTGCTAGTCACCACTACGGCATCCACAGCCCCAACCTTGAAGGACAAGGGTTGGCATTGGCTCACGTGCACCACAGATTCAGATGCCTGCGCGCATGCAGCATCATGCACTCATTCTTAAGTTATACAGTAACTACATGATATGAGGATATCGCCTGATGATGTGTAGGTGTTTTGCTATTTTGAGCTATTTTGAGCCATCTTGATTTCACCATATTTCACCTACATCTACACAACACGTTGCTCCAAGGACCACTTGCCTCAGACGCAAAGCCCCTGGGATGGCACGCCAGGACCATGACATCTGCACCACTCAAGGGGAGCCCGCCGAGATCTGGCGGTGTCTCAGCGAAATCACCTGGCCACCGTGGCAACAGGTCACGCAATTTGCAGAGATCATATCCTCTGTCCTCGGCACCCTTCCAATCGCAAGCATCGGCTCTGTGACATGGATAACTTGGATATACTTGGATGATCTTCATGTTTCTTTATGATTGACGTGGTAAAGACATTGGATGTATCACAGTGTGACTGCTTTTGTTTCCATCACCTGCAGTTGCCGCATGTCGCTTCTATCCAGCTTCTATCCCTGGCTTTCTGCTACACGTGGCAGGGCCTTGCTGAGGAGTCTCCAGGGCCAGCTGAACTTTCAGCCAACGCTTCGCGAAGAAGGGCTCAATCTCTGCGAAGATGTCGTCCACCTCTATGCAATGGTGATGCAAGCCCAAGCCATCGATTTCAGGCCGAAACAGAAGAAATGATGAATAAATGATGACCATTGAGTTTGTAGATGCTTATACACTAATAGACCCTTGAGATGTTACCCAAATTATGATCCATGATGATCCCTTTGGATGCAGCAATGAACAAGTCTAACTTTTCAAACTAAGCGGTCCTTAAACTAAGCGGTCCTTAAACTAAACGGTCCTTCACAACAGATTTCCGAATTGGTGATACCATTCCCTTGCCCCAAGAAACACCAACCATGGTTTTTGAAATGACTTGATGGCTGTGTTGTCCTTACAATGTCCTTACCTCAACTTTTGCAAATCACAATCAAAAAGCCCAGCTGCATCTTCCAGTTTTGGCACTTCTGGGTGTGGCATTGTGAAGAGGCAACGGCCACGCACTGAGCCATTGGATGGATCTTCCCACAGTAGCATGACCTGCACCAGCACAGCAACTGGGACTCACCAATGTCTGTAGGGAATGAATTTCTTTGGCATCACCGTCTTTCCATCGGAAAATAATCATGAAAACATATGAAAACGACATAAAACGACCAAATTTATTGTAAAACCGCGGCCATTCTCTGGGTTGGTGACAGGTGAGAATTCTGCGGCCTCCAAGGTTGGAAGCCTATCTCGCCGGTAGGGATGCTGTCGAATGCCATCTGGGATGTCGGTCACTTGATATTCTGCGACCTGGCGAATGGGTCGATGGTGCAGGATCATGCTGGGTCCATAGCCCCCTGTTGGTAAATGCAGAAGTATTGGATGACTCTATCGACTCTATCATATCTTGTCCCAAAAAGTTCACAATATTCAAAATGAAATCTCAAAGCTTGATTTGCTCTACAAGTAGTGGAACTTAGAGCCTACACTGCATATACAATGTATACAATAATGCAATACCCAATTTATCATATATCTAGATATATCTAGGATTTCTGAGGCATCATAGCTTGTCATTGGATGCTTGGCTGATCTTTGGCTCTGATGTGACTCAAATCTTCCCGTCACAATCACCATCAATCACCCCACCCGGCGCACCTCTTGGCCTTTCTGCAGGCTGCAGCTGGTGGTACTCTCATGGAGTTTCAGCCAAAGCTCATGCTTCACCTTGGGTCCAAATTTAGCCGAACTTTGCAGAGATGCAAGGGCCGCAAGGGTTGCATGTTTGCGTGTTCCCTTCCCTTCCCAGCTTGATAGCAGATGACTGCAGTTTTTTTTTGGTTTTTATCTTCCATTTCCCTTGCGGTGTTCGCAATCTGCGATCTTTCACAAATCCGAGGTGCATGTTCCAAAATGATTTCCACCATTGAACCTGCAATTGCACAATTGGCCACCAAAAGCGTTGCTTGGGCAATTCCACAGTTTAGTAAGACTAGGACATCAAAGATCTAAAATGCGGGGTCAAACTTGCAGCATATGACGACAAATGTGAGATGTGGCCCAAGTGCAAGCAAAGCTCCTTTTCAAGCACCTGACTGAAATTGACCAACACGGGCCAGGTATAAGGTGAGGTGCGAAAAAGACCACGTCATGCCTCTCAAGTTCTTGAAGAACCATCTTCAGCAATCTAGAGAAGCAGCTACGCCATGCGACTTGATCAACAGGATCAACAAATCTATGTTCCTGCTGGTAGCTCTGCCTCAACTGAGCAATTCCGCATCCACTTCCGCACATCTGGGCAAATCCAGCCCAGTGCCTTCATATGGCAAGGCCACAGACTTCACTTGAGACCTCCGTAAGATCCAACTGGGAATGGGATCTTCCCCCAATGAATCGTCCACCAAGAGAATCCTGGAGCTTGGTCGTAGGTCCCTCAGCATCAAAGCTTTCTGCCCCGTGATGGATAGCACTTGATGCCGGGAGTTGCTCAAGTCCAAAACCAGGTCCGGAGGGAAAAAACGATCCCATTCCGGGACGGCTTCCAACGCTATTGACACCGTGCTTGCGATACCTGCAGTGATGATGGCAAAGTGAATGCCTTCGGCCTCTTTCCGAGTGAACCATTCAGTGAGATGCTGGATGCGCTCGTCGCCTCCCAGGAACACTTCACGAATCAGCTGACGAAACCTCTTCTCCCCCAATTTGTGACTCAGATTCTCCACGGCTGCAACCATGATGTGCACATCTGTCTGTGGCACTTCCAGCTTCACATTTTGTCGCTTCAGCCAAGCATTCAAAAAGGCACAATGGGGATGGGCCATGGGTTTGCCCATCAGCAAATTGGCAATGGATTTGTAAAAGTGTCGCACTGTGATGGTGCAATCGAAATCCAAACCGATCAACGGACTCGCAGTATCCACCACGCCCCCTGCGGCCCCTGCGGCTTTGGGGCTGCGGCTGCGCGCAGGTGAGAATGGGTCTGCCATAGAGGTGAGGTATGGTGAGGTGCTGGACTTTCCTGCTTTCACATTTTTTCCATCGTTATCCATGAGAGACTTGTGACATGTGATGACATGTGATGACATGTGATGACATGTGATGGCATGCGCTATGAGGAATTAAATTGGTTCTAGTATGTTCTAGTTGAGGTCATGGCCACCACAAAGCACACAGAAATTCCAGAGTTGTTGGTGTTGCGGTGCCATCGGCTTGTGACCTGCGATTGCTTCATATTGCTGCCACAAATCTTGAGCCCCTTGATCAAAAATGGCATCGCTCAGTGAAGCACCCAATGACTTAAGGACCGTGAATTCATGGGGAGGGTCCAGGGTGCTGGGGAGAGTCGTGATTTATCGTGATTTTCTGCTGTTTATAATTCAGGTGAACCAGCACCGATCCCAAATGGATCCGAATTTGGCAACCCAAAGGCCTAGCTTCTCGTGCGTCTTCTGCCTTGAACCGGCACGGCGTGAAGCAAAATGACATGCCAAAACGTTCGATGCTTTGTTGCTGTTGGGTGCCTACAAAACCCGGTCTATACTCATTGCATATATTATATTAGCATATGTTTGGTTGTCTATAAATATGTATTTGTGGAAACGAGACGTGGTGATATAATACAGTCAGATCCTGAAAACGACAGACTACAAGTGCACGAAGTGACCAGAGCGGACAATCTGAGCAAGGTGCTGCAGCTTGTGAGCAACTTTCATCATGCCTGGAATGTCGCGAGCCTCAGCTGGTGGCAGCTTGTGTTCAACTCAGGGAAACCGATGTAGGCAATTATGGAAACCAGTTGCAGGATGTTGCAGGTTGCAAGTGGCAATGTGTCCCAACAGGTCCCAGCATGTCCCTCATGGTCCCCCACACTTGTGACATCTTGTGACATCTTGTGACATGTGAATCATGTGAAGCCGCACTCCTTATCTTCTACTGCCCAGACTTTTACGATCTTCTCCGCCAACGTTTCGAAAGCCGCACCACCTATTTCTTACCTTGAACATGATAAAATTGATAAACAATGTTAAACCATGTTAAACCCAAGTTCAAAGTCAGGGAAATGTCTGGCCGTTTGACCGATTCTATCCGATTCTGTGCCCATCTCCAAGGGGCCACTGTGAAGATGAGCCGGCCATGTTCGAAGTAACCGGGGCCAAAGGCCTGTGCGGCCAGGCCGGATGGTGCCGGATGGTGCCGGATGATGCCGGGAGGATTTGTGGTCCGAAACTGCCAAGGTGAACTGCTGTTCCTTCGGCACAGTCTGCAACAGTTGACACATGAAAGTAACAATCTTCCTAACATCAATCAAATTGTTCATATGAACATTTTTATATACATGTTTCATATTGTTTCATCACATTTTTCCATCACTATTTCTATCTTTTTCTCAATCCTTGTGTCCTGTTCTTACGCAGACTTTTCTCTGAGTGGTGGCCATGGGTACCTCATCCAGCTGCTCCAGCTGCACTTCGGCAGGTGCTTTTGGGGCCATGGCCATTGGTCGTTCCAAAGGGTGGGCCTTCAATGATCCAATCGCTCCAATGCTACTGGGGTCATCTGGGATCTGGGTTGAGGACAGTTGAGGATGTTTCATTTTGAGCATTCACACTGGGCGGCAGTCATGAAATTATAGGTCAACCAGACAAGGAAAACCCAATGCCAGAGAAAGCATCAACGCGTTGCCAGGGGCAAAGGCTATCCTGCAATCCATGCCTGTTGCCAGGGGAATTTCATGATTCTGACATCCTTGAATGCAAGTTGCAAACTCCGCTGAGCCAAAATGTGAGGCAAATCTCATGCAAGCATCCTGGCCACCACTGATGCATCATTCCAGGTCTTCACAAGCGGGGTTATGCTGTTATGCCCTGGATACTGTAACTAGATGTAACTAGAGTTTTATTATATCACCAAGTGGGGTTACAAAGCCACTTGAAAATGGGATTCTCATCAACTTCTGCCCTTTGAACCTCCAACTTTTCTGACGCGGAAACCTGGCTGCCCCGACCACACCAGGCAGCACGCCATTGGTCATATCCTGAGTTCAAGGTGAACATAGGTGAACATAGGTGAACATAGGTGAACATCCATGATCGCGAGCTGGCTGTGACAGATTTGAATAGCAACCTGCGGCAGCTCTTGGAAGGAATCTCCTGATTGTCGGTTTGGAAAGTTTGGACCTATTTTCCGATGTGTAGCCTTTTTGGTGCAGGTACCTTCAGGACGGAGAATTTCATTGTAGGCGCAACACCTTTCACTCTCACTTTCATGTCCTGCGCCCTGAAGGGCAACTCGGCGCATCTCTCTCGATATTGTACAAAGATTAAAATGAACAATGAATATGGTGATACAAAACAGCTCAGAAGGTCACAGGGACACAATGGCAAACTTCAACTCTAAAATATTACTTCGTCAGAACCATCAGAAATCTCAATGGCAGTTGCAGCAGTTGGCATGTTTCTTTGGTCTTCTCATTCGCTTGCGGAAATACCTCTCAGCTGCCTGGGAAAGCGATTTTATAAGTTTATTCCTCAAGAGTTCCTTCCACTTGTTAGGGATACGGTCTTGCGTATCCAGTTCGCTGCGTACAGATTGCTGTAAGGCTGCGGTGACTGCGGCAACCTGTTTCGATCCAACACTGAGGCACGAACCATCACAGCTTTTCCGGCCACCTGGATTAACACCCTAAACACCAAAGCCACGTTCTCAGTTCAAAGCCCCGGCTCAAAACTGTGAGCTATTCATTGGACCATATTGTGGATCATATATGAACATGTCATGACACATCATATAATATCATAAATTATCGAATCATATCGATCTATTCGTCTATTGGATTCTATTGGCACGATATTCTCACACTGACAAATCTGACAGTCTCAGTGACAGATACAGTATGACATGACAGTGACAAAATGTGACAACATCATTCAAGCTGTTCAAGCTGGGACCCCAGACCTCCACATTCACACGCCCGCCTTGCGCCAGCATGGCTTGGGCGACCTTTGCAACGGAAGTGCTATGGCTGCTATGAATTGCCCAAAGAACTTCCACGGACCTTCCACAAGAGTTTTGATCCATTTGGGGGGGAGATGGTGAATTTTTTTCAAGTTTGCCGGCATCTTTCTTCAGAAAGGAGGATTGCCATCTTGCCACTTAAAAACAAGTTAGCACTTCAAGTACTTGCCTTACTGCAACAAGCATTGAATGCAATGATACTTAGTGGCTTAGTGAACTTTGGGATCTGCCATGAGACATGGCCCCCACAAAGTCAGACTCCGTCAACCCACCAGGGACGCCACTGCGGAGCGATTCTGTAGCAAGGACTGCAGGGCGTGACAACGCATGAGGTTCATCACGGTTGTTGCGACTGTTTAACGAAAAGGGTCGCTATATGTTGTTTGTGGAAGATGTGGAAGTTTGAATGAGTGAGAGGCTTTCTGAACACTTTGAACAACAATAATCAAGTCCATTCAGTACCTGTGGTCTAAGTCTTTGTTCTTGGGCATGTAATTGGTTGTCACCGATGATGGCAAACCATCACCACACAGTAGAACCAGGTGACATCGTTGATGTGCTTACAGATTGCTAATACCTTGCACACCAGGGCGCCGTCACCGGGGCGAACGTTTTTTGAGCTACTATGCATCTCGTAAATCTGCCATGATCCCATTTCAGACCTGGCGTGGATTTGGATTGAGGGCAAGGGCGGCACTTTCCAAAGAGTGGAATCATAGCCTCGCGAAACAATCTGCCACTAAAAAGGTAAGTAGCCAAACTTGCCCCTGAAAGCTGTCTTTAAAGCATTGCGCCATGCGCAACTGGATTTTTACAAGTTTCAAAACAAGCTAAGGCAATGCAATTGACTTCTCGCACGCTGGTATGGAAGTGGAAATGGGTTGCTGATTTTGATCCATTTTGATCCTCATCCTCGAATCGATGAATATGATGAATGTTTCCATCCCATGCTTTTCTTCGAAATGGTTTCGCACTTCCATCTCAGTTCCCTTCAGCATATCGACGCTCCGCCACGGCATGGTTGTTCAACGTGGAGGAGTCTGTGCTGCTGTCGTTGAAGTAGACGTCGCAGATCCAAGAACTCGGTTTGCCGCGCGGCTATGTCTGCAGAGACATGGCAACATTGGGCTAGTGGAGCCTGGAATTCGAGTAGTTTGAGAATAGCTTCTCTAATGTTGTAGTACTGCCCACCATAATCAATTAGTTGGGCGTGACATCATATGTAATTAATGTTCTCTCTCTCTCTCTCTCCATCTATCTGTTTCCTTCTATCTCAGAATAATATCCTGTATCTTCCCGCTTAGTAACCTACGTAGGTTTGTAAACAAGTGGTGTCTTCTCAATGTCTTCACCAATAGTCTCTCCAAAACAAGGGACGCAAAGGGCTTGGCTTCATGGATGTAATTTTGGGATCCAAGAGAGCAAACATAAGGGGACCACCAGCTAGCAAGAGCCTCTGACGTGGCAAACATCTATCAGCTTGTTGTGGAGATGCAAATGTAATGCAAATGTAATAACAAATAAATATATATATATATATACAAATAACCGTTGCAGCTATAAGCGCTGTTGATTTCCGCAACTCTTGACACTCATGGCACCTAGAATCAAACACTTTGTACGATATGCCGATATGCCTACAACGTTGTGAAGCAGCAGTGATAGTGCACGCAGACCTTGGATTCCGACGGATTCTGTGCTGTTGCCCAAGGTCTTTGCACTGTGCTGGATGTAGGACCCTTGCCAGCTAATGTTTGGCGTGGGTCCTCCAACCTTCATCTAAAATTCAACAAACCCCTCTCGCGGGCCATGTGGCATGAGGGTTTCGTTGCATTCTGGCAGCTTTGGCCACTGAATGCCATTGGCGTGCAACCGGTTGATCCCTTTCGTTCATCTCACTATAACGCCCCTGGGCTTCACTGTTCCTGGCGGGGCCCTTTCCAGTTGCAGGGCTTTTCCTTCTTGAAATTGAACCCTCCATCATCATGCAATACTCCACAATCTTCCCATTTGCTAGAGCACGTCATTGGACTCAGGATCTCTCAAGCTGCTTACTGCTCTTGGGGCACCATCCAAGACATGTCAACATCGTCCCCTAATATCAAATATCCCTTAATTGAGCCTTAATCATCTTCTCCCTGACCTGCAATCTTTCTGCGTTTCTTGCTGAGCTGCTGGAGAAACTCCTCCACCTCCAAGTGTCCAGCCTCCATGGCCATAGAGGCTGCGGTGGCGCCGTCTTCGCGCACCGCGGCATGATCTGCACCATGCTCCGCCAACAGCTGCGACATTTGGAGATGTCCCGCTGCACACGAAGCCAACAAAGGGGTGGTGCCATCAGTGGTGGCTTTGTCCAAATCGGCTCCGGCTTCCAGTAGCAGCTTTGCAACTTCCAAATGATCCCTCTGTGCAGCGATCAGCAGCGGGGTTACACCACTGGTGGTGGCTGCCTTGTTCTTGTCAGCGCCTGCGATGATTAAACAACGAACGACTTCCAAACGGTTTTCTTGAGAGGCCATGAGTAAAGGTGTCGCTTCGTCTTGTGAAGTTGCTTTGTCTTTGTCTGCTCCAGCATCTACAAGCAAACGAACCACATCCAAATGACCTCTTTGAGACGCCATGATCAGCGGAGTGATGCCACCGTTGGAGGATTTCTCCTTGTCCGCCCCTGCTTCAATCAGCAAACGCACCACCTCGGCATGTCCTTTCTGAGAAGCCACCAACAGCGACGTGAAGCCGGTGCTTTTGGTCGCCTTGTCCAGGTCAGCGCCGGACTCGATCAGCAGGCGCACCACCTCAAAGTGACCACCACGTGAGGCCACCAACAAAGGCGAGGCCATGCTGAAATCGATGGTGGCCTTTTCCTGGAAAAAAACACATGAAACCAATAATTATGGTAAAACATTGTAAAAAAAACCATTTGCAGCAACATGTTCAAGTGCAGGTGGGACCCCAGGTCTATTGCGGAATTCGAAAGGGGCCCAACTTTCAATGGCAGTTTTCAGAATGGACCCAAGAAACAATTGAGAAACCAAGTGTCTTTATCTGCTCCAGCATCAAGTAATAAGCGAACCACTTCCAGCTGCCCGTTGAAAGCTGCAATGTGCATAGGAGTGTCACCATCCGTGGTGGTTTTGTTTGCGTCTGCTGCTTCCTGAATCAGTAAGCGTACCACTTCGTGATGCCCAGATACGCAGGCCATGTGCAATGGTGCAACGCCGACACCAAAAGAGGGCAACGTCAATTTGTTGATCTCACCTTTGGCTTCCAACAGCAACTGGCAACAAGCCACACTGCCAGCAGCCGCCAGTAGATGCAAAGCTGTTTGGCCATTTTGACTAAAGACATTTGGATCATAGGGTTGCAGCAGGAAGGTCTCCAACCGCCCAATTTCACAGGATGACGCTGCATGGAACCACTCATACTTTTCTTTGCTGGAAGGGGTTGAAAATGACAGAAGCACTAGCAAAATCACAGGCTCAGGTGGTAACTGTGTCACCTCCATGTCATCATCCAAGATGTCGCCTGCAACGGACAGCAACCTTTGCCGGAACCTGGGCTGACCCACATGGCGCTGAAGCTTTTGTTTCAACTCCTTCACCGTGGCACCCGGCAAGGCAGCTGTATCGATGGAAGCCACGTCTTCTCCGGAGGACATCCACTGAATTCGCAACATGGCTGTGAAAACTTCGGATGAACCAGATGGAAATATGAATATTATATGAACATGCATGACTGTGACTGAAGTACAAACATACGGAAGTATACGGTGTACGGTCCATCGGCCAGTTTCCTGAAAATTTGATTGAGGGCTGACAACATTGGATCTGTTGGCGGACAAGTACCTGTCCAAACCCTTATAGTTCAGGGAATTCTGTAGTTTCAGCGCAGCTTTGGCCTTGATGCAAAGGGAGAAGGTCCGCTAGGACGATTGTGCTTTAACAACAACAAGCACGACAAAATGGCTGGACAAAAGGTTCTTGTGTTTTGACTGTGCGTTGTAGATATTTTAAACTAATATAAACTA
>Ga0126342_10002215_pt1:27500-29766 | contig 29766 bp, 29 predicted proteins | sample Cyp1metagenome_FD_92528 | JGI IMG/M metagenome (GOLD analysis project Ga0126342, IMG submission 92528) | Coral microbial communities from Lord Howe Island, Old Settlement Bay, Australia - Cyphastrea 1 metagenome | ecosystem: Host-associated > Invertebrates > Cnidaria > Coral ...
CAAGGAATGCCAAGGAGCTGTTGAGATTGAAGGGCAGGAAACCCAAAGAGTACCTGGCGAAACTTCGTCTGTCTACCTCTCTTGCCCCATGTGGCTGTTGATGGCGTCAGCAGAAACAAAAAGACCTCTACAGCACGAATGTGCACATCAGGTCACATCAGCAGGCGCACTCGAAGTCATTCACTGTGCGCACGAGCTCTGTTACTGGCACAATTCCAAGCAGCCAAATCCTGTTGAATTCCATCTGCTGACAGTTCAAATTATATGAAGGCAATAAAGGTGCCAAAGAGATAAAACAACTTCAAAACGAAACATATGACCACAATTCACATGTAAGGAATTGGCAATGAAACCAGAGGCAAAACAAACTAAGCACAAGAAAAAAACTCTTAAATACCACATTTCTGTTATCATGAGATATGCTGAGGGTTATATATAGGGTGTTTAATAGTGTCTCTGGCATCCAGGGTGTTGCACATGAAACTATGGCATCCGAGCATTGGTACTTCATTCAGTTCAATCACTGTTTCAAACATGCCCCTTTCTCCCTGGTTTCCATAATGTTTGTCAATTAAATGGTTGAACATGGGCCCTGGCATCCAGGGGCGTTGTTTTTTTTGATGAGCACACCCTGGCATCTAGTTTATTTTCCTTTTTTTTCTGTGTGTTTTCTTTCGTTCTTTCTGTTTGTTTGTTATGTTTGTTGTACCATTTTTTTGCCCTTTGATTGTTTTTATGGTATTTTTTTCCTTTCGTTCGGTTTGTCATCGTTTCTTTATTTTGTTCTTTCTTTCTGTTTGTCATTCTTTTCTTTGTTTCGGTCTTTCTTTTGTTTCTTGATTTCTTTCTTTCTCTCTGTTTGTCTTTCTTGTTCCCGAATGCGTAGCAAAGGTTCCCGGTTCACTCTGGGGGTCTGGGGGTTGAGGGTGTGTTCGCTTGACGTTGCCTAACCGTCCGCAACCGTTCGCCTGAGGGCCGTATGGCCGCGCCTATGGTAAGTTCTGCAAAAGGGTCACTTTTGGATGTTTCCAGCGTCGCGTGGCTGCGTTTCGTGTGGCAGGGGTGGCACTTCGTGACATTCAGACGTGTTTCGTAAGTGTCGGAAAGTTGTTTTGTGTGGCATGCGCAATACTTTTGCGACGTTTTCGCAAGATGAGTTGCAGTTTTCGTGGCAGGCGCCGCACTTTGGACGTGTCCATTGCCATTTTGCATGGCAGGCGCAACGCTTCAGACGTGTCGTGTTGCGTATTTTTTGCGAGTCGTATTGTCAGTGCTGCGTCAGGTGGCGGCAAGGCGCAAATTTCGTGACAGGCGTAGCATTTTGTGAGATGTGATGAAAATTGGCGGAAGCCTCGCACGAAACATCGATTTTGAGGTAGCAAATTTAGAGGTTCATGAGAAAACTTGTAGGAAAATGCCGATTTTGAAGCTACACAAAGGGTGAACATTGGAGGAAGTTTCACACGAAATGCTCATTTTGATGCTCCCACGATCTCCCACGTGTCTCGTCTCGAGTCTCTGGTTTTTCTGTGGCCTCGCCGTGTCTATGGGGGAATCTGCAAAACCTCTTCTTTTCGAACGCCACAGCGCAAAGCAAATGATCTGGCTCCACCTGAGCAGTGCGCAGGCCGCAGCGGGAACGGGAACGGGAATAGGTAATATGCAGTGCATGAAAAATCAAAGGTAGCACAGTGCAAAATGCATCACGTGTTATGATTCCAGTAGTACCGCACAAGGCAGTGGCGGAAGTTTCAAAAAAAGGAAACCTATAGGAGAGGTTGGTTGTTGTGAATCAGGGATGGCAGAGCGAATCCGCTGATGGACCGAAAGGTGGTTGTAGTTGTGTTTTTTGGAGTGCAATGTTTGCAGTGGTCATCTCACACCTGCTGGATGTAGCGTGGTGTAGCCCAGTTGTAGTTGTAGTCGTAATTGTAGTGTAGTGGAGTTGTAGCTGTAATGCTGTGTAATTAGTGTAGCACAGTTGCAGTTGCACTTGTAGTTGTGGTGTAATTAGTGTAGTGTATTGTAGTGTACTACTGGTGATGTGTACTGTACTTTGCTATAGTCTAGTGTAATGTAGTGTAGTGTAATGTAGCAAAGGTTATTTGAAGTTGTTTGCATTCGTTGTAGTAGTAGTAGTAGTAGCAGCAGCAGTAGCAGTAGCAGCAGTAGTAGCAGCAGTAGTAGTAGTAGTAGTATGTAGGGTAGTAGTAGTATATAGGGTAGTAGTAGTATATAGGGTAGTAGTAGTATATAGGGTAGTAGT
>Ga0126342_10002216_pt1 | contig 29764 bp, 34 predicted proteins | sample Cyp1metagenome_FD_92528 | JGI IMG/M metagenome (GOLD analysis project Ga0126342, IMG submission 92528) | Coral microbial communities from Lord Howe Island, Old Settlement Bay, Australia - Cyphastrea 1 metagenome | ecosystem: Host-associated > Invertebrates > Cnidaria > Coral ...
AAGAAAGTCAAGAGCGTAACATCACTAACGTCTTAACATAAAACCGAAGAAAGTCAAGAGCGTAACATCATTGGACGGGAACGAAAGGACGTTATTATGCCCCTACCCCCCCCCCCCCGAACCCCCCCCCCAAATGGGAAGCGGCGCCACAACCAGCTAAAAAAAACACACCAAAAAAAAGACCATCCAGAACGTGCCAAAAACGCAAAAAGTCGCGCGCCTGCCAGCGAAAATGCAATACATTTTTGTTTTCAAGGTCATAAAAAACTGCGCCTGCCACGCAAAATGGACATGCTCAAATTCATTGGTGGCCGCAGGTCAAAATGCATTTTTTTGAACTTAAACATAGAAAAAAACGCGTTTCGCCTGCACGAGGAGCAGAACGGGACGAATGACAATTTTGGCGACGGCGAGACGGGGGTTTTGCGGGTATATATATATATACACCGTCCGGTACTGAAAACATGGAAATGGAACATATATATCATTTATAGATGATTTTCCCATAAAAGAACTTGCATCTATTAGTAGGACATGGTGGCGCCAAACCCCAGGTTTGACCATAGCCCACAAGATCTCTTCTCTACTATCGAAATCAAACATGATCTACACCCTCCAAACACGCTACTCTCTGGCGACAGAAGTAAAGACTCTAGCCTGCTGCTTTGAAACAATCCTGATATTAGGTATCTGGCTGAGACATCCATAAGTTTAACAGGGACACTTTCTACTAGGGGAATCTAATCTTCATACGGGATCAAATCCTCCATCCCCTCTGAACAAATATGTTGAATGGTTTATTAACTTCCACTTCTCTGCATAAGGGATCAAATCCCCCACCCCCTCTGAACAAATGGTCAAACGTAGGGTTTGCAGCCGACATGTTTAATTACAATATTTGGTTTCAAGTAGTTTCAAGTAAGGTACAGGAATATTCATTGATATACCAAGAGAATAACGTATTCTCCAAGTATTAATCATTATTAACCCAATATTACCCTCTGGTAAACTAACATAACTATGGAAAATCACCATTTTTCTGGGTAAATCAACTATTTCTATGGCCATTTTCAATAGCTATGTAACAAATTACCATAGGGTAGTCCATCTTTTTCAGCCGCAGTCCACATCAGTTGCCCAAGGAGCTCGTGCAAAGAGATGTCACCGGAATTGTCATGGTCCAGGAGCTCCTTGGCGAATGGCATGAACATGATCATTTTTTCTTGATAAGGATAATTCTAAAGGATAATTATGAATAGATAATGATAGTAGATCTATAAGTAGATCTATATGTAGAATATAATTAAAATATAACTGGGGATTACATCATCATGTATTTAGAATTAGCCAGTTGAGAATTATAGTGGATAAGCTGATAACAAATAATGTATCTGCGTAAAATCCCCTAAACTGAAAATACGGTCATTTTGGGATGATTCCCACCCACTGACCATGGTCTGTGGTGTCGTTGCGGTGAGGTCGTTTCAATTCAGCCAGATACAAGCCGTCTAAACATAGGATTTTATAGAAGAGATCAAACGAGTCGTCAATCTATGAATGGAGAACTGCGGAAGTTGGATTGGCTATTTCCGGTAATTCCTATCAAAGGGTACGGGATTTGATGGATATCATCGGATAACTATCTGTTTCTGATTACTGCATATTACAGATGTTTATTGGCTGGCTCATGCAAGGGACTTATTTCACAAACATTCAGGAATCTGATGCTGAGGCCTGTTGGGGCGTTGTCCGGTCCAGAAGTCCCAGACCGCAGCATCAGTTCTGAAAAAAATGTATTAATATAAAGATAATTACATATATATATATATGTACGTATGTTCATCAATGTCAATGATCTCTTTGAAGTTCACATCATTGGTCAAAATGAAGAATGGTATCCTAGTGTGGCACTTGCCAACCACGGCCATGACCCTGTCTAGGCTGAATTAAGGAGCCAAACACTTTTAACAAATCTGTCATAATCCGCCAGGTTACCCATGAGACTTGCTTTGGAACATTTTGGAACAAAAAAGCACTTCACTTTCATAAAGCCAATAAGCTCTGCTGTGATCCGCAACTTTCATAAATAATCATCGCTGTGATTCGCTTATCAGCCACCATCAGCCACCATACCAAGCAGCGGCCACCAGTTTAGCATCCCCAGGCCGAAAGCCAATCATATCGAAATAGGCCTGGGCTGGGTGCCAGCTGCAGCATAGCCGGAATAATAGCTATTTTTCGCACCATTTGCGGATATTTGCGGTATATAAAATCGTTCCCCCAGAAAAAGAAAAGGGTGAATCCATTTTTCTACTTGCAGCTATTTTTTGGGTATTGAAAAGTCTACTTGACCAAAGCGGGGGGGGGGGTTCCTACTGTATTTTAGCTTAGCTTACTAGTGTTTGCCGCATGATTTCAAAACATCTCAGGCCACAAAAGAAAACACAGAAGGTTGAGTCTTTACTGCCGCTTGGTGAACGTCGAACGTGTTCCTGTGGTTGCATGTGCCAAGTTGGCACAGCAAACATGGACACCTGGACGCGGTTTATGGTCTATTGAGTCTATTGATACCTTGTGGTTTATCATGGTTTACCTATATGTTTGCATAAATGTAAGTTAATATGTACAATGGCAATCCATTACATAATTGCTTGTTTTGTACATACATGTACATACTTATATAACCTGCACAAATTCGACCTATACCGAGAAGGCGTCAAGTTGCAAAAAAACGCAGCATGTGACAAGCGCATCAACCCGTCGAATCCCTGTGCCCTTGGCACGCTGCAAATGTCTCCAAATTTGCTGAGAAAATGATGGAACATGACGATTTAATATGCTGTTGTGGGTCTCAAAGATCTCCAAAGATCTCAAAGGTCCCATTTCTCTTGGCACGGCACGCTCATCACTGGATCATGCAGCAAGGTATGAATCTCCTCAGCGCTGATGGTGCCATCACCTGAGACAGGAGACTTACAACTTGATGCTGCAAGGTATCATGTACTCTCTGGTAATTTGTTACATAGCTATTGAAAATGACCATAGAAATAGTTGATTTACCCATTAAAAACATGTGATTGTCCATAGTTATGTTGGTTTACCAGAGGGTAGGGCCTGTAGAGTGAGCTGTGGTGACATAGGTCTTAATGATAATGCCACCTACTCGCGTTCTTCATCGTTCTTCCGAGCCGCCATTCACATCAGTTGCCACAAAGAACTCAACAATTTGGTCCTTTCCGGCTACGGCATCTTGAAAAGGCTTCATGGCACACAACGCTCCAAGATTCACTTGAAAACACGCTTTCATGAGACAATTCTGTGCATCATGTGGACACAACCGTGCAACTTCTGATCTAGTAAGGATAAGGAGACATCAATGATATCGATATCACTGGTGGTGCTTGGCTCCGACTGGGTTCTCACCATCGGCACCATGTGGCGTCTCACCCAACATCTGCCCGTCCAGAATGGTCCGCTTTTTGTCTATTGCTTCTTCCTGAGCAAGCAAGCCTCTAATCCGAATAGAATTTCGATTGGGGCTGCGTATGATTCTTGATAAGTTTGCTAATCAAATAGAAATTCAATCCCTGGCGGCTTGCATATCCTTTGCCGGGGCAACAGACAACACCCAAGAAGATGGGTAATTTATGGTATGGTACTGTTACAATCCCATTGGCCTTCATTATCTGGGGGCCGCGGTTCAAGTCATGGTGCTGCTGAATGGAGCAGTGCAAATAAAACCATACCAAACATCACCAAGTTCCAGAATCAACAAGTACATGTGAAAATGGGATGAACCCCCCACCCAAATATGATTCATCAACCGAAGGGACAATCGCATTGTGATACTATGACGTGATGGGTTTGTACATCTGGTTGAAGTACAACTAGTGGCATCTGGCCGGAAGCTACCCGTCCCGGTCTTCCAAGCTTCGATTTGGCTTTTGCGCTGTTTTTTACTGTTCTGAACTGCCTTGTCCACAAAGACTCCTGGCAAGAGCTGGTCAGAAAAGGTGAAAAGAATGGAAAAAGACAAGGACGATGCTTGTGGATGGATATTACATGATATTACTATCATAAAATCTCGGTGGTACAAAGCATGGTTCTCCGTACTTCTTCCCTATCCTTGATATGGCAACAGTCCCTGCCAGTGACAGCCACTGGACAATAACAATTTTGCGAGGCCACTACGATCCATCAGGGCTGTCCAAAAGGCGAGAAACTCGAAGGCAACATAAGGCAACAACAGAACAAACAAATCGTAAATCGACTTGGGATCACTTCATAAATTCTTCATATTTTTTTGCTATAGATCAGCTTCCAGAAATGGCCACTTTTCCGAGGCAATTCTCAATACTCCAACATGCGGGACGAATCGGCCGGCAGTTGTTTGACGCATTCCTGTGAACACATTCATCAGGGCCAGGATGGTAAAGATGACATATGCCTCAACCCCAAACCAACGCCTATCTCGATACACGGTAGAAACGTGGAAAACACCGCCCTAGCAAAAGTATGCAAACGTCATGTTTCCATCCAGCAATTAGCTGAAATTCATGATGAGTACCATGACCACAGCTGGAATTATCACAGTGAGAGGCAAACATGAAAAAGTCTGGTGAGAAGTGAGAAGTGAGACGGAATGAGCAACCAAACAGTCGGCCCAGCTCCTGTTCTGGACCCATATATGCTCGAATCATTCTACCGCTTCCAAATCAGTCGTGAGACGAAATGACACCTGGTTTCTTCAAATCTTAGTTAGCACACCGACCCCAATTTGACACTTTTCCCGAAAAATCATGGGTTAGAAGCTAGAACGGTAACAATGAAGAAAAAAACTAGAAGAAGCCACCAAAGGAATGACTAGTTGGAGGTGCCAAATGATGCCCCGTTTCTTGAAACTATGATTGAATGTTGCCGCCCCATCGGTAGGAAGTTCCCATCTACAGCACAGCAAAAGTCAACCACTACCCAAGGTTCAAATGCCCCCGGACACAGCCAGCTGCTGTCAGAGCGTTGCCGACGAGCAACAAAAAGGAGCATGAAATAAAACCAATCTACGTATCCAACCGCATCCGTCACCTGGTTGCCAGAAGGGCTAATCTAGAAAACCTTCCAACAGCATGACCACCAGCAAACATAAGCATATATAATAGATTATAATAGCATATGTAATCATGATCACCATGATCATCATCATGATCATCATGATCATCATCATGATCATGGTCATGATCATGATCATGATCATGATCATCATCATCATCATCATCCTCATCCTCATCATCATCATAATCAATCATCACCATCATCACCACCATCATCATCATCGTCGTCGTCGTCATCATCATCATCACCACCATCACCTTCACCACAAACATCATCGTCAGGTATGTAAGATAAAAACATGTCATGCGTATAACTGTGTTGATATGATCGTGCACGTGGCCAGTGCACATAGATACACCAAATCATTATTCCCATGATCAATCATTATTTTTCTATTGTTATTGTACTACTACAATGTGTACTCTGGTGAATCATGGGAAATAATGATCATCTGGATAATAATCACATGATTCTTCATATTTGTCATTGATCATCTGTGTACTCTGGTTGCAATGTGATATTCATGCCTCGGATGTTTTGGAAACACCTGGGCACCTGGTGCCAGCTTACACCACCCAGGCTGACTTGGAAAAGGGTGTAGATGCCTTAGCAAAGGAACGGAGACACCAACAAGTGCGTCTCAAGAAGTATGGAAAACCCGAGGAAACCCATCTGACATGATCTGATTACCAACAGCTCTGGGGAAATTTCAACTAGCTTCCGCGCAACAAAGAACACCTATCCGCCAGTTCCAGGTTAAGCATTCCGAAGCGTTCCACGCATTGATACGCATTGGATGCTGGCAAGCTGCTGCGATCAAGGCTTCCAAAGAAGCGATGTACCTGGTGTAGCCATCCTATACTGATCATTTCTATATGATTCTTAGCTATCCATCATAGAATGTGTTTCAAGGTTTTCGGTATGTTCAATTGTTCCCTTACATAATTCCACTGAATCCATTATTGTGTATCAAACGTTTTCGCTGTGGCAACTGAGCCTGCTGGTAAGCTGCCAGTCATTCACCTTATACCGAAAAATATCTGTCGAAATCACAACATGATGTTTCTGCCTGCCCCGAACATGTACTGGGAGAATACCGGATTAGAGGATGCATTCTTCGCAGGAACAGAAGTTGAAAACGGAAACTGGATTAGCAATGTTTTGTCAAAGTTGTTTTGATACCAAGTGGGTTATCATATGTTTTCTTTCAATGAAAATCGAGCATCAAATGTCCCAGCCCCTTGATCATTGCAAAATAGTGCAATTATGTTCACCTCTGGGTTCATAAAACCTACAGGTCGTTTCACACCGGGGTTAGCTTTAGAAAGCTCCCAGCATTCGCGCCTCTTTCAAGCCATCTACTTGGCTGTCCCTGAGCTAAGGAACAGCCGTGCAGATCACGAGCGTTGGTCAATGAATAAGGCCAACATTTCAAAATACAAACCGCTGCAAACTCCATGATATATTACATGTTGTATGAATTTCTGTCATTAACTTGTTGATGTTCAAGCTATTTCTGCTTGCTCCTGCCCAATTCCTGGTTTGTTTCGGGGCTGAAATCCATTTTGCAGCTATTTCTGCCTTTTTCAATCTTTCCTGCTAATTTAGCCGAACTCTTTGATGTAATGCAGCTATATTCCTGTTTGCTCCATCTGTTTCGACCAGAATGATGTCCTGCAATGAGATCGTCGAAAAAAAAAACAGCAATACGATTTTCGTTGGGCACAGATTTTACGGAATGTACCTCTATATATATAATATATATATATATATACCTAGTACCTAGATGTGCTGCGTTTTAAGATACCCTTTTCAGAAATCATACTTTCATTAAAAATCCTGGATATTTAACATAAGTAGCGTAATTTGCAAAAGTCATGCGTTTTGGATATTAACACTTTCATCTGATCTTATGATATCGGTATGCTCCAATAAATGATGGGTTTAGCTTCCAACAATATGGACTGTTGATATATTCAGGGTGAATAACAATGGGTTTGTTGTTCAATGCCATCCAAACAATCTTATATCCATTTGGGTCAATACCATCCGACCAATCTTAGACCCACCCTCGCAGCTCAGCAAAGATTTTCTAGCACCATGCGCGGGTCAAGCCCACTGCCATTTGGAGCAGATAGAGGTGCCAACCTCAGCCATTTGGGGTTGCAAATGGAAACAATGGTGGTCTGACTTGGGCAGGGTTCCCACTTGTTACCAACTTTCAATCAAATGGGGGAAATCCATGATCCATGTTTGAAAATCCATGATGGCATAGAATAGTCACCCATGATGGAAAAGATCATGGGCTATAAATCACCATGAAGGGGTCATGAACTTGTTCCATCTTCCGGTGTATACATTGCATTAAACTTCATAGCATTTTGGATCTTCAGCTGGTAATCCTCTGAACCATGGCTCAGATGCCATCCTTACATGGTGTTTCCCGTGAATGGGAGCAAGAAGGTGATCTGAGAGAGCACCTCCGTCGTTCCAAAGAACTACTTCAATGGGAGGATGATGGGGACCAACGGGTCAACATCAGGAATGCCGATTTGAATTTCTTGGTCTTGAAGCCCCTTGCAAAGCGTCTTAGGGATGATTCTGGTGAAGTGGGCATGCATTGTTTGCCTGAAATTCAAACCCAGTAACTTGGTTCAAAGGTATTTCCCAATATTTCCCAATGCTATTTGTTACCCTGAACAAGTAGTACTAGTAAAGGTCTGTGACGATGACTTTACATAAGATTACATAAAGTGTTTTTCCCATGGGTATTTTCTTTATTGGGAATGTCATTCATTCTGAGGATAAAGCTTTTGTACGCCGTCATGGGCAAACCGGTCCCTACCAAAAGCATTCTCAAGAACACCGCGAAAAAGGTCAAGGCTTTCATGGTTCTCATCAAGCAGAAACTTTCCCGCCAGCAGGTTTGCCGGTCAGCTAATTTTAGAAGGCTGATGGCCATGGTGTTTGACCCTGATGAAACCCAGGAACTGGGCAACAAATGTTTTTGATCTTTGTTATTGAATCATTTAGAGTACAGTTGGTTTTTGGTCATATAAAAAACTCCTAAAAAGGAATTGCCATTGGTTAGATGTTTTTTAAGGCACCTTCACCTGATAACCTTCCTTTAATGGTTTCATTATAATCCAATCCATTTTCCCTCCCATTACAGCACCCTGCGAAGGAAGTCGAAGTGGACACCCTAGAATACTTGCCAAACGGGGAGACAAGTGAATCCGAAGGTGAACTTCAAGAGATTGAAATTGGAGACAGTGATGATGATAATGAGGAGGATGATGACACCTTAGAAGATGAAGCTGAGAAGAGTCCCTCTTCTGATGGGAAAGGAGTTGAACCAGGCTCCGCATCAGATGGAGTCGGGATTCAGGCTGGGCAGAAGGCTGAGAAAGCTGAGGTTGGGGAGAGTGTGGAGCATCAAGTGATGCCCAAAGATGAGGTTCGAGGGGGCTTGTGGAGTGATGTTTCTGATGATTTGGCTTCTTCGTCGAGTTCTGACCCCAAGCATGATAGGATTCAGCAACTGGAACGGATGTTGAATCTAGCGAGGAAAGAGCAAACAGCAAAGACTCTTGGGTACATATCTCCTTGATTGGTTTTTGTTTTGTCAGAAACATGCCAAAACCCTTCAACACTTTGAACTACAAAGGGGTGTTGAAAGTTTGTGGATACTTTTTTTACTTTCTATTGGTTCCATTTTTTGTGGTTGAGCAAAACTTCCACGCTCCCAGAAAAGGAAAGCCCGAGTACTTGTCCAAAAGCCAGTTGACAAGACCATCATCATTGACGATACTATGCCCTACGGTGAAGATCAGTCTGACACCCTAGCGCACCCCTTCATGGATGACTTGGCAGAACAGTTCAATGACCCAGAACCCATCTTTGATGAAGAAATTCCTGCAGCCCCCGTTGTGACTGGACTAGACCTTTTTTGTAATGAATATAGATGATGTATTCGAATTTCAAACCTCTTGGAATCTTTTTGGAATTACCCCTTAGGCCTTTACAGCTCAAACACTTTTTACATACAATATGTACTGGTAGACTTTGAAACATCCTCTCCTAACCTTACAGCTATTTCACAGCCCTACACACCAGCTTCCCAGGTGACCCGTCGACAGCAACTAGCTCTGAAGCGTGAAAGTCAGGAAAAGCAGGAGGATGATGGGAAGGACAAGCCAGCGAGAGGTCGAGGCAGAGGCAAAGGGAAAGGAAGAGGGAGGGGGAAGCAACCAAAGCAACCCAAGGTGAGAGCATCAGGTCACAAGAACAGGGAGGAGGATCAGGATGAGATGGATGACAAAGAGGACAAAGAGGCGGAGGAGGAGGAGGCACCAGCGCCACCTGCAGCTGCAAAGGAGAAGACGAAGGAGGCAGGAAAAAAGAAGAAATCGGTCAAGCCCAAAAAGGAAACTTTGGCCACTGATGACGGAAAAGTGAAGAAGCCACGTGGAGAGAAGAAGGCTGGGCAGGTGAAGACGCAGGCCAATAGGAGGGGTGAGGAGGATGTGGAGGATGCAATGATGGAAGACATGCAAGATGGGGATGAAGTGCCAAAGTCAACCTCTGAAAGTGATGCTATGTTGTCCAGGGAGGAGGAAGAAAAGCATGAGGGAATCGGTGTCCCAAATGGGAAGGAGGATTGTGATGAAGAGGAGGTGGTGGATGAAAAGGATTCCAGGAATGCAGTGAAGGTTGATGTGGAGAAGGGGACACCGGACGAGAAGCAGGATGAGACCCCCAGAGAGGAAAAACCCAAGCGACGTAGACTCAGGAAGATTTCCGACAATGAGCCACCAGAAGACAAGAAGAGCAATGAGAAGACAGAAGACAAGTGGAAGAAGACAGATGCCCCTGCAGAAGAACATGTGATGCCAGAGAAAGAAAAAGAGAAGGCTCAGGATTTGCAGCCCGAAGGACGAAAGAATTCGAGGACTCGAGGCCCGATGGTAAAGGGCAAGGGTGGGAACAAGCGGGTTCTTGAATCAGAGACAGGTGCAAGCAAGGCGGACAAGGCTGCAGCCAAGAAAACCAAGGAAGAAAAGAAAGATCCCAAGCCGGAAGCAGCAGTCAGGAAAAGACGCACAGGATCAGTCGATGCCAAGAAAGCAGGAGGTCACGAAGTTGATCATGGTGCTGAACCCAAGGAAGAGGAGGATCTCAGCAAAGCAAAGTGTTTTGCAAAGAGGAGGTGCCCAAAGACTGGGTTCAATCGCGCCAAGTGGGTAAGTTTGAGAAAGGTTTTTGAAGAGAAGCTGAAGCCATACATGACAACCTACTCCAAAGCTGAGGACAGGATGGGTTACAAGTTTGGGCGGGCAGGTGGGTTAGAGGACCATTTCCCAATCAGACCCCACAGGAGCAAAAAATTATTTCCCAAAGATCCTGCACAATAAATCCTCCAGATTTTTTGAGCATTTTTCTTCAATGTCAAATATCGTTTCCTGTTTCGTCCAAGCTGTACTTTACCCAAACCAAAACGTATGTCATCATCACAGTTATAGGTCAGCCTCCCAAAACTAGCACCCTCTTACATGAATTGATTATAATATTATATCAATGGTTGAACCCTTCGATGTCCTTTTGTCGATATCCGATATCCCCTGCCAGAGCGACTTCTGGGACTTTGCTTCTGAGCGATGGGCCACTCTGGACTTCCCCATTGAACAGCTCGACGCAGAGGCCTCTGAAGCAGCTGATGCTTTCATAGCCCAGTGTGAGTGTGATCCCGATGAATGATCGCCCATCCCAAGCGGGCATGCCGCAGCTTGCCAGTTTCTGATTTGTTGGCTGACTTGCCATGAAACAAGCTAGTCAATCTATGTAACAATCAGTTACATGTATGCAAAAATTATACAAAGATGTTTCAAGATGTTTCAAGTATAAACCTCAATATCTCATAGAAATCTTTCTACCAGGAAATTCTGTGAATGCGAAGATCGGCAGAACTGGCAATTGCAATATGCCAGTGAGGCTGTGGGCTTCTTTGCAAATATGAGCGTATGCCGTATGCCATGTAATCTGATGGCTGTCCAAATCATGGCTTAAGAACGGTACGGTTAAGTTTAGTTAGCATTCAGGAACCAGTCTTTGAAGCACCTTCAACACGAGGTGTGCCGGCTCATGTCACATGTGTGTGCACTTTAGCCTGTAGTTGTGGCTAGGGGATTTGAAGCCTCATGGTTGAGTGGCCAAATTTATTTAAATTAATCTATAGATATACACCAACAAAGGGGTCCCTATAACTAAAGTAACACAACTAATCCCAAGAAATGTGTTGGTTCTCTGGTAATACTCAAATCATCAGGCTTCACTGGGGAATTGCCGCAGTGGGCATAGAGACCACGCACTTGAACACCAGAGCTCCAATCCAGCTTGGACATGTGAAGGAAAACAGGTGAAAATTACACACTCTTGCAATTGGGTAAAAAAAATTGGATGATCAGCCCACACAACTTCGTTGGAATTGGCATCTATATTTTTTCAAAACACACCTAAACCCTGATGCAATCCTGAGACACCCTGCGAACTCACAATTCCAGTCACATCACACTGCGCCTGAGGTGCTGCATGGGAGATGGCGAGGAGCGGCCCAGGTTGCGGCTTCCCAATGATCGGGGTAGTCCGGGCATGTTTACATTTGGATGGCACCTTTTTAGACTCGAGAATCATGAAGCGATTTGATTTCAATATTGTATACCATGTTTATCAATTTCAAGTTTCAAGTGATCAAAGTTAAGTTGCTTTCTTGAGATCGGGGATATGGTCACATGACATATGGTCCATGATTTGCACATTACAGCCGGAGCATATGGTGGCTTCAGGGTAACCCAGCAAGAGCCAAAGCCTACAGGCATCCTAGCCGGTAAACCTAGTGCTTTAGTCATGGCAACAAATGCCAACCAGTCCCAAAAGTTGGACATGCTGATGCGACGCCTCTACGCCATTGGGGCACCCAAGGCAGGGATGAAGTGCTTTAACTACAGCAAAGGTACCAAAGTTACAACGTTGACACATGTTGACACATATCTTTCATATGGTTGGGACACGGCAAATATAGCAATTTGAATGAATTCCAAACTCCATATCATTCCTGGCCCGCAGTTTCTGCTGTACTCCATCGTTCTGCTGTCCGTCAACAAGGATGTTCAGCTGTTCACTGAGGCTGGAACAGGATGGTCAAAAAGAAAGCCATAATAGACCATGCCAATAGCAAACGGCCTGGTGCAAAGGGCATGACGAAAACAAAACATTTTAGGTCGTTGATTCAAGATAATTAGTCAGAAAACACCCCAAACCCACCAGACATGACTCGTATTTGTGGCTTGCTTGAATATGAAACTATTCGATGGGACATGATGAGACTGCAGCCCTCAAAGTATAAGTACATCAAGGTAATAGCCATCACTGGGGCCACAATTACTGTGGAAGTGTGGGTCCTAAACTTATCGAGCTATCAATTATTAAATACAACTTTTGGTACTGGAACCGGGTGGTTGCCTGGCCAGCGGCTGAAGGCCTATGGTTTTGTCGAGCTCTTTAGCGGTGAAGCTTGGACGTCCAGGTGCATGAGAAACGCAGGTATTAAAACCGCTTCGTTCGATATCAAGTATGGCCAGTGTGACAGGAATCCCCTCAAGCAGGACTGTATGGACCTATGCACAGATGCAGGATTTGCGTTTCTCTGGCTAATGACTTTAGATGTTTCAGCACATTGGTTATGTATAGCCCACACCATGGACAATGGGAGCATTGGGCCATTTGCTCTAAATCCATGTTGATTTCCTACCCCTTTCAAACCCTGAAGTAATTTTGGGTTATCATCGTTGAAATCTTGGGAATCAATTCTTTTAAACTGGGCCCTCTCTCTCTCCCTCTTCTTCGAGGCTTGCCCTTCTTACAATTCTGAATTGTAAGTGGGAAAACTTCCTCGTGGTCATCGGACTGGTTTGCTCCTCCTTTGTCACAGTATCAGCTGGTACTCATCGAAGAGCCCCATGGAGCCCTTTTGGAAACCCAGCTGCCCAATTTGTGGAAATTGGAAATTTACTTGCCAGCCGGCCTCTTGGCTAACTGGCACTTACAGGGGGGAAACATTGAGGGATATATCGGATATATCAGATATTATGAAATTTGGGGCTTTAAACTTCATTTTAAACATTTGAGGTCAATACCATCATGAAACCGCCCATATGACTTTGCCTCCCACTGCTGCTCTCAGGGTATGCGCGCTGCTACTGGTCATAACCTGCATGGGCGGAGGCTGGATCTTGGAGCAGCCAAGATCCAGTCAACTCATTTGGTTGCCGCGGGTACGGGCCACATTCAGGATGCTTCCCAAGGTGTGGGGGCATGCATAGGAAGAACCATTACAGAATAGAACAAATTGGTAGATTGTGGGGTTCCTCTTGAAGTTTATGTAATCATTTAATGTAGCAAGTCCCAGATGATCCCTTAACAAGATTGATGGCTATAAACCCTTGGTTTTGAATTACCCTGAAAGGTGTTCCAGGCTTCATGGTGGATGGCATTGTATGGTGGTTTGACGCCAAAAAGGCACATTGCCTACTCGAATACAAAAACAATTCAGTTGTTGGACCTAGGAGTCCTCCTGAAAGAGGTCAGGGAAAAACTATCCAAACATGGATGTCAGAGCACTCGATCCTACCAGAACAAGGGAAAGAAGGTCTTTGCTGGGACCCAATTTCTGAAACAGACGCAGATTCTTGGTATTGTTTTGATTGTTGGGTGTTGTCCCAATGTTCAACCAAATTTTGTTTCACAATATATATGCACCATACTATACCACCCAAAAGCTTCCAAAAGGGAATTCCAGTGGTTTGGGCTATATAATATATTTGAAATACTTTGAATTATGTGTTTTTTCCCTGTTAGATGATATTGGGGACCTTACGTTCCATAGGTTTGATTCCAATCCTTGGACACCAACCAGCAAACCCCGTACTGAGGACATACCCACCGAGATTTGCCAAACGAGTCACCAAGTACTACAAACGCTTCTGCACCCAGGGGAATGGACACTTCCCGCCAGAGGCTGATGATGGGGTTCTGACATCGTTTCAAATCTTAGCTTTACTTCAAGAACAAACAGAGAATGACCTATGGTTAGATGCTCAGCTTATGGAATCATTTATGTATTTGAGAGGCTCAAAGAGCCTGGAGCTTGGCGAATTGCGCCAGGTCTTGCCAAGTTCCATTCCTCTCCCATGATGAAAGTAGCGAAGACATTACAAACACAAATTGTGTGGCTACACTGTTTGAATATGTTTGAATATTTGTGTAGTTATTTTGAAACACCCCATTCCATAGGAAGCTGTTCCCATTCAAACGTTAGTGCTTCTGAAGTGGAGCTGACTGGAACTGGCCACAATCAAATTCAGTTCAATTTAATTCAATAGGATTGGAGCTGCCTTCACATGTCAAACGTGTGGTTTGCTTCCCACATGAACACTCCATTGCATTCCACAAAGAAAAAACACTACTGGGGATTGCCGATGTTTCAGGGTTGGTGGGATGGAGTTGTCAAATCCTTCAAAGCTAAAGATAATCTTGGGGCCTGGGTATGGTGGCAAATGCCTGCATGTATTTCATGGTAATCCTACAGCTGTCTAGCAAATATGATTTATACAAATCATAGCTGATTTATGATGATTCTGGGATGATGTCAGTTTACGTATTTTCTACGTAGAAAATACGTATTTTACCCGTAATTTTTCCCAACCCGTAAAAACCACGTATTTTTGCGTAAAAGTAGCGTATATTTGCGTAATTTTTTACGTAATTTACCCGTAATTTAACCATTTTTCAACATATCCTCAAATGAGGGATTTTGCTCCAATTTTGAACATTCTGATACCTGATTTGAAGGGTTCTTGACTTAGGGGGTGGCCCATGCCCGATTAGTGGGATGTGGAAAGCAACAAAGAATATGGTTTTGGTATGATTTGGGATCCCTTAAACCAATGCCCTTTAAATTCACATGATGTTGAGTTTCACATAGATTTGTTCAATCATTTCAACATGAAATAACAACAAATTGATTGCTGGTGTTGGTTCTTATTGGTTCCCTACCGGAACTTATTAGGCCACTTCTATCCATTAACTTCCCAGCCCAACCATGCAGCCTTTGCAGCTGGCTCTTTTCGCAACTCTTCCTGGCCAAGGGTTCAGATTCAGTGATGCCCAAAGAACGAAAAGGTGTTACTGCAGTGCCATCCAGGCAATGGAGCTGCAGTGAAATGGTTGATGGTCATAAGGCCCTTATGAAAGCCAAAGAAGAACGAGAAAGCGATGATGAAATTCAGAACAGGATCCAGGACAGTCTTTCTATTAAATAAACTTCTATATGTTTCTATGCACTGTGTCTTTGTGAAGGAGTATCCATGCCCATGATGGCCCCAAAAGAAGAATTGATCTTTCATGGTAGGAATATGAAGCTGAGCTAGCAAAGCTGAAAGCAGAGGCGGTTTCTTAGCTCAAACCATATCCACCCTTGTCTCCATACCAGTTGACAAACATATCGTTTCACTATTTGTCCAATTCTGACTTATATACATATAGATTATACATCGATTGAGCTGGCTAAGGCTGCTGCTGAGACGCAACCAGAAACTTGGAAGCACTCCTGTGTTGTTTCCATCTTCGTGGACATACTGATTTAGGTGACATGATATTTGTTAGGAACTATCACTCATGACTTTGTTGAGGCACCAGAAGAAGAGGTGAAAAAGGCGAAGAGTGCAGCCAAGTCAAAGCCCAAGGTTTCAAAGGAGGTTTCAAAGGGGTCAGTAACTCCACCACCGTCCCAGCGACCAGTTGCCACGCCCGTTCGCAAGGGTGCTGCCCCAACTTTAGAGGCTCCGGAAGCCACACCAACCCTGGGTGCCTCTGGAAATCCTGCTGAGAAGAAGCGCCACCGAGTGAAACAACCTGACGAGGATAAGGATCGTCAAATTGATGAGCTTAAGAAGGCTAGATTGGGTGTAGAGATATCACAAGATTGGGTCACACAATATCAAGGAATCACATTTGGTTGTCGATTTTTTGGAACAATCATGTGGTGGCCCCTGAAGTGCTATCAAAATCCATCTATGGGGTATATAATGGTATCTGATGTTTGGGAAGCATATCAATGGAATCCTGTTTTAAATTGCTGGGTGTCTTGTGAGGCTGCTGCAAAGATGCAGCAACAGCTCGAAGCGATGGCCAAGCAGCCAGCTAGCAGCCATGAGAAGTACGAGGGTGATGGGCAGCAGGGTCAGGTGGACAAGGGTCAGAAGAAGGAGACTACCCTTTCCCTAGAAGCTAAGATGGCCAAACTTAGACGAGTTTGTGAGAAGAAACCTAGTGGGAAAGTAAAAGTTCCAGAGGAGGTCCACCTCAAATGGAAACAGAACAATGGAGATGACAGAGCCGAGCTCCTGAAAGCCCTTGAAGATTCCAACTGGGATAAGGAGCATGTCAGGGTCCAATTTTGCAGAATTGATGTCTCATATGAATGCTGCAATAGGATACAAAAGGTTCTAACGGTATATATGTCAATATGGTTTTATTGGTTGGCTTCATTCATATAGGTCTGTTGACTTTGTGGGCCCCTTTACAGGATACCTTTGTGGCAAAAGTCACACGAACAGTGGCCAAGACGAACAAGCTCACGAAGAATAAGCGTCGCCAATGGCACTCCGAGGAGAGCATGTTCCGTGTGCTCAATTGGTCAAAGTCACTTTGGTTGCGAAGACACATGCAGTGGTGCTCCCATTTCAATATTGGCTAGTAGTATATATAGATCAAATTATCTTTTGGGATGCTGGGTTTTACAAGGCAATACCCCAATTTGTGGATGAATCATCTCTGGGTAAAGGTCAAATGTGACAACTTTCTCATTGAGGCCCTACATCAAGTCCGTTGTGGCATATTGTCGCAAGGCTGGAAATGAGAAGCTGATCAAGCACCCAAATTGCATTTATCAAAATTCAATTATCAGCTGTTGTTCCAATATCAAGCCCTTGTTGGTATAGTCAGATCCCCTTTCCATGATATGCCCAGGAAGGACCGGTACAACAAGAAAATTGACAAATTCCACGTAGTGGTTGAAGAGCAAGATGATGAGGTTTCAGATCTCGAAGAGACGGAGAAACATGAGGCTACCAAGGACAACCCTCTGTCCCAACCATGTTGCAAGCACTTCAGGTAGATCGATCGGTGTAATTGGATGTTAACACACAATTTATCCAGGCGTTTTGCCCCAACTTTATATTTCCAACAGTCCCCATTCTGTTGGTCACGCTCTTGCCCAGCCTCAGGATTCCAATGCGCAGGTCGCATTCAAGCTCAAAGCCAGCGGCAGCATGGAACCTCCACAGCCCGGGGATAGCTCGGGAACTGACGCTTCGGATGATGAGGAGGAGGCAAAGCAAACCAATGGCCCAAAACAGGAGATTCGGTATATTTGGGGTTGTTTGGGAATAATTTTGATATATTGAAATATAGTGAAATATGTTGAGATTGTACTGGGACCCACTAGGTTGTTAGAGAATATAAACTCCTTCATTTTGAATGGGTTGTGGATCATCAGTAATGAGAACTTGACCCCTCTACTATCTTACACATGTGTTCAACAGCTTTCAAAGATCCAGGAGTTTGATCGTTTCAAGACCTTTGCCAATTCGCTGTTGGGAAGATCCTCAAAGATTTCGGATTTGATCTCAGAACTTGAAGGGGCAGCCGAAATTGCCAAGAAGGGGTCAGAGACTTCTGATGGACAAAGGGTCGCCAAGTCCATTCCCCAGTCACCTCAATCCATCGTTCTATTTTATTTCACAGTGTGAAAGTTATAAATTAAAAACTCTGGTCTGGAAACAGTTTCCCCAGTCTTAAGGCTGGTTACGAAGTTGGAAGAAGCAGCTCAGACTCTGGATGCAGAGCATGTCAAATGCGAATGCGTGAAGGCGGCGGTAAGTAAGTTGGGAAAAATGGATGACTCAAATCTTTCCAGTGCCAAGGCCATGGAGTTCCTTGGTACTATAATGTTTCCACAAAATCCCCAAAAGCATTTATCGATGAACATACCAACTGTTGAATATGGTCTCCAATCCCAGGTTAATTGCCAAGATTGATGAGCAGGTTTCGGCAACGACCATTGCGCGCCTGGGCAATCCAGTCTCAGCCAGTCCTGGGAGCGGCAGGGGTTCAAAGAATAGACATTCATTGCCAAGTAGTAGATCGATCTATAATACTATATTGTTGTATTTGTTTTGATATGTTTTATTTTGTGGTCACCCCTTGGCTGTTTAACTGTTAGCACTATGCAATCTACCCCAGTCAGGTGCAGCAAGATTACAGCGACGGAATCAGCTGCAAAGAAACTCGAATGCAATTCCAGTTTTTCCAATTTCCCAGTCCACCTGCACGAAACATATAAAACATATATGATCATATCTCAATCAGGAACATGGGGTGTATTTGTATTTGGGAGTTGGCCTTCATTGGCTATCTTCATGCAAACTAGTAAGGACCATGGTTCGCAACCTGAAGAAGGTTAAGGAGGAAAAGTGATCCTAGAGACTTTGGACGTTTGTTGAAAAGGGGGCCCAAGGCACAAACCTCTTGTGCCTTCTTGTGGCATTTTGAAATGAAGCTGGAAGCATCATGATGTCAATACATGTGGTCTGTACACCACAGCTTTAGAACATGCGTGTGACGCGTGAAGGGCTGTGATTTGGGTGATACCTTGGGAAAAAAAAACGTTTGCTGCAATGTGCATTGACCTTGTTGGATACGGCCACATGTTTGAAATAGATGTTAAAGTTGACATGAAAATTGCCCCAATCTCTCTGTACCCAGCGCCCTTTCCAGGGGCGTGTTGTGAATTGACCCATCCCTCCTTTTGCCAGGTGGCCCTGACACTGTCCTTGAGCACATGGCTCGCTTGATTGGCTATGGCGCCAGCTCCTCATTTGTGGTGGGGGTTGGGCATGGCATCCATCTTGTGAATTGCACTGGTCAGCTTTCTGAAGTAGCATTGGCTTAACAGGAGTTGTTTGGCTTAACAGGTCATATATGATTCAACCCTGAACCAGCCTTCAAAGAGCTAAACAAGATATCGACCATTTCATTCCCCCTATTCCGCACAGCTTCTAAAACCCATGATAACTTTTTCAATGGACACAAATTCCAAAGAAGTACCTGGACATTGAAAATACCTAATCCCTCATGTCGGAGTTGCCGCCATGGACTTCTTGGAGGAACTCCTCACCTATGATTGCCCCATTTCTGGAAAGAAGCGTGTTGCCGGAAAATACGATGAAGAGATAGACATGGGTCCGAACAAGTTTCATGGTTGCATCTTGAAAGTGTCACTTGAATTCTGCACATTATCCATTTCTTTCACTTTGGTTGATTCAAACCTTAAGGAAAGGAAAGTCACCACCGATTTCAGAAGAACCTGAACAGACTTGCATGGGGGACCAAGAGCATATGGACGATCTCTATGGTGACTACTTTCACCGTCAAAATGTTCAGGCCACACCCCAATCTCAGCACTCCAGTCCTCCAGGGTTGTCTCCAGGAGATGCTTGTCATGGCATACATCGAATCGCTCAAGAGTTGATGTTGGTGTTAAAATGACTTATAATTATAGGTGATACTGTTTAATTTAATGTTAATTTCTGGTGGTACAATCATCCCTTTTTATCTCCAAGTCAGTTCAATGAAACAATCTAAGGACATACGGGACTTGGTGGAAAAGCTGAAAAAGTTGGGGACCAACTTTGATGCCACTTTTGATTGGAATACTTCCAAACCTTTAGGGATTCACAACCGCTGTCTCAAATTGGACCAAAAGCGGGTTTCATGTGGAACAATTTTGGCACATGCCAAAGAGCAAGTCAGTGCCCTGCGAGAGAAAGTTGGTATTAGATTATGTTGTTTCAAAATCGGAGTGACAACAAACCCGCTGATTCGTTTTCGACTTTATCTCGAAAAGGGTTACAATCAAATGTGGGTCATTTGGACCTCATCTAGCATCGACATCGTTCACATGCTCGAGGCAGCATTGATCAGTGAATTTGGTCGGCATGTTGGATGCCAAAACAAATATGGTTCTGGGGGGGATGGTGCATTAAATCAAGAACACCCACAACCACCCCCTTATTTTGTCTATGTTGTGGCTGGCCGTGCTGATCAGCCGCGTAGGGTAGGGTAGGATGTTTGTGTGTGTGTGCGACCGCGCCTGGGGAAACGGGAAAAGCATGCAGCATGTTGGTGCACGAGTGCTTTGCAAGGGTCAGGGTTCAAACATGCAATCACTTTTCACTTTTCATAGTTTCCAAATTCCAAATATTTGTGATTGGTTTACTTTGGGTTCCTCCAAGTTGCTTTGTCATCTCTCACACCTATCCTGTTTACATAATATTCCCCTTTCTCCCTTTGTTTTTTTTTCCCACCTGTTGAGTTGACCGGCTTTGCCAAGGCCCCTGCGAAACACGTTGTGGAGCTTGCACAAGCTGAAGTCAGGCAAAACCCGGCTGCGCCAAATGATCTTAAAGAATTCTCTCGGGTCAGGCTAGAAGATGCTGAAACTGGTGCACATGATGTTTTTCAGAAGTACAACCTAGTTTGCAAAGTTCAAGTCGACCAAGCGAACCTGGGGGACAATGAGCTGAAAGAGTTTCCCTACATCAAATTGAGCAGTTGGCTTCAATATTTGAGTACATCCCGGATTTTCAGGCAATTTTGTGGTGTTGCTACATTTTCAAAGATGAAACTGGTACTACGCGAGTTTTGGCAGCGTTACCATGCCATCAACCCCTCCCATGAGATTTTTGAAAGGGCTCGACAGGGTGGGCTGGATTTGGAAAGCACAATTCCATATTATTCACACAGTGATGAAGGAAGATCATACAAGAAAGAGGCACTTTGGATATTTTCGGTGCACGGGTGCTTGGGTAGAGGTACAAATGGTTTTTTGAAGCGCAGAAAGCACCTTCCCCGAGTAGAGCGGAACCAAATGGGAATGAATTTTGTTGGACCAACTTTATCGACTCAATTTCTCTTCGCTACAATGTTGCGAGAAAAATCCAAGCAAAACCCTGGTTCTATGGAGAAACTCCTGGAGATTTTTGCACTGGATGCAAAGGATCTTTACACACAAGGTTTTCGAACGCAAGAGGGCTACCATTTGTGGTGTGTGCACCTTGGAACGAAAGGAGACTTACCAGCTTTGGCAAAAATTGGTAATTTTGTGAGGACATGGTTGCATGTGCCTAGAGCACCACGATCTCGCAAAGCATGTGAGGGCATTTGCCCACGCTGTTTGGCTGGCCAAGAAAGGGATGACACAAGGGGCATGCAAGCTTTTCCATTCGAGGATCTTTCAAGATCACCAGGGTGGGTCTCGACAATTGACCGGGTTGACCCATTCCATACTTTGCCTCCGTTGCTGCAAGGTGTTCCCTTAAACCGGGACTGGAAGACAAAGTTTTTCAACTTTGACATTTGGCACATTTTCCACCTGGGCATTGCTAAGGGTTGGATCGGAAGTTCCTTGGTAGTCATCATTGAATCTGACATCCCAGTTCTTTCTGGACAGAGATCAGTGGAAGCTAAGTTTGGGCAACTGACAGATATGTACAAACATTTCTGTAGGTCCAACAAGCTGGCAATGTGGGTAAGTGAGCTTAGCAGGGAAAGCCTTTCATGGCCTCAATCTTCGGCAAATCCTCTTGGAGCATGGAACAAGGGATCCGCTTCTACAACACTCATGCTCTTTTTAGGATGGTTTGCACAGGCTTTCATCAAAGGGAAAACTGACAATGAACAACTCCTGTTGATTGCTTCTAGGCCATACTTTGGTACAATTGTCCTATTCCACTTTTGTAATAGGGGCTGATGCTTAGCCAGGAATTTCAATTGTTTGCTTCAAAGGTTTGATTCTCATCCGAGGCAAATTCGACCATCCTGATCAACAAAGCGTTCTCCTACATTTACACTTCGGGATTTTGGCTTCGGAGTTCCAGGGGAAAGCGGCTGGCTGATAGTTTTGCCTATTTTCTTTCTTCGTACCAGCGCTTGGCTTATTTGACATTTGTGGATGGAAAGAACCGATATCAATTTCAGCCCAAACTTCACTACATGCACCATTTTGTGGTGGAACTCGATAGACAATGTGGTTTGTCGGATTGGGTTGAAAACCCCCTGGGGACCAGTGTGCAAGTACAAGAAGACTATGCGGGAAGACCCTCTAGAGCTTCACGCAGAGTGTCCATCCGGCGCATCCACCGAAATGTTGTTTTCAGAATTTTAATTTTGCAATGCCGTGCTTTGATCCAGGCGGATCATGATGAGAGAGGAATGAATTCCTACAGTGTGGCTTAAGGTGTGTTTACTTGTTTTTGATAAGTTTGAATGGTCTGTCTTGGGTTGCATCCAACATTGTTATTGTTTTCAGGGCCACACACCTTCACTGTTTTCAACGTGTAGTGGAAAGGCTTGTGCTGAGCTTGGACTGTGGAGGGGGCAGAGAAAACAACTGAGGTTCAAGAGTGCGCGCAGGATGTATGTAGGGGATGATGTAAGAATGTCTGGGGGGAGAACCAAGTGTGACTAAACCCCCAAAACCTGTAAGTAGTGTGTTTTGACAAAGGTAGCGTAATTTGATATATACCTAAATTGGGATTGCGAAAACCATGACTTGCAATCAAAACATGGAACAAACCGGCTCTAGGTATATATATCTAACAGGCTATCAGGCATATGAGGCATATGCTCAGCTCATTTTCACCCTATTTCATTCTCTTAAGGGAGGGTGGCGTGAGGCACTGGATGCTCTGGGGTGTGGCTTTTCTTCTTCAGCAGGAAACAATGGACATGGCCAAAGGCCCGAGACAAACAATGACGATATTGACATGGCCCATCTTAGCTTTCTTATGCAACATATGGGGGATTGCAACCGGTGTGTTTTTACATGTTTGAACCATGACTCAAGGAGTGACTCTCTGGGATGGGATTTCAACTTCAGCCCACATTTTGCGGTAAAATCTCATGGTCCTTGTACTCGAACTTTTACTCAAGTGACACTGCCAGCTTACCCTTCAAAGCATAGAATTCTGGTAGAAGCAAGCCAGGATTGGAACAGGTTCGAACATCTTTCAACATCTTCCCACTTGACTTTGTCTGCAAAAATAGGGTTAACAAAAAATAACACATATGGTTGATCATCAGGTCCCCGTATGGCCAATGGTCAATTGGGTGATGAAATAGGTCTCCCATTTTCCAATCATTTTTCCATCATCCAGCCGCAGAAAGGACTTCTCGTGGACAGAAAGGAACAACCAGGACCAAGTGACTCAATTTGTCTTGCAATTGCAGCATCGCCATCCGTAACATTCACCTGGCCAAGAGGGGAAACTGGAGACAACTGGCAATGGGGCAATATGGGACTTGGCACTGCCTTTGATGACACCTACGTCAGTATCGCTGTATATGTATATATGTATATATGTATATGTACATGTATATATATATATATATGTGTGGACAAAAAACTATATACTGTATATACACATGTCAAAACATAATTAAACATATTATAGTTGCGTACATGTTTCAGAGTATCTCGGTGGAAAGGAATTACATTTCATTATTTAATATACATCTTGTATAAGATATATCTACAGTATATATATATATAGATTCATTTAATCTTATTTACACATACCTGGACGACCAAAAAAGGCAGTTACAGGGTTTCGAAATGTTTCGAAGGTCTTAAACTTCGCAAACCATATACAGCACATGTTCAGGAAAATATATCTGCTTGTTCGACTTGTACCATTTACTATTCGCAAAACACAGGGTACAATTCAACGAACAATTGTGGGCAATGTCAGTTCAATATCTTCTAAGAGATCATACGCACAAATAGAAGGCTGCAAATTCAAACAAGGTATTGAAAGGGGACATTGAAAGAAGAAAAACCTTTGATCAAACTGATGGAAAAGGTCGGAGGCCCTTGGAAGCACAGTCTGTCGAATTGTGAGGGTTGTAGATCCAACATGGACAATGTGAGTTTGGTTAATGGGAAAACCGTGGCTTTCAAAATGGACCCGGTGAATGTTTGGATGGTCATGATGGTCAGGGTGTGTATACATATGTCTGGGCCTGCCGGCGGGTTACAATTTCTTCTGAGAGCCAAGCTAAAGTAACTATTGCCGCTTGAGCAATTTCTGCCGTCTCAGCCAAAATCTTCCGTTTCGACTGTTTGGTGGGATTCTAGCCAGGTCAGTTGCGATTCTTGATTTGTTCGCATGTTTTTCATATTGACACGCTTAGGGGAGCATGGGCAGACCTGTACCATGTCAAGGTCTAAGCTGCATTGAAAACCACCAAAAGAATTTATGCGGTTTGGTTGGAAGTTTCCACCACCATGTGGTATGTAATTACCCTGTCTGAAATTTGTCACGTTCTTTGTAGTAGAGGGTTTGAAGCTGGACACATGAAATTACGTGTTCTTTATTTGGTGAAATGCTCCGCAACTCCTGTGGAATTGAGAGAATCCTTCCTTCTCTTCCAGGCAGTTCCGTTTGAGGGTTGGCCCTCCAAAGTGAATCTTTCACCAAACATGAAAAAGATTACCGACACTTCGATCGTTCAAGGTATAACTATCATGTGTACACCTATAGGCATATGTCCGTAACATGTATACTCTTTTTAGATATAAGTGTAGTCCCAGTATTGTACCATCAGTGTTTGGAAGGAACTTCATATATAATCAACATCAATCGTTTGGAAGGAAATCCATGTAGAATCAATATCAATCAATCATAATCATATAACCATACATAATCACAAATAATCTCATATATATATTCATACATAATCAAAAACATATAATATAAATTATAAATATAAATTTAAATGTGATACTATATGTATATATATATGATGCAATCTATCCTGTCACCAAAACCTATGCCCAGGCGCATGCAATTTGAGCCAGTCCGTGCATCCTTCGGTCAAGGTCACTGCCCAAACGTACCTCTGGAGAACGTGCATTATAGATATAGATATATTTACGACGATGTACGTATATATACATATATTACATATAGATATATATGTTATAATCATGCATATACAATATACTATATATACCCATATATATAGACATAATATATATATATACATTATGTATGACACATACTTGGCAGTCATCATTCATCATCCTGATGTTGCACTGCCTCTACCCGAACTCGGACATGTAGCGACGTGTCAAACCCCCTGGGCACATGATCAAAATGAACATGACCAGGGCCCAGAGCAACTGCCGCACTGAATCAGCAACCTTGGTGTTGATATGGAGGTTTTCAAAGTCATGGGGGTACAGTACCCCAAAAATAATCCAAGTTATTTTAGTATTGAAAGCCATGGTGACTTGGGGATCCCCCATTTTAAGAAACCCCCATATGCTTAAATTAATATATTTCACTAACCAGTGAAGTCACTATCTCTCTCTCTCTCTCTCTCCATCGCCAGAGAGGTCACTATAATTTACCCAGGTGATATCTTTTGATGGTGTCATAATGGGATCCATATCGGTTCCGACCCTGTCCGATTCAGTGTTCGAAGGTTGTTGGCAGCTAAATCACTTAGCCAAGGATCCATGAGGGCAAGCTTCGCCAGTTGCGGAAAGTAGCGGAACAACCGGAAGAGACGCACCTTGGCACCGCACAGAACCATTCATTGTTGGTCACAGTCATCCCTGCAGTTGGGTTGACCATGTTTTCCCCATCCGACTTTTGGGCCATTTCCCGGGTTGACTTCCTGATATCTACTGGCAACCAATGGTTGATTTTTCGTGACAACCTCGGGCTACTCCTAAGTAACCCGTGTGGGTTCCAGCCCAACTTCGATGTTGTACTGAATTTTGCCCTTCCAGTCCCTCATTATGTCATGGAATCGAGGGGCCTGGGGGGGTTCTGAGCTTATCATTTCAGCTCCTGATAAGGCTGGGCAATGATAAACCCCTATTAAGGCCTTATTAATGTCTTATTTAGCCTTATTAAGGGCTTATTAAGGCTTCTTAAGGGGTTTTCCTTTAAGGCCTTATTAAGGTCTGATTCCCCATGGATAGCTGAACTTCCTTGTCCATTGCTTATCCAAAGCAATGGGTGATTTGAGCCACAACCCACAAAAGGCATTGGGATTTTTGCAGCGCTTGCGAAGTGTGTTCACCATTTTTCCTCAATTTTGGTAATTTGGGCAATTTCGGGGATCTGGAGTCCTGAGGGGTCATTTGGGGGGGTATGCAGAACAGCTTGCTGTTTCTCGCTTATCCAAGGCTTATCCAATGCTTATCATTTAAGCCCTTATCAAGCCCTTATTAAGCCTTTAGCCACCCAACCCCAAATTCCAGGTCAAATTACTGAACACCCGGAAATGTTGCTTTCTTTCTGAAAATGATCATCCCTGCTTATCCATGGTTTATCCAGGCTTATCCAGTCCCCTTCCAGACCCCCCTGGGACCCCATGATCATGTCTCCCCTTCCTTAAGAGATAGAACGGGGATTCCCAGTGGATGATGATGATGATGATGATGATGGTGGTGGTGGTGGTGATGATGATACCTCCGGCAAACTAACATAACTACGGAAATCACCATTGTTAAGAGGTAATCCATGGAAGAATTGGCCTTTTTTTCAATAGCAAACTGTTAGTGTAGATGAATGGGTGGTATTCCATTATACACTAAGTGTATTAAATCATATTATCCCATATTACCCCATTTATCATATTAAATCATACCATCTCCCCATCTTTGCAGCTGGGCTTCGCCATCTATGTCCCATCTATGTCCCATCTATGTCCCAAGTGGCCACCCGGATGATCTTGATGGCTCGCAGGGTGGACAACGGCGACCTGGAGCTCCATCGCAGCCATTTACCCTCTGGTAAACTAACATAACTATGGAAAATCACCATTTTTAATGGGAAAACCCACTATAAATCACCATTTTCAATAGCTATGTTAAATTACCAGAGGGTAAAATCATCGAAATATACTGGTTGGTGGTGCAATAACCATCTTGAAAAATATGAGTTCGTCAATGGGAAGGATGACATCCCATATATTGTGGAAAATAAACATATTTGAAACCACCATCGAAATATATCATCAGTTGTAATTGACAACCAATAGAGTCTCATGAAATATAGCAGTAGAAACTCACATATAATTGCATTTGTCCAACAGATCCGCTGGCCTATCTTGGTCTATCCTTTTCATCAATCTGTTTGTCAAAAATCTATCTGCGAGTGTGTCAGTTGGTCAAAATGCGTGCACTTGAGGATGAGTGCATTTGAGGACGTGTGCGTGGTACGATTTAAGCAAAACACCAAACGAACTGCCACCCGAAGCATAACATCTGGCAGCATCAACATGATTCCCACACACACAAAGGCGGATTTTGGAACAAACAACTTCCCTATATCATGTCATAGCCGTCTTTCAAACACTGCTTTTGAAAAGTGGAGCATGGATGCTGCGGACTCGATCCGTGATCGAATTCCATGCCTGGAGGTGGAGCTGGTTCCGAAAGAAGTATAGCCAAGCTCAACGATACCTCGTGGTGTCAGGCTGGGGGATGATTTCAAAATTTGCTGTCCGGGCACTGGCGTTCTAGAAGTGGCCCATGATCTTATGTAATTATATCTGATCTATCTAATCTATCTAATCTATCCAATCTGTCTTATCAAATCTATCCAAACTGTCTATCTAAGCTATCTATCTATCTCACCCATCCTATTTTATCTTATCTATCTAATCAATCTAGTCTATCTTATCTATCTTATTTATGGTATCAATCCTATCTGATTTGTTCACCCAATCTAAATTGCCGCTCGAATCTAGTTAATCTAGTCTGATCCAGTCAAATCTGATCAAAACAAATGAACATCAAATAAATCTAATCAAATCGAATCTAATTGATCTTATCTATTAAACTAATCTGTCTACTCTATCTATCTCTATCTACTCCAATCTAATCAAAAGTAATCACAACTAACCAACTCAAATCAATCTAATCATATCTGATCTAGCTATGTATCTAACTTATCTACTTATGTGTACTTATGTATCTACTTATTATCTACCTAAGGCGGATCTGTCTGAACATAGATGCCCGAATATCCCACGGTTTATCATCATGTTCTCCCTTAAAATGACCTCAAAAAAAATGGCCTAAACCCACCCAGCCCAAGCAACATCAAAGCAAGTTGCTTATGAAAACCAATACCAAATCGCACAAGTTCCTTGCTGCGGCCAGGACTGGTGAAAGCACTGACAACCAACCCTTTTGTTCCTCGCCATAGGTGCAATGAGTCCAAACATTGAAAAAAACATGTCAAGCACATTCAAGCTTCTGAGATCAAGAATTTGCAAACAAATCCTATCATAGTCAATAGCACTACTTCAGTCCATTCCGCGCATGACGGAGACCACAAATCTCTGGTGACGCCCAGGAACCACATCCATTCATGTTTGGTGAAGAAGTTCCTGATGCCCGTCACACGGATGCGGATGATGACTTCAAGGATGAACCAATTTGTAAAGAGAAGGCCTCGATTTGTCCGCCAGATCCGAGTCGACTTCAGCAGGAAACTGGACATCAAGGCACTGCCACGCAAGTGCCCCTTCAAACAGCATGCATGTCGTTGCAAAAAAGCTTCAGACAATGGGAGTGAAATCAGCAAATGGCAGCAGTTCTTTTTTGAATGTGCAGCCTTCGAGAAACTTGTTAAGAATAGTTAGGACAAATAAGACATTGCAACACTCCACTCATGATTAATTGCTATATAGCTTATGATATTACAGTGTATTACAACGTATAAACTTCAAACTTCTGCCTAGAGCTCCTTGAAGAATCATGGCTCTCGTTGGATGCATCTTCGCCCCATGGGCGCTGCCAAGGTGCTGATAATCTGCAAAGGTTGAGAAGGACTCATCTTAGCCCAGCTGAGAGGTGAAGATCATGGGGATCCCATGGGGATGGGCCCGGGTTTGGTTATGGCAGTTATGGCTATGGCGGCGATGGGAAATGGAATGGAAATGGATGAAAACAGCCCATTTATAAATAGTTTGATGGTAAACATTATGATTTACCTATTGAACATTGTTACTTTTTAAAGAAATAAAGGGTAGAACCAACACAATGGGGTATATGAGTATATGGGCGCGTCTGAAAATTGGGTGTACCGGTATAGCCCCAATACAAATTCCGGCATTCAAATACTTACGAAAAGTAAGGATAACCCGGTGACTTTTTTCAGCTATCTGTTGAGATGACCCTGTCCAAATCTGAAGCAAGTCACGTGAGAGGCGAGATGCGCGACCTCCAAACCCATCACCACTGAATTTACCTTGGATCATTTGGATCAATGGCCATTTCACGTAATGACCGATTTACTAGAGACATGACATAAGGCCTATATATCTATATGTATATGGTGCAGCGTTGGCCCCCCCCCCTCCCCCCCCCCACCAATGGGTATGGGTGGACAGTATCGTCTGGTTCTTCTGGCCCCCCCCCGGTGGTGGTATGGTTCTTCTGGTCCCCCCCCCC